>MPME02032114.1_pt1 | contig 79142 bp, 73 predicted proteins | sample 1617261 | NCBI WGS metagenome assembly MPME02 (sample SAMN05944811, study PRJNA350692) | marine metagenome | biome: marine; feature: ODZ; material: water; isolation source: 150 m water sample filtered on 30 um supor filter | place: Pacific Ocean | collected 2012-04-09 | depth 150m m
GCCCGCGAGGAGAAAGTGCGCGCCGGGCCCGCGAGGAGAAAGTGCGCGCCGGGCCCGCGAGGAGAAAGTGCGCGCCGGGCCCGCGAGGAGAAAGTGCGCGCCGGGCCCGTGAGGACATAGAATGGGGGTGTCTATCAGGGCGCCGCTCCCGCGACCAGCGGGAGACGGGGCGGGAAGTGGTCATGGGCAGGCTCGACGGCAAAGTGGTGTTGATCTCGGGGGCCGCGCGCGGCCAAGGCGAGGCTGAGGCGCGGCTTTTCGCGGAGGAGGGCGCGCGGGTCGGGATCGGCGACGTCCTCGATACCGCCGGCGAGGCCGTGGCCGGGGAGTTGGGTGACGCCGCTTTCTACACGCATCTCGACGTGCGCGAGGAGGCCGACTGGGCGCACTTCGTTGCCTCGGCCCGCGAGCGCTGGGGCCGCGTCGACGGCCTTGTGAACAACGCGGCCATCTTTCGCAGCAAACCCTTCCTGGAGACGTCGCTCGAGGACTACCGGGAGGTGGTGGAGGTGAACCAGGTCGGGACCTTCCTCGGCATGCAGGCCGCGGCGCCCGCGATGCGGGAATTGGGTGGCGGCTCGATCGTGAATGTGTCCTCGATCGCCGGTTTCCGAGCCGTACCGGGATCGATCTCCTACGTGTCGAGCAAGTTCGCGATCCGCGGCCTCACCCGCACGGCAGCCCACGAGTTCGGCCCGCTCGGCATCCGCGTCAACAGCCTGCATCCCGGCGGGGTCGATACCGACATGGTTCCCGGCGAGCACAAGACTCCCGAGACCTTTTCCGCCCAGCCGCTGGCGCGCATCAGTGAGGCGATCGAGCAGGCGCGGGTGGCCCTCTTCCTGATCTCGGACGAGTCGTCCTACTGCACCGGCGCCGAATTCGTCGCCGACGGCGGCCTCATGGCCTAGCGACCGTCGCCGGACCGCGGGAGGGTCCTGGCGCGAGAAAACAGGGTGAGCATGGGCGATCGAGAGACCTTCGAATCCTTTCTGTTCGACATGATCGAGGGGCGCCCTACGAAAACCGGTACGGCTTCTTTGCGCGCCTGCGGGAAGGAAAGCTCGTCGAAGTCTGGGAACTCCTGGACAGCGCCGTCCTGTTCGAACAGATGAAAGAGCGCCCGTGATCTGGGTCCACCCCGCGTGCATACACCTCGGTCAGCGGGCGGCGCCGCCGCAGGCGCCCGGGTAGAGGACGCACCGCTCCTCGAGGCAGACGACCCTTTCGCCCGGGGATGCCGTGATCCGGTCCGGGCCGTGCTCGGCATTGCGGCGAAAGAGGTCGCCGATCGGGAGCGCCTGGTGGCTAGTCGCTGGCGAACTTCTTTTTCGCTTTATCGGTGGCATCGTCGATGTTTTCGCGGGCCTGGTCGGTGGCATCTTCGATGTTTTTGCGGACCTGATCGGTGGTATCGTCGATCTGCCGGCCGAGCTTTTCTGCAGGTCCCTCCTGCCGACAGCTGGCGGCACCGGCGATCAGGGCGGCGCTTGCCGCGATTGCAATCGTGGTTCGAATTCGCATGGGTCCCTCCACATGGGTCGCTGATTCTACCCGACAGGAGCCGGGGGGCCGATGAGATTCAGCCCCGGCCTCGAAGCTGTCCGCGGTCAGTCCGCGGGTGCGCGGGGTCAGCCTTCGACCGGCGGAGCACAGTGGAGACGCCCGCCGCGCGCCAGCACGCGCCAGCCGGGCCGCAGCTGCAGCACCGGCAGCGTCTCGCCGAGAGCGGTCTTCACGCCGTGCGCCAGGGGCGAGCAGGCGGGTGCTACGAACGCGTCCGCGTCGAAGGGCACCATGTAGACCACGCGCCGCAGCGAGCCCGCCAGCAGCAGTGTCGCGAGGTCGAGCGGCTCGGGTCCGGCGGCTTGGAGCTGGCGTCCCCGCGCCACCAGCAGGGGCCGCTCGTCGCTCGTGATCGAAAAATACGGGTCGAGCGCCAGCTGGAGGGTCGTGAATTCCGGCAGGTCGTGGGCGACGTGGCGCAGCCCGTAGTCCCAGTACTCGCGCGAGGTCAGGAGCAGGGTGTCGGCCGGATCGAAGCGTTCGCGAACTGCGGCGAAGCGAGTCTCGAGCAGGCGGTCGTGGTGCGCGTAGTCCGGGTCCACGGCACCGCCCGGAAGCATCGCACCGGCGCCTGCGATGAGCAGTGCGCCGCTCGCCCCCGCCAGTTGGTGGCGCGCGTCGAGACCGGTGAGCCAGAAGCCGGTGGCACGCAGGCACCACGCGGCAAGCGGCAGCGCCACCGCGGCCAGGTAGCCCGGGGTGTCGTAGATGACGAGAGCGTAGAAGGCGAAGGCCAGCGCAGCGCCGTGGAGCAGCGGATCGAGTTCGGCGAGAGCCCGCCCGCCGCCGCCGCGCAGCCGCCAGATCCCGAGTGCGGCGAGTGCGGGAGCCACGAGCCCGAGGCTCACGGCGAGATCGGAGGTCATCTGTCCAAGCCGCGCTCCCCAGCCGTCGAATCCTGCGACGAAGACGGACTTCGCCCAGACGTTGCCCGCCACGAGCGCCCCGGCCGCCTCGCGGTACCCCGCCAGGCCGCCGCTCTCCCAGAGCAGCGGGGCCAACCACGCGAGAACCCCGACCGCTCCGGCGCTCGCCAGGCCCGCGAACTCTCGCAGTGACGCGCGGTCGGGGCCGCGTTGGCTGGCCAGGAGCAGGAGCGCCGACCAGAGTGTGAGGGTGGGACGGATCCCGCCGGCCAGGCCGGCGGCGAAGGCGAGGGCCAGCAGTCCGCGGCCCCTGGGTCGCCGTGCCAGGACCAGCAACCACGCCAGCCACACGGCGCCCTCGGCGGCGTAGCTGAGCGCGGCGACTCCCAGGCGCTCGGTGAGGGGAGATGCCAGGGCGAAAGCGGCCGCCGCACCGGCGAGGAGCAGCCGCGCCAGCGGAGCGATCGCTGCCGGGGTGCGTCCGGCGGCAAGACCGGCAAACAACGCCACCGACGCCGCGGAAACGCAGCGCAACGCCCGGGCCGGGTCGCCGACTACGGGCGCCAGTGCCCGCCCGAGCAGGACGAAGAGGTAGTAGCCCGGCGGGTGGGGCTCGTGCCGCGTCAGGTCGAAGTGCGTCACGCCGTAGGCGAGCTGGAACTCGTCCCAATGCCAGAGCTTCTCGGGAAAGCTGGCGAGCAACGCGGCGAATACGACGAACGCGGCCAGGGCGCTGCCCCAGGCCGTCGTGTCCCCGCGGTGGGCCCCCATGCTGCGAAGGTGTCGCAGATCGCCGCGCGGTGCGATGTGGAGCGGAAGGCCCGAGCAGTGGTGGGCCGCAGCTCGGCCCGAAGGGCCGTGTGATACAACTGGCCCGAGTCGCGGTGGGCCGCAGCTCGGCCCGAAGGGCCGTGTGATACAACTGGCCGGAAGGCTCCAGTGGATACCGCGATTCGAGCGGAGCTGCCGCGTGACCTGGTGCTGGTCGGTGCCGGCCACGCGCACGTCCAGGTGCTCCGGCGCTGGATGATGAAGCCGGTGCCCTCGGTGCGGCTCACCCTGGTCCTCGATTGCCCCGAGGCCGTCTACTCGGGGATGGTTCCGGGTTTTGTCGCGGGCGACTACGAGGCTCGCGAACTCGAAATCGACGCGGTACCGCTGGCGCGGCGCGCTCGCGCGCGCATCGTGCTGGCCCGCGCCGTCGGCGTCGACCCGGAAGCGCGGCGAGTCGCGGTCGAGGGCCGTGCTCCGTTGTCCTACGACTTTGCGAGTCTCGACGTCGGATCCAGCGTGCGCGGGCTCGACTTGCCCGGGGTGGTGGAACACGCGCTCGTGACCCGACCGATTCGCAGTCTCGTCGGCGCGCTCGAGGCCCGGCTGGCGCAACTGCCCGGTGGCGACGCGATGCCGAACGTCTGTGTCGTTGGCGGCGGTGCGGCGGGCGTCGAGCTGTGCTTCGCGCTCGATGCACGGCTTCGCGCGCAGGGTCGCGCGTTCCGGCTCACGCTGGTGTGCGACACGGTGGAGGTGTTGCCGGGCCACGGCCAACGGTTCGTGCAGCGGGCCCGCCGCGAGGCGGAGAGCCGCGGCGTACGGGTCGTTTGCCGCACGCGGGTCGAGCGCGTGGGAAAGGGAGAGCTCTTTGTCGAAGGTGAGCGGGAGCCGTTTCCCGCGGACCTCGTCCTGTGGGCCACGGGCGCGGCGCCCGTGGCGCTAGGCCTGGATTCCCGACTGCCACGCAACGCGGCGGGCTTCGTGCGTGTGCGCGATACGCTCGAAGTCGAGGGCTGCCCGGGACTCTTCGCAGCGGGAGACTGTGCGGGTATCAGCGGCTTCGACTGGGTTCCGAAGGCCGGGGTCTACGCGGTTCGCGAGGGTCCTGTGCTCGATGCGAACCTGCGCCGGGCGCTCGCGGGCCGCGCGCTGCGCCGCTACCGACCGCAGACGGATTTCCTGGCCCTGCTGAACCTCGGGGACCGGCGCGCCCTGGGCGAGAAGCGAGGCTGCGTCGCCGCCGGACCCGCAGTCTGGAGGCTCAAGGACTGGATCGACCGCCGCTTCATGCGCCGCTTCCAGGTGCTCGACGCAGCGAGCGCGCCGGCCCGAGACTTCCCGAGTGCCGAATCGATGGGAATGGAATCCATGGACTGCGGCGGCTGCGCGGCGAAGCTCGGGGCGACGAGCCTCGATGCCGCGCTTGCTCGGCTCGGGACCCCGCCCGCCGACGAGAGCGTGCTCGTCGGTCTCGCGCGGCCCGACGACTCCGCGGCGCTGGCGCTTTCGGGGGGGGCCGTGTTGCTGGCGACGATCGATGGGTTTCGCGCCTTCTGCGACGACCCCTGGCTCGTGGGCCGCGTAGCGGCGGTCAACGCCCTGGGAGACGTTTTTGCGAAAGGCGGTCGGCCCCGGCACGCGCTGGCCCTCGTCACCGTCCCGGATGAAAGTGCACGTGCCGGTGAGGAGACGCTCTACCAGGTGCTGGCCGGCGTGCGCGCCGCCCTCGATCCGCTCGGTGTGAGCCTCGTCGGCGGACACACGACCCGCGGGCCGGAGCTCTTCGTCGGTCTTGCGGTGACGGGCGACCTGCCCGCAGGAGGGGACTTGTTGTCACTCGACGGCGCGCGCCCCGGCGACGTTCTGGTCCTGACTCGGCCTCTCGGAAGCGGCGTGTTGCTCGCAGCCGACATGCAGGGCCTCGCCCGGGGCGCCTGGGTTCGCGATCTCCACGCGTCGCTCGTGCGGTCGAACCAATGTGCTGCCGAGGTCGCGAGAAGTTCGGGCGCGACCGCCTCGACCGACGTCAGCGGCTTTGGGCTCGCCGGCCACCTGGCCGAGCTGCTGCGTGCGAGCGGAGTGTCCGCGCGGGTCCGGCTGGAGGCGCTCGCCCCCTTTCCCGGCACGCTCGAACTCCTGGCCCGCGGCCTGCGCAGCAGCTACCACGAACAGAACGAGTCGCGCCGTCGCGCCATCGACTTCGCGCCGACAGCGAGTGGCCCCCGGGTGGCGCTCCTCTTCGATCCCCAGACGGCCGGTGGCCTGCTCTTGGCGCTGCCGCCCGAGCGTGTCGATGCGGCGCTCGCCGCGCTGCACGAGGCCGGTGACCCGGAGGCGGTGCGCATCGGCGAGGTGACGGCTCGGTCTGAGGAAGGCTTTGTTTTTTCCGCGGTGTGACCGCACGCCCCGTCTGCGAGTGCGATCCGTGACTCTGCAATCGCCTCCTCGTCCTTCCGGTCCTCAGTAAAATAGCTGCACCGTTTCCCCGTGAATCTCTGCCAGCATCGAGGCCCGCTTCGGCAAGATTGGTCTGGACGGCAAGTCCTTCGCCCATTTGGCATAAGCGGTTTTCAAGCGCGCAACCACTTCGGGATGACTTTCCGCCAGGTTCGTCGTCTCGCCGGGATCTGCGCTCAGGTCGTACAAGAGCACGAGCTGTCCGTGGGGTGAGTCGGCCGACCAGCCTTCCGCTGGCGGTTCGAGCCCGCCATCTGGCCGCAGATCTCTTCGGGTCAAGGCGGTTTTGTTGTAGAGAATGAGCTTCCAATGGTCGTCGCGAATCGCCGCGGTCGGTCCAGCTCTCCAGTAGAGATAGTCGTGGGGTTCGTCGCTGCGTTCTCCGGTGAGATACGGCAACAGGTTCACACTGTCCTCCGTGACCGCCGGTTGGCCCGCCGCCGCGGTGAAGGTTGCCAGCAGGTCCAGGGTGATCACGGGATGGTCATATGTGGTGCCTCCCGGCAACACCGCTGGCCAGCTCAGGATGAACGGCACACGAATCCCCCCCTCCTGGTGGTAGCCCTTGAACCCTGCGTGAGGGGCATTGGAACACGCGCCATCGATATGGCCCGCGCATCCGTTGTCGCTCAAGAACACGACCATCGTGTTGTCGTACTGGCCGATCTCTTTCAACTTGGCAACGATCGCCGCCACGCTGTCATCCAATGAAGCCACCATGGCCGCGTAGATCCGTGTGCCTTCGTCCTCGATGTGGCGGTAGCGGTCCAGGTATTTCGCCGTCGCCTGCAGAGGTGTGTGCGGTGCAGTGAAGCTCAAGTAGAGAAAGAACGGTTCGTCTCGATGGCGGTCGATGAACGATACCGCCTCGTCGGTGAATGCGTCTGTCAGATAGTCCTTCACCTCCACGGGTTCCCGGCCGCGCGAAACCGCCATCCGGGGATGGCGCATCGCCGGAATGCGGCCCATGGATTCGACACCCGGCGCATGGGGGTCGATGAAGATGCTGGTACCTCCCAGTACACCGAAGTATTCATCAAAGCCTCGAGCCGAGGGGTGATGTGGCCCCTGATAACCGAGGTGCCACTTGCCCACCATGCCTGTGGCATACCCCGCGGCCTTGAGGGCATCGCCGAGCGTTCGTTCTCGTGTGCTCATGCCGCTGAAGAAGTCACGGCCCATTGGGTTGAACTCCCAACCGTGACGCTGCTGGTATCTACCGGTGAGCAGCCCCGCGCGGGACGGACTGCATACCGGGTGGGAAACATAGCCGTTGGTAAAGCGCACACCCGCGGCGGCGAGTTCGTCGATATGCGGCGTATCGATGATTTCGCTGCCGTAAACGCCGGTGTCTCCGATGCCGAGATCGTCGGCAAATATGAGGACGATGTTGGGCGGCCGTGAATCGTCACTCCCGGACTCGACGACCGCTGTCTCCTCTCGAGCCCCACATCCCGCGGACAATGCGGAGATCAGCAGGAAACACGGCAAGAAGATGGGGAGAGACGAGGCTCCGTGCGGGATTCGGCTGCCGGTCATCGTGTCTCCTTCCAGCCAGGCCAGAACTCAATCAGTCTCGAGTTGCCCCGGAGTTCGGATCCTGCGGGCACTGCGTCTGGCGGCATCGCAACACGTGGCCCGCCCGGTCTCCTCGAAGATACCGTCGATGTCGGTGCAGAGCGCCACTGGGCCGCCATTGTGCGGCGGAGACATTTCGCTGCCACTCATGGGTCTGCTTTTCCCGAAACGGGTGACCTCGCCGTGCCGCAGGTGCACGTGTCACTCTTCGCCGCCACGGGGTAGGCGGACGGCGCGCAGCGCTCCACGGCGCGCCTTGCCCGCGTCGTCTCGAAGCGGCGCGTCGACCCGCTCGAATTCTCGCGGGAGCTTCCACGCCACGAGCCGTTCGCGCAGGTGCGCGAGCAGACCGTCGTCGGAAACCGGTGTCGCGAGCTCCACGAGCGCGTGGACGCGGTTGCCGAGGTCCGCGTCGGGGAGCCCAATCACGCAGCACGATTTCACCGCCGGGTGCTCCGTGAGCGCGGCTTCGACCTCGGCCGGGTACACGTTCTGTCCGCCGGTGAGGATCATGTCCGTACGGCGGTCACCCAGGTAGAGGTAGCCGTCGGCGTCGAGCCAGCCCATGTCGCCGACGGATTCCCAGCCGTCCGGGGTGCGGCGCGCTTCGGATCCCACGTAGCGGTAGGTGGAGCCCGGCCCTTCGGCCGGCATCATGTAGATCTCGCCGAGTTCGTGGGCCGCAAGCTCCTCTCCGGTTTCCGGATCCAGGATGCGCATCTGCGCGGTCGACATGGGTTTGCCCACCGAGCCCGGGTGATCGAGCCACTCGCGGCCAGTGATGAAGGTGCCCCCGATGCGCTCGCTCGGGCCGAAGGCCTCGCACAGGACGTCCGGGCCGAGCCAGTCGATCCAGGTTCGCATCAGCCAGGCGGGGCACGGGGCGCCGCCCGTCATCACGAAGTCGAGGGACGAGAGGTCCCGCGCCAGGCGCTCCGCCGCGGGGAGCCTCCAGATGCGCAGCATCATCGTCGGCACGAGGTGCATCCGGTCGATGCGGTGGCGTTCCACCGCCTCGAGCGCTTTCGCGGCGTCGAAGCGCGGCAGGATCACCGCCGTCGCGCCGCCGAAGAGGCCCTGGAAGGTGGCGCTGAACGGGACCGCGTGGGAGATGGGCCCGGACACCAGCACCGCGCGCTTCGCCTTGAACATGGGCGACGGCGCGTCGGCGTCGTAGCTGCCCGGGTTGGCCGGGAGGATCAGCTTCGGTGCGCCGGTGCTGCCACCCGACGCCAGGGCGCGCTCGTGGGGCGGCGTCGCGTCCGGGAGCGGGCCGTCGGGCAGCGACGCGTCGGGCTCTTCGGGCGCGTCCGCCACGAGCGCCGGTCTGCCGCGTTCCACGATTCCGGCTCGCTCGGCCGGCGGCATGCGCGGGGAAATGGGGTTCGGGACGGCCCCGAGCTTCCACGTCGCGATGCAGGCCTCGGCCAGTTCGATCCCGTTGGGCAGCGCGAGCGTCACCAGGTCGCCGGCGCCCACGCCGCGTTCGGCATAGCTGCGGGCCCGGCGGTTGGTGCGCGCCTCGAGTTCGCCTCGCCGCAGGCTTTGCTCCCCGCACACGAAGGCCACCGCGTCGGGATCGCGCTCGGCGAGTTCGCTGACCCGCCTGCCGTAGGAGACCTTTGCCACGGGGGCAGTCTAGTCCTCCGGCCGCCAGCGTCTCAGTGCCGGGATTCGCACACCGATCCAGCCCGCGGGCTCTGCTCGCGCAGGGTCAGAAACGCACCGTCCCTTTCCTCGACGGGGCGGGCCGAGGCGAGAGTGATCTCGTCTGCGGAGAGACCTGCCGGGGTTCCCCGTCAGCGCCCCTTCGTCAGGCGGCCCACGTCGATGAAGCGGCGGATCTTGCCCTTGCTCTTCGGCGGCGTGCCGTGGGCGTCCCAGAACTCGATGCGGTTGCCGGTTCCGGTCTGCACGTTGACGATCATGTCGCTGACCACTTGGAGCGCGCGCGGCTCGGGCACGTCATCCCAACCCTCGAACCACACGCCGGTCAGATCCGTGTCCTCGCTCCAGCGCTTCATGTGCCAGATGATCTTCCACAACTCTTCCTTGCGGTCGTACGCGAAGGAATAGAGCGGCGCCAGCGTCTGCTTGTCGAGCCAGATGTCCTTGTGGTGGTACGGATGGTCGTCGTTCTTCGGCTTCATGCGCACCAGCCAGGCGTCGCGCAGCTCCCAGCGATCGTTTGCGAACGAAAGCCCGTACGGACCGAAGTTGTGATCCTTCTCGTAGGGGTATCCCTTCGAGATCGTGTTCGTCGGGGCGATCATCTTTCGCTCGTCGAGGCAGGTCCAGTCGTACTGGGGAACGATGCCGTTGAAGCTGCGGAGGTCGTCCATGGTGAAGTCGGTTCCGGCGATCGCGTCGGTGCGCTGGGCCGATGAAATGCGGCGCACGCGGCGCAGTGTCGGTACGTACACCCACGTGTCGTCGTTGCGGGCCTCTTTGCGAGTCTTGTCCGAGGTCCGGTAGCGGTAGTTGAGAACCTCGATGCCGCGGGCGTCGAAGGGCGCCTCGACGTGCACGCCGAAAGCGTTGATCCGCTTTTCGCCGCGGAAGATATCGCCGCCGGTCGACTGGTACTTGGGCTCGTAGCGCTGAGAGAGCTTTACGGTCTTACCGGTTCCCTCGTAGTAGAGCGGCAGCTGCTCGCCGCGGTCCCAATACGAGTAGAAGAAGTGCGCCTGGCCGTCGCCGCCCAGCCCCTTGGAGAAGTCCCACATGATCTTGATGCCCGCCTGCGGGTCGTTCTTGCAGTCGATCTCGTCCTGCGGGAAGGGGCGGCCGGCGGTGAAGTTCTCGAGGCTGCCGTCCGGACCAATCCGCGGCTTCCCGTATTCTCTGGCCGAGGCTTCCTGGAACTGTTCATTCGGCGTGTAGTCGCGCATGGTCGGTCCGATTAGGAGCTGCATGCCCTCGTAGAAGAAGAAGTCCCGGTTGTCCCAGAACTGCTCGGGCAGGAAGGGCTTCAGCTTGTCCACGTCCTCCATGGTGATGACGTCGCCTTCCTGGAATTGCGGGGCGGCACCGTCGGCGTCATCGACCGCGGAGGCGGAGACGGGGAACAGAAGCAGGAGTCCCGCCGTGAGGGCTGAAGCGTAGAGGCTCATATGACGCATGCTGATCTCCCAGGTGGTTCGGAGGCCGGGGACTGCTCGAGGGCAGGGACGACGACTGCCTACACTAGACGAGATGGCCCCCGATTGAACACACCCATTCGGGGGAGGGTTCCGGGCCGCTCCCTAAGTGCCTAGAATCCCGACTCTTCCAGTCAAAAAAAGGAAATGCGCGGTGGCCTCGGACGAACCCAGCGGCAGCGATTTCATCCGGCACATGATCCGCGCCGATCTCGCGAGCGGGAAACGCACCGAGGTGGTCACACGCTTTCCCCCCGAGCCGAACGGCCGGCTCCACATCGGGCACGCCTGGGCGGTCTGTCTCCAGTTCGGATTGGCGGAGGAGTTTGCCGGGGGTTGCTTCCTGCGCTTCGACGACACGAACCCCCTCTCCGAAGAGGCGCAGTTCGTCGACGCGATCGAGGATGACGTGCGTTGGCTCGGTTGGGACTGGGGTGACCGACTCACCTTCGCCTCGGATTACTTCGGGCAGATGGCGGGCTTCGCGGTGCAGCTCATCGAGCGGCACAAGGCCTTCGTGTGTGACCTTTCCTCGGAGGAGATCGAGGCCCGCCGCGGCACTCTCACGGAGCCGGGAGAGGGAAGCCCCTACCGCGACCGCCCGGCGGCGGAGAATCTCGACCTATTCGAACGCATGCGTGCCGGCGAGTTCGAACCCGGGAGCCGGGTGCTGCGCGCGAAGATCGACATGGGTTCATCGGTGCTTCCGATGCGCGATCCCGTCCTTTACCGGATCGTGTCGGGGTCTCACCATCGCACGGGCGACATCTGGCACGTGTACCCGATGTACGATTTCGCGCATTGCCTCGAAGACGCGATCGAAGGTGTCACCCACTCGCTCTGCTCCCACGAGTTCGTGGACCACCGGCCGCTCTACGACTGGGTGCTCGACAACGTGGACGCTCCGTCGCGTCCGGTACAGACCGAGTACGGTCGCGTGGGACTCTCTCATACGGTGACGAGCAAGCGGATGTTGCGCAGGCTCGTCGAGGGGGGCTTCGTCGTAGGCTGGGACGACCCGCGGATGCCGACCATCGCGGGCATGCGCCGCCGCGGCTTCACGCCGGAATCGATCCGCGCGTTTTCGGCCGGGATCAACCCGACCCGGAACCCCAAGACCATCGAGCTCGCTCAGCTCGAGGCCGCCGTTCGCGAAGATTTGAACCGCCGCGTGCCGCGCGCCATGGCCGTGCTCGACCCCCTGCGGGTCGTGATCGAGAACTATCCCGAGGGCCAGAGCGAGGACCTCGAGGCGGTGAACAACCCCGAGGACCCCGCTGCCGGGACACGTAAGGTTCCCTTCTCGCGGGTTCTCTACGTGGAGCGCGGCGACTTCCTCGAGGATCCTCCCAAGAAGTTCTTCCGGCTCTCACCCGGACGCGAGGTGCGCCTGCGCTACGCCTATTTCATCACGTGCACGGAAGTGGTGAAGGACGGGGACGGCCGCGTCGTCGAGTTGCGCTGCACCTACGATCCGGAGACGCGCGGCGGCGATGCGCCGGACGGGCGAAAGGTGCGCGGTACGCTTCACTGGGTTTCGGCCGAGCACGCCGTCGAGGCGGAGGTGCGGCTCTACGGCACGCTCTTCGCCGCGCCCGCGCCGGGCGCCGACGGCCGGGATCTGCTCGAAGACCTCGAGCCGAACTCTCTGAAGATCGTTCGGGGCCTGCTCGAGCCGAGCCTGGCCGCGGCGCGTCCCGGGGACCGGGTCCAGTTCGAGCGCCTCGGCTACTTCGCGGCGGATCCGGACGGCCGCGAGGGCCAGCCCGTCTTCAACCGGACGGTCACCCTGAGAGACTCCTGGGCGAAGGTCGCGCGCGGGAAGGGCTAGCCCCGCGGCCGGATCAGGCTCTCCTGGCTGAACGATGCCAGGGCGTGGCCGCTTTCCGAGACGGCGTCGCCGCGACGATTGCCTGCGCGAGCAGCTGCCCGCCGAAGACGCGGTGGTGGTCGAGCGGCAGGTTGGGCCGCCCCTTGGGTTTGCAGAGCATGATAGGCGCGGATCCAGCTGAAGTTACAGCCCACACGAAGCTTTCAGTGTGCTATAAGTAATCAGTTCTGGAGGTCCCCGGGTGGGTGACGTGAGCAACGACCTCAGCCGGCGCGAGCGGCGCAAGCGCGAGGTCCGGGATCGCATCATGAGAGCGGCGATGAAGCGCTTCATCCGCCAGGGCTTCGACGACACCCGGGTCGACGAGATCGCCCAGGATGCGGACGTCGCCCAGAAGACCTTCTTCAACTACTTCCCGACCAAGCAGGATCTCTTTCATCAGCTCGCCGAGGAGCGGATCGACGAGCTCCAGGAAATTCTCGAAGAGGAGCGCAGCGGCGCGGGGTCGACCCGGCAGAAGCTCGAGCACTGCTTCGTGCGTCTCTCGGAGCTTCTGGAGGAGCGCGGCCTGTTGGCGCGCGACCTCATCCTGGAGGCCATGCGCGCCCGGCCGCCGGGGATGACTGGAGAGGACATCACCAAGCTGCACACCGCTTTCGGTGCCATCCTGCGCGACGGCCAGGTGCGCGGAGATGTCCGCACCGACCACCCGATCGAATTCCTGACGGAGATGGTGGTGGGTGGCTTCGGCGCCGTCATGAACAACTGGGTGAACATCCGGGACTACCCGGTGAAAGACCGGCTGGCGCAGACCGCTGCGTTTCTCGGCGAGGCGATCTCGCCGAAAGGGGCCGGTCGGAAAGGGCAGCCATGAACGAGTTCGAAGGCCGGGTGGCCGTCGTGACGGGTGCGGCCAGCGGCATCGGCCTCGCCTTGGCCGAACGCTTCGCGAAGGAGGGCATGCGCGTCGCTCTCGCCGACGTCGAGGCGACGCCGCTCGAGCGCGCCGCGCAACGACTCGCTGACCGGGGAGCGGACGTGGTGTCGGTTCTGACCGATGTGTCGCGGCCCGAGCAGGTCCAGGCCCTGGCGGACCGGACGCTCGAGGCCTTCGGCGCGGTCCACGTGGTCTGCAACAACGCCGGGGTGTTCTCGAGCGGAAGGCTCTGGGACGCTCCGCTCGACGACTACGAGTGGCTGATGGGCGTGAACGTCTACGGCGTCGTCCACGGCATCCGCACGTTCGTGCCGATCTTGTTGGAGCAGGGCGAAGCAGGGCACGTGGTCAACACCGCGTCCATGGCCGCTGTCACCTCGATGCCGTGGACCGGCATCTACTTCATGACCAAGCACGCCGTGCTCTCCCTGAGCGAAACGCTCTACCACGAACTCACGCAGCAGGGTGCAAAGATCGGCGTGAGCGTCGTATGTCCGGAGGTCATCGCCACCGCCATCGACCGATCGGATCGGAACCGGCCCGACGAGTTTCAGCTCGGCGCCACCGAAGCGGCCGACGAGACGCGCAAGCTGGTGAACGAGGGGCTTTCGGCGGGCGTCCAGTCCGGGGTTCCGCCCGCGCGCATCGCCGACCGGACGCTGGAGGCGATTCGCGCGAACCGCTTCTACGTGCTCGCCGAAGATGCCTGGCGCCGGAGCTGTGACACGCGTCTCGAGGACATCCGTCTGGCCCGCAACCCCACTTTTGCCCCGCCCGTCGAGGAGAACTGAGGAAGTAGGCGTCTTGAGGACATCCGTCTGGCCCGCAACCCCACTTTTGCCCCGCCCGTCGAGGAGAACTGAGGAAGTAGGCGTCTCCAGGATATCCGTCTGGCCCGCAACCCCACCCTTTGCCCCGCCCGTCGAGGAGAACTGAGGAAATCGCCATGCGCGCTGCACTATTCGAGTCCCCGGGTGTCCCGCTCCAGGTGGTGGACGACGTCGACATCGAGGAACCCCTTGTGGGTCAGGTCCGGGTGCGCGTGAAACACTGCGGCATCTGCCACTCGGACCTCTCGATCGTCGACGGCAAGTTTCCCGCCCCCACGCCGATCATTCTGGGTCACGAGGCGGCGGGCGTGGTGGACGCGGTGGGGGAAGGCGTCACGCGTCTCGCACCGGGAGACTCCGTCGTTCTGACACCGTGTCCTCCGTGCGGAACCTGTTATTGGTGCGTGCGCGGCGAGGCGGCACTCTGTGTCAATGGGGCCGGCATCGTTACGAGTTCCTTTCCCGACGGCCGGACGGGTCTCTCCCGCAAGGGCGAGAGTGTCTACCGCGGCTTGAACGTCGCAGGTTTCGCGGAGTACACGGTGGTCGAAGCCACCGGGGCGGTGAAAATCGATCCGGACGTTCCGCTCGATGTCGCTTGCGTGATCGGCTGTGCCGTGCAGACCGGTGCCGGCGCGGTGCTCAATGCGGCGCGCGTCGAGGAAGGAGCGACGGTCCTCGTCCTCGGAGCCGGTGGCATCGGGCTTTCTTCGGTGCAGGGCGCCCGGATCGCCGGGGCGGCGCGGATCATCGTTTCCGACCCGGTAGCCGAGCGGCGCGAGGTTGCGAAGCGACTGGGCGCGACGGATCTCCTCGACCCGTCCCAGGACGACGTGCCGACGGCGGCTCGCGACCTGACCGGTGGCATTGGCGTCGACTACGCTTTCGAGACCGCCGGCATCGCCGCGCTGATCAGCGCAGGCCTGGCCGCCGTGCGAAACGGTGGAACCGTGGTCTGCATCGGCGCCCCGCCCATCGACCAGAACGTCGATCTGGGACTGGCGGCTGTTTTCGCGGCCAGTGCCAAGAACGTGATGGGCACGATGCTCGGCAATTGCAATTCCCTGCGCGACGTGCCTCGATTGCTCTCGCTCTGGCAGAACGGGTGCCTCGACCTCGAGGGCTTGATCACTTCCCGCCGGCCGCTCGAGGAAATCAACGCTGCGATGGACGACCTGCGCGCGAGCCGGGGAATCCGGACCGTACTGAACATCTGAAACCCTGAATAGAAAGGACCCCCCATGGCGAAGATTGCAGTCAACGAGGACTACGCGGCAACTGCCGCCGACGTGTGGAAGAAGCTCGCAGATTTCGGTGGCCTGGCCGGCTGGATGCCGGGTGTCGAGAAGTGCGAAGTCGAAGGCGAGGGCCTGGGCGCTACCCGCAGGGTGGCCATGGGTCCCATGACCATCGTCGAGCGGCTCGAGGCTTTCGACGACGCTGGGCGCAGTCTCTCCTATTCGATCGTCGAAGGGCCGATGCCGACGCAGAATTACCTGGCGACGATCTGCGTGGAGGAGACCGGAGAGAATCGCTGCCACGTCGATTGGTCGGCGAGTTTCGACCTGCCCGACGGCGTCGCCGAGGAACAGATCGCGCCCGCGCTCGAGGGAGCGTATGGCGGGGCGCTGAAGGCGCTGAAGCCGCTGGTGGAAGCCTGAGCGTGGCGAGCGCAGAGCTGCAGATCGCGATCCAGATGCTGCGGGACAACCCGCCCATCCAGGGGGATACCCCGCTCGAGATGCGCGCGAGCATGCAGGCCGCGGTCGCAAACCTGCCGCGTCCGCAGGATGTCGAGTGCGAGAGGGTCGATGCCGCCGGCGTGCCGGCCGAGTGGGTGCGTGCCCCCGGTGCGCGGGACGACCGGGCGCTGATCCACCTGCACGGTGGGGGTTACGTGATGGGCTCTCTCGACACCCACCGGGGGCTCGCGGTGCACCTGTCGCGAGCGACGCGGGCACCGGTATTGCTGGCCGACTACCGGCTCGCGCCCGAGAACCCGCACCCGGCGGCGGTGGAGGACGCCGTGGCCACATACCGGTACGCGGTCCGGTCGGGCATGGATCCGGGCCGGATTGCGATCAGTGGAGACTCGGCGGGAGGCGGCCTCGTGGTCGCGACGCTGATCGGGCTGCGCGACGACGGGGATGCGCTGCCGGCCGCTGGCGTCTGCATCTCTCCGTGGCTGGATCTCACCCGGTCGGGAGAGAGCTGTCGAACGAAGCTGGACGAGGACGTCATGGTCACGCAGGACCTGCTCGAAAAGGCGTCCGAGGCCTACTGCAAGGGCTGCGATCCGCGAGCTCCGACGGCCTCGCCGCTCTTCGCGGATCTCGCGGGGCTGCCGCCGCTGCTCGTGCAGGTGGGTACGGCGGAGCTGCTCCTCGACGATTCGCGTCGCTTCGCGAAGCTCGCGAAGCGGGCGGGGGTCGACGTCACCCTCGAAGTGGCCGACGAGATGATCCACGTCTGGCACGCCTTCGCGGACTTCGTGCCCGAGGCGAAGGAGGCCATCGCGCGCATCGCGGAATTCCTCGAGCCCCGCTGGTCCTAGCCGGCGTCTGCCGCCGGGCTGTGTCCATGCGATCCGAGGCCATCGGGCGGTATCGCCTGACCCCTGGAAGCCGGGGGCTCGAGGTGCGCCGCGCCTCGTCAGACGAGGCCGGCCGCATCGTGGGCGCCGCCGCCGCGATTGCGGTCGCGGCGGCAGTGGTGTTGTGGCTGCGCGGGTCGGCCTCGGCGAACGTCGTGGCCGTGGGACTCGCCGCGGCGTGTCTGGTCGCGTTCGCGGCCTTCACGCGGCTCGACCGCACCGTGTGGCAGGTCAGCGCGCAGGCGCTGTCCTGCGAAGGCTTCGCCGGTCGCCGTTCCGAGTGGCCTGCGGCCGAGATCGACGCGCTCGAGATTCGGCAGCAGCAGCCGCACGGCTCGGAAGTGCGCGTGTCACGGGCCGAGCCATGGGAGGTGCTCGTCCGGCTCGTCGGTGGTGGCTCGGTAGGCCCGCGTTTCAGCCTGAGCAGCCGCGAACAGGCGGAGACCCTGGCCGCCGCAGTCGGCGAGGTGATGGGCCGGCCCGTTCTCCGGGACCCGTGAGGGCAACGCGACGCGGCTCATCCGCTCGGGGGCAGGCCGATGGGCACGACGGCGTCGCAGCCGTCGAAGCCCTTGCCGGTCGCACCGGCGGCGCGCCGAAACTCCCGCTCGACCTCTCGGGCCAGGAGCGCGTCCCCGGGCCAGGCAGCGGTCACGTCCCGGATGCGCCGGTAGTCGCAGAAGGCGCTTCGGCGGGTGGCGACGAGCCAGCGCGCGGTCGCGGGGGAGAGACCTTCGTACGCGAGCAGCCGCGGTTCGAGGTCGCCGAGGAGCAGAAAGGTCTGGGATGGGTAGTCGGCAACCAGGGTCTCGAATGCGAATTTCTCTCGCGCGCCGGGTGCTGCGGTCGCGAGGGTCGCGATCTGGCGCAGCGCGCTCGCGTGGGCGACGAGCGTCGGCAGGGTTTCGAGCACCGCGCAGTCGTCGGGCGCCCCGACGGGAACTCCATCGCGCGCCAGCTCGTCCAGAGTTCGGCAGCGCGTCAGCGCGTTCTCGTTCACCCGGGCTGCGAGGGCCTCTCCCGCTTCGCCGGACTGCCAGGCGGCCAGACCCGCGACCCGCAGGTGGCCGATGCGCCGCTGCTCGTTGCGGGCTCTGCCCGCCGCTGCGGCCGCCGCCTGGGCCAGTTCGAGCAGCTCGCCTTCTGCGTCGCTGCGACATGCCGCATCCGTGCACGCTTCGAGTTGTGCGACGAGTGCGCTCAGGCGGTCCGCTTCGTCGGCCGGATTGGGTGTCATACAGGCGGGCAGCGCGAGGAGCAGCACCGTGGCGGCGAGGATTCGGGACAAGCCGGCATTGTGCCAGAATGGAGGCTCCGCATTGCGGGGAGGCTTTTGCGAAAGTCGGCCGCCGCGGATCACCAGGTCCCGGGCCGCGACGGATCTCCTCGCAGGATCCGTTCGCCGCGGTGTACCATCGGCAGTTACTCCGCCCGAGGCGTCCGCGAGCGAAGTCATCGGAGTGCCCCGGGTGAGGAGACCGACCCCGGAGGCTCCATGTCCCAGAGCGAGATCCGACCGTTTCGCATCGAGGTTCCCGACGCCGTGCTCGACGACTTGCGCACCCGGTTGCGCAACGCGCGCTGGCCCGAGGCCCTCGACGATCCGGATTGGGACTACGGGATCGAGCAGGGCTACCTGCAGGACCTCGCCACCTACTGGGCCGAGCAGTACGACTGGCGCAAGCACGAGGCGGCGCTGAACCACTTTCCACAATTCACCACGGAGATCGAGGGCCAGAACATCCACTTCCTGCACGCGCGTTCGGAGCGCGAAGACGCGATCCCCCTGATCGTGACCCACGGTTGGCCGGGCTCGGTCGCGGAGTTCGTGAAGATCATCGATCCGTTGGCGAACCCGGAAGCGCACGGGGGCGATGCTGCCGATGCCTTTCACGTTGTCGCGCCGTCGCTCCCGGGCTTTGGGTTCTCGCAGCCCCACACTGCGAAGGGCTGGGAGCCCGGGCGAATCGGCGGGGCCTGGGCGCAACTGATGGCCCGCCTCGGATACGAGCGCTACGGGGCCCAGGGTGGTGACTGGGGCTCCCCGGTTTCGGTGGGTGTCGCGCGCGCCGACGCGGAGCACTGCCTCGGCATCCACGTGAACTTCCTCTTCGCCACCCCCCCGCTGAACGCTTCGGAACCGAGCGACGAAGACAAGCCGAAGCTCGCGGGTCTCGAGCGCTACACGACCCAGGAGTCGGGGTACGCACAGATTCAGGGCACCAAGCCCCAGACCGTTGGCTACGCGCTCCACGATTCCCCCGTCGGGCAACTCGCCTGGATCGCCGAGAAGTTTCGCACCTGGACCGATTGCGACGGTGTGATCGAAAATGCCGTCACCCGCGACGAGTTGCTCACGAACGTCATGCTCTACTGGGTGACGGGGACCGCCCCCTCGGCGGGTCGCATCTACCGCGAGTCGCGGGTCTTCAGCGACCCGGCGCTGCTCGGCCAGCGCCTCGAAACGCCGGTCGGCCTTGCCGCCTTCCCCAAGGAGGTGATCCTGTCGCCCCGTTCCTGGCTCGATGCCGTCTACAACCTGGTGCAGTACACGGAGATGCCGCGCGGCGGCCACTTCGCTGCGCTCGAGCAGCCGGAACTCTTGGTGGAAGACATCCGAACGTTCTTCCGCCGCTTTCGCGGCTGATGTCCCGGGGCTCCGGCGCGCTCGGGCCGGAGGGAGCTGGGCGTCACCGCCGCGAAACACCGCGGTGACGCCGGACTCGTTCGCCCGTGCCCGGTAGGGGTCGAAGCGGGGAGCGGCGGCCAGCGAAGTCTGCGTTTCTTTGCGTTCAGCTAACTGTAAGGATGCGGCCCGTGATAGGCTGGCCGCGCACACTCGCGGGAGATCCGTAGATGGCCGAGATCGACGGCGGAAGGCTGGCGGCGCGCCAGCTGAAGGCAGCGGGAATCGATGTTCTCTTCGGCGTCGTTGCGGGGCCGATGATCGAGGTCTTCGCCGGCGCCCAGGCCGAGGGGCTCAAGGTGGTGGGCTGCCGCCACGAGGAGAACGCGGCCTTCATGGCCTCGGCGTGGGGCTGGGCCAGGCGCAGACCCGGTGTGATCGTCGCGGGCTCGGGCCCCGCGGTCACGAATTGCGTGACGCCGCTCTACGTGGCCACCGAGAGCGCAATGCCCCTCGTCGTGCTCGGCGGCTCGACCTATGCGAATACGCTGGGAGTCGGCGGTTTCCAGGAGGCCAACCAGGTCGCCTTCGCTCAGCCCGGTTGCAAGTGGACGGGCAGCGTGGATCGCACCGAGCGCATCGGCGAGTGGGTGCACCTGGCGCTGGCGCGCGCGCTCCACGGTCGACCGGGCGGGGTCTACCTCGATTTTCCCGGTCATTTCGTTGCCAACCGCGTCGACGAAGCTTCGGCTCCGTTGCGCGAGCGTGCGCCCGAGGTAACGCGCGCCCACCCGGACCCGAACGCGATCGACCGCGTCGCGGAAATGCTGGCCGGCGCTTCGCGGCCCCTCGTCGTGGTGGGGAAGGGCGCTGCCTGGGCCGACGCCGGACCCGCCCTGGAGCGCCTGGTGGGTCGCGGCATTCCCTACGTCACGTCGCCCATGGCGCGCGGGACACTGCCCGACGACGACCCGCACTTCCTCAATGCCGCGCGCTCCGCGGCGCTCGCCGGTGCCGACGCGATCCTGGTGGTCGGGGCGCGCTTCAACTGGATCTTCGGTTTCGGACGGCCGCCGCGCTACAGCCCGGACGCGCGCATCGCGCAGATCGATGTGGCGCCCGAGGAGTTCACGAGCTCCGCGGACGTGGAACTCGGCATCGTCGCGGATGCGGCGGTGGCCGTCGATGCGCTGTGCGAGGCGCTCGAGGGCAGGAAGCTCGCATCACAAGATGGCAGCTGGATCGCCGCCCTGCGCGAGAAGAAGCAGCGAAACGAAGCGGGTCTGGCGGCACTCCTGGAGAGCGACGCTGTCCCCATCAATCCCTATCGCCTGGTGCGCGAGGTGCGCGACGCGTTGCCGCGGGACGCGGCGATTGCTGTCGATGGTGAGACGATCATGGGGATCTGCCGCACGGTCCTTCCGAGCTACGCGCCGCGGTCGCGCTTCAACGCCGGAACCACGGGGTGCATGGGCACCGGTGTTCCGTACGCGGTTGGCGCGGCACTCGCGAACCCGGACCGGCCCTCGGTTGCCGTCGTCGGGGACTACGCGTTTGGCGCCGCGGCCATGGCGATCGAGACCGCTGCCCGCGTGGGGGCGAAGCCCGTCTTCGTCGTCGCCAACAACGAGGGCATCGCCGGCCACATGCTCCAGGACCACATGCTTCCGCCCGATTCGCCGCGGATCGCGGCGCTGCTGCCGGCGAGCTACGAGAAAATGGCCGAGATGGTCGACGGTGCGGCGTTCCGCGTCGATCGTCCGGACGAGATCCGCCCGGCGCTCGAAGCGGCGCTGGCCGCAGACCGGGTCGCCCTCGTGCACGTGCGCCTCGATCCCAAGGCCACACGCTCGGGTGGTGCTAACTACCTTCAGTAACGCGAGGAGGAATCGCCGTGACCATGCCGCTCGAGGGAATCCGGGTGGTCGACTGGACCATCTGGCAGCAAGGACCCGTCAGCACCGCGATGCTCGCGGATCTCGGCGCCGACGTGATCAAGATCGAGGAGCGCGAGCGGGGGGACCCCGGTCGGGGGATCCTCAGCGTCATGGGCGCATCCGTCGAGGATCGCCCCAACTTCTACTTCGAAGCCAACAACCGCAACAAGCGCAGTGTCACCGTCGATCTCTCGAAGCCGGAGGGGCAGGCCCTGGTGCAGGACCTCGTCGCGCACTCCGACGTCTTCGTCCAGAATTTCCGCAAGGGTGTGGCGGGTCGCCTGGGCCTCGACTCGGCGACCTTGCGCGCGCGCAACCCGAAGCTGATCTACGCGAGCGCCACCGGCTACGGGCCCGAGGGACCGGACAGCGGCGAGCCCTCCTTCGATCATCTGGGCCTCGCACGCTCGGGAATCATGCTCGCCGCCGGTGAGCCCGGGATGCCACCGGTCGGAATCGCCGGAGGGATCGCCGACCAGATGGGTGCCGTCATGCTGGCCTACGGTGTGATGACTGCGCTCGTCGCGCGTGAGCGCCACGGTGTGGGCCAGGACGTCGACGCGTCGCACCTGGGTTCGATGGCGTTTCTCCAGGGGCTCTCGCTTTCGATGAGGCTCATGATGGGCGCTGCCATGCCGCGCATGAACCGCAGGTGCGCGAACAATTGCCTTTGGAATCACTACCGGTGTGCGGACGACAAGTGGCTCGCGCTCGCCATGCTTCAGGCCGATCGCTATTGGGCGGATTTTGCTGCGGCCATAGGCCGCCCGGAACTTGCGGCAGACGAGCGCTTCAAGGATCTGCCGAGCCGCGCACAGAACGCAGAAGCCGCGGTCGGCATTCTCGACGAGCGTTTCGCGGCGAAGCCCCGCGACGAGTGGATCGCCATTCTGCGAGCCGCGCCGGGCGACTTCATCTTCACCATCGTGAACGATGTGGGCGACTTGCCCGATGATCCGCAGATGCAGGCCAATGGCTACGTCACGGAATTCGACCACCCGAACTTCGGCCCGACGCAGATGTTGGGCATGCCGGTCGGTTTCTCCGAGATGCCGGGGTCTGTGTGGAGGGCGGCACCCGAACTGGGTCAGCACACCGAAGAGATCCTGCTCGACGTGCTCGGGTATGACTGGGAGCGCATCGCCGAGCTGCGCAAGCTCGACGTCATCTGAGGGAGAGCGCACCCCATGGCATGCCGACGGACCTGCCTCCCGGGGATCTGAGGCGCCGCTTCGGTATCGATCGCGCGGCGCTCGCGAAGTGCGAGAAACCCCTGGTGAAGTTCGTCGACCGGTAATCGTCGGAGACCTCGACGAGGTGATCCAGCGCGCCCGGGCCGATGGGGAAGCCGGCGTCGACAGCTTGCTCTGCCTCCTCGACCTGCACGAGAAGCGCGTGCAGACGATCGAGCGGATGGGAAGCACGTGATTCCCGGATTCGAGCGCGGCTGGCTAGACTGAGCCTTCGTGGACGCACCGGAAGAGATCGTCAACGACCAGCCGAACAACACCTGCTTCGGGTGCAGCCCGCACAATGCGAGCGGCCTGAAGATGAGCTTCTTCGAGCTCGCTCCCGGCCAGGTCGAGTCGCATTGCACGATTGCACCGGAGCATTGCGGCGCGCCGGGAGTCGCGCACGGCGGGATCCAAGCCGTGCTCCTCGACGAGGCCATGGGCATGGCCATCACGGCCGGGAGCGAGGAGGAGGCATACGTGGTGACCGTCGAGTTCAAGCTCCGCTACCGGCGACCCGTGCCCGTGGGAGTGCCGCTCGTCGTGCGAGGCGACCTCCGGCGCCGGGAGGGGCGGGACGCCTGGGTCGAGGGGGCGATCGTCGACACCCGCGGCGTGCGCCTGACGGTGGCCGAGGCGCGCTGGCGCCAGATCGACCCGCCCGAAGAAGCGGCGTGAAGCTGACTCGCCGCCGCTTCCTCGGCGCCGGTGCGGCGTGTGCGGTCGCGGCGTTACCGGGCTGCGGGCCGTCCGAGTCGAGCGCGCCGCCCGAGCCGTTGGTCGGGGACCCGCTCGAGACGCTCCGGGTGCGGGGCTACCGCGGGCTCGTGGAGCTGCCCTGGTTCGAGCTCGACGCGCGCGGACGCCTCGTCACGACTGCCGAGCTTCCGCCTGGCGTCGACTTCCACGCCCACCTCGGGTTCTCGTTCTTTCTGGCGCCGGGCATCGACTACAACGCCGCGGGCTCCGCGCCTCATTACAGTTTCGACTGCGACGCAGACGCCGAGTGCGTGCTCGACCTCGACGTCTACATGAACCACTTCACCACCGAGCGAATGCAGTCCGCGCTCACCTCGGAACTCGTGCGGACGTTCCTGATCGGAAGCGCGGCGGGACGCACTCATACGATTCCGAATCTCCTCGCCGAGATGGACGACAACTCAGTCGAGCGCGCCGTATTGCTCCCGCTCGCCCCCGGTTTTCCGTTCCGCGACAACCTGGCGGAGCGCTGGCTCGATGCCGTGGCGCATTGCGATGCGCCGGAGCGTCTCGTGGTCTTTGGCTCGGTCCATCCCGCGGACGACGCTGCCCCTGCGAAGCTGCGCGCGCTGGCCGATCGCGGTGCGCGCGGGGTGAAACTCCACCCCACCATGCAGCGCGTGCGACCGGACGACCCCCGGACGATGGAGCTCTACGAGGTCTGCCGCGAGCGAGAACTCATCGTCTTCTTCCACGCGGGTCGAGCCGGCGTCGAGCCGGCCTTCATGCAGCCCTACGCTCGCATGGCGCACTACCGGGCGCCGGTCGCGGAGTTTCCGGACGTGCGCTTCGTCTTCGGCCACGCGGGGGCGCGCGATATCGACGAGGCGATTCCCGTGGCGCGCGGCCGGACCAATGTCTGGATGGAGGCGCACGGGCAGGGGGTTCGCGACATCCGGCGCCTTCTCGGCGCGGTGGGTCCCGAGCGGGTCCTCTTCGGCACGGACTGGCCGCTCTTTCCCCAGGCCGCGAGCCTGGCCAAGCTGCTCATCGCCACGCGCGACGATTCGAGCGTTCGCGACCGGGTCTTCCGCGAGAACGCCCGCGAGCTTCTCTCGGGCTGACCGGCCTACTCGACGATCACCTTTCCCTTCACGTCCGGGTGCTCGCCGACGTGGTAGGGGAACATGCCCAGCTTGGGGAACTCGTAGGACCAGCGCTCTCCCTCGTCGAGTGCCGGGCTCTCGAAGGAGCCGTTGTCGGCCACGACCGAGTGTCCGCCGGGCATTTTGTCGGCGTTGCGGAAGGTGACGGTGTCTCCCATGCTGACGATCACCTGCGATGGTGCGAGCGCACCGTGCCGGATGGTGACGATGACGTCGCCGGCCAGTGCCGCAGTTGCAAATCCGAGGATCAGAACTGGGAATAGAATGCGAGCGGTCTTCATCGAAGCCCTCCTTCAGTCGCTGGAATGCAGCTTGCGAAAGTCTGGTTCGCGCTTTTCGAGAAATGCCCGGATTGCTTCGATGTTGGCCGGTGATCCCGCCTGTTTCCGCATGCCGGCGTCTTCGGTGGCGAGGGCTGCCTTCACGGCGGCCGCGTGGGACTGCATGAGGGTCTGCTTCGTGGCACGCAGCGCCGAGACGGGCCAGCGGGCGATCTGGTGCGCTTTCTCCAACGTGGCGGGCAGAAGCTCCTCGTCGGGAAAGGCGCGCGCGGCGATCCCGACCTCGACGGCGCGCGCCGCATCGATCCACTCGGCCGTGTAGAACAGCTCGGCCGCGCGCTGCGTGCCGATCGCCGCCTGAAGCGTGTAGCTGCTCGCGGCCTCGGGGACGAGACCGAGGCTCACGAAAGGCAGGCGCAGCCGGACGCCCTCACCCACGTAAACGATGTCACAGGTGAAGAGGAACGTGATGCCAATTCCGACGCCCACTCCCGTCGCCGCGGCCAGCAGGGGCTTGTCGAACGCAAACAGCGCGTCCATGCAGCCGAAATATCCGTTCGGTTTTCCGTCCTCCCGCTCCGGGGCGTCACCGGCGAAAGCGGTCAGATCCTGTCCGGCCGAGAAGTTTCCGCCTGCCCCGGTGACGACGACGCAGGCCACCCGGTCGTCTTGCCGGCCCTCGTCGAGTGCGTCGCGCAGAGCGTCCCACTGCGGGTCGTCGAAAGCGTTCTTCTTCTCGGCGCGGTTCAGGGTGAGGAGCAGGACGCCGTCGTCCAGTTCCCTTCGTACGGGCTCTCGCATGCAGGCTCCTCTCGCGCGGATCGGATACTCTCGACGGTCCTGATCTATCACGGTGGGGAGAGAATCGCCACGCCATGCCTCCCGATGTCCCCCAGCCCCTCCGAGATCTGCGCGTGGTGGACTTCTCGAGCGAAATTGCCGGGCCCTACGCCACGAAGCTCTTTGCGGATGCCGGGGCCGACGTCATCAAGGTCGAGTCCGCGAGCGGCGACCCGCTGCGCCGCTGGTCGGCAACGGGCGCCGAGCTCGGCGATGAAGACGCTGCGCTCTTCCGGTACCTGAATCACGGAAAGCGTTCGGTGATCGGCCGGCCCGGCGACGACGCGGTGCTCGAACTCGTCTCCGGCGCCGACCTGGTGGTCGACGACTTCAAGCCCGGAGTGCTCGACCCGCTCGACCTTCGGGGCCGCTTCCCGGGACTCGTGTGGCTCTCGATCACGCCCTGGGGCCGAGGCGGCCCCTGGGACGAGCGCCCGTGGACCGAGTTCACGGTGCAGGCCCAGTGCGGCTCGATCGGTGTGCGCGGACTCGCCGGTGGCGAGCCCTTCCAATGCGGCGGGCGTATCACCGAGTGGCTCACCGGCACCTTTGCCGCCGTGGGCGCGCTGGCGGCGGTGCAGCGGGCGCAGCGAACCGGTCACGGCGAGCACGTCGACTTCTCGATCCAGGAGGTCATGACGATCGCCGGAACCAGCTACGTGGATCTCATGTTCCAGATGCTCGGGGTCGCTGCCGAGGGTCCGCTCCCGCAGAGCGTCGAGACCCCTTCGATCGAGCCGACGAAGGACGGCTACGTGGGCTTCTGCACGAACTCGCGCCAGCAATTCTCGGACTTCCTGCTCATGATCGGCCGTGACGATCTCCAGGAGGACGAGGAGCTGGCCCAGGTCACCGGGAGAATGGCCCGCTTCGACGAGTGGAACCAGATCGTGCACGCCTGGACCCGCGAACACACGACGGCCGAAGCCATCGAGCAGGCGTCGCTATTGCGCATCCCGGTGGCGCCGATCAACAGCGGTGACACGGTCCGTTTCCACGAGCAGCTCGTGGCGCGCGGGACCTTCCGCGAGGATCCGACCGGAAGCTTCCAGCACCCGCGCCCTCCCTACAGGCTGGACGATTGCGAGCCGGCGCCGCAGCGCCCGGCGCCGCGGCTGGGCGAGCACACCGGCCGGGTCGAGTCCCGCGAGGTCCGGCGGCCCAAACCCACGGGCGCCGCCGGACTCCCGCTCGCGGGGCTCCGGGTGCTCGACCTCACGGCCTGGTGGGCCGGCCCGTCGGCGGCGCAGATGATGGCGGCACTGGGTGCGGAGGTGATCCACGTCGAGTCGGCCAAGCGCCCCGACGGGATGCGCATGATAGGCGGAATGCTCGGGGAGAAGTTCGAAGCCTGGTGGGAGGCCAGTCCGTTCTTCCTGGCGGGCAACACCAGCAAGACGGACCTCGCGATCGATCTCGCGACAGACGAGGGCAAGGCGTTGCTGCGGCGCCTGGTGGTGAAGTGCGACGCGGTGGTCGAGAATTTCACGCCGCGGGTGATGGAGAACTTCGATCTCGGCTGGGAAGCGATCCACGAGCTGAACCCGCGTTGCATCTTCCTGCGCATGCCGGCCTTCGGACTCTCGGGCCCGTGGCGCGACAACACGGGTTTTGCCCAGACGATGGAGCAGATGACCGGGCTCGCCTGGCTCACCGGCCACCGCGACGACCAGCCGCGCATCCAGCGCGGGCCCTGCGACCCGCTTTCCGGAATGCACGCGGTGTTCGCCTTCCTGGTCGCCCTGGCCCAACGCGAGCGCACGGGCGCGGGGCTGCACGTCGAGGCCACGATGGTGGAGGGAGTGCTCAATGTGGCGGCCGAACAGCTGATCGAGTTCACGGCGTACGGAAACCTGATGGAACGCGACGGAAACCGTTGTCCCGAGGCGGCGCCTCAGGGCCTCTACCCCTGTGCGGGCAGCGAGCCGGGCCAGGAGCACTGGCTCGCGCTTTCCGTGCGCAGCGACGCGGAGTGGGAAGCGCTGTGCGGAGTGCTGGGTCGGCCGGCCTGGGCGGCGAAGCCCGAACTCTCCGATTTCAACGGGAGACGCACGGCGCGGGATGTGCTCGACGCCGAGCTGCGCCCCTGGTTTGCCGAGCGCGACCGCGAGGAGCTGGTCGAAACGCTGCTCGCTGCGGGTGTCCCGGCGGCGCCCGTGGCGGACCCCCGCACGGGTCGCGAGAACGCGCAGATGGAGGCGCGCGGCTTCTTCGAGTCCGTCGAGCACCCGGTGGTCGGCCATATAGTGATCCCGACGCTGCCGTTCCGGTACGCGTCCGTGAAGCGATGGACGAGATTCCCGGCACCGACGCTGGGCCAGCACAATCGCGAGGTGCTGGGCGGACTGCTCGGGCTCGACGGGCCGGAGCTCGATCGCCTCGAAGCCGAGGGCATCATCGGCGACCAGCTGGTGGGGGTCTGAGCTTGCGCCTGCCCGTTCGCGGACAGCCGCTCCACACGCGGCACCTGACGCTCGAGATGCGCTGCGGCGGGGACGGCCTCGTGCACGTCTGGGGCGAGGTGATCGACCTGCGCAAGGCGAGCTTCGTTCCCATGGTGGACGAACTCCAGACGGCCGGAATCATTCACCACATGACGCTCGACGCGCGCGTTCACCCGGAGACCCGCGTTCTCGAATCACTCGAAACGGACCAGCGGGCGGTGGCCGTCGAGCCCTCCGAAATGACCCGGGGCGAATGCTGCCGAGACCCGGCCTCGAATCTCCAGTCGCTGGTGGGCCGCACCTTCGACGCGGAATTCAAGGCGGAGCTGGGCCGCGCCTTCGGCGGGCCGCGCGGCTGTTCTCACCTGCTGACGCTCTTCCACCTGGCGGTATCGGCGCTGCCGTTGGCCTTCGACTTCGAAGAGCAGCAGCGCGCCAAGTCCGGAGTGGAGCGCCGTCCCGGTGAACTCCTGTTTCGGCGCGCCGTCTTCGTCGATGGCTTCTGCCCCGATGACGGTGAACTCCAGCTCGCCATCTCGTTGATGGATTATCACAGCGCACCCGTCGCGGGTGCCGAGGATCGCTACGCACTGCTGGCGCGGCAGCACGAGGTCCGGGTGTTGGCCGAAATCGCGGTTGCGGACGTCTCGTTCACGTCGATCCACGCCGCCGAGCGCGAGCGCTCCGCGGCGACGCTCACGGAGGCCGGTTGGGAAGACCGGGGCGCCTGGCTCGCCGACCTGGTCGGTCGCCCGGTCATTCCCGGTCTCGGCAAGGAACTGAGGCGGCGCTTCGAGGCGCGGCCCGAGGCGGCCTACGGCTTCCTGGACGCCTGTCTCCAGCTGGCCCCGGGCTTCGTCCAGTGCACCCCGGCGCTGGCGGACCGCATATTCGATCCACTCGTGGCTAGCGCCGCGAAGGGCAAGCTGTCGAAGGTCCCGCACTTTCTGACACGCGGGGGCGGTGCGAACTCCTGTTATATGTGGCGCGAAGAGGGTCCCCTCGTCCAGGTCTGGATCCGCTCCGACACATAGCTCCACGTGTCATAATCGGTTCCCATTTTTCGAAGGGAGATCCGATGGCACGCTTTGACGGCAAGGTCGCGCTGGTGACGGGGGCGGCGAGTGGAATCGGTGCGGCGACGGCTCAGCGGCTGGTCGACGAAGGTGCGCGGGTTGCCGGACTCGACGTGCAGCAGCCCGACGCGGCGAGTTGGAAGCAGGTGGAAGAGACTGCACCTGGCGCAAGCTTTCACACCGCGAACGTGGCCGTGGAAGCCGAGGTGAAGGCCGCCGCTGCCGAGATCCGGGAAGCGCACGGCCGGCTCGATATCGTCGTGAACGCCGCGGGCGTTGCGGGGGGCGGCGACATCGAGACCCTGGAGGAGGCCGAGTGGGATCGCATCGTCGATATCAACCTGAAGGGCACCTTCCTGGTCTGCAAGCACGCGCTGCCGATGCTGGTGGAAACCGCTGCGGGTGCGATCGTCAACATCGCGAGCATCGAGGGTCTGGTGGCCACGGACCTGTCCGGTCCCTACGGCGCGTCGAAGGGTGCAGTGGTTCAGTTCACTAGAAACCTCGCGGTGGACTACACGCGGCGCGGCATTCGCTGCAACTGTGTCTGCCCGGGGCTCGTCGATACGCCGATGACCGAGATCGTGACCCAGGCGACCGAGGGGCCGTTCGCCGAGTTGCGCGAAGACTTCGTCGGCCGGCACCTCATGCGCCGGGCGGGCCGCCCCGAGGAACTCGCCGCGGCCATCGCGTTCCTTGCCTCGGACGACGCCTCATTCATCACCGGTGCCGCGCTGGTGGTCGACGGGGGTTGGACGGCCGGGGCGCACTCCGATATCGACATCCTCTCGGGTGTCTGAATCCTTGTCCCCCCCGGCGACGCGTCGCGTGCTCTGGATCGCCGCGCTGGTGCTGGTGCCCCTCCCGATGCTCCAGTTCGGCGCAGAGGTTCCCGTGGTGCGCTACCTGATCCTGACCGGTTTGACGCTGGCGCTCGTCGTTGCAGAGGGCGCAGGCTGGGTCGCGACAGCCCTGGTGTTGCTCTTCCTGGGCCACGCCCTCGTCTACGCTGCGCTCCTGTGGGTCGTCGCCTGGGCGGTGGCCCGCGCGCTCCACGCCTGGGTGCCGCGCCGCGCCGGGGCCGTTGCGCTCGGGCTCGCCGCACTGGGGCTTTTCGGTGCGTTGCTGACGCGTCCCTACGTCACGCCCTTTTCCTCGGTTTCCCTGCGTTCGAACCTGCCCGTGGTCTTCCAGTAGGCGTGCGGCGCACCGCCCTGCTGTTGATGGCGCTCTGCCTGGGCGCCCCGGCCTCGGGTTTCGAGCGGACCGAGGAGCGGGAGCCCTGCGCCGTGCGCGATCCGCTGCGCCGTCCCTTCTTTGGCGACACGCACGTCCACACCGCGCTCTCGTTCGACGCGGTGGGCCAGGGCACGCGCAACCGGCCGCGCGATGCCTATCGCTTTGCCCGGGGCGAGGCCATTGGCATCCAGCCCTATGATGCCGACGGGCGGGCGGGGCGCACGGTCCGGCTGCGGCGCCCGCTCGACTTCGCGGTGGTCACCGACCACTCGGAGCTTCTCGGCGAAACCCATCTCTGCCAGACACCGGGCTCCACCGCCTACGACAGCTTCGTCTGCATCGCGCTGCGCCGCTGGCCGAGCCTCACCTACACGACGCAGAACGGCCGGATCTTCAGCATGGAGACGCCGAAGCACTTCTCTTTCTGTGGCGAGGATGGTGGCCGCTGCCTCGAGGCGGCCGGCACCCCCTGGCGGGAGACCCAGGAGGCCGCCGAGGAGGCCTACGACCGCAGTTCGGCCTGCCGCTTCACGAGCTTCGTCGGCTACGAGTGGACCGGCATGCCCAACGGCAACAACTTCCACCGCAACGTGATCTTCCGAAACGAACGGGTGCCGGAGCTTCCGACGAGCTTCATCGACGAGAACCACGAACAGGGTCTCTGGGAGGCACTCGAGCGCGATTGCCTCGCCCGCGACGACGGTTGCGACGTCATTGCGATCCCCCACAACTCGAACGTGAGCAACGGGTTCATGTTCCCGCTCGAGCAGCGCGACGGCACGCCGATCGATCGCGAGACGGCGGAGCGCCGCGCCGCGCTCGAGGTGCTGGTCGAGGTGACGCAGCACAAGGGCGATTCCGAGTGCCGTTCCGGGGCGCCGGTCGAGGACGAGCTGTGCGGGTTCGAGACGTTGAACCTGGCGCGTCTCCAGGATTTGTCGCCCTTCGGCACACCGCCGCCGATCCCGCCGCTCGTCTACGCGCGGGAGGTACTGATCGAAGGCCTGGTCCAGCACGAACGTCTCGGTGCGAACCCCTTCAAGTTCGGATTGATCGGCTCGACCGACACTCACCTGGGCGCGCCGGGTCTCGTGGCCGAAGACCGCTTTGCCGGACACGCCGCCGGCATGGCTTCGGCGCGCCTCGAAGTGCCGCCCATGCTGGACGACGTGCGCTTCAACCCGGGTGGCCTCGCCGTGGTGTGGGCCGAGGAAAACTCGCGCGACGCCCTCTTCGACGGAATGCGCCGCCGCGAGACCTATGGCACGAGCGGTCCGCGCATGCGGGTGCGCTTCTTCGGCGGCTGGGAGCTGCCCGCCGATCTGTGCGAAAGCAGTGACTTCGTGGCCCGGGGCTACGCGTCGGGGGTTCCCATGGGCGCCGACCTTTCCACCCGTCCGGCCGCGGCGGGCGCGCCGGCTTTCGCCGTTCGCGCCGGCAGGGATCCGGGTACCTCCGACCGTTCCGGCACGGCGCTCCAGCGGGTGCAGATCGTGAAGGGCTGGGTCGAAGACGGTCGCGGCCGCGAGCGCGTATATGACGTGGCGGGCGATCCGGCGAACGGGGCCGACGTGGATCTCACCAACTGCGAGCCGCGCGGACGCGGTGCGGACGAGCTTTGCGCGCTGTGGCGGGACCCGGAATTCGATCCGGCGCAGCGCGCCGTCTACTACGCGCGCGTGGTCGAGAACCCGAGCTGCCGCTGGAACCAGTACGTCTGCAACGCGGCGGGAGTCGATTGTGCGAATCCCGGGAGCATTCCCGATGGCATGGAAGCCTGCTGCGACACCGCGGTTGCCCGGACGATCCAGGAACGGGCCTGGACATCACCGATCTGGTACACACCCGGCCGGAGGATCTCACCGTGATCCACCTCGACCGTGAAGGGGACGTCTTCGTCCTGCGCTTCGATGCCGGGGAAAACCGCTTTGGCCCCGAGCTGCTCGACGCTCTCGACACCGCTCTCGAAGAAGTCGAAAAGACCGACGGGCCGAAGGCGCTCGTTACCACGGGCACCGGGAAGTTCTATTCGAACGGTCTCGACCTCGATCACATGATGTCCAGAGGTGTCGAACCGGGTGTGTATCTGGCACGCGTGCTGGATCAGCTCGCCCGGGTGCTCGTCTTTCCCTGCGCGACCGTCGCCGCCGTCAACGGCCACGCCTTCGGCGCCGGTGCGCAGATCGCTGTCGCCCACGACCACCGCCTGATGCGTGCGGACCGCGGCTTCTTCTGCATGCCCGAGATCGATATGCAGTCGCCCCTTCACCCGGGCATGACTGCGCTGTTGATGGCGCGGATCCCCACGCCGGCCGTGCAGGAGTTGATCGTCACGGGGACGCGCTACGGGGGCACGCTCGCGGCGGGGAAGGGCATCGTCGACGGTGCGCTGGCCGAGGACGAGCTGCTCGCCGCGGCGGTGACCCACGCGGGCGGGCTGGCGTCTAAAGCCCACCCGGCGATGGGGGAGCTCAAGCGGGGCATGTACGGCCCCGTGCTCGCGGCGCTGGCCGAGCCGTTGGGCGACCTGGGCCGGCGCTGAGGCGGCATCTGGCCCGGGCCCAAGCGTGCCGTCGGTAGTCTTGATGTTCGTACAGTGGGTTCCTAACCGTGACTGTCGAGCTTTTTGACGACCCGTTTCGCAAGGCAAACGACGTTCCGGCTGGCGGCATTGGCGGGTCTGTTTGCCCTCTTGGCCGGTCCGGCGCTCCACTCAACCGCCGTCCACGCTCACGCCGATTGCCCGGTGTCGACCTCGACGTGTGTCGATGCCGGTGCGAGCCAACGCTTCTCCGCGGGCGTTTCCGAATTCTGTCCCCTTTGTCTTCTGGCGCGCCACGAGTGCAGTTCGAAGGGGATTGGTTCACACCTGTGAACGGCGTGAGGGAGGTGCGTTTGAGAGGTGCCTACACCGACTACGCCCACCTGACCGGCGATGTGAGAGAGGGGTTCGATGTTCTGGCGTTTATCCCACGAAATGTGCTCTTCGCGGGAACGGAAGTAAAACTCGACTTCAACTTGCTCGAAGCGCTGGGCGGTGTGTTTGGAATCGATGCGCAGATGGACTACGTCCAGGCCCGGTTTACCTCCGGTGTGAACCGGAACGTTCCGCGCATTCCGCCGATCCGCTGGGGAGCGAATCTCTACTACCTCGGGGACTGGGTGCGTGCGCGTTTCGGTTTCCTGCGAACCCAGCCCCAGGACGCGGTGAGCGAAAACGAGACCCCGACGGCGGCGTTTACCTTCCTGAATGCCACGTTTACGTTGGATCTGACGCCGTTGTTCGCGCGTGTTCCGGTGGAATTTCTGGTGCAGGGAACCAATCTCCTCGATCAGAAGGCGCGAAACGTCGTTTCCTTCAAGGCCGACGAGGTTTTGTTGCCGGGCCGCAACATTCGGGGTGGCATCCGGGTGCGTTTCTAGGCCGTCTGGGCACGCACCGAGGCCGTGCGGGAACGCGTCAGCGCGCGGACCACCAGGCGTACACGAGCGCCCCGACCTCCCGGTAGCCCGCCGGGCGCAGGTGGTCGTCGTAATTCCAGTAGAGCGGGCCGTCTTTGGCCTCGGCTTCGCGCAGGGCGGGGGTCAGGTCGAGCAACGGAATGTCGAGCGCCCGGCAGGTTTCTCCGAGGAGTGCGGCCTGCACCTGGAATTCCGGGCCCATCAACGAGGTCACGGACTCGGGCGGGGAAAAGCGGGCGTGGGTTTCGAGGTAGCGGTCCGAGACCTGGTGCTTGGTCGGCACGTACACGACCCACAGAGAGGTGCCCCGTTGTTCCAGGTAGGCCCTCAGTGCGACCAGGTAGTCTTCGATGTCGAAGGGACGTTTCAGGTGTTGGCCGAACCAGGGCAGGTAGTCGACCAGCACCGGGTTGAAGCGTCCCGCGCGGATCGCACGCGCCACATCGGGTTGCACGAAGGCTTCGAGCCGGCCGGCCGTGCGTCCGTCGGTCCACGGGTTGCGGGGGTCCGGGACGCTGGCAAGAAACTCGAACGGGGGCTCGTGCCAGCGTCGCGGCACCCGCTGTCCGGAGGCAATGCGCCGGACGACGGAATAGAGCCGCGGCGTCCATGCGCTGGGGCGCTCCGGCTCGAGGGCGTCCGCGAGCCAGGCCGGATCGACACGCGTGGGCAGGACGTCGTTGGCGAAGATCACGAGGATCACGTCGTCCGGCTCGAAAAGGGGTACGGCGTCGCGCAGCAGCCGCGCGTAGGCGGGCAGATCGCTGCCGCCGAGGCCGAGATTCAGCACGTCGACGGTGTTGCCGGCGAGCGTCGCGAACGTGGCTGGGATCGTGTCTTCGGCCGGGGCCGAGAAGCCCTCGACGAAGCTGTCGCCGACGAAGGCGACACGCGTGGCGCCAGCCGGAGCTTCGAGCGTCCACTCCCGGTCGCGGAAGCCGTAGAGGTTGAGCGCGTGTTCGAAGGCGAATCCATCCGGATCCGACGCCCAGGTGAAGCTGGCGTGGCCCAGCGAAGAAGGTGTCTGGGCGCCGGGGGTGAAGCCCATGTGGGAATAGCGGGTGCGGTCGAAGCCCAGGGCTTCGGGCAGCGGAAACACGGTGCGCACCGCGATCTCCAGGAGCACCAGGAAGAATGCCGCGGTGAGGAGGAACTTCGTCAAATCAGCCGAGTGCCGGAAGCACCTTTTCTTCGACGAGCCGCAGGCACTCCCACGAGAAGTCCGGATGGATTCCCCCGATCAACGGGTGGAGCAAGACGAAATCCATCGGGCCCATCTTGCGGGCCCGCTCGATCAACTCGTCGGGCGTCACGATCGCGTAGTCCCCGGCCGCACGCAGAGCCGCGGGGTCGTCGAAGATCTTGTAGGTGGTGCTCTCGTCGTCGAGTCCGGCCTCGGCCATCCAGCGTCCATAGGAGTTGGTTTCGTGCATGGCGTGGGGAGCGATCACCTCCCACGCCGCGTCGGGATCCTCGGCCACCCAGAGGAAGTTTCCCGTCCCCTTGGGCGGCGGTCCGGGATCGGGCTTGCCGAGCTTTATTCGTTCCTCGCGATAGACGTCGAAGAGTGCCGGCCGGGTCGGAAGGAAGTAATCGGCCACGCGCGCTGCGCGGCGCGCCGCGGCCTTGGACGCCCCCCCCTGGAAGATCGGCAGCCGCGGGCGCTGCACCGGGCGCGGAGTGACGCGGACCGTCCGCTCCTGCCACTCGAAGGGCTCCCCGGTGAACGCCTTCTCGAGGAAGGGCACGATCTCGTCCATCACCTGCTTGCGGTCCGAGAGTTTTTTTCCGAAGGCGTTGAACTCGGTTTCGACGTAGCCGGCGGAGACGACCGGGATCACGCGGCCGTTTGAGATCACGTCGAGCATCGCGATGTCTTCCGCCAGCCTCAACGGATTGTGAAGCGGAACGATGAGTGCAGACAACAGGATGCGCAGTCGCTGGGTGCGCGCCGCAATGGCCCCGCCGAGCACCATGGGCGAGGGCGTGTAGCCGTCCGGCGAGCCGTGATGCTCCGATAGCGTGACCGTGGTGAAGCCCAGGCGATCGGCCCACTCGCATTGTTCGATGGCGGCCTGGGCGAGCTGCGACGACGTGGCCTTCGCGAAGGACGGGCGGCGCAGGTCGTAACGCAGGTTGAACAGAGGCATCAGGTGTCGTCTTCTGCGTCCGCCAGAAGGTTCCCGAGTTGGACGAGCTGTTGCGTGGCTCCGCCGAGCGTCAGCTCGAGCTGCTTTACGATGAGAAAAAAGCGGTGAAGCGGATATTCACGGTCGACGCCGATCCCGCCGTGCAGGTGCTGGGCCGCGTGGACCACGCGCTGGCCGGCCTCGCAGGCCCAGTGCTTTGCCACGGCTACCTGTGTAGCGGCGGGTAGACCCTCGGAAATGCGCCAGACGGCCTGGAGCGTCGTCAGCCGGATTCCCTCCACGTCGATGTAGGCGTCCGCCGCCCGGTGTCCCACCGCCTGGAACATGGCGATGGGCTGGTCGAATTGCTTGCGCGTCTTGGCGTATTCGGCCGTCAGCTCCAAGGCCGCCTCGCAGGCTCCGAGCATCGTGGCTGCGAGTGCGGCGTTCGCGCGCTCGAGCAGCCATTCCAGGATGACGCGTCCGCGTTGCGCATCGCCTAGCACCGCATCGCCAGGAGCTGCGACCCGTTCGAAGTCGACCCTGGCCTCGGGCAGGCCGCCCGTCGTACCGAGTGGCGTGATGCGGACGCCCTCGCTGCGCGGATCCACCAGGAAGACCCCAATGTGTCCGTCGCCGGTGTCGGCAGTCACCAGGATCGCGTCGGCGATCTCCGCCGCGGGCACGCAGAACTTGGTGCCGGTGAGTCGGAAGCCGTCGCCGTCGGTTTCCGCCCTGGTGCTCGGCCGGAGCGGGTCTCCCTCGGGTTCGATCAACGCCGCGGTGAGTACGGCTTCACCGCGCGCAACACGCGGCAGCCAGGCCGCCTTCTGCGCGCCGCTGCCGAACTCCGCCAGGGGCAGGGCGCCCAGCACCACGGTCTCCAAATAAGGAATGGGCGCCGCGGTGGCCCCGACCTGCTGGAGCACACTGGCCACTTCGAGGAAACCGAGGCCCGCGCCGTCGTATTCTTCGGGAACCGCAATGGCCAGCAGCCCGGCGCCGGCGACCTGCTTCCACAGTTCCGGGTCGAAGCGCGGGCCGTCGCCGAGCTCGAGTTCCCGCAGCCTCTCCCGGGGGGTTCCGTCGTCGAGGATCTGGCCCGCCAGGTCCAGGATCGCCTGCTGTTCTTCGCTGTAGGAAAAATCCACGGAATCTCCTGGTTCAGATGCGCGGCGCGCGCGGAAAGCCGAGACCGAATAGCGAAATCAGGTCGCGCTGGATCTCGTTCGTTCCGCCGCCGAAGGTCAGGATGAGCAGGCTCCGGTAGAGCATTTCGAGATGGCCCGTGCAATCCAGTGCCTCCTCCGATCCAGGCTGGATGTAGGCACGGGGTCCGACGATCTCCATCGCGAGCCGGAAGGCCTCGAGGTAGAACTCGGTGCCGAAGACCTTGATCGACGAGGCGTCGGCCACGTCGAGCCTTCCCTGGGTCGAGGACCAGGCGACCTTCCAGTTGGCGAGCCGAAGGAACTCGAGACCCGCGTAGATGCGCGCCAGGTTGACGCGCACCCATTCCTGGTCGATCACGCGTCGACCGTCCGGGAGCTTGGTGCGGCGCGCGAAGTCCCGGGTCTGGAGGAAGGCGGCTTCGAGGATTCCCGCCGAGCAGATCGTGACGCGCTCGTGGTTCAGTTGCCCCGTGATGAGCTTCCATCCCTTGTTCTCGCCGCCCACGAGGTTGGCGGCGGGGATGCGCACGTCGTCGAAGAAGACGGCGTTGATGTCGTGGGAGGAGAGCAGGTCGAGGGGATCGATCCGGATCCCGGGCGTGTTCTTCATGTCGACGATCATGATCGAGAGCCCGGCGTGTTTCGGGGCGGCCGGATCGGTGCGCACGGCGAGCCAACAGTAGTCCGCGTCGCCCGCCAGACTCGTCCACAGCTTCTGCCCGTTGATCACCCACTCGTCGCCGTCGCGCTCGGCGCGGGTCGTGAGCGCGGCCAGGTCCGTACCGGCCTGGGGCTCGCTGTAGCCGATGCAGAAGTGGAGATCGCCCTTCAAGATTCGCGGCAGGAAGAAGTCCTTCTGCGCGTCGGTGCCGTGGGCCATGATCTGCGGTCCCACGGTGTTGATCGTCAGCATGGGCACCGGCGCCCCGGTGCGCATCGACTCGTCGAAGAAGATGAACTGCTCGACGTGCGAACGCCCCTGGCCGCCATACTCCTTGGGCCAGCCGATTCCGAGCCAGCCGTCCGCGCCCATCCGGCGGACCACCTCGCGCATGCAGTCGCCCACGTGGTGCGTGCGCGTGAGCTCCGCGCGGATCTCGGGCGTGAGGAGCCCGTCGTAGTAGGCCCGCAGCTCGCGGCGCAGGGCCTGTTGCTCTTCGTCGTAGCCGATGTACATGGAGAGGGCTCCGGTGGAATGGGGGCTGGAACACGTATCAAAATAGCGGCTTCCCGCAAGGATCTTTCGTGTTCCGCCCCCCCCTGTTCCCCGCGGCTAGTTGCGGGTCCGTCTGGTGCGATATTTTCGGCTCCCGAACCCCAGTCCGGCCAGACCCACGGCGAAGAGAGCGGGCGGTCTGGGTTCCGGAACAGTCACGGCCCCGTTGCCGAGGGATGGGAGTGTCTCTGCGCCCCTGGCGTCCGGGATGTCGAAATTGACGAATCTGATGTCGGTCCAGCCCAAGTGTTGTCGTCAAGGGCGTTGCATTTGCCTGGGTGTGATGCAGCAGCAGTCTGGCGATGACAGCCGCTGCTCCGGTGAGTCATGTAGAAGTGGCTCGGTGGATCGAGTCATATCCGCCGCCGGCAGCGTGCGGAGTCGCTGCGGTCTTCACTGCCTGAGGTGCGGCCGGCGGATCCGCTCCGATGACGGGTCGTTTTGCGAGCGGCGGGTCCGGCTGCAGTGAAAGGCTTTACAGGGCGGGGAACCCGTGAAGTTGCCACTTTCCGCAACGCGCTCAGTCTTGCCAGGCGTTCCAGCTCGTTACGGTCTCGGGCGGCGGGCGCTGCGCGGGCTTGAAGTCGACGCCGACGGTGTAGGCCACGGGCAGCAGCGCCACCTGGAGGAAGCCGTCGGGAATGCCGAGGAGTTTTGCCACCTCCTCCTCGCGGTAGAGGTGGAGCGTCGTGAACGCGCTGCCGAGGCCGCGGCTGCGCAGTGCGAGCTGGAAGCTCCACACGGCGGGGAGGATCGACCCGTACACCGTCGCCGCGGTGGCGCGGGTGTCGATGCCCCAGGGCTGCTCGTCGATGCACGGAATTACCTGGACGGGAACCCGGTGGAGGTTTTCTCCCAGCCACTCGGCCGAGTCGTAGACGCGGTTCGTCTGCAGGTCTTTCGCGAACTCCGCCCGTGCGGACGGCAGTCCGGCCGATAGTTCCCGGTAGAGCGTGGCCAGCACCTGGCGTTTTTCGGGGTCGTCGACCACGACCCAGTGCCAACGCTGGGTATTCGACGCAGTCGGCGCCTGCTGGGACAGCCGGATGCAGTCGAGCAGCACGGCGCGTTCCACCGGCCGCTTCAGGTCGAGGCGCCGGCGCACGGCGCGGGTGGTCGAAAGCAGGCGGTCGGTGATGCTGAGGTCGAAGGCGGCGGTCATCGGGGTCTCCATCGGGCGTGCAGTGCAGAGGCGCGTCTGATTAAATGGTTCCCATGTCGTCCGATCGGCGTGTGGCGACGATCGCCGAGATCGTCGCCCTGGTTCTGTTCGCGGCGTATCTGGGCACCTGGATCAGCGGCCGCTGGGAGCTTCTCGTCGAGCCCGCCGTCCAGAACAACGACGCCCGCGGTGTCCTCTTTCCCTTCCATCGGTATGCGCCGGAGGGTGCCCTCGCGGGCGATCCCATCGCGGACGAGATGCTGACGCATGTCACACCGGGCGTGAGCTTTCTCTACCGGGTCCTGGTGCCGGCGTTCGGGGTGCTCGGCGCCGCGAAGGTAGTCCAGGCCCTGGGCTTCGCGCTGATTGGGCTGGCGGGTCTGATTCTGGCGAGAACGCACGGTATCGGTGCCGGCGTGCTCCTCGTCTTCTTCTTCTTCCACCAGGGTTACGCGGTGGCTCGAATCGCCAGCGGATTGCCCCGGGCCTTTGCCTTTCCCTGCTTCGCGCTCTGGATCGCGGGCGCCCTCTGCGACCGCACCGGGCCACGGCGCTTCGCTGCAGTGCTGGCCGCGTTTACCTACCCGTCGGCGATGGCATTGCTGGTGGTTGCCGAGGGCGTCTTCGAAGTCCTGGGGCTGCGCGGGCTCGACCGGCGGGCGCTGTTCCGGCGCGCTTCGGGCTACGTCGCGTTGGTCGCCGTCTGCTTCGTCCTGGTGCTGCCCTTCGCCGTGTCCGAAGATCCCGATCGCGGCCCGATACACACCCTCGAGGAGGCCCGCAGAGATCCGGCCTTCGGCCCGGCGGGGCGCCTCAAGGTGCTTCCGTTCCCCGATCCGGTCGCGGCCTTTGGGCGCGCCGTCTCGTCACCGCTACGTCCCCAGGGTCGGCTCTCCGCTCTCGGGGAGGCCCTCGCCCCGCACCAGATGATCCTCGCTGCGATTGGGCTCGCCGTCTGCGGTCTCGTCTTGTGGCGGCGCTGGTCGCCGTTCCCACGCGCTGCGCTGGCTCTCCTGGTGGGGGCCATCGTGTCTTATGGGGTGGCCCGCGTGCTCGCGTTCAGGCTCTACTCCCCCGTTCGTTTCCATGACTACGGGGGCCAGGCCGCCGGGCTCGCATTGGTGGTCTCCTGTCTCGGCCTCGTGGGTTACCGGCAGCTTGCGCCGGAACGGCGACGCTTCGCCCGGGGCGTCGCAGCGAGCGCCGCGATCGTCTGGGTCTGGCTGCTTCTCGGGGATGGTGTGTTTTCCGCCGGCGTCGTGGATGCCCGCGGCAGCAAGATGCTCGCGTTCGTTTCGGAACTGCCGAAGGATGCTCTCATCGCTTCGCACCCCATGGACGGCGACGGCATTCCGCTCTTCGCGGCACGCGCAACCATGGGGAGCTACGAGACCCTGCAGCCCTGGTTCAAGGGCGAGTGGGCCCTGCAGCGGCGGCGCACGAGCAGGACCCTCGGCGCCCTCTACGCCAAAGACTGCGAGCAGGTCCTGGCATATGCGCAGGGTTCGGGTGTGACCCACTTCCTGATTGCAAAGCGACGATACGACGGAAACGTGATGCGCGAAGCGAGATCCTTCGAGCCTTTCGACAGCCATGTTCGCAGGCTTCTCACCGGACGATCCCGTCGGGATCTCTTCTTTCGCTCTCCCCCGCCGGCCTCGATCGTCTTCGAGGGAGAGGGCTTCCGCATCGTCGAGGTGCGCAAACTCTCCTGCTGACGTGGTGTATGCTGCGCCTTCTTCCGGAGGGCTCGGCATGGCTCGTCTGCAGGACAAGGTCGCATTCGTCACGGGCGCCGCATCGGGAATCGGTGCTGCCAGCGCGCTGCGCTTCGCACAGGAGGGCGCGATCGTCGCGGGCTTCGATCTCAAGGAGGCATTCGAGGGCGACTGGGCCGAGGCCGCCAAGACGGCACCGGGCCACTTCTTCATTACCGGCGACGTCCGCGATCCGTCGGCACTCGAGGCCGCGGTTGCCGCGGTGAAGGAGCGCTTCGGCCGCATCGACGTTCTGATGAACTCCGCCGGAGTGGGTGCGGGAGGTCCGATCCACCTGATCCCGCTCGAGGAGTGGGACCGGGTGATGGACATCAACCTGCGGGGCACTTTTCTCGCCAGCCGTTTCGTGATTCCCGGGATGCTCGAACAGGGTGCCGGCAGCATCATCAACGTGGCGAGCGTCGAGGGCATCGAGGGCTTCGAGGGAGGCAGCGCCTACAACGCCTCGAAGGGCGCGGTGATGCTCCTCACGCGAAACATGGCGATCGACTACGCGCGCAAGGGCATCCGCGTGAATACGATCTGCCCGGGCTTCATCGAGACGCCGCTGCTCCGGAGCACGTTCCAGATGCCCGGTCTCGAAGCCCAGGCCGATCGCATCCGCGATGCGCACCAACTCGGCCGCTTCGGCCAGGCCGTCGAGGTCGCGAACGCGGCCCTCTTCCTGGCCTCGGACGAGGCGTCGTTCGTGACCGGCCATGCCCTGGTCGTCGACGGCGGCTACACGGCGGGGCACCGCTTCGGCCTGTCGGAGCTGATGGGCCTCTCCTAGTCGAGTCGTGTCACGCGCGTAATCGCCGTCGCGACGACCGCGAAGCGGATCCTGGCGATGCCGTAGCGCAAGAGAATCTCGAGGGACCCGTCGGCGATTCGGCGTGCTCGCAAACCTCGGCTTCGGTGGTCATCCCGGCAGATGACACACGAGACGTTACGAGCCGGCCCCGGGTGCGACGAATGCGGGCAGCATGCCGCGGCGGAAGGCCTCGTCGCCCTGTTCGCGCCAGCTCGCGAGAAGGCCGTCGGAGAGGGGGTCACAGCCGAGGCGCAGCGGCGCGTCGTCGTCGAGGATGGCGTCGGCGATCGCGCGGGCGGCGTCTTCCGGCGCGGTGACGCTCGCCTCGGTTCCCATGCGCCCGGCGTGGACGCGCTCGGCGACGCCGCGGTACTCGGAGTAGCGCGCGCCTTCCGGCCGGCGCGCGGATTGCGCGAACATCTCGGTGCCGATGGGCCCGGGCAGGATCTCGAGCATGCGGATGCCGAAGGCGTGGAGCTCGGCGGTGAGCGTTTCCCCGAATGCCGACACGGCGGCCTTGCTGGCCCGGTAGGCGGCATAGAGGGGCACCGGCGCCAGCAGGGAAGACGTCGTGACGTTGCAGAGGACGCCGCCTCCGGTCGCCCGCAGCTTGGGGATCGAGCGGCGCGTCAGCTCGACGAGCCCGAAGAGGTTGGTCTCGAAGACGCGGCGCCAGACGTCGAGCGGCGTGTGCTCCACAGGCAGGTACTCGGGCTCGACTCCGGCGTTGTTCACCAGGACGCGCAGCCCGTCGGGAGGCGCGAGGGTTTCGGGGCGCGTCACGTCGAGCCGCTCGACGCGCAGCCGACCCCCGGCCCGACCAGCTTCCTCCGCGAGCCCGGCCGCGCTGGCTGGATCCCGGGCGCCGGCCACCACCTCGAAGCCCCGGGCGGCGAGTTCCAGGGCCAGACTGCGGCCGATTCCACGGCTCGCCCCACTGACCATCGCGGTTCCCTCGGCTTTCATGCGCCCCTCTTTCCTTCGAGAATTCCCGCTTGCTTCTGCGGATGAATCCAGAATATCATCCTCTCCATGGAGAATAGAGTTCTCTCTCGTGAGACGCAGCCTTCCCCTGGAGCCGTGCGCTCCGCTGAGCGCGCCCTGGAGGCGCGTTACGAGGTCTACCTCGAGGAGGCCCAGCGCTTGATCCGGGCCGGCAGCGAGGAGATCCGCGAACAGGGCAACGTCGCCCCTCGTGTCGCGGACGTGGTCCGGCGTGCCCAGCTTTCGAACAAGGCGTTCTATCGCCACTTCAAGTCCAAGGAGGAGCTGCTGCTCGCCGTGCTCGAAGAGGGCATGCAGCAGCGTGTCGCCGAATTCGAGAAACGCATGGCCGCGGCGAGCACCGCCCGCGGGCGGGTGGAGGCCTGGATCGAGGGCGTGCTCGTGCAGGCGACGGACCCCGAGGAGGCGCGTGCGGCGCGTCCCATGTACGTCTACCAGGCGCGGCTCGCCGACAATCTTGGCGACCAGCTCTGGGAGACCCGCGAGCGGCTGTTCCGCCCGCTGGTCGAGGCGCTGCGCGCGGGCTTCGAGAGCGGCGAACTGCCCGACATCGATCCCGAGCGCGACGCCGACGCAATCCAGTACCTCTGCCTGGGCTGGGTCAACGGGCACGTGCTGGCGAATACGATTCCCAGTGCCGGCGAGGCCAGGGCCATCGCCGAGTTCGCCATGCGTGGCCTCGACCGGGGCTAGGAGTCCGGCCCAGGACGGGCGCCGCGGCCAGACGTCGCCGCAGCCGGCTTCAGCCGGGCTCGACGGCGTGCAGCTCGTCGAAGAGTCCCCAGTCCCGTGCCGTCTCGGCCGGGAGTCTCTCGGCCGATAGCGCGAGCCACGCCGTGCGCTGGCGTCCGATGCGCCGCGGCAAGCTCACGGTGCCGCCCGCGCCGGGCACGAGTCCCATGGTCAGTTCGGGCAGCAGGGCGAACGCGTCTTCGTGCGCCGACACCCGGGACGCGAAGGCCGGCAGCTCGATTCCCGCGCCGACGCATGCGCCGTGCACCTCCGCTCGCACCCGTTCCGCGCAGCGGGCGAGAAGGCGCGCGGCGCTGCGCGTGGTGCGGATCGCGTGGGCGGTTGCCGGGTCGGGCAGCGTGCCGAACTCGTCGAGATCGCCGCCGCTGCAGAAGGACGCCCCCGCACCGCTGAATACGATTTCTTCGATGTGGTCGTCGGCGACGGCGAGGGCGAGTCCCTCGCAGAGGGCGTCGCGCATCGCCGCCGAGTAGGCGTTGTGCTTCTCGGGGCGGTCGAGCTCGAGGTGCAGCCGGTCGAGCTCTCGCCACATGCGGACGGCGGGTCTCGGGTCGGGTCGGAGCGGCCCGCGCGTGTGCCCGGCGAGCCAGGTCGCGAACTCGGGTCCGGCCTGAAGGGTCGAGTAGGCGAGCGATTCGGCCACCAGCCCGGCTTCCACGTCGCGTGTCTCGCCGTGGCGCAGCAGCTGTACCAGGGTCGAGGCCGCGCGGGGGTTTGCCGACACGCGCTCGCCCAGGCGGGCCAGTTCGCTCGGCGTATTCACCACCACGTCGAAATGATCGACGAGTGCCTTGGCTCCCTGGCCGAGCGATCCGCGGCGCAGCCCCACGCTCGGTGCCGGGATTCGGCGCAGCGACTCGCGGGCGGCTGCCAGCTCGTGGTGTGCCAGCGCGCGACCCTCGCGGCCGAGTTCGACGGCGATCAGCGGTTGCCCGGAGACGGGCGAGAAGCGCTCGGGCGCATCGGGCGAGCGGAGTCGGTCGACGGCGTCGGCAACGCTGAGCGTCGCGACCTCGCCGGTCACACCGCCTCGGAGAGCTCGGACCGGACGACGCGGCGCAGCAGCTTGCCGGTCTCGTTGTACGGGAGCTCGTCGCGGAACGCGATGTGCGACGGCACGCGGGAGGAGCGCAGGTGGCGTTTCACCCATTCCTGCAGCTCGCTCTCCGTGGCCGAGGCACCGCTTCGCAACACCACGGCGGCCGCCACCGCCTCGCCCCACTCCTCGTCGGGAACTCCCACGACGGCGGCGTCGCGGACGTCTGCGTGCTCGAGCAGCACGTCCTCGATCTCACCGGGTGACATGTTTTCTCCACCGCGCACGATGACGTCATCGACACGGCCTTCGAGGAAGAGGTAGCCCTCCTCGTCGAGCCAGCCGCCGTCGCGCGTGGGGAACCAGCCGTCTGGGGTGAGCACTGTCTCGCGGCCGAGGTATTCGCCCGACACCTGTTCGCCACGCACGTGGATCTCGCCCCGCTCTCCGGTCGGCACCGACTGGCCTTCGTCGTCGCGGATCTCGATCTCGACCGACGGAAGCGCGCGGCCGACGGAGACGAGGCGGTGTTTCACGGCCGCATCGTCGCTCTCGGCGGCTCCCCGGTGGTCTTCCGGACCGAGCAGCGTGACTGTCGAGCTGGTTTCGGTGAGCCCGTAGGCGTTGGTGAAGCTCGTGTCGGGGAAGAGTTCCATTGCGCGCTCGATCACGGGCAGCGGCATTTTGCCGCCCCCGTAGGAGAGGGCGCGCAGGGCCGGAAGGTCCGCGCCCGCGGTGTCTTCGAGTGCGTCGACGATGCGGGAGAGCATCGTGGGCACGACGAAGGCGTTGGTCACTGCTTCCGAACGCGCGACGCGGAGCCATGTTTCCGCCGTGAAGGCCGGGAGCTGGACGATGCGCCGGCCCGAGTAGAGCGAGGAAAGCACCGAGGCCACGCCCGCGATGTGGTAGGGCGGCACGCTCACCAGCACGGCGTCTTCTTCGGCGGCGGCGCCGAATTCGACGGAACCCAGGATGTAGGAGACCAGGTGATGGTGGCGCAGGACGGCGGCCTTCGGTGCGCCGGTGGTGCCGCTCGTGAAGAGCAGGATCGAGATCTCGTCCGGGTCCATGCCCCAGCTGGGCTCGGGCTGCGCGCCCGCCCGGGTGCCGGCCAGGAGTTCTTCCCGGCTGCGCACGACGCTGGCCCGGCCCTTCATGGCCGAAGTGCGCTCGGCAGCCGTCACGAGGAACGCGGGCTCGACCCGGGCGAGCAGGGCGTCGAGTTCGTCGCCGGTGAGCCGGTAGTTGAGCGGCACGAAGGGAACGCCCACCCAGGCCGACGCGAACAGGGCGACCGGTACCGCCAGGCTGCTCTCGTCGAGCAGCGCCACGTGCTTGACTCCGGAAGCGCGAATCTCTTCCGCAGCAGCTCCCGCGGCGTCGAAGAGCTCCTGGTAGGTGAGCTGGTCGGCACCGTTCTGGACGGCAACCCGCGGCCCGAAGCCCTGGGCTGCCATCTCGAGCAGCATCATGAGGTTCACGGGTCAGTCCGAGGCGGGCAGGGGCTTCGCACCCTTCACGGTGAGTGCCGCGCCGGCCGCGGCGAGGGTTCCCTTGCCGGGTTTGGTGCAGAGCAGCTCGAGGTCACCGGCTTCGTTTACGTAGCGCTTGCCGAGCTGGGTTCCCTCGGCGGCGTCGGCATCGAGGGTGGCGCCGGCCTCCGGTTCGGCGTCGAGCGCGAGCATGGGAGCTCCGCCGCAAGTCACCTGCGCGTCTGAATCGGGGGCCGCGATCACCATCGCTTCGGTGTCACAGACAGCGCTGCGAATGCGGCTCCCGGGCTTTAGCTGAGTCATGGGGGTCGTCCTCCGGCGGAAGGGGCTCAGAATACCAGTTCCTTCAGCCTGCGGAAGATGCTCGATGACCGGGAGGCCCGGCTCCGCCCATGGGCGGCACGCCCAGCGCGAGCACCCGCACGGGTATGCTGGCCCCATGGGATCGACGGTCCGCGAAGTCTGCGAAGCGCTCCTGGCTGGTGGCGCGCTCGCCGAGGTGCTCGATGAGGAGCTGCCGCATCCCGACCTCGAGTGGGCGCGTTCGGGCGCGATGGCGCTCGCGGGCGAGCCCGATGGGCCGCCGCTGCTGGCGCCCGCACCCCTGGCGACGGCCGCGCGCGCGGCCGTCGAGCTGCTGGCCCGGCTCTCCGGCAGTGCCGTGCTCGAGGGGCTCGACGGCGCGGCGCTGCTAGGCGAGCGCGCTGCCTGCTTCGGCCACCGGCGGTGTGGGAGGGTTTCTCCGGGCGGGAGCTGTCGGCTCGTGCGCTGTGCCGACGGCTGGATCGCCGTCAATCTCGCCCGCTCGGACGACGTGGCCTGCCTGCCCGCCTGGTTCGGCGAGGCGCCGCAGGGGGAGCTCTGGGACTTCGTCGAAACCCGCGCTGCGGCGCGGCCGGTCGCGGAACTGGTCGGGCGCGCTCGGCTTCTCGGCATGCCGGTCTCGCCCGCGGCGGCGGTGCCCGCCCGGCCGGAGCCGTGGTGCGGCGTACCCGTTCGCGGCGGGCGACTCCGGCGCCACCCGCAGGCGCGTCCCTTCGTGGTCGATCTTTCCTCGCTCTGGGCCGGGCCGCTGTGCGCGCATCTGCTCGGGCTCGCCGGCGCGCGGGTGTTGAAGGTCGAGAGCCCGGCGCGTCCGGACGGGGCGCGGCGCGGCAACCCGCACTTCTTCTCCTTGTTGAACGGGAACAAGGAATGCGCCGTGCTGGAGCCCGGCGAGTTCGGGGACCTGCTCGCCCGCGCGGACGTGGTGGTCGAGGGCTCGCGTCCGCGGGCGCTGCGCCAGCTCGGAATCGATGCCGAGGCCGCTGTCCGCGAGCGGCCGGGGCTCACCTGGGTCGGTCTCAGCGGACACGGCCGCGCGGAGCCGGGCGCCGAGTGGGTGGCCTTTGGCGACGACGCGGCGGCGGCCGCCGGACTCTGTGCCGCGACGGGTGCGCCGGGCGCGCCCAGCTTCTGTGGCGACGCCGTCGCGGACCCTCTGGCGGGTCTCCACGCGGCCGTGGCGGCGCTGGCCTCCTATCGCCTGGGTGGGGGGCACCTTATCGACGTGTCGCTGGCCGGCGTCGTGCGACATCTCGTCGCGCGGCCGGGGCGCACCCGCGAAGGGCGCGTGCGCGAAGGGCCCAACGGCTTCGAAGTGGAGGTCGGGGGAGCGCGCGAGCCCGTGCTTGCCCCCCGCGCGCGTCCGTGCTGATTCGAAACGCGGAGGTCGGGGGCCGCCGCTGTGACGTTCGCATCGCGCACGATACGGTCGTCGAGCTGGATGACGGGCTCGAGTCCGCAGCCGGCGCGGAGGTTTTCGATGCGGCCGGCGGAGCGCTGCTTCCGGGCCTTCACGATCACCACCTGCACCTGAACGCCTGGGCCGCGGCGCTGCGCTCCGTCCGCTGCGGCCCACCGCAGGTGAAAGGGCGCGATGGCTTGATCCGCGCCCTGCGCGGGGCCCACCCCAGGGACGGTTGGGTGCGCGGTGTTGGCTACCACGAGTCGGTGGCCGGTGCGCTAGACCGCGATGTTCTCGACGGGATCGTGCCGGAGTTTCCGGTGCGCGTGCAGCAGCGCAGCGGCGCTCTCTGGAGCGTGAACTCCGCGGGCGCCGCGGCGCTCGGACTCGACGCAGGTCGCCATGCACCGGGCGTCGAGCGCGATGCGGGCGGGCGCGCAACGGGGCGCCTCTTCCGGCTCGATGGCTGGCTGCGCGAGCGCCTGCCGCAAACCGGCCGGCCCGATCTTTCCGAAGTCGGATGTCGGCTCGCCGCGTGCGGTGTAACCGGCGTCACCGACGCGACGCCCGGAAACGGTGCGGCAGAGTTCGCCGCCTTCGGCGAGGCCCTCGCGAAAGGTGAGCTTTCTCAGCGGCTCGTCGTGATGGGAACGAGCGCGCTACCCGAGCCGCCGGCCGGGAGCGGCCTCGCGCGCGGCGCCGTGAAGATCGTTCTGGACGAGGCGCGTCTGCCCGAGTTCGACACCCTCGTCGCCAGAGTGAAGGGGGCCCACGACGGGGGCCGCGCCGTGGCCGTGCATTGCGTCACCCGGGCGGAACTCGTTCTCGCCGTGGCCGCCTTCCGGCTGGCCGGCTGCCGCGAGGGAGACCGCATCGAGCACGCCTCTGTCGCACCGCCGGAGGTCGTGGAGGGTGTGGCGAGCCTTCCGCTCACGGTCGTGACGCAGCCGAACTTCGTCGCGGAGCGGGGCGACGCGTATCTCGCTGATGTGGAACCGGCGGATCGGCCCTGGCTCTACCGCTGCCGCGGCTTCGCCGAAGCGCAGGTCCCGCTGGGCGGCGGGACAGATGCCCCCTTTGGAGACGGCGACCCGTGGGCCGCCATGCGCGCCGCCGTCGAGCGCCGCAGCGCCGGTGGGCAGCTCCTCGGGCCGCGCGAGGCGCTCGCACCCGAGCGCGCGCTGGCGCTCTTCACGTCGCGGCCCGAGGCGCCCGGCGGTCCGCCCCGCCGCGTCGCGGTGGGTGTCCGCGCCGACCTCTGTCTGCTCGACGCGCCCTGGGGCCAGGCCCGCCGGGACCTTTCTGCCGCCCGGGTCCGAGCCACGTGGTGCGGCGGCGTCCGGGCGCTCGCCTGACGCACCGTCTATCCCTTTTTTGGGCTCTCCGTTTTTTTGCGGCCCCCCGGGTCCTCCGTCCCGGCCGGTGGATCTCGAAGAGATCCGCCTGCAGCACGTGGATGTCCACGTGATCGTCGGCGCAGAACGCCGACGTTTTCATCACGCTGCTCGTTCTCGACGGCTATCTTCTTGCTGGCGCCGATGAGGGGGTGCGGGAGCTTGTCGAGGACGGCCGAGATGCTGACCGGCGTTTCCGATTGAGGTCTGCCACGCCCCGCTCGACTACGCCCTCCCGGGGCGCGTCGGTCATTGCGCCGAGCACGCCGGGCACCTACGCGCTGCTCTTTTGCTCCCGGGCGGCCCGGATCCGCGTCGGAGCGCTGGGCGAGGTCCGCCTGCCCGCGGGTTCCGTGGTCTACGTGGGCAGCGCGTTCGGCCCGGGAGGGCTCGCGGGGCGGCTTCGCCATCACCTGCGGCCGGTCGCACGACCCCGCTGGCACCTCGACTACCTGAGGCCCGCTCTCGAGCTGCGCGGGGTCTGGCTGGGCGAGGGGCCGCGGCGCGCCGAGCACCAGTGGGCGGGGTGGTTCGCGGGGCTGCCGGCGGTTTCACTCCCCCACCCGCGCTTTGGCGCCTCGGATTGTCGCTGTCGCTCCCACCTCTTCCACTGGCGGCGGCCCCCGGGCCGGCGCCGGGTGGAGGACGGGCTGCGTGCGGGCAGCGACGCGGGGACTCTGTGCTTTCTCCGGGCGTCGCAGCTGCGCGCGTGGGTTGCGGCGCCCCCCATCGGCACGGGATGACCGGGGGGCTTTCGCCCGCGGATTGGCACCCGGCGATCAGTTGGCCGGCAGGTCCCGCTCGAAGCGGCCGCCCTTGACCACGGCGAGCAGACGCTTCGGGTCGCTGAGGATCGAGATGTCTGCGCTGGGGTCTCCGTCCACCACGATCAGGTCGGCGAGCTTGCCCGGCGCGAGGTCGCCCAGTTCGTCTTCGACACCCACCATGGCCGCACCGTTTGCGGTTGCCCAGCCGAGCACCTCGAGCGGGGAGACGCCGGCGCGCTTCACGTAGAACTCCAGCTCCTCCGCGTAGTTGCCGTGGGGGAGGAAGGCCACTCCGTAGTCGTCGCCCGGCACGATGCACACGCCTGCCGCCTGGGCCTCGACCACGCGCCGCAGGATGTTGTCGAGTTCACGCTGGGCCGCGGTGCGGAGTTCCGCGAACTCCGGGTTCTGTAGCTCGGGGAAGTTCAGCAGCTTCTCGAGGTAGAGGGCGCTCGGCACCCAGACGGTTCGTTTCTCGAGCATCGCGTCGATGATCTCGGCGTCGATCTCGTCGCCGTGGTCGATGACGTCCACGCCCGCCGCGATGCATTCCAGGATCTGTGGCTTCCAGCAGACGTGCGCTCGCACCCGGGCCCCGCGCTGGTGTGCCGTCTCCACCACCGCGCACAGTTCTTCCGGGGAAAACTGGGAGCGGCCCGTGTGTTCGCTCCCGTGGCCACCGCTGGCGTAGATCTTGATCATGCGCGCCCCGCGGTGGATTTCTTCGCGCACTGTCTTGCGCCACTCGTCGACCCCATCGGCCAGGCGGCAGGTGCCCGTATTCCCCATGCGCCACCACCACCCCGCCAGGTCCACGTAGCCGCCGGTCGTGCCGAGGTCGTGGCTTCCCGGCGTGAGACGCGGGCCGCGGACCAGGTCGTCTTCGATGGCCTGGGCGAGCTGGGCGTCGATGTCGTCTCCGCCGCCGGCGCCCACCAGCGAGGTGAAGCCGCCCTCCAGGGCGCCGCGCACGTTCTTCGCCGCGCGCAGCATCAGGTAGCCCGGGGGCTGATCCATGCCCAGCGGGAAGGCCGCGAGCTGCGCGCCGTCGAAGCTCGCGTGGAAGTGGCAGCTGAAAAGGCCCGGCAGCAGGCTGCGGCCCGCCAGGTCGAGGACGCGATCCCCCGCCCGGGGTTTCACGTCTTTTCCCACCGACTCGATTCGCTCGCCCTCCACCACCAGGTTGGTATTGGGGCGGGAAGGGTTCCGGCCGTTCAACAGGTTGGCGTTGCGAAATACGGTGCGGCCCATGGCTTCCTCCGGCTGCCGGCGCGAAGCGATCGCCTCGCCTGTCGGCAGCGGTCTCGATCTTGAGCCTAGCGCTCGGCACCGACAGTTCGCCGGGCAGAATGGGCAGTCGCACAACAAGGGATGGCACCCCGATCCGGCCGGACCCGGACTTCGCGCTCGCGCGCTGTGCCGTGTCCGTCGCGGAGCCAGAGTCCGAAGCTGGCGAGGATGCCCACTGCCTCACACAGGAAGAAGAAGGCGAAGGCGATCCCGCAACGCACGGATCGCCAGCTTCCGCCTCGCAGCACGTCGACGAGTGCCCGCGCGGGAAGCTAGAGGGGTGCGAGCCCCACTCCCGACATGGCGAGCCCCAGGACCCCGGCACTGTCATTGCACGCCGCAGCGCCGGCCGGATCTCTGGCTTCGGTCGGGCACTTTGCCGTCTCCACGGTCACCCGCATACCCGGCGATGGACGCACGGCGGGCCCCGACTAGAGTACTGCCCGTGGTCCACCGCCTCTACCGCCGGACCGTGCTGCCGCTGCCGCCGCTGGGCGAGGTCGCGCGCCCCGTCGTGCGGTGGCAACTCGAGCGGATCTTCGATCACCGAGAGCGCGCGGTGCACGCGGCTTTGCTCGGGGGTTCGGTGTGAACGAGCGCGCCGGGCCTCGCGTACGCGTTGGCGTCTCCGCGTGTCTGTTGGGGCAGGCGGTGCGCTGGGACGGGGGCCACAGGCGCGATGCACAGCTCGCAGAAGTTCTTTCCAGTCGCGTCGAGTGGATCGCCGTGTGTCCCGAGGTCGAGGTGGGCATGGGCGTGCCGCGGCCGCCGCTGCAACTCGTACGGGAACCGGAAGGCATACGCATGCGCGAGGTCGCGTCGGGTGTCGATCACACGGATCGCATGCGCCGCTTCGCCCAGCTCCGGGTGGAGGAACTCGCCGGGCTCGATCTCTCCGGCTTCGTGCTGAAGGCCCGATCGCCGAGCTGCGGCGCGCGCGACGGGCCGGGGCTGTTCGCGGAGGCCCTGCTCGAGGCGCTGCCGGACCTGCCCGTGGAGGAGGAAGACGGGCTCCGGGACCCCGCGGCGCGCGATCGGTTCGTCGAGCGCGTTTTCTCGTATCGGCGCGGGTCCTGACGCGGGCCCGGACGGCGCGTGCGCCCCCCGGAGCGTCGGGTTCGGCCTGGTATAAGATCGCGCCCAGGATGAGTTTTGACGGCGCTGCAGACCGAGTGCGGGAGGTGGTCGCCGCTTCGTGAAGCCCCTGGCCCAGATCGTCGCGGCGAACGCGGCGCAGAGCCCGGACGGGCTCGCGTTTCTCGAGGCTGAGCGGAGGCTCTCCTGGCGCGACTACCACGCGCGCAGCGACCGGCTCGCCGGCGTGCTCGCGGGCCTGGATCTCGGCCCGGGAGCGCGGGTCGCGGTGTGGTTGCCCGATGGGCCGGGTGTGCACGTGGTCTGGCTCGCGTGCGAGAAGACCGGACTCGTGGTCGTGGGTATCGGTCCCCGCGCCGGGCTCGCGGAACTGCGCCACCTGCTCGAAAAGACCGGTGCCACCGCGCTGGTGAGTCGGGCGCGGCACCGCGACGTCGACGTGTGCCGTGTCTTTGCGGAGCTTCGTGGCGCCGGGCTCCCGCTGCGTCACCACGTCGTCATCGAGGCGGATGTCGAGCCGGACGAACCGGTCTTCGAAGGTGCGCGCCCGGCCGCCCGGGAGGCGCGGGCGCTCGGACCCGAGGATCTCTTCCTGCTCAACTCGACATCGGGAACGACCGGCCTTCCCAAGTGCGTGACCCAGCACCAGGCCCGTTGGTTCCACTTCCACGAACTCGCCGTCGAGGCCGCTGACCTCGACGAGCGCGATGTCTTCATGAGCCTGCTTCCCGCACCCTTTGGCTTTGGCCTGTGGACGGCGCACTTCACGCCGGCGCTGCTGGGGGCACCGACGTTGCTGATGGAGCGCTTCGACGCCGACCGCGCTCTGGCTGCGATCGAGGAGCACCGGGTGAGCGTGCTCGCCGCCGTCTCGACCCAGTTCATCCTGCTGCTGAACTCGCCCGAGATCGCGCGGCGCGACCTGAGTTCCCTGCGGGTTCTCTTCACTGGCGGCGAGGCGGTGCCCACCGAGCGGGCAGTCGAGTTCGAAGATCGCACGGGTGCCGCGGTGCTCCAGTTCTACGGTTCGAACGAGACCGGAGCGCTCTCGCGCACGACGCTGAGGGATTCGCGCGAGGTGCGCCTCGGCAGCGCGGGCCGTGTCATCGAGTCGATGCAGGTGCGGCTATTCGATGACGACGGCGCGGACGTGACGGCGACTGGCCGCGGTCAACCCGGCTGCCGGGGCGTGCTCACCTGCCGCGGCTACTACGAGGACGCCGCCGCCAACGCGAAGCTCGTGCGAGAGGACGGCTGGATGCTCACCGGCGATGTCGCCACGCTCGAGGACGGTGTGTTGCGAGTGATCGGACGCACCGCGGACTTCATCATCCGCGGGGGCAAGAACATCAGTGGTCCGGCGGTCGAAGCGGCGGTTTCGACGCATCCGGCGGTGGCGCTGGCGGCGGCGGTCGCCATGCCCGACCCGGTGTTCGGCGAGCGCGTCTGTGTCTACGCCGAGTTGCGCGTGGACACCACGCTCACCCTCGAAGAGCTGGTGGCTCACTTGTCGGCCGCTGGGGTGTCGAAGGAGTGGTTTCCCGAGCGTCTCGAGATCGTAGACGCGCTTCCTCGCGCTTCCGGAGGGAAGGTCGCGAAGCAGGCCCTGCGGGAGGACGTGTGCCGCCAATTGGGGGAGGACGTCCGCCGCCGCCTGGCCTAGGGGGCCGGTGCTAGGATGCCCGGCCCATGGAGCCCGACGCGGAGCGGGTCGAGCGTCGGCGCGCTGCGCTCGCGCGCTGGGCGCAGGTGCCGGCGGCCGACGTGCGCGCGGTCGTCTCCCCCTACCGCGTGTGTCCCCTCGGTGCCCACATCGATCACCAGAACGGACCCGTGCTCGGGATGGGGATCGGCCTGGGGACGCTGCTCGCATTTGCGCCGGCTCCGGACGCGGTGGTGCGCCTCGAAAGTGAGGGCTTTCCCGGCGAGGTGCGCTTCGACCTGGAGGATGGTTCCCGCGCTGGGCGGGAATGGGAGCAGTACGCCCGGGGCGCCGCAGCGGTGCTCCGCGACCGGTTTCCGCAGCGGCCCCGCGGCATTCTGGGGTCGATCGAGGCCGACCTGCCCGGGGGCGGGCTTTCGTCCTCCGCCTCGGTGCTGGTCGCCTACCTGCTTGCGCTGGCGGCCACCAATGGCGTCGAACTGGCGCCCGAAGAAATCGCGGGGCTGGCAAGGCGGGCCGAAAACGAGTTCGTCGGGGTGGACAGTGGCATCCTCGATCCGGCCTCGGTGGTGGGCTCCCGAAGGGGCCAGCTGCTCGAAATAGAAACGCGCGGTCCGCGCTGGCGAGCGCTCGCGCTCGGTGCCGGGGCGCCGGACATGCGGGTATTGATCGTCTTCTGTGGCCGCGGTCGCAGCCTCTCGAAGACACCCTTCAACGAGCGCGTTGCCGAGTGTCGCACCGCGGCTGCGCGGATTGCCGAGTGGGAAGGCCTCGCCCCGGTCGCCTCCCTGGGCGATCTGCCCGAGAAATTGCTGGAAGAGCGCTTCGAAGCGCTGCCGCCTTCCGAGCGCGGCCGGGCGCGCCACTTCCTGGACGAGCGGCGCCGGGTTCGCCGGGGCGCCGCCGCGTGGGAGCGTGGCGACCTGGTGGCATTCGGCCGGTTGATGTTCGAGTCCTGCGCCAGCTCGGTCGAGAACTACCAGACGGGTTCCGAAGAGCAGATCGTGCTCCAGCAAATCCTCACCGGGACGCCGGGGGTGCTGGGCGCGCGTTTCAGCGGTGCCGGCTACGGCGGCTGCAGCGTCGCCTTCGTTGCGGCCGAGCGAGCCGGCGTGGTGCGAGAGCGTGTGCTTGCGGAATACCGGGAGGCGGTGCCGGAACTCGCCGCGCGCGCGCGCGCCTTCCTGGTCGAGAGCGCCGACGGGGCGCGTATCCTGTGAGGGCGATCCTGCTCTGCGCCGGCTTTGCGACGCGGCTCCGTCCGTTGACGGACGACCAGCCCAAGCCGCTGCTCCCCGTGCGCGGCCGGCCCCTGCTCGACGACCTGGTCGATCAGCTCGTGGCGACCGGTCGCGTCGATCACCTGGTGGTCGTGACGAACGGACGCTTCGCGGGGCATTTCGAGGCGTGGTGCGACGCCCGGGCCCGGAGCAGCCCAGAATCGAGGATCGATCTGGTGAACGACGGAGCCCTCGGGAACGAGAGTCGGCTCGGCGCGGTGGGCGACCTTGCTCTCGCGCTCGAAACCTTTCCCGCATCGGGTCCGACGCTCGTAGCGGCGGGCGACAACCTGTTTCGTTTCGATCTGCCGGCGTTTCTCGGCGATTGTGCGCAGCGACCACGCAACCTGATCCTTTCGTACCGCGAGCCGGACCTGGCGCGCCTGCGCCGCAGCGGCGTCGCAGTTCTGGGACCCGGGCGGCGCGTCGAACGTTTCGTCGAAAAGCCCGCCGATCCGCCCGCCGACTGCGCGTGTCCACCCCTTTATTGCTTCGAGCCATCGGCGCTGGCGCTCGTGCCGGAGTTCCTGGGCTCCGAGCCGGCTGCGGATCCCCCCGGCGGCTTCCTCGCCTGGCTCGTGGCGCGGGAGCCCGTTTTCGCCCACGAGATGCGGGGCAGCCGCTTCGACGTCGGGACTGTCGAAGCCTACCGGGCGGCCGAGGCCTGGCTCGACGCCCGGGATGCCGACTCCTGACCGAGCCGGCGACGGATTACTCGTCTGGCTTGTACCAGCCCAGCGCTTCCACGATGGCGTGGTAGAGGTAGCTCTGCTCCTGCACGCCGTGGAAGAGATTGCCGCCCGGCCCGTCGGCGTAGACGGGAACATCTTCTCCGGAGTGGGTTTCGTGGGGGAGCGGGATCAGCGATTCCTGGCGGAACTCGGGCTCCGTGGTGTCCACCGCGCTCAGGTCCGGACGTGCTTTTCGTGCTCCGGGTCCATTCTGGTAGCCGAGCGTCGTATACGGCAGGCCGTTGAGGTCGCGGGCGAATTCGGTGCTGGGCTCACCCCGTTCGTCGTTCTCCAGCACTTTGCCGAGGATCGGGTTTCCCCGGGTGGGATAGCCGGAGATCGAAAGCACGTGTCCGTGGTCCGCGGTGACGACGATGAGTGTGTCTTTCTCGCTCGTCTTCTCCCGGGCGGTGCGCACGGCGTCCGACATCGCGATCGTACCGACGAGCGCACGGTGCGCGTTGCCCAGGTGGTGTGCATGGTCGATGCGGCCACCTTCGACGAGCAGCACGTAGCCCTTGGGATTGCGCGCGAGGATCGCGATCGCCTTCTCGGTCATTTCCGTGAGCGAGGGCTCCCCGGCGTTGTCCTTGCTGCGGTCGAGATCGAATTGCATGTGGCTCGTCTCGAAGAGGCCGAGCAGGTTTCGGGTTTTCGCGGGGTCCACCGCGTCGAACTCGGCCCGGTTCCAGATGCTCCGGCCTTTGGGGTGGCGCTTCTGCCACTCGGCGATCAGGTTGCGGCCGTCCCCGCGTTGACCCGTTGCATCCGGATACTCGGGGTCTGCGGTCGTCGTGGGAAGGAAGTGGCACCGGCCGCCGCCAAGTATGACATCGAGCCCGTCGCCGTAGCGCCATTCCACGAGCTGGCGAGCGATGTCCGGAAAGTTCGCAGCGCGTGCGGCGGGCGAAAGGTTGCTGTCGTTTTCCCAGTTTCGCTCCGGCGAGTGGGCGTAGGCCGCTGCGGGTGTTGCGTGGGTAACGCTCGTCGTCGTCACCACTCCCGTTGCGAGACCGCGCTGCTCTGCCTCCTGGAAGAGATTTCTCAATTCGTGTCCGGCGGCACCCCGGGCGTCTCCGCGCTCGACCGTCTCGTCCAATCCGATCACACCGGCGCGTGTCTTGGCCCCGCTGAGGATCGCCGTGATGGTTCCGGCCGAATCCGGAACCTGCTGATTCGTGTTGTACGTCTTTGCCAGCGCGACGTACGGGAATTCCTCGAAGGCCAACAGGTTCTCTTCGCCTTTGCGTCCTTGAAACTGGCCCTCGAGAATCCGCGCCGCCGTGACGGTGGCGAGATCCATGCCGTCGCCGACAAAGATGATCGCATTCTTCGCACGAGCGGCTGTCGGACGCAGCGCCTGCGCGTTTTCCACCGCCTTGCGGCCCTGCCGCAGCCACTTCTCGGGGCCCTCCGCCGCCGCTCCGCCGGCCCCCGCGGTCAGCGCCGCGAGCGCTCCCAGCACGATTCGGCCCCCACGTGCGCTCATCGGGTGCCTCGATCCGGGCAGACGCCGAGCTCCGCCAGTTCACGTCGCACGGTTCCCGCCCAATCGCGCTGTGCGCGGGGGTTGGCCGGGCTCGGATGCAGGATGCGTCCGATGTGGCGCCCCGTTCCCCCGAGCACTTCCCGGGCTCGCCTCTCCGCAAAGGCGCCGATCCCCACCACCCATTCCGGGTCCAGGGCGTCGATGAGGCGCGCGAGGTGTCGATCGCAGGCGGCGAAGAGCGGCTCGCGCTCGCCGGCGGCGAGCTTGTCGGGCGTGCGGTTGCGCCCGCTCTCTTCCAGGAAGAGAAGCGGGCAGTAGTTTGCCACGAAGTGGTGGTCGAAGAAACGCGCGGGGCGTTTCCAATGGGCTTGGATCGCTCCCCACAGGCGCTCGCCACTCACCTCGTTGCGCGGGCAGTCGAGGCCGAGCACGGGACGTTTCGGGTGCTCGGTCCTCGGGCGGGTGATCTTCACCTCGATCCGGAGCCAGTCGCGGACGGGTTCGACGGCGCCGAAGGGCACGCCGGTCTGCGCCATCCCGAAGGGACCCGGATTCATGCCCAAGAAGACGACCCGCTTGGGCCGGGCGCCGTAACGCTCCAGGTAGGCCGTGTGGGCGCGGCGAGCGTAGGAGAGCGGGTTGTAGACGTGGGTCACGGGTCTTGCGAAGCGCAGACGGCCGACACTGCGCTCGAGGGCGCGCGCCGCAGCGACCAGCTCGGCCCCGGTCTCGTTTCGAGACAGCGTTCCCAAAGCTTTTCTCATCTCCCCCGCCCCGGCTGTGTCGGAGCTAGCGGCTGCGAGTGTGGCAAAGAAGCGTGGGGGGTCGACCCCCGTGCGCCGGGGCGCCGCCTGGTCGGCGCGCCCGGGCTAGTATCCGCCCAACTACCCGACTGGGGGGAGCGTGGAGGACCACGCGGAGGCGGTGGAAGAGTTCCGGATCGCGCTGGATGGGGTGCGCCTGTCCCTGGGCGGACGCCCCGTTTTCCGAGGCCTCTCGTGTGGTTTCATGCGGGGCCAGATCACGGTGATTCTGGGCGAAAGCGGGTCGGGGAAGAGCACCCTCCTCCGGCTCATCGCCGGTCTCACCCGGCCCGACTCGGGCGCGGTGCGCGTCGCGGGTCAGGACGTCGCCCGGCTCGGGCACGCGGATCTCTACCGCCTGCGCGACCGGATCGGGATGCTCTTCCAGTACGGGGCTCTCCTCGATTCGATGACGATCGCCGACAACGTGGCCCTTCCGTTGCGCGAGCACACGGAGCGGACCGAAGCCGATGTCGTCGCCGAGGTGGAGCGGCGTCTCGCGGCGGTCGGTCTGCCCGACGCCGGTCCGCTCTACCCCCGTGAACTCTCCGGCGGCATGAGCCGGCGCGCGGCCCTGGCTCGCGCGCTGGTGACCGATCCCGAGATTGTTCTGTGCGACGAGCCCTTTTCCGGACTCGATCCGCTCAACCTGCGGCGCATCGAGAAGCTTCTGGTGGATCTCAATCGGCGCTTGGGCCTCACGATGCTCGTGACTTCGCACCACCTGGCGTCGTCGATGCGAATGGCCCACCGCATCGTTTTCTTGACCGAGGGCCGGGCCGTGGCGGGTACGCCGAAGGATCTGGTGCACAGCTCGGAGCGCGCGATCGTCGAGTTCCTGGACGCCGATAGCGGTGACGAAGGTCCGGCGGGCGGGAGCGGCGCGTGAGGGCTGCGATCGAACGGCTCGGTCTGCGCGTGCTCGAAATCGTGGGCGAACTCGGCCGCATGGGCGTTTTCGTGGGGGGCTTCGTTCGGGCCGGCGTGCAGCCCCGCTACCGCGTGCGGCGCTTCGTGGACGAGCTCTTCGATATCGGTGTGCTCTCGCTGGCAATCATCTGCCTGTCGGGCCTGACCGTGGGGGCGGTGCTCGCGCTTCAGGGCTACTACAACCTGGCTCGCTTCGGGGCCGAGGGCTCGCTGGGTGCGATGGTTGGCCTGGTATTGGTGCGCGAACTCGGCCCGGTGCTGACGGCGCTTCTGGTGACGGGCCGCGCGGCTTCCGCGATGGCGGCTCAGATCGCTACGATGGTGACAACTGAACAGATCGACGGCCTGCGAATGATGTCGATCGATCCTCTCGACTTTGTGATTTCGCCGAAGGCCTTGGCAATGGTGGTGGCTATGCCGCTTCTGAATGCGCTCTTCATAGTGTTCGCGATCTTTGGCGGCTACCTGGTGGGCGTCTCCTACCTCGGTCTCGATGGCGGCCAGTACTGGACCAGCCTGGAGGGTGCGATCGTTTTCTCCCAGGATATTGCCGGAAGTGTGCTCAAGTCGGTGGTCTTCGGGTGCCTGATCGCCGTCATTGCAACCTATCGCGGCTTCACCGCGGAGCCCACGGCGGCGGGCGTCAGCGCCGCCACCACCGGGACGGTGGTGACCGGCTCCGTTGCCGTGCTCGTTTTTGACTACGCCATCACTGCCCTGTGGGGCGTCTGAGTGGGGAGGACTCCACATGCAATCGTCGCCCATCCGAGATTTCCTGGTGGGCCTTTTCGTTCTGGGAGGGTTCGTGGCCCTCGGCTACCTGACGTTCCAGGTCGGGGGGCTCTCCTGGCGCGGCAAGGGCGGTCTTACGGTCTACGCCGCTTTCGACGACGTCGGGGGGCTCAAACAGCGTTCCCCGGTTTCCATCTCGGGAGTGAAGGTCGGTGAAGTCTCGGATGTCGAACTGGACGAACTGCTGCGTGCGCGAGTGGCCCTGGAGCTGGACGAAACCCTCGCTCTGCCCGTGGACAGCGCGGCGCGCATCTTGACGTCCGGTGTACTGGGGGACCAGTTCGTGGCGCTGGAGCCCGGCGCTGAGCAGGATATCCTCCAATCGGGCGACGAAATCGAGATGACGGAGAGCGCGCTTTCCATCGAGCGGTTGATCGGAAAGTTCGTGAACGACGCGGGGTTGAAGGAGGAGTGATGGTCGATGCGCGCTGGACGTTACGGCTGGCCCTCGCAATTGCCGCCGGGTGCTTGCTCGCCGGAGCGGGTCGGGCGGAGGTCGGCCCCGCCCGGTCGTCCCAGGTGGATGCGGTCGAAGGCTCTCGAGGCTCCGATGCCGGGATGCACGACGACCTCGACTTCGAGCAGGACTACGCGGAAGACGTGGCCGCGGGCGATCCTATGGAGCCCCTCAACCGCGGGATCTTCCGGGTCAACGAAGGGCTCGACCACTATGCCATCGAGCCGGTTTCGAAGGGCTGGGACTACGTCATGCCCGGTTTCGTCCAGCACGCGCTTCGCCACGCCTTCGACAACCTGCGTTTCCCGATCGTCTTCGTCAACGATCTCTTCCAGCTCAAGATGAAGGATGCCGGTATCGATCTCGGGCGCTTCATCGTGAACTCGACGGTGGGAATCGCCGGCTTGATGGACCCCGCCTCCACGATTGGATTGCGGCGGAACGTCGAGGACTTCGGCCAGACACTCGCATTCTGGGGTGTTCCCCCGGGTCCTTACCTGGTACTCCCATTCTTTGGTCCGTCGAATATCCGGGACGGCTTCGGGCTGCTCGTCGATACGGGCTTGCGCGCCATCAGCTTCTTCATCCCGCTCGCGGCGAGTTTCGCAATGCAGGGTGTCGACACGTTGAATCGCCGCTCGCTGATCCACGACCGGCTCGAAGCGGAGCGGGACGCTTCTCTCGACTGGTACGTTGCGGTTCGCAACGCCTATACGCAGTACCGGTACAATCTGGAGCACGACCTGAAGAAGGCCCGAACCGATTACGATTACTTCCCGGGGTTGGAGATCGATGTCGACAGGCCGATGCAGGAGTAGGCGCAGGAGAGCGGGCTTCTTCGCGCTGGGGGCCCTGGTGTTTCTGGCTCCGGGTGTAGCCGCGGCGACCGGGTCGGCGAATCCCGCGGGTGCGACGGCGCTGGTGCAGAAGACCGTCGACGAGGTGGTCGTCATCCTCAATGACGACTCGCTGGACACTGCCGGCCGCCGCGCCCGGATCGAGCAGATCGCCTGGGAGTGTTTCGACTTCGTCGCCATTTCCCGGCTGGTGGTCGCCCGCTACTGGCGCCAGTTCTCGCCGGAGCAGCAGCAGGCTTTCATCCGGGAGTTCAAGGCCTTCCTGGCTCGTACCTACGGCGAACGCATCGACCGCTATTCGGACGAGCAGGTGGAAGTGGTGGGCCAGATTCCGGCGCCGCGCGGCGATGTGAAGGTGTTGACCCAGATCATCGGCGGCGATTACGGCGGTGCCGAAGTGGAGTACCGTCTTCGTGCCGAGGACGGAAAGTGGCTGGTGATCGACGTTAAGGTCGAGGGGATCAGTCTGGTTCTCAACTACCGCGACCAGTTCAAGTCGATCCTCTCCAAGGACGGACCTCAGGACCTGATCGATCGGCTCGTGGTCAAGAACGCGGAATCCACTGCGAGCCCGTGACGGGCCGGGCGCTCGCCGGCCACGTGGAGCGTGCGGAACTCGGCAGTACCGCCGACCCGGTTTCGACGCTCTGGAACCGTATCCCGCATCCCGCGTTCCGCATCCCGCAGGCTGACTGCGGAGGCACGCGATGCCTTCGGCACGGCCCTAGAGGATCCGTCCCCCATCGAGAACGAGCGTCTGGCCGGTGACGAACGAGGCGGAGGGGCTCGCCAGGTAGACGACGGCACCCGCCATCTCGTCTGCCTCGCCGATTCGGCCCAGAGCCGCCTCCCTCGCAGAGGCCTCGTTGATCTGTGGATTGTCCCAGAGGGCGCGTGCGAACTCGGTCTTGATCAGGCCCGGTGCAATGCAGTTGACCCGGATGCCGTCGGATCCCCAGCACTTCGCCTGGACCTGGGTCAGCATGATGAGCGCGGCCTTCGAGACCGAATAGCCCCCGATCACGTCCGACGCTCGGATGCCTCCCATGGAACTCACGTTGATGATGCTGCCGCCCTCGCCGTGTTCGAGCATGGCCTCGCGGGCGAAGTTTCCGAGCAGGTGGGGCGCCTTCACGTTGGTGTTCATGATCACGTCCCAGGCGCGCTCGTCGATCTCCTCTACCGGACCGAAAACGGGCGTGGTGCCCGCGTTGTTGACGAGGATGTCTACGCGCCCGAACTCGCGCACGGTCTCGTCGACGAGCCGTCGCAGTTCGTCGGTGCGCCGCACGTTCGTGGAGACGCCGATCGCACGCCGGCCCGTGGCGCGCACCGCCGCGCTGGTCTCCTCGAGCGCTTCTGGCTTGCGGGCGGCCAGGGCGATGTGGGCCCCGTGCTCTGCGAGCCCGAGCGCGATCGAGCGGCCGATGCCGCGGCTTCCCCCCGTGACGATGGCGACCTTGTCCTCGAGTCCGAAATCAGCGATTGCCATGGGCCGCAGGGTACCTCGGTGACGCCGGGTCGCGGAAGCGCTCCCGGACCCGGGTCGCGGAGGGCGCGAGCAGATCTCCGCAATGGCCGCACGCCATCACCGGTTCGACCGGGGTCCAGCCCTCTCCCACCACCGCAAGCTCCCGCGCGATCGAGCAGGGCACCTCGGGAACCTCACCCCAGCGCATCTCGCATCCCCCGGTTCGTGCGTCTGTGTGAGTCTTGAATCAATACTTATTTGGGAGCCTACTTCAGAAACGCCGAGATGTAGCAGATCCAGGCCGGGTCCTCGGGAGCCTTGTCGCAGCGGCGGAAGATCCCGTTGCCCTCGCCCGTCTCCCGGTCGGTCCCCTCCCAGTAGACATCGGTTTCCCGGAAGCCGGCCTCGCCGAGCGTCTCCCGGATCTCGGGGATGGTCCAGAGCCGCCAGTCGTAGCGGAAGGCCTTGCGCAGCTTGCTGCCGTCCGGGAATTCGAAATGGATGAAATTGGTGACCGAGTGGTCGATGGGGTCGAAGGCGTTCTGGTCCCAGACGTAGGTGAAGCCATCCACGCTGCGTTTTTCCGCCTGGCACCGCTGCGCGTCCGCTCCACCGTAGGCGTCGAGCACGAGCAGACCCTCGGTTGCGAGCGTCTTGCGCGCCACCTCGAAGTAGTTGCGCAACTCGTCACGGGTGCGAAACAGGAAGTACGAGAAGTTGAAGGCCACCGTTACATCGACCGGTTCGTGGCGTACGTCGAGCACGTCGCCCTGAGTGAGCGTGACCCGCTCGACCTGTGAAGCCCCCAAATCCGCCAGGTGATGCTCGCGACCCCAGCCCAGCGGCTCGGGGTCGAGGTCGACGGCCCAGGCGCAGTTGTCGGCGTTTCGCTTCACCCACTCGCAGGCAAAAGCGGCGGTTCCACAGAAGTCTTCACGCAGCGTCCGGGCCTCGCGGCTGTAGTGCTGCTTGTAGATGCGCGCGACCAGTGCGGCGTCCTCCTTGGGCTGCTGGACGCTCTTCTCGTAGAGTTCGTACTTGTCGGCACTCTGGGCGCGCGTGCGCCATTTTCCCCGGCCCTTGTCGCGCTTGGCCTTCTTGCGCTTTTTCGCCACGAGTCTTCCCCCTGCTGGAGACGGGGCCAAGCTAGCAGGCGTGCGGCGGCTCGCCCGCGCTCGAAGCATTGTCGCTGAATCGGCGCGTCGGGCGTCCGGGTCGCAATCGGGGACGGGTCAGGCGTCCGGGTCGTAGCCGAGGACTGGATCCAGCCAGCGCTCGGTCTCGGCCAGAGTCATGTCTTTGCGCGCGGCGTAGGCTTCGACCTGGTCGCGGTCGAGCCTACCAACGGTGAAGTATCGCGCTTCCGGGTGCGCGAAGTAGAGTCCGCTGACGCTTGCTGCCGGCCGCATTGCGCAGGACTCGGTCAGCTCGATCCCCACGGCGGGAGCGTCGAGCAGCGAGAAGAGAGGGCGCTTCTCGCTGTGATCCGGGCACGCGGGGTAGCCGAAAGCCGGCCGGATGCCCCGGTACTTTTCTTCGATCAGTTCCTCGTTCGTGAGCCGCTCGTTGGCTGCGTAGGCCCACTCCTGGCGCACCCGCTCGTGCAGGCACTCGGCGAAGGCCTCGGCCATCCGGTCGGCCAGGGCTCTCACGAGGATCGCGTTGTAGTCGTCGTGGGCCTTCTCGAAGTCTCGGGTGAGTTCAGCGACCCCGATGCCGGCCGTTACCGCGAAGGCACCGATGTGATCGGCGAGTCCCGAGTCGTGCGGAGCGATGAAGTCGGCCAGGCAGCGGTTCGGACCTTCGTTGGGCTGCGGCTTCTGCTGGCGCAACATGTGGAAGCGCAACCGCTCGCTCGTCCGCTCTTCGTCTTCGAAGAGCACGATATCCTCGCCGTCCGAGTGCGCCGGCCAGAAGCCGTAGACTCCGCGGTATTCGATGAGTTTTTCGTCGATGAGGCGCCGGAGCAGCTGCTCCCCGTTGGCGAATAGTTCACGGGCGGCCTCGCCCTGTGCCGGGTGGTCGAGGATCGCGGGGTACTTTCCCTTGAACTCCCAGGCTGCGAAGAAGAACGTCCAGTCGATGTAACCCGCGATGGTGTCGAGCGAGAGATCATCCACGACCCGGCGGCCGGTGAAGGCCGGCTGCGGCACGTCCTCCTCGCGCCACACAGGCCGCAGCGCGTTGGTGCGTGCCTCAGAGTACGCGAGCATCGGTTGTTTTCCGCCCCCGCCGTAGATTTCCCGCAGTTGGTCCTGTTTGTCGCGGTTTGCCCGGCCGAAGTCCTTGCGCTGCTTCGGATCCATCAGAGATCCGACCACGTTCACGGCGCGTGAGGCATCGTGGACGTGAAATACGCTCTCGTCGTACTCCGGGGCGATCTTTACCGCCGTATGCCGCTTGCTCGTGGTCGCACCGCCGATCAGCAGTGGCTTGTCGATGCCGCGACGCTTCATTTCCTTGGCGACGTGTACCATCTCGTCGAGCGAAGGCGTGATCAACCCCGAGAGGCCGATCACATCGCATTCTTCCTCGATTGCGGTGTCGAGGATGCGGTCGCAAGGGACCATGACGCCCAGGTCGATGATCTCGTAGTTGTTGCAGCCAAGTACCACGCCCACGATGTTCTTGCCGATGTCGTGGACGTCGCCCTTTACGGTCGCGAGCACCAACCGCCCCCGGGATCGGGATCCCGAGGCCTCCTTGTCCTCTTCCATGAAGGGCGCCAGGTAGGCGACGGCGCGCTTCATCGCGCGAGCGCTCTTTACCACCTGGGGCAGGAACATCTTCCCGGCGCCGAAGAGATCTCCCACGATCCTCATGCCGTCCATCAGCGGTCCTTCGATCACTTCGAGGGGCCGGGTGAAGGTCTGGCGCGCCTCCTCGGCGTCCTCTTCGATGAAATCGACGACGCCGTGGACGAGCGCGTGGGAGAGGCGTTTTCCCACGGACTGCTCCCGCCAGGAGAGATCCACCTCCTGCCGCCGGGCACCGCCGCGGACCGTCTCGGCGAATTGCACCATGCGCTCGGTGGCGTCTGGACGGCGGTCGAAGAGGATGTCCTCGACGCGCTCCAGTAGGTCTTTCGGGATGTCCTCGTAGACCCCGAGTTGGCCCGCGTTCACGATTCCCATGTCCATGCCGGCTTTCGCGGCGTGATAGAGGAAGGCGGTGTGGATGGCCTCGCGCACCGGATCATTGCCGCGAAACGAGAACGAGAGGTTTGAGACCCCGCCACTCACGTGGGAGCCCGGGCAGGTCTCCCGGATGATCTTCACCGCTTCGAGGTACGCGCGGGCGTAGTTTGCGTGCTCCTCGATTCCCGTTGCGATGGCGAGGATATTCGGGTCGAAGATGATGTCGCGTGGGTCGAAGCCGGCTTTTTCGGTGAGGAGCCTGTAGGCGCGCTGGCAGATCGCGACCTTGCGCTCGACTGTGTCGGCCTGGCCCGTCTCGTCGAAGGCCATGACCACCACGCCCGCACCGTAGCGCCGGACGCTCTCAGCCTTTTCGAGGAAGTCGGCTTCGCCCGCCTTCAGGCTGATCGAATTGACGATGCCCTTGCCCTGGATGCAGCGGAGCCCGGCCTCGAGCACCTCCCATTTGGAACTGTCGACGACGATCGGGACGCGCGCGGCTTCGGGCTCCCCTGCCAGGTGGTTCAGGAACGTCGTCATGGCCGCAGCGGAGTCGAGCATGCCCTCGTCCATGTTCACGTCGATCAGGTTTGCGCCATTTCTCACCTGCTGGATCGCGACCTCGGCAGCTGTCTGGTAGTCGCCTTTCTCGATGAGGTTGGCAAAGCGTCGCGAACCGCTGACGTTGGTTCGCTCGCCGATCATCGTGAAGTTCGATTCGGGTCGGATCTCGTAGACCTCGAGGCCGCTGAAACGCGTGACGCTCGAATCTTCGGAGGGAATCGGTCGCGGCGGCAGCCCCGCGACCACCTCTGCGACGGCGCGGATGTGGGCGTCCGTGGTTCCGCAGCAGCCGCCCACGAGGTTGACGAGACCGTGCTCGGCAAATTCGCCGAGTTTGGCGGCAGTTTCTGCGGGGGTTTCGTCGTAGCCGCCAAAGGCGTTGGGAAGGCCCGCGTTCGGGTAGCAACTCACCGGCCGCGGCGCGATTGCCGACAGGTCGTGCAGGGCGGGCCGCATCTCGTCGGCGCCGAGCGAGCAGTTGATGCCGACGCACAGCGGCTGCGCGTGGGCAACCGCGGTCCAGAAGGCGTCGATGGTCTGGCCCGTGAGGGTGCGGCCGCTCTTGTCGGTGATGGTGACGGAGAGCATCAGGGGCAGTTCGCGGCCGAGTTCGTCTCTGAGCTGCTCGACCGCGAAGATCGCCGCCTTTGCGTTCAGCGTGTCGAAGATCGTCTCGATCAAGAGGAGATCGACACCGCCCTCCACGAGCGCTCGGGCCTGTTCGAGGTAGGCGGAGGCGAGGTCGACGAAGGTCGTGCTGCGGGCCGCCGGATCGTCCACGTCCGGCGAGATCGTGAGGGTGCGGTTGGTGGGGCCCATGGCGCCGGCTGCGAAGCGGGGCTTGGCGGGCTCGCGCTCGTTCCAGCGGTCGGCCACCCGGCGCGCCAGGCGCGCGGCCTCGCGGTTTAGCTCCGGGACCAACGCCTCGGTGCCGTAGTCCGCCTGGGCGATGCGCGTGGCGCCGAAGCTGTTGGTCAGGAAGATGTCGGCGCCGGCGGCGCAGTAGCGTTCGTGGATCGATTCGACCACTTCGGGCCGGGTCAGGACCAGCAGTTCGTTGTCGCCCTGGAGCGGCTGCGGGTGGTCGCACAGGCGTTCGCCGCGGAAGTCGTCCTCCGTGAGGCCTTCGGCCTGGAGCATCGTCCCCATGGCCCCGTCGAGGACGAGGATCCGCTCGGTGAGCAGGCGTTCGAGTTGGGCCTTGGTGGACATGGCGCGGGGAACCTAGTGCGCCCATCGGCAGGCGCATCCAGCAAGAATAACCTTATTATCAGCTTATCTCAATGAAAGGATTCACTGGTTCCCCAGGGGGAACCCGAGAATCTCTGCGAGTTCCTCCAGCGCGGCGTCCGCGTCCTCGACCTTGAGGGTTGTCATACCCATGGCTCGTGCGGGCTTGAGATTGCTCCCGATGTCGTCCAGGAAGACTGCCTGGGAAGGCTGCACGCCCAGCTCTTGGCAGGCGTATGCGTAGATGCGCGGATCGGGCTTGCGCAGGCCCACGACGCTCGATTCCACGAAGACGTCAAAGAGCCCTCGAAGTGGCTCCGTGCCCCCGCCCGGGTCCTGGGTGGCCCAGTTGTTGGTGAGTGCCGCCGTCTTGAGCCCCCGGCTCCGGATCGCATCGAGGGCGGCGAGCATGCGACGCCGCGGAAGGGATGCGGCCTGCATGCACGCCAGCATCTCCCGAGCCGAGATCGAGTTCCCGGCCGCCGCGCAGTCCATCTCGAAGGCCGGGTAGAACGCCTCGAGCGTGAGTTCCCCGCGTTCGAGCCGCGACCAGGCGCCGGCCGGTGCGGTGTCGGCGACGACGCGGTTCACGAAACCGTCCGGAATACCGAGATCGCGCTCGTAGGCGGCGATGGCGTGCAGCGGCGAGCCCAGCACGACTCCGCCCAGGTCGAAGATCACTGCTGCGATCGGCGTCACGGCCGGATTCTCTCCGATCTGCGCGCCCGCAGCGAGTCGACCGAGTAGAGCGCGAGCGCCAACCAGACGCAGCCGAACGCGATGGCCTCGCTGGTGCGGAAGGGTTCGCCGAAGAGGGCCAGCGCGAGCACGAGGCTCAGGCTCGGGGCGATGTACTGGAAGAAGCCGAGCGTCACGAGCCGCAGCCGCCGGGCTGCCGCGTTGAAGCAGATGAGGGGCGCCGCGGTGAAGGCGCCCGCGCCCGCGATGAGCAGGTCGCCGGCGAATTCGTCACCCGGGAAGTGAAGCCCAGTGGACCGGGAGAGCACGACCAGGTGGGCCATGGCGAACGGCGCCAGGAACAGCGTCTCCAGGCCGAAGCCCACCACCGGCTCGACGGGCGCGAGCTTCCGGATCAGGCCGTAGCAAGCGAAGCTGAAGGCCAGTAGCAGTGTGACCCAGGGCAAGGTGGTGACCGAGAGCGCGAGTTGGCCGATCCCCGCTGCTGCGAGCAGCACGGCGATGGCCTGACCCGGGCGGAGTCGTTCGCGCAGGATCGTCACGCCGAGCAGAACGTTCACGAGCGGCGTGATGTAGTAGCCGAGCGATGTTGCGATCACCTGCTCGTGGAGCACGGCCCAGAGAAAGGTGAGCCAGTTGGTTCCGATCAGGGCCGCCGTGATCGCGAGCGTTGCGCAGCGTTTTGGCGAGCACAGGTCGGCGAGCAAGGCGCCCCACGAACGCGTCAACCAGACGAGGGCGAGACCGACGACGCACGAGGTGAGGATGCGCCAGGCAAGCAGCTCGCCGGCGGGAAACGACGCGAGCGCTTTCCAGTACACGGGGGCGAACCCCCAGATGCCGTAGGCCGTCAGGGCGAGGAGCACACCGCTCGTGGCGGAACCGGTTTCGGTGCGCACGGGACTCCCGAAGGGGGGGGCGCGGGACACCAAGATACTCACCGCGCCGCGTATTGGCGCCGCGGCCTCGAAATGGCGCCGCGGCCTCGAAATGGGGGTGCGATGCGCTCAGTCGGGGTCGGAGAAGCGGGGCTCCCGTTTTTCGAGGTTTGCCTTCACGGCCTCGATCTGGTTGGGCTTTCCGAGCAGCCCGCGTTGGAGTCCTTCCTCGAGCCGGAGCCCCTGGGCGACGGAGAGATCGGGTGCCGCGTCGAACAATTGCTTTGCTGCGCGCACTGCGTTCGGTGACTTGCCCGCAATCTCCCGGGCCAACTCGTGGGCCGCTTCATGCGGCGCGTCCGACAGGTGTGTGACCAGGCCCAACTCGGCGGCTTCGACGCCCGAGACGATGCGGCCCGTGAAGGTGAGTTCTTTTGCCACGTCGGCACGAACCAGTCGGGGCAGGGTCTGGCTGAGCGTTACGTCGGGCACGAGGCCCCACTTGATCTCCATCACGGACAGGCGCGCGTCGGGGGTCGCGAAGCGGATGTCCGCCGCCAGGGCGAGTTGGAGTCCGCCTCCGAAGCAGACGCCGTGGACGGCGGCGATCACCGGGACCGGAAGCTCGGTCCAGACCCAGGCCGAGCGCTGAACGGCATTGGCGGGGCTCGAGTCGTCGCGTTCGAAGGGATCGAACCCCCCGTCGCCCGCGAAGTTTGCGACGTCGAGACCGGCGCAGAAGCCTCGCCCCTCGCCAGACAGCACGACGGCGCGCAGCGAGCGGTCCTTCGCCAGGTTCTCCCCCGCCTCGATGAGTGCGCGGAACATCGCGGTGTCGAGGGCGTTCAACTTTTCGGAGCGATCGAGACGTACGTCGGCGATGCCGTCGCAGACGTCGACGCGAATGCGGTCGGACATGGAGGTCACCTTACCTGACTCAGCGGTGGCATGGGGCTCGACCTGCGGGGGACGGACATCGAGCGCTCGTCGGTGCTCTCGACGAGTGGAAGGAAGACAGTGAACCGCGAGCCGCGCCCTGGCTCCACCTCGACGGAGAGGTCTCCGCCGGCGCGTTTCAGCAGGCGGTAGACCACAGAGAGCGGAATGTTGTCTCGGGATTCGACGGGGGATTCGATTTCCGCGGACGGTCCGTTTTCGAATGCACGGGCGATGGCGTCGGGGTCGATTCCTCCACTCGACTCGCTGATGGCGAGCGTCAAGTAGCGCGACGGAGCAACGGCGGGGAGCAGCCCGGGGGCGATGGCCGCGGGCTCGGGTGCGTCTGCTTCGAGCCGAAGTATGCCCCCCTTTGGCATCGCCGCCGCGGCGCGATGAGCGAGGCTCATCAAGATCGCCTCGAGGGGAAGGCGCGGCTCGCAGGCGTCGGGAAGGCCTGTGGCACCCGGATTCACCTCGATCTCGATGCCCTTCGGAACGCTGCTCCGCACCCGCCGCGCGATGCGCCGCAAGAGCGCATCGACTCGCAGCTTGGGCTGTGTGCCGCGGTGCACACGCGGAGCGATAGGAGATTCCGTCTCTTGCGGACTCCGCCGCTGCTCGAACTCCCAGCCGATCCACTGTGACATCATGTGGACGAGGTTCTTGTGCGTTGCCGTCAGGCGCACGGATTCGGCCCGGGTGCTCGCGAAGACGAGTGTGCCAAAGCTCTCGTCTCCGACCTGGATCGCGGACGCCAGGTAGGTTTCGAAGTCCAGGGCACCGTGGCCCGCCTGTCCGGCCCGGGCCGAGTCGGAGCTTTTCGATGTGGCGATCGGCTTGCCGAGTTCGAGCGTCGCGCGGCAAGGGGTCTGATCGAGTGCGAATACCGAGCCGACGCCAACGGGGAATTCCGGCGGCGCATGGATTGCGAGCACTTCGTAGCGGTCGCCGTGCACCCGAGAGACCAGCCCGATCTCGAGATCGAAGCGCCGGCAGGTTCGCTCGAGCAGCCTGGGCAGGCGGTCGTCCAGTGATTTGTCGCGGCGCGCGGCGAATTCGGACAATTCGCGCACGCTCTCCATGCTTTCCCAGTGGAGTTCCTCGGCGTGGACGAGTTCGCCGAGTGTGCGCGCGGTCCCGATTACAGCGGCGAGCCCCAACAGCCCCGCGGCCAACGAGGCGCTGGCCGCCGCCGTGGGCAGGTCGAGCGCGAGGGGCTGTCCCCAATACTGCAGGAGCGCTACGCCCTGCGATACGCCGAGCAGCAGAAAGACCCCAGCCAGCAGTGCCACCCGCGTTTCACCCGAGCGAACCGCGAGGACCACGGACGTGATTGCGGCTACCGTCAGCACGCCCGCGGAAGCGAGGAGCAGGGCCGTCAAGCCAGGGGTTCTCCTGGGATCGCGTCTGTGGGGGGTCGGGAGAGGCGATCCAAGCCTAGCGGATTGTCGTCGTTCCGTGACGAGTTTGCTGCCCCGGAGGGAACCGTGTCGTCACGCGTCGTGGGCCTGGGCCTCTGCGTCGTAGATCACTGCTATCTCGTCGAGGCGCTGTCGGACTGCACCGAGCGGTTGCGTTACCGGGATCGACGGGTTGCCGCAGGCGGCATGGTCGGCAACGCGATTCGCCAGGTCGCGGCGCTGGGTTGCGAAGCCCACGCTCTATCGGGCCTGGGAGACGATCCCGACGGGCACTTCGTCCACGCGCAGCTGCGCGCTGCGGGGGTGCGAACACGGGGTCTCCGGCACTCGCGGCGATTGCACACCACTGTCGCCGTGGTACTCGTCGACGGGCGAACCGGTGAGCGGCGCTTCGTGGTGCCAAACCGGCGCGGCCTCGAGGCGAGAGCTCCCGCCTTTGACCTGAGGGCGATCGACCGCTGCAGTGTGCTGCTCGTCGACGGTCACTTCCCGGCCCAGGCGCTGCGAGCGGTGCGCCGCGCTCGGAAGGCAGGTGCACGGGTCGTCGGTGACTTCCACTGTCCGAGCCCCGTAGTCGAGCGTCTGCTTCCCCACGTGGACCACGCGATCGTGTCGCAGGAATTCGTCGCAGCGGGCGGTTACGCGAGCCCTCGCGACGCGCTCCGCGCCCTGGCCCGGGCGACGCGGGGGCAGCCGGTCGTGACACTCGGGGCCCGGGGTGGGCTCACCCTGGACGGACGCCGCTTCCGGCGCTTCGCGGCGCATCGCGCGCGGGTCGTGGACACGACCGGAGCCGGCGATGCTTTCCACGGGGCAGTTGCAGCCGGCCTGTGCTGGGGTCTCGATTTTTCCGATTGCCTGGATCTCGGCGCGCGCGCTGCAGCGCGCAACTGCACCGCACTTGGCGGCGCGGGCCGGCTCATGACTCGGGACGAGGTTCCGGTCGCTTTGCAGCGCGTTGCGCCGACATCCCGACGAGGTCGGTGAGCACATCGAGGGCCTCTTCGAGCTGCGGCGAGTCCTCTTCTTTTTCTTCGCCCTCGGTGTCGTCGGTCTCCTGCGACTCCTCTTCGCGCCGCTTCATGATATCGGCGAGCTTGACGACGCCGGCGTTCTCCTGCTGCTCGGCCAGGAGTTCTCGGATTTCTCCGAACTCGTCGTCTTTGGCGATGCGAGTGGCCGAGCGCTCGGCCAGCGTGCCCACCACTTCATCTGCCACGGGATCCCAGTGCCCTTTGCCCTCGGTGGCGTTGGCGCTCGTGCCGAGGAAGGGCGTCGTCGTCTGGGGTGGCAGGGAGTAGCGCTGGCTCTTTTCACCGTAGTCGTCGCTCGAGAGCAGCGAGGGCAACACCACGTCCGCGCGGACGCCCGAGTGCTGGGTGGACTGTCCGCCGGGTCGGAAGAAGAGGGCGGTTGTCACCTTCAACGCACCGTTGTCTCCCGGCAGCTGGGAGATGGTCTGTACGGTTCCCTTCCCGAAGGTGTGGTCGTCTCCGACGATCACCGCGCGTCCGTAGTCCTTCAGAGCCCCGGCCAGAATCTCGGATGCGGAGGCGCTCACACGCGAGGTGAGCACCACCATCGGTCCGCTGTAGAGGACGTCGCCGTCCCGGTCCGCGAGGATCTGTCGGCGGCCGCGTGCATCCTGGATTCCGACCACCTCGCCCCGGCGGATGAAATACCCGGAGATCGTCACAGCGTGCTGGAGCAGTCCGCCTCCGTTTCGAGACAGGTCGAGGAGGAGGCCGTCGGCCCCGGCCTCGCGCACCTCGGCCAGCAGGTTCTCCACGTCGTCGGTGCATTGCCGATTGCCCGGGTCCGGGTCGCCGTAGAAAGACGGGAGTTCCAGGATCGCCAGCTTCAGTGTTTCGCCGTCCACCTCGCGCTCTTCGAAGGTGAGCTTTGCGGCCTGCTCGGCCAGGTCGATCTTGTCGCGGACGATGACGATGTCGAGCTTTTCCAACTTGCCGCCGTCGTTGCGCAGCACCGTGAGCCAGACGTTGGTGCCGGCCTTGCCGCGGATCTTGCTGACGGCGTCGCGCAGTGGCATGTCGATCAGGTCGGTGTAGTCCTTGCCGTCCTGGGACACGGCGATCAGCTTGTCCTTGGGCTTGAGCACGCCGTGGCGATCCGCAGCGCCGCCGGGGATGATCCGTTCCGCCACGGCGTAGCCGTCCTGCTCCGACAGCGCGACGCCGATGCCCTCGAGCGAGAGCGACATCCCGATGCGGAAGTCTTCGAGCACCCGCTCGGACAGGTAGTTCGTGTGCGGGTCGAGGGCCGAGGCGAATGAGTCGAGGAAGACGGAATAGAGCTCGTCGGGTGTGATTTCGAGTTCCCGCTTGAGGCGTCGCTCGTAGCGCCGGGTGAGCTTGCTCTTGGCATCGTCCGGATCGGAGTCGTTGCTGACGTAGTTGGACATCTGGAAGTGGATCATTGCGCGCATCACTTCGTCGCGCGCTTCGGGGGTCGCGGCGTAGCCACGCGTTTCGGGGTCCAGCGTGAGGCTCGTGGTTTCGTCGATCGCGTAGCCGTCGGCCTCCACGGTGGCGCGTACGAACTTCGCAGTGGCTTCGTGCTTGCGCAGGATGCTCCGGTGGGTGTTCGTGAGCCGTTCGCAGCGACCCAGCTCGATCTCGGCAAAAATGCCCGCGAGCGAGGTCTGCAGCGCCTCGACCTCGGGCTGGGTGAGGAGGGTCCGGCTCCGGTCGAGCCGCAGCACGAAGTTCTCCACGGCGCGCTGCTCGAGTTCGGGAGTGAGGGTATTGTGGCGGACGTGACCCCTCAGCAGGAGCCGGATGAACTCCGGGGTCTCTCCGCAGCTGAGGGTCGCGTGTGCCGGGGCCGCCGGGCCGAGGGCCGCGGCGAGCAGGAGGAGACCGAGAAACTTGCGCATTGCTGACGAGGGCATGTCGACTTTCGATCGGGACTGCGTATTCATATCTTTACCGCAGCTGGGCAGTTCCGGCCTTCCCTCCGGGGGCCGAGCCGGCATCGGGTGGCACGCAGCTGACGGGAGTCCAAGGTGAGAAAAGTTCTGCTCGGTCTTCTCGCGGCAGTCGCGGTCGGCCTCGGTGCGGTCTGGTTCTACGTTGACGAGATCGTGGCACATGCGATCGAGCGCGGCGGCTCCGCCGCCCTGGGTGTGGAAATCCGTGTGGGTTTCGTGCGAATCAGCCCCTTGAACGGAGAACTGCTGCTGAGTGGGGTCGGCATCGCCAATCCGCCGGGGTTCGACAGCAGCGACTTCCTCCGCATCCTCGGCGGCCGGATCGACGCCGACCTGCGCACCCTGTTGGAAGACGAAGTCGTCGAGGTGCCCTATCTCGGGATCGAGCACGTGGCTGTCTCGCTGGATCGCGACCAAAAACAGACCAACTACCAGGTGATTCTCGAGAACCTGAAGCATTTCGAGGCGGTGGATCCCTCGGGTGCGTCGAAGAGCGACGGTTCGGAGAAGCGCTTCGTCGTGCGCAAGGTCCAGATCCGCGACGTCACCGCTCGGGTCGAGTGGTCCCGGGTCGCGTCGAAGCAGACCGCCATCAGCGTCGTGGTCCCGGAGATCGAGCTTCATGACCTCGGCGCCGAGGGCGGGCAGGGTGTCACGATGGCGGAGTTCTCGAGCATCTTTACCCGGGCGATCCTCGGCTCGATCGCCCGCTACGGCTTCAACCTGCCGAGCGATGTGCGCTCCGGGCTCGAACTGGGTCTCGGAGGCTTGACTCGGGTGACCGGGGTCGTGGTGAAGGGCACCGGTACCACGCTCGTCGACGTCGCGGCAGGGGTTGCGACGGGGGTGGCGGGAGAGCGTGCCGGGGACGCAGTCAGCAACGTGGGTGGCGGCGTGGTCGGCGGCATCGGTGAGGCAGTGGAGGACGTCGGCGCGCTGGGAACCGGCACCGTCCACGGGGTCGGAGAAGTGCTGGATGCCGGTGGTAAAAAAGTCCTCGGGGGCCTCGAGCGGGCGGTCGGCGCCGGAGACCGGCCGGACGGCAACCCGTGACGGGTCTCTCCCCCGCGCGGCGGCATTGGTTGCGCCTTGCGGGGACCCTCGCAGCGCTAGGGGCTGTGCTGGCTGCGACGCAGATGCTGCGCGGGCGCTTGGGAATCGAATGGTCCGCCGAGTCGATCCAGTCGACCGTCGACGGCTTCGGCGTCTGGGCGCCGGCCATCTTTCTCACGATCACCGCCGGGCGCCAGCTCCTGGCGCTCCCCGCGGTGCTGATCCTGACCTCCGCCGGCCTGCTCTTTGGCACGGGGCTCGGCACCCTGCTCGGCGGCCTCGGCATCGCTCTCAACGGCTGTGTGCTCTACGCGGTCGCACGCTTCATGGGGCGCGACTGGGTGCTGCCCCGGATCCAGTCGCGTTGGCCCCAGTTCGAGACGCACGCCCGCACGGCCGGTCCGCCGTTTCTCGCCGTCGACACGGCGCATCCCTGGGGAGTGCTCACACCCGTCTACTTTGCGGCGGGGGTCAGCGGCATCGGCGCGCCGATGTTCGTCCTGAGCATCGGACCCGCCGCGCTGGTGCGCGCCGCCCTGTATTCGTTTCTCGGCGCAAACCTGCTCGACGTGGGCTCACCCGACTTCTGGATCGCGACGAGCCTGATCGCGCTGGCCGGGGTCGCTCCCCTGGCGCACCCCGGGCTGCGCCGGCGCCTGCGAGCCATGCTGGAGCCGGGCGAAAGCGCTCAGTAGCGATAGTGGTCGGGCTTGTAGGGCCCCGCGATGGGAATGCCCAGGTATTCGGCCTGCGCGGGGGTGAGCTCGGTCAGGGCCACGCCGAGCTGCTCGAGGTGTAGCCGCGCGACCTCTTCGTCGAGGTGCTTGGGCAGGATGTACACCTGCTTCTCGTACTTCCCGGAGTCCCGTTCCTGCCACAGCTCGAGCTGTGCGAGCACCTGGTTCGTGAACGACGCCGACATCACGAAGCTCGGATGGCCGGTGGCGCAGCCGAGGTTCAGCAGGCGCCCCTCGGCCAGGATCAGCACGCTGTGCCCGTCCGGGAAGACCCACTCGTGGTACTGGGGCTTGATCTCGATGCAGCGGATGCCCGCGATCTTCTTGAGCCCGGCCATGTCGATCTCGTTGTCGAAGTGGCCAATGTTTCCGACGATGGCCTTGTCCTTCATCCGCGTCATGTGTTCAGCGGTGATGATGTTGAAGTTTCCCGTCGTGGTGACGAAGACGTCCGCATTCTCGACGACGTCTTCCAGCTGGCGGACCTCGTAGCCCTCCATTGCCGCCTGGAGCGCGCAGATCGGGTCGATCTCGGTGACGACGACCCGGCAGCCCTGGCCGCGAAGCGCCTGGGCACAGCCCTTGCCGACCTCGCCGAAGCCGCAGACCACGGCGACCTTGCCGCCGAGCATCACGTCGGTGGCACGCATCAGGCCGTCGGGCAGCGAGTGGCGGCAGCCGTAGACGTTGTCGAACTTGCTCTTGGTCACCGAGTCGTTCACGTTGATCGCCGGGAAGAGCAGGCTCCCGTCGTTCGCCATCTGGTAGAGCCGGTGCACGCCCGTGGTCGTTTCCTCGGAAACGCCCCGGAGTTTCTGGCTCATGCGCGTCCAGCGCTGGGGATCGTGTGCGAGTTCGGTGCGAAGCGTTTCGAGGATCACCCCCCATTCCTCGGAATCGTTCTCGGGATCGAAGTCCGGAACCTTGCCGGACCGCTCGAACTCGGTGCCCCTGTGGACGAGAAGTGTGGCGTCGCCGCCGTCGTCGACGATCATGTCGGGGCCCTGGTCGTCGGGCCAGACGAGCGCCTCGCGGGTGCACCACCAGTACTCCGCCAGGCTCTCCCCCTTCCAGGCGAATACCGGCACGCCCTGGGGCTCGTCGGGCGTTCCGTGCGGACCCACGACGGTGGCCGCAGCCGCCGGGTCCTGGGTGGAGAAGATGTTGCACGAAACCCAGCGCACGTCGGCGCCCAGTTCGACCAGGGTCTCGATCAGCACCGCCGTCTGCACCGTCATGTGCAGGCTGCCCATGATCCGGGCGCCGGAAAGGGGCTTGTCCGCGCGGTAGCGTTCGCGCAGGGCCACGAGGCCCGGCATCTCGTGCTCGGCCAGGCGGATTTCCTTGCGGCCGAGTTCGGCGAGATCGAGGTCGGCGACCTTGAAAGGCAGGCGGTCGGGCGTGGCCATGGCGTCTCCTGTCGGCCGCAAGGGCCCCCAGTATGTATTTGTTTATGCGGATGCAGTGTTACAAGATCGAGCCGGGGTGTCAATCCTCAATGGATGGCCCCGAGCTTCCCCGCACCTCCTCTACCACGCCTCCCGTCCGCGATGCCCCAGTGGCGCCAGACGAACCGCAACCGTCTCCGCGCCTTCGTCGCCGGAGGCATTGGTGTAGAGGAAGAACCCGCCGTCGCCGGGGTGCGAGTGGTCCGGGCAATAGCGCTTCGACCTCGACCCGGGTGCCGCGGGTGAGCTTCTCGGAGCCCTGCGTCAGGCCGATCCGGTTCCTGTGAGCTGCGCGCTCGCGTCCCACAGGCGTTGCGCGGTCTCCGAGTCGCACGCCGACGCGGCGGGTTGCTTCTCCCGGCAGCGCGCGAAGTAGGCGCCCGATACTCCGTCGAGCTCCGGAGCCGTGGCCACGTGAAGCGATGTGCGCGCGCCCTTTTCCGGCGTCTGGAAGAAGACCTTGAGCAGGCCCATCGCGAGCTTCCCGACCCAGCCGTTGTGGGCTCCGAGACGCGAAGCGACGGCGCCCGGATGCACGGCGTTCACCGTGACTCCGGTTCCCTCGAGCCGCCGCGCGAGTTCGCGGGTGAAGAGAATATTTGCCGCCTTCGAACGCCCGTAGGTGCGCATCGCCCCGTATTTTCCCTCGCTCTGGAGGTTGTCGAGATCGAGCGGGCCGAAGCGATGCGCTTCGGAAGACACGTTCACGATTCGCGCCGGAGCGCTCGCGACGAGGCGATCGAGCAGCCGGTTCGTGAGCGCGAAGTACGCCAGGTGGTTTACGGCGAAGGTTTCTTCGAAGCCGTCGGCGTTGATGCGGTGGTGGAGGTTCACCACGCCGGCGTTGTTGACCAGCAGATGGATCCGCGGGCAGGTGGCGAGGATCTCGTCCGCGAGGCGCCGGATGTCCGCCAGCGAGGCGAGGTCCGCGAGTCGCAGATCGACCCGGTCGGCGCTTCCGGCAGCTTGCAGCCGCGCGAGTGTCGCCTGGCCGCGCGCTTGGCTGCGCCCGACGATCACGACACGCGCCCCCATCCGGACGAGACCGAGCGCCGTGGCTTCGCCGATGCCCGAGGTGGCTCCGGTGACGACGCACGTCTTGCCCGCTAGATCCGGCATGGCGTGTCATCCTACCCGACCCGACCCGACCCGACCCGACCCGACCCGACCCGACCCGACCCCAACCCACCCGACTCCCCCCGCGGCGGGCGGCGACCGAACTTCAGC
>MPME02033079.1_pt1 | contig 78586 bp, 91 predicted proteins | sample 1617261 | NCBI WGS metagenome assembly MPME02 (sample SAMN05944811, study PRJNA350692) | marine metagenome | biome: marine; feature: ODZ; material: water; isolation source: 150 m water sample filtered on 30 um supor filter | place: Pacific Ocean | collected 2012-04-09 | depth 150m m
CGCAAACGAGCCGACCGACACGCGGCTGCGCTGCGCGCGCAAACGAGCCGACCGGCACGCGGCTGCGCTGCGCGCGCAAACGAGCCGACCGACACGCGGCTGCGCTGCGTGCGCAAACGAGCCGACCGGCACGCGGCTGCGCTGCGTGCGCAAACGAGCCGACCGACACGCGGCGGGAAGGCGCGCCCACGGAGGGGAAGGCGCGCCCACGGAGGGGAAGGCGCCGTGAACGAACAAAAGGAATTCGGATGCGACCGCTTCCTCGGCCTACTGAAGGATCCGGCGCGGCGTCTGCTCCACGACAACGGCAGGGCGCCCCGCGGACTCGACGATGGGCCGGCGCGCCTACCGGACCACTAGCCTGGCCGCGTCGCGTCGCATCCCGGCGTTGGAGGGCTTGCGCGGCGTTGCCGCGACGATCGTCGTGGTGCGTCATACGACGAATGCCGTCACCATGCCGGTGGACGCACGCCGGGCACTGCTCGAGGGGCCGTGGGCTCCGTTGCTCGACGCCCAGGGCGCGGTGACGCTCTTCTTCGTGCTCTCGGGCTTCGTGCTGGCGGGCTCAGTCGCACGCGGCGGCGGACGCCTGGGCCTGCTCCAGTTCTGGGTGAAGCGTATCTTTCGCATCCAGCCGCCCTACATGGCCGCGCTGCTCGCGACCTGGGCCGCCAGCTTCGCGTACGCCGTCCCAGACGCGGCGGCCCCCTTCACGAACTGGCTGCGCTGGCTCGCCAGTATTCACCTCGCGCCCTCCGCGCTCTTTGCAAGCCTGCTCTATCCAGGCAGCGCCGGCGACCAGCTCGTCGTGGGGTGGACCCTCGGGGTCGAGATGAGCTGGTCGCTATTGCTGCCTCTGCTCTGGATCGTGGCGAGGACGACACATTGGGGCGTGGCGCTCGCCTTGGCGGCGGTGCCGCTCGGACTCTCCGGCATGCCGATGTGGCTGCTCTACGGCGTCGACTTCGCACTGGGCGTGGCGCTCTGGAGGGAGCGCGAGCGGATCCGCGCATGGTTGGGCGCGCTACCCGCGGCGGCGAGCGCGGGCCTGTTCACCCTGGCACTCGTGCTGCTCTCGAGTCCCCTCTGGCTCGGCTGGCACGTGCCGTCGCGGGGTGTACTCGAACCGAACGTGCTGAGCACCGGCGCCATCGCCCTGCGCGCACCGGGCGCGGCGCTTCTCATCGCGCTGGCACTCGGGTTCGCCCCCTGGCGCCGCGTGCTCGAGACCCGGCCCGCACTCTTCCTGGGACGCATCTCCTACAGCCTCTACCTGCTGCACATCGGAGTATTGTTGCTCTGCACACGGCTCATCGCGCCGGCCTCGGCCGCGAGCGGGCTGCTGCTCGTCGGCGCGGTGCTCGCGCTCTCGATCGCAGCTTCCCTGGCTTTCCACCGGCTGGTCGAACGTCCTTCGGTCGCGCTGGGCAACAGCCTCTGCGAGATGCTCGCCGCCCGGCTCGGCGGCAAGGCCCTGCGCTCGACGCCTCCCGACTGATCGAGCCGCGGGCCGCTAGAAGAGCGGCGACCAGCGGGCCGTCCGCAACAGCTTGCTCTCCCAGCGGTCGCGAACGGCCAGCGCATCGTGCATCCACGCCCCGGGCTGCTTGTAGCGGTCCGGCACCTCGCGGCCGATGAGCGGCACGAGCGCCTTCGGCTGCACCACCTTCTGCCACAGCACGATCTCACACCGGCGCCCGGCGCCGTGCGCGGTGCGGAAGCTGGCCTGGATCTCCAGGATCGCCGTCCCCTCGTCGGAGTGCCGCTCCATCTCGGCGGCGTAGTGGGAGCCCGACTTCTCTACGTACTCGGCCAGCTTCCCCTCGTGGGGCCAGACGGTGTCTTCCATGAAGATCGCGGATTCGCGCTCCGCCGGCTCGGTCGGAACCGACCCCAGGTCAACCTCCTGCAGGGGCGACCAGGGCAGCGGAACGAGCAGCTTCGCGGTGGCGTCGTGGCGCAAGTCATCGACGCGCTCCGCCCAGTCCCGGAGATCGCCGCCGTGCAGCCGCCGGTGCAATCGCTCCCACGCCGCGCCGTCGCGCAGCGCCGTCACCGTCACCACGTTGTAGGAGACACCGGTCCCGTGGGCGTGGTGCAGGAAGTAGAGGAGGCGCGCATCGTCGCTGCCGGCGAGCGCCGGCAGCAAGCGATCGCGGAAGGCCGCTTCGAAGGCCCCTTCCTGTGACCCGACCACTTCGTGCACTTCGTGCAGGAAGAGCATCAGCCAAACTCTGCCAGCAGCGCCGTGCGATCCGCGTCGAGCCCGGGCGCCGGTTCCCGTGTCGTCGGGTCGTCGGTCTCCGAGAGCTTGATCGGGTTTCCAGTCAATTCGAACCCTCCGGAGCGCACCACCATATTTCGCGCACGCACCTGCGGGTCCTCGAGCACCTGCGCTACGTCGTTCAAGGGTCCGCAGGGCACTCCGGCGTCCAACAGGCGCTCGAGCCAGACCGCGACGGGCTCCGCGGCCAGCGTGTCCTCGAGCGTCGCGGCGAGTTGCTCGACGTTTTCCATGCGCGCGTCGTTGCTCGCAAAGCGTGGCTCGCGTGCGAGTTCGGACCTGCCCACTGCGCCGCAGAGTTTTTCGAACAGAGCGTCGTTTCCCGCAGCTACGACGACGAAACCGTCGGACGCAGCCAGCGCCTGGAAAGGCGCGATCGAGGGGTGGCGAGTGCCGAGCGGCCCCGGCACCACGCCGCTGACCCGGTAGCGGGCGATCGCATTCTCGAGAACTGCCACCTGACAGTCGAGCATGGCTACGTCTACGCGGCGCCCGGCCCCCGTTCGAGCGCGCTCGAGCAGCGCTGCCTGGATGCCCACCGCGGCAAACAGTCCCGCGTTGATGTCACCGAGGGAACTCCCCACCCGCGAGGGCGGCCCCCCGGACGGCCCCGTCAGGCTCATCATCCCGCCCATCGCCTGCACGATCACGTCGTACGCCGGACGCTCGGCATAGGGTCCCGTCTGGCCAAAGCCCGAGACCGAGGCCACGACCAGCCGCGGGTGGCGCGCGTGGAGCGTCTCCCAGCCGTAGCCGAGGCGCTCGATCACTCCGGGACGGAAGTTTTCGACGAGCACGTCGGCGCGCGATACGAGCTGCTCGAAGACGGCGCGATCACCCGCTTCCTTCAGGTCGAGAGCAATCGATTCCTTGCCGCGATTGAGCGAAGCGAAATAGGCCGACACGCCTTCCATGAAGGGACCGATGCGGCGCGCGTCATCGCCCGCGGGCGGCTCCACCTTCACGACCCGCGCGCCCAGGTCGGCGAGCAACATGGTGCAGAAGGGTCCGGCGAGCACGCGGCTCATATCCACGACGAACGTGCCGGTGAGGGGGCCCGGTACGGGCATGGTGGCTTCACTGCGCGGCTTCGCGCCGCCCCCGCATGCCGTCGAGCTCGGTGCAGAGCGCTTGGGGCACGCGACTCCCGGATACCGCGTAGTCGTCGCAAATCCCGGGCAGTTTGGAGAGCCAGCCATCGTCCCGGGCCGTGCCCGATACGTTGCGCGGCGCCAAGCGCTTCCTGTCGAGCAGCGCATTGCCCCCGCAGCCCGAGACGAAATTCCAGATCTCTCGGGTCTCGGCCCAGTCTACGTCTGCCGGGTCAGAGAACACGCGGTAGCCGTCGGATCGCTGCTTCGGGTCGAGGGGTCGGGCCGTGCCGCGCTCCACCACGAGGCGGACCCAACGCCGATACGCGGCGCCCGATCCGTCGCAGCAGTACGCATTCTCGGGTTGGCAAAGTTCCGAAATTTCGGTCCCCCGCGAGCGCAGCTCGGGGCGACTCGTCTCGGCTCCCATCGACGCGTTCTCCCCCGAATACGAGACGGGACCCCGCGAGCGGGAAAGTATAGGCGCGATTCGGGGACTGTGGACCCGGTGTCGCCCCGGGAGCGACGCCGCGTCCGCGGGGGCCAGCGTCCGGCGTGGCAATCGCCGATGCGGACACCGGCTTCGCGGCGAGGGCGCAGCCCGCGCAGGCGACGCCCCCGAGCACGCACCCAGATCGCGAGAGCGCCGGCTCAGGTCGCATAGGAGACGATGGCACCCACCACCCCTCCCAGCAGAAGCACCGCGTTCGAGAGCACCGTCAGCAGAAAACCCGGTCCCCGGTTTGCCGGGTCGACCCAGTAGGCTCGCGCGTAGAGATAGCGGCCCAGGATGAAGACGAGGCCGACCCCCGCTGCTGCGATCCCATCCACATAGAACCCGAAGAGAAGCATGGAGGGCACGAAGACCACGAGCTGCTCGATCGTATTGTATTGCACTCGCAGAGCCCGCTCGAACTCCGGATCTCCGGACATCGCCGGCGCCGCGACGTCGCTACGGCCGCGCACCTGCCCGCACCGCATCGAGAACCACACATACTCCATCAACGCGAGACCGATCACGACGGCGACGAGCTGCAAGGAAACCTCCGGGGGGTGCACCCCGGTCGTAACACGCGCGGCAGCAAGCTTTCAATGGAAAGCTGAGCCGAGTTCCCGGATGTGAGATGCCGGGACAGAGTATGGATCGCGAACGGCTCCTCGCGGCTTTCCGGCTCCAGAGGCGCCCTAGTCGGGATTCGGCCCGGCCTTCGCATTCGCAAATCGCCCGCGCGGGCTCACGGTTCCCGGCGCTTCGGGCGAACCAGGCCCTCCTGGACCACCGATGCGACCAGCGTTCCCTCGCGGCTGAAGATGCGACCGGTCGAAAAGGCCCGAGCGCCGCTCGCCGAGGGGCTTTCCTGCACGTAGAGGAGCCACTCGTCCGCGCGGAGCGCGCGGTGGAACCACAGGGCGTGGTCCAGGCTCGCCACTTGTTGACTTCCGTCGAACCACGAGATCGCGTGGGGCAGCATCGCCGTGTCGAGGAGCGTCATGTCCGAGGCATAGGCCACGACGCATTGATGGATCAACGGGTCCGCCGGCAGCCTGCCGTTCGCCTTGAGCCAGACCATCAGGCGCGGCGGCAGTTTCACCGGAGAGACGAGGTCGACCTCCGTCACGTAGCGACTCTCGACTGCCTGCTCGCGTCGGAGCCAGGCGCTCTCGGCGGCGTTGCGCGCTCTCTCGGCCGCGTTGCGTGCGCGCTCGGCGGCGTTGCGCGCGCGCTCGGCCAGCGGCGCCATGCGTTCTGTCATGCTCATCAGCGTCTCGGGGTCCGGGACGTCGGGCATCTCGTCCTGGTGCTCGAGGCCCGTCTCCGGCCGGTGGAAGGACGCTTCCATGTGAAAAATCGCGCGCCCGTGCTGAACGGCGACGACGCGCCGGGTGGTGAAGGCGCGCCCGTCCTTGGTGCGGTCGACCTCGTAGAGAATGGGCTTTCTCGGATCGCCCGGCCGCAGGAAATAAGCGTGAAAGGAGTGGGCCTGCTCACCCTCACCGGGTGTCGTGCGGCCGGCGGCGACAAGGGCCTGTCCCAGGACCTGGCCGCCGAAAACACGCTGGGAACCGTCTTGCGGGCTCTGGGCCCGGAAGACGTTCACCTCGAGATCTTCGAGATCGAGGAGCGCCAATAATTGGTCGAGGGCGAGCTGCATGCGCGCGAAGCATAACGCGGCCGCCGACGGCCGGCGCACTGGAACGGGAACACCGGTGGAAGCCGGACGGCCAGGACGTGCTACATGAGCGCCATGGTGTCTCCCGCGCGAGCCCTGCGCCGGCTGCTCGAAAAGCCCGGACTGCGGATCATGCCCTGTTGTTTCGACGCGCTGTCTGCGCGCCTGGTGGAGCGCGCGGACTTCGAACTCACCTTCATGAGCGGCTTTGCGGTGTCCGCGGCGCGCGGCGGGCTCCCGGACACGGGGCTCCTCTCCTACGGTGAGATGGTTTCCCAGGGGCGCGACATCTGCGCCGCGGTATCGATTCCGGTGATCGGCGACGCCGACACCGGCTACGGAAACCCGGTCAACGCCAAGCGCACCGTGCGCGGCTACGCCCAGGCGGGCTTCGCATGCGCGATGATCGAGGACCAGCTCGCACCCAAGCGCTGCGGCCACACGCAGGGCAAGGAGGTGGTGCCGCGCGAAGAGGCGCTGGCGCGCGTCCGCGCCGCCGTAGACGCCCGGGAAGAGGGCGCGGAGATCCTGATCATGGCGCGCACAGACGCCCGCGCGCCGCTCGGCTTCGACGAGGCGCTGTGGCGGGTGCGTGCCTTCGCGGATCTCGGAGCCGATATCGTCTTTCTCGAAGCGCCGCAGAGCGAGTCCGAACTGGAGCAGACCTGCCGCGACGTTCCCGCCCCCGGCATGGCCAACCTGGTCGAGGGCGGCGAGACACCGCTGCTCCCGCCCGCCCGGCTCGAGGAGATGGGGTTCAAGATCGCCGCCTATCCGCTGACACTTCTTTCTTCCGCGGCAGCGGCGATGCGGGAAGCGCTCGAGGCGCTGCGCGCCGGAGAGCGCACCCCTCGCATGCTCGATTTCGAGGCATTGCGCGAACTCGTCGACTTCGACGGCTACGACCGCGAGCGCGCCCGCTACGACCCCGGCGCGCCGGCGCCCCGCCGCAAGAGCTCGGCGTAGAACGACGCGCCCCGGACCAGGTCTGCAGCGGCGAGGCGCTCGTCGGTCCCGTGCAGCAGCCTCATGGAATCCGCATCGAGACGGAAGGGAAGGAAGCGGTAGACGTTCTGCGTCAGGCCGCCGTAGTGACGCGCATCTGTTCCACCGAGCACGAGGTAGGGAACCACCACGGCACCCGGAAAGACGGACCGGATACACCGGGCAAGCGTAGTGAAGGCCGCTCCATCGACGGGCGACACGGCGCTCGGGTTGCGCGGCGGGCTGCGCACGCCGACCTGCAGGCGAATTCGCTCGTTTGCGACGACGCGGCGCACGTGGTCGCGGACCGTCTCGACACGGTCGTGGGGGTGGATCCGGAAGTTGACGATCACGCGCCCGTTGGGCGGCAGAATGTTCTCCTTCACCCCGGCGTCGAATATGGTGACGGCGGTCGTGGTGCGCTGCATGGCGTCGAGCTGCGGGATGCCGTCGAAGACCCTCTCGAGCACCGGATCGAAGAGCCACCGGTTGGCCAATACGACTCGAAAGCCAAAGGGAAGCTCGGGAGTGAAGTGATCGAGAAAGGCGTCGGTCGTGCCGTCGAAGCCGGCCGGAACCGGGTTGCCCTCGAGGGCGACCACGGCGCTCGACAGATCCCCGATGGCCGTGTGGGGCGGCGGCACGGAGGAGTGTCCGCCCGGCGCTTCGAGGTCCAGCGCGATCGACACCGAGCCCTTTTCGGCAATTCCCACCACGGCAACGTCGCGCTCGAGACCGGGCAGGAACCCCCCGGCGACCGCACCGCCCTCGTCGAGCACCCAATCGAGAGAGACTCCGCGCGAGGACAGCCGCGCTGCGATCGCAGCGGCTCCCTCGTCTCCCCCGATTTCTTCATCGTGACCGAGCGCGAAGTAGACCGTGCGCTCGGGCTGGAAGCCCTCGGCCAGTAGCGCCGTGGCGGCCGCAAAGAGCGCCACGATACTGCCCTTGTCGTCGATCGCGCCGCGGCCCCAGACCACGCCGTCTCTCACCACGCCGGCGAAGGGCGGGTGTGTCCAGTCCTCATCGTTGGCCGCCGGAACCACGTCGAGGTGGGCCGCCAGCAGAATCGGGCGCAGGCTCGGATCTCGGCCCCGCCAGGTGTAGAGCAGGCTCCAGTCTGCCACGCGCTCGCGATCGAGCTCCGCGTGGAGTTCCGGGAAACGCGCGGCCAGGTAGGCGTGGGTCCGGGCGAAGGCGCCGCCGTCGAAATCCGCGGGGTCCTGGGGGGAGATGCTCGGGATCCCGACCAGCCCCGCGAGGGTGCGGGCCGCGCTCGCGGCGTCGATGGCGAGGGGATCCGCAGGGATCACGTCCACCTGCCGGGACTCGACGCTCCAGGCGCGGGCCAAGAGCACCAACGAGAGCAGGACAACCGCCGCCAACAGACCGAGCAGAATGCGTTTCAACGATGTCCCCCGCACCGCGGACGCCAACGGACCCGCTCCAGGTCGATGCGTCCGCCGGCGTCAAAGCCCACACCCTCGCGCTCGAGACGGCGGCGCTGTTCGTATTCGTGTCCGCTGGCCCGCGCACTCAGCCCGCCGCGGGCATTCACGACGCGCTGCCACGGTACCCGCGTGCCGGAACTCAGCGCGTGCAGCGCCCAGCCCACCTGGCGGGCCTGGCCCGGAAGCCCCGCCACCTCGGCCACCTGGCCGTAGGTCGCGACCCGGCCCGTCGGAATCCGACGCACTACGGCATAGATCCGGTCCCAGGAACTGCGGGCGGCGGCCACGGCCGCGCATTGTATCCTCGCCGGAGTCGGAGGTGTCCCCCCATGAACGTGTTGCGAATCGAACGGGATGGCGAGCTGGCGACAGTCGTGCTGAACCGGCCCGAGGCCCTGAATGCCCTCTCCAACGCACTCTGCGACGCGATCGTCCATGCCTTCCGCGAGCTGGCCGACGACGGCGGCGTGCGCGCCGTCATCCTCACTGGCGAAGGACGGGCTTTCTCCGCAGGCGTCGACCTGAAGGAGCTCTCCGACCCGAATCGAAAGCCCGCAGAGTTTTCTCCCGGCCAGATGATCGATGCGGTTCGGAATTTCCCCGGGCCGGTGATCGCGGCGGTCAACGGCTTCGCCATCACCGGCGGCTTCGAACTCGCGCTCGGCTGCGACCTCATCCTCGCGTCGAGCGAGGCGCGCTTCGCCGACACCCACGCGCGCGTGGGCATCCTGCCGGGCTGGGGGCTCAGCCAGAAGCTTCCGCGGCTGATCGGTATCGGGCGCGCGAAGGAACTCTCCTTCACCGGAAACTACCTGGAAGCGGAACAGGCCGCAGCGTGGGGGCTCGTGAACCGCGTCACCGCACCCGACGAATTGCTGCCGGCGTGTCGCGCGCTGGCCAATGACATGCTTTCGTGCCAGCCCGACTCGCTGCGCGGCTACAAGAAACTGATCGACGAGGGCTTCGCGATGAATTACGGAGACGCTCTCCGTCACGAGGCACATGTTTCGCGCTCTTCGATGAACGAAATTCGGAGCAAAGACGTCGCGGATCGCCGCGAGAGTGTCCAGCGGCGCGGGCGCGACCAGGCAGACGGCTAAGACCCGCGGTGGCCCCGAAGCTCGTCCTCTACGGTCCGGCGCAGGCGCCCTACACCGAGAAATGTCGGCGGGGTCTCATTCTGAAGGGCCTCGACTTCGAGCTGCACGAACCCGGATGCCCCGAAGACTTCAAGCGCTGGAACCCGGAGACCGGACTCCTTCCGGTGCTCACCATCGACGCTGAGCGCATCATCGACTCGACGCAGATCCTGCTGCACATCGACGCCCTGGCGCCCAAGCCGCCCCTGCTCTCCGCGGATCCGACGGTAGCCGAGCAGCAGCGCCACCTCGAAAACTGGGCCGACGAATCGTTTTTGTACTACTTCCAGCGCTGGACCGCTCTCGAGCAGGGACGCGCGTCCGAAGCGCCGACGCGCCGGCCCTCGTCTCGCTTGCTGCGCCTCGCCGCGTGGCTGCGAGCGGGCGGCACCTGGGAGCGACCGCATACGGCGATCCTGCGCAGTATCGACAGCCGGCTCGCAGACCTGGTGAACTTCCTCGGCTCACGGCGCTTCTTCTACGCCGATGCACCGAGCATCGCCGACCTCGCGGTGTACGGCATCCTCTTCACCCTGCGCAACGATGCGATTCCCGGTGCCTCGCCGCTGCTCACGCGCCGGCCGGCGCTGGTGGCCTTCATGGCTCGGGTCGAGGAGGTAAGCGGCGGGTGACCCGGGCGGAAAAGGCCGAACGGATCCGAAAGATCTTCGACTCGCTCTACCCGGAGCTCGAGGTGCCGCTCCGCCACGAGGACCCCTACACGCTCTTGGTGGCGGTTCTGCTCTCGGCCCAGTGCACCGACGTGCGGGTCAACGAAATAACACCCCGCCTGTTCGCGAAGGCGTGCACGCCGGAGGCAATGGCAGGACTTCCGCTGGCCGAGATCCGCCGAATCGTGACGCCCTGCGGCCTCGGACCCCAGAAAGCCAAGGCGATCAGGCAACTCTCGAAGCTCCTGATCGCCGAGCACGGCGGGCGAGTGCCGCAGAGCTTCGAGTCGCTCGAAGCGCTGCCCGGCGTCGGGCACAAGACGGCCAGCGTCGTCATGGTGCAAGCCTTCGGCGAGCCAGCCTTTCCCGTCGATACCCACATCCACCGCCTCGCCGCACGCTGGGGACTGTCGAGCGGCCGGAACGTGGTCCATACCGAACGCGACCTGAAATCACTCTTCCCGAGGCAGACCTGGGGACGCGTCCACCTCCAGTTCATCACCTTCGGGCGCGAATACTGTCCGGCCCGAGGCCACGACCTCTCGACCTGCGCGATCTGCTCCTGGGCGGCCACGAAGAAGCGCATCCGGCACGAGGCGCAAAAGCGCTAGCCGCTACGTCCCCACCCGGACCAGGCGAAAGAGCGGCCCTTCGGGATCCCGCTGCTTCGTGAGGTCGACCTCTCCGTAGATGGCCCAGAGATCGTCACCCTTCGGGTCGCAGAGGACGTGCGCCACGTCGAAGCAGCGCGGGCCCGCCTCGGCGATCCGCGTCAAGTTCGCCTGACGCGAGCGGGGTGTCACGTCGATACCTCCGAACTCCGCACAGAACGGAGCAAGCGCCTCCTCGAGACCCGCCGCGTCCCAAACCGGCTCTCCGTCGCTCCGCAACCGGCGCAGCGCCGCCGCGTAGTCCCGCGCCGCCAGGTCGCGAACCAGCGAATGGAGTTCGGCACGCACCCGGGCGGCCAGGGCGCGCGGCTCGGCAGAGAGGTCGAAGGGACGCAGCCCCGGGCCACCCGGCGCCACCGCATCCGGCGCTGGCTCCAGCAACGTCTCCCAGGCCTCGACCAGACTCGAGTCGACGTCGGAGAGCAGCGTGCGCAAATAGGCAACGGCGTCGTAGAGCGCGTCGGTCTTGTGGGCCTCGGGCACGTTGCGCACCAGGGTGCCGTGCACCTGCGACAGATACCGGAGCAGGAGGCCCTCGCTGCGCGCGATCCCGTACTCCTTCACGTAGTCGACGAAGTCGCGCCAGCCCTCGAGCATCTCGCGGGCCACGCCCTTCGGGCGCACGTCGTCCTCGCCGACCCAGGGGTGCACCTCGCGAAAGAGCCGGAAGGTCTCCTCGATGTAGGCCTCGTCGGGTTTCGGCCAGCCCACCTCGTCGAGCTTCGCGATGCGCTCGTCGTAGGGCACGCGCTGCCTCTTCAACTCGGCGAGGAGTTCCCGCTTCCGCTTGCCCCGCTGCGCCAGCAGGATTGCGAACGGATTGTCCTGGATCGCCTCGGCCAGGCTCACCACCTCGAGCCCGTGGCTCGGCGAATCCGGATCGAGGCCCTCGAGCGCCTCGAGCAGCCAGAGTGAGAGGTTGCGGTGCAGGCTGAAATCGATCTGAAGCTCCGGCGAAACGCGTGCGCGGCGCCGGCCGCTCTCTGCATCGAAAACCGTCTGCACCACGCCGGCGGTGTGCAGGCTGCGGAAGACCGTCGCGGCCCGGCGGCGGAGCAGGGCCCGGATCTTCTCGCTCTCGTGGGAGCGGTTGACCAGGTCGACGAGGGCCCGGTAGCCGTGATCCGGGTGGCCCTCCTCCTCCTCGCGCTGCAGGACGCTCACCACCATTCCGTGGGTCACGGCGAAGCGCGAGCGCAACGACTCGGGGGGCTTCTCGATCAGCTTTTCGAAGCTGTCGCGATTCCACGGCACGATGCCGCGCCCCGGCGGCCGCCTTTTCGGCGCACGGCGTCCACCTTTGCTGCGAGCGCGCAGGTTCTCGATCACGTGGTCGGGCGCCTGGCAGACGACAGCCCCGCGGTCGTCGAAGCCGCGGCGCCCCGCCCGCCCGGCAATCTGCTTGAACTCGCGCACCCGTAAAGCCGCCACCTTTTCGCCGTCGAATTTGCACAGCTGCGTGAAGAGCACCGTGCGGATCGGGACATTCACGCCCACTCCAAGCGTGTCGGTGCCGCAAACGACCTGGAGCAGACCCCGCTGCGCGAGCTTCTCGACGAGCAGCCGGTAGCGCGGCAGGAGCCCCGCGTGGTGCACCGCCACACCAAAGCGAAGGAAGCGCTGCAGATCCTTGCCGTAGGGCGTGTCGAAACGAAAATCGCCCACCCCGGCACTCACCGCGCGGCGCTGCTCTCGCGTGGCGAGGTTCGCGCTCGTCAACGCCTGGGCCCGTTCACCGCACTCACGCTGCGTGAAGCTCACGACGTAGACGGGCGTGAGACCCCGTGCCGCCAGGTCCTCGAGCGTCTCGTGGAGGGGAGTCTCCCGGTACTCGTAGTCGAGCGGCACGGGACGCACGTCCGAGTGGATGTGACGCACCTCCCGCCGTGTGCGTTCCTGCAGATGCGCCTCGATCACGGCCGTATTCCCGAGTGTCGCCGACATCAACAGGAACTGGGTGCCCCCCAGTACGAGGAGTGGGATCTGCCAGGCGGCGCCGCGGTCGCGGTCGTCGTAGTAATGGAACTCGTCCATCACCACGTAGGGCGCGTCAGCCGCCTCACCGCGACGCAGGCACATATTCGAGAGCACCTCCGCGGTGCAGCAGATGACGGGAGCATCGCGGTTCACGCTGGCGTCGCCGGTGAGCATGCCGACGTTCTCGGGGCCGAAGACCTCGCACCACTCGAAGAACTTCTCGCTGGCCAGGGCCTTGACCGGCGAGGTGTAGAAGGAGCGGCGGCCCTCGCAGAGCGCCTTGAAGTGGAGGGCCTGGGCCACGAGCGACTTCCCCGAACCGGTCGGTGTGGAGAGCACCACGTGCCGGCCGAGCGCGAGTTCGAGGAATGCCTCGTCCTGTTCGGCGTAGGGCTCGAGGCCGCTTTCGTGGACCCAATCGAGGAAGCGGTCGAGGATCTCTTCCGGTTCGCGGAGACCGCCCTCGGGAATGCGCGCATGAAGCGGCGACGGCACGGCCTGGCGTCACACGCGCCGGATCACGACGAGTCGCCCGACGAGTTCAGCGGGGGGTTGCGTCTGCGGCGGCTCGATGTCAATGCGCGAACCCACGCCCTGCACGGCGCGCAGACCCTCCGGCAACTCGACGAAGCCCTTCACCCGCAGCGCGCCGAGCGCCTCGAGTTGGGCGCGCAAGGCGTCCGGCTGCATTCCCGCGGGAATCGCGATCTCCTCGGCGTGGAAGCGCTCGTGCGTGTGGGGCGACGCGGGCGCTGCGGCGGCGCGGCGGCGAGCACGCAACTCGTGCGGATCCGGTGGGAAGAGAAGCTCGAGGTCGACTTCGCCGTGCACGGCGCGCAGGATCGGCGCCTCCGGCTCGAGTTCGCGCAGCCGCGCCTCGAGAGAATCCCAGTCGGCCTCGGGAACGCGGTCGATCTGGTTGAGCAGCAGCAGGTCGGCCGACGTCACCTGCTGCTCGAAAGTGCCCTCGATATCGCGCCCGGAGCGGAGCTGTTCGGCGTTGACGACCACCACGGCGGCGTCATCCGCAATCCACGTGCGCACCGGGTCGCGCCAGAAGTTCAACTGCGTGTCGTAGGGAAGGGCCACGCCCGAGGTCTCCACGACGATTCGGTCGGGATCGGCCCGCTCCCGCAGCATCTGGAGCGTGTCGACGAGTTGGTCCGACAGTTTGCAGCACACGCAGCCGCCGCGAAGTTCCACGTAGTCTTCGTCCAACGTCCCCAGTAAGGCCGCGTCGATCCCGAGCTCTCCGAACTCGTTCGAGACGACGGCCACGCGCACCCCGTTGGCCTGGGCATCGGCCAGGAGCCTTCGCACCAACGTCGTTTTCCCGGAGCCCAGAAAACCCGAGACGACGAGCACCGGAACCGGTCTGCCCTGGTTCAAGGAAGCGTGTCCTCAGCCCGCGTCGGGCTCGCTGCAGAGTTCCGCGCAGACCCCGAAATGGTCCGAGGGCCACGCGCTGTTGACCTCATCGTCGCACACGACACGGCAAACGAGAATCTGCCCGAGACCGCTGCGCAGCGGAAGCCCGGCGAAAACGCAGTCGATGCGCCGGCCCGGCTCGTATTCGAGAGCGGCATAGGAATTGGTATTCGACCATGTGCTCCCATGACCCGGCCCCCCGCCGTGCACCAGGCGTCGAGGAAGCAGACGCTTCGGCCCCGCCAGTCGGCCTGGCATCGGCGGGGCTATCGGTTCGCTCGGCACGCGCTACCCGAGATTCACAATCACGTTCTTCGTCTGGGTGTAGAGCTCGAGGGCGTGGCGCCCCATTTCGCGCCCGTAGCCGCTCTGCTTGTAGCCACCGAAGGGAGCCGCCGCATCGAAGACATTGTGACAGTTGATCCACGCGGTGCCGACACGCAGGCCCGCGGCCACCTTGTGGGCCTTCGCAATGTCGCGGGTCCAGACGCTGGCGGCGAGCCCGTAGGTGGTGTCGTTGCCGCGGCGGATCACCTCGTCGAGGTCGTCGAAGCTCTGGACACAGACCACGGGGCCGAAGATCTCCTCCCGCACGATCCGCATGTCGCTCTTTACATCGGAGAAGACCGTGGGCTGGATAAAGTGGCCGCTGTCGAGTCCGGCCGGCCGCGCCGAGCCGCCCGCGAGCACCCGCGCCCCCTGTTCGGAGCCCGAGTCGATGTAGCCGGTGACACGTTCGTACTGCTCCTTCGATACGAGGGGTCCCATGTCGGTCGCCGGGTCGAAGCCGTCGCCGAGCTTCGTGTTGCGTGCGATCTCGGACACGCGCTCGACGATCTCATCGCGCACCTTTGGCCCCGTGAACAGCCGTGAGCCGGCACAGCAACACTGCCCGTGGTTGAAGAAGATGGCGCCAGCAACTCCCGCCGCGGCGAGTTCGACGTCGGCATCGTCGAAGACGATGGCCGGGCTCTTGCCGCCGAGCTCGAGCGAGACGCGCTTCAGGTTGCCCGCCGAACTGCGCACGATCTCATGGCCCACTTCGGTGCTCCCCGTGAAGGCCACCTTGTCGACCCCCGGGTGCGCCGCGAGAGCAGCACCCGCGTCGCCGAAGCCGGTGACGACGTTGACGACACCTTCCGGAAATCCCACCTCGCAGATGAGCCTGGCGAGCAGCAGGGCCGAGAGCGGCGTCTGCTCCGCCGGCTTCAGCACCACGGTGTTTCCGCAGGCGAGGGCCGCTCCGAGCTTCCACGCGGCCATGAGCAGCGGGAAGTTCCACGGGATGATCTGGCCCACCACGCCGACCGGTTCGCGAAGGGTGTAGTCGAGGTAGGCGTTGCCATCGGGGGAGTTGATAGGAATCGTCTCTCCCTCGATCTTGGTGGCCCAACCCGCGTAGTAGCGGAAGTGGTCGACGGTAAGCGCCACATCGGCGGCCCGTGCCGTCGCGAGGGGCTTGCCGTTGTCGAGGCTCTCGAGTTGCGCAAACTCCTCGGTGTGGCGCTCGATGAGGTCCGCGAGCTTCCACAACAGCTGACTGCGTTCGGTGGGATTGGTGCGGCGCCAGGGGCCCGCCTCGAAAGCGTGGCGCGCGGCCTTCACCGCCGCGTTTACATCGGCCGCGCCTCCCTTCGCCACATTGGCAATCGTGTTCTCGTGCGACGGGTTCTCGACCGCGAAGCTCTCACCGCTCGCGGCGGGAACCCAGCGGCCTCCGATCAGGAGCTGGTGCTCCCCTTCGAGGAAGCTGCTGACAGTGTCAAGGATCTCGGGAATCGCTGCGGACATGGAGGACCTCCCTGCGTGGGCGGTCATTATGCCAGCAGCGACTCGGCTTCCGTGAGAAGTTCGCGCGCTCTGCCGGTGGGGGAGTGGAACGACCAGATGCCGAGCTTTACGGAAGTGAGCAGGCCCGCATCGCGGAGGACCTTCAGGTGGTGGGAGATGGTGGGCTGGGAAAGCTCGAAATGCTCCACGATGTCGCAGACACAGGTCGCCCCGGACTGGGCGGAGACGAGACGCAGGATCTCGAGCCGCGTCGGGTCGGCCAGAGCCTTGAATACGCCCACGAGCCGGCCGCGGCGGATTCTCTCGAGGGGCTCGATGGACCGCAGCGGGCAGCAGCCCTCGGGACGCGCGCGAAATGCCCGGGTCGAACTGGTCACGATAATATATTGACAGATTTCGATTCGATGTCTACTATCCATCGAAACTGATCGATGGCAACTCGGGAGCAGCCACCATGCGACTTCAACTCGCCCTCAACGTGAAGGACCTCGACGCGGCCGTGGACTTCTACTCGAAGATGTTCGGTGCGCCGGCGAACAAGCGGAAACCCGGCTACGCGAACTTCGCGATCGAGAACCCCCCGCTCAAGCTCGTGCTCTTCGAGTTGCCCAACGCGCCGGAGCGTCTCAACCACCTGGGTGTCGAGGTCTTCGAGGATGAGGACGTCTCCGCCGCAACCGAGCGGCTCGAAGCCGCCGGCATGGAGCACTCCATCGAAGACGAGACGACCTGCTGCTACGCCAAGGCAAACAAAGTCTGGGTGCAGGAGCCCGACGGCGCCCGCTGGGAGTGGTACCGGGTGCTCGAGGATTCTGAGACCTTCGGTCCCCCGGCGAGCCACGAAACGCCGCCTACTTCCTAGGCTAAACCCGAGGGCCTAGGCGAGACCCGAGAGCCCCCGGTGTTCTGTTGAGGGTGCGGAGGGACATCGGACGCACCGCGCAGGCGGTCAGTGGAAGGCCACGCTCAGCCTGACCAGGTGATTCATCCGATTCGGGTGTTTCGGTCTATCGATATATTGATTCAAATAGCCCAACTCGATGGTCGAGCCGAGTTCCGGCGCGAGGTTCCAGGCGACACCGATGAAGGCGCGGTTCTGACCGAAGCCGTCGTCGATGCCCCAGTCGGTGTCCTTCAAGTGGAAGAACATCTCGGCATAGGCTGCGATGCTGAAGGCCGATCCCCTGTACAGGGGATGCGCCACCTCGAACCTCTGGCGCAACCGGAGGCCGACATCCTCGCTTTTGACGCGGAAGCGTTGCTCCAAACGCGTGCGCCATAAACCCGTGAATGAGCCGAGCGATATGGACCACGTGAGCTGCTCCCAGACCTGATGCTCATTGGTGGACGGCACACCTGGGTTATCCGTCTGCATCCAGGTATAGCCGAGCCACACCGCAACTCCGTCGAAGATGCCCCAGCCCAAGGCCGGCCGGATGAGCGACTGGTTGTACCCGTCCGAGTCATCGAGAAAACGCACCTGCGAATCGAACCAATATTTCAGGTGGGTCAGCTTGGGGGAGACCCTTTCGAAATCGCCGGTCGCGCTGACGACGACCCAGCCACCGGCGTCCTGTACCAGCTCGGAACGGGCTGGAAACGCCGCGAGCGTCAAGAAAAAGACAGCCGAGAACACACGGCGGTGGGCCGAGCGGAGTTTCATGTCGTCGCTCCCGCTCTCATCAACGACGCGTCCTCAGTAAACTGGGACATGAACGTCCATGCAGACCCGATGTCTCCAAGATTATTCCGCCCCGCGGACGTCGACGCATGCCGCTGTTTCAGGAACTGCCCGGCCGGCCGGTGAAATCGGTGTCTTGAATACGCTCGGCTCGACCACTTCGTCGCGCTCAGCGATCCGTAGAGCGGCGTCCTTCAGAAGAGCCAATGCCTCTTGCTCATGGCGATTTTCGAAACCATAGGCAAACGGAAGTCGCCGATCCATCTCGAGGACGAGCGCCGGCTTAGCGAAGGCCCGCAATGCGATCGAGCGATGCCTCGATGTCGGCCGGATCGACACCGGGGATTTGTGCGCGCACGATCAAGTGCGTCATCCCGAAGCGCTCGCGGAGCGCTGCGATCCGGTCGCTGACGGCCGCCGGCTCGCCCACGATCGCCCAATCATCGACTTCGGCCAAGGCCATCCGCGAACGCAGCGTCGCGGAGGGGGCCTTTGCGAGTGCACGCATCTGGGACTCGAGCGCAGCGCTCACACGCGCCAGCGCGGCGACGCCGTCACCGATGAAGACGGTGCGCATGATCGGCACCTCGGCAGGCGGCTCGCACCCGGCGGCGTCGCACGCCTCGCGGTAACGCGTCAAGTTCTCGTCGAGCTTCGAGAGCGGCTCCATCGGCGACGCCAGGTAGGGAAGCGCAAGCCTGCCGGCCTGGGCCAAGGCCTTCGGGCCGAAGGCCGCGAGCCAGATCGGCGGGTGCGGCTTCTGGACCGGCAGCGGCGCCAGCACGGCGGGCGGACCCGACTCGCCGTCCTCGAAGACGACCGGCTTCCCGGCCCAGGCTTCGCACATCGCCGCAAGCACGGCCTCGAAACGGTCGCGCTTCTCCGCTGGCGCAACGTCGAATGCCGCGAGCGTCGCTTTGCGAAATCCGCGCCCAACTCCGAGGATCACGCGCCCCTCGGACACGCGGTCGAGCACCGCGACCTCGGCCGCCGCGTGAAGCGGGTGGCGGAGCGGCAGCAGATAGGAGGTCGTGCCGAGGCGGAGCGTCTTCGTGCGGGCTGCCGCCACTGCGAGCAGCAGCAACGGCGCGGGGATCGCACCCGGCGCGAAATGGTGCTCGGGGATGAAGATCGAGTGAAAGCCCAGCGCCTCTGCCCGCTCGGCCTGTGCGGCGAAACCGGCCGAGAGGTTCCCGTCGTCGAACAGCCAGGGCGTGAGCCCGATCTCGAGGGGCGTGTCCGACACTCACCCACTATAGAGGGTCCGGTCGAGAAACATGTGCCCCGAGTGCCCTATCCCTGTACCATGTCCCGCTTCTGGAGACCGGACGGTTCCGGCTCCAAGAATCACCCCCCGAGCCCCCCATGCACGTCGATTTCACGCCCGAGCAGAAGAAGCTCCGCTTGGAGATCCGGGCCTACTACCGCGAGCTCTTCACCCCGGAGCTTCGCGCCGCCTTCGACGCCGAACTCGAGCAGATGGGCGGCCCGGTCTTCCGCGAAATCGTGCAACGCATGGGCAAGGACGGCTGGCTCGGCATCGGCTGGCCCAAGGAATACGGCGGCCAGGCCCGCTCGCCCCTCGACCAATTCATCTTCTGGGACGAGACCTACCGGGCGCGCGCACCGCTCCACATCATTCCCGTGCTCACGATCGGCCCCGCCCTGATGGAGCACGGCAGCGAGGAGCAGAAGCGGGCTCTCCTGCCCAGGATTCTCTCGGGCGAACTCTTCTTTGGCGTCGGGTACACCGAACCCAATGCAGGCACCGACCTCGCCAGCCTCCAGACCCGCGCCGCGCGCGACGGTGACGACTGGGTGATCAACGGGCAGAAGAGCTTCACCACGTTCGCCCATACGGCGGACTACATCTGGCTCGCCGCACGCACCGATCCAGACGTGCCGAAGCACGCCGGGATCTCGCTGATTCTCGTTCCCACGGATACACCCGGCTTTTCGGTCACCCCCATCTGGACGCTCGGCAAGGAGCGCACGAACGCCACCTACTATCAGGACGTGCGCGTTCCGGTATCGAACACGGTGGGACCCGAGGGCGGCGGCTGGACGCTCATCACGTCACAGCTCAACCACGAGCGCATCGCGCTGGCTATCCCAGGCCACTGCGAAGCCATGATGGACGAGGTCTGGCGCCACGCCGGCAACACCCCGGCGCCGGGCAGCGGAAGCATGCTCGATCAGCAGTGGGTGCAGGTGAACCTGGCACGGGTGTACGCAAAGCTGCGCGCCGTGCAGGTACTGAACTGGCGCTCGGCCTGGTCGATGACCGAAGGCGTACCCAACATGGCCGAGGCCTCTGCCCTCAAGGTGATGGGGACCGAGTTCTTCGTCGAGGCTTACAATCTACTGCTCGAAATTACCGGCGCCGCGGGGATCGTGCTCGAGAACGAGCCGGGGTGCCTCTTCGGTGGGCTCCTCGAGACCGCCTACCGGGGCGCGACGACGCTCACCTTCGGCGGCGGTGTGAACGAAGTGCAGCGCGACATCATTGCCGCGGCCGGCCTGGGCATGCCCCGGGGCCGGGCGCGAAAGTAGGAGGCTGGCGATGGACCAGGCCGCGTTCGAGGCAAAGATCCACGAGTACGTCGGGAAGCAGGAGGGGCCCCCCTACACCTGTCCCGACACCGTGAACGAGCCGATGATTCGCCACTGGTGCGAGGTGATGGGCGACGAGAACCCCATCTACACCGACCCGGCAAAGGCCAAGGAGTCGGTCCACGGCGCGATCGTGGCGCCGCCCAGCATGCTCCAGGTGTGGGATATGCGCGGCTACCCGATGCACGATCCCTCCTTGATCCAGAACGCGCAGCGCGAGTTGCACGCGATCTTCGACGAGGCGGGCTTTACCGGTGTCGTCGCCACCAACACCGAGCAGGAATTCCTGCGCTACCTCGAGCCCGGTGACACGGTGATCTCGGAGACGACGATCGAATCGATCTCCGAACAGAAGGCCACGGCACTCGGCGTCGGCTACTTCATCGTGACGCGCACGGCATTCCGAGACCAGAAGGGCGAGGACCTCGGCTGGCTCACCTTCCGCGTGCTCAAGTTCAGGCCCAACCAGCAGCCGGCTGCGGCGGGCGACGCCGCCGCGCAACCGGCCAAACCCCGGCGCATCCGGAGCCCCGAGGGCCCGGACAACGCCTGGTGGTGGCAGGGATTCCGCGACGGGAAGCTGCTGATCCAGAAGTGCAGCGACTGCGGCCTGCTCCGCCATCCCTGTCGGCCCATGTGCGGTGCGTGCCAGTCTATGAACTGGGAGTCGATCGAGGCGTCGGGCAAGGGCACCGTGCACAGCTACACGGTGATGCACCACCCGCCCGTACCGGGGTACGGGTTTCCGATTCCGATCGGCCTGATCGACCTGGAGGAGGGAACGCGCATCGTGGCCAACATCAAAGGCTGCGAGCCCGACGACATCCACATCGGCATGAAGGTCGAATGCCTGATCGAGCCCGCGGGCGAAGACGACGATCTGATGCTCCCCTTCTTCTATGCGGTGAAATAACCGACATGGACTTCCGCTTCACCGAAGAGCAGGACGCGCTCCGCGAACTGGCGCGCGAGATTCTCGAGAACGAGATCTCGCCCGAACGGCTCAAGGAGAGTGAGGCAAGCGGCGAGTTCTTCGACCGGGAGGCCTGGGCGCGGCTCGCCGAGAGCAACTTGCTGGGGCTCGCCGTACCGGAAGCCCAGGGGGGCATGGGCATGAGCTTCCTCGAGCTCTGCATGCTGCTCGTCGAAGCGGGGCGCACAGTGGCGCCACTGCCGATTGTTCCGGCGTTGGTGTACGGCGCGCTTCCGATCGCGCGCTTCGGCAGCGACGCCCAATGCGACCGCTGGCTAGCGCCCGTGGCGAAGGGCGAGGCCATATTGACGGCAGCGCTCGGCGATGGACCCCTCATTTCGACGCGCCGCGAGGGCAGCGAGCTGGTGCTCGACGGCGTGTGCCGGGGCGTACCCGCGACCGAGTACGCCGAGCGCGTGCTCGTACCCGCTGAGTTGGACGGGGACCAGGCGCTGGTGCTGGTCGACCCGAAGCAGGCCGGAGTGCGCCTCGAGAGCTACCGGACTTCCCGCCACGAGCCGCTCGCAACGCTCACGCTCGAGGATGTGCGCGCCGAAACCGATGCCGCGATCATCGCCGCCGGCATCGTCGACTGGCTCACCGAGCGGGCGCTCGTCGCGGCGGCGGCGACGCAACTCGGCGTCTCCGAACGCGCGCTCGAGATCACGGTGGAATACCTGAAGGAGCGCCAGCAATTTGGTGCGCCGCTGGGGGTATTGCCGCCCATCCAGCACCGCTGTGCGGACTGCTACGTGGCCCTCGACTCGCTGCGCTGGCTGACCTGGCAGACAGCCTGGAAACTCGCCGACGAGCGCCCGGCTACACGCGACGTCTGGGCGACGAAATTCTGGGCGGCGTCGGCGGGCTCCCAGATCGGGACGGCGACCCAGCACCTTCACGGCGGCATGGGCGTCGACATGGACTACCCCATCCACCGCTACTTCCTCTGGGCGAAGCAGCTCGAACTCCACCTGGGCGGGGCGACGCCCACCCTGGTGAAGCTCGGCGCAGACATGGCCCGCACAGGGCCTCAGGAGCTGGCATGAGTCTCGAGAGCCGAACACTTTCGGAAGTCAACGTGGGCGACGCCCTTCCCGAACTCGCGATTCCGCTCACGACGAGCCTGATCGTCTCCGGCGCAATCGCGTCTCGGGACTTCACGCCCGTCCACCACGACAAGGCCGCTGCCCAGGCGTCGGGTGTGCCCGATGTGTTCATGAACATCCTGACGACGAACGGTCTCGTCGGCCGTTACGTAACCGACTGGGCGGGACCGAACGCGAAGATCCGCAACGTGCAGATCAAGCTGGGCACGCCGAACACGGCCGGCGACACCATGACCTTCAACGGATCGGTCACCTCCAAGCAAGATGACGAGGTGACGGTCGAACTGGCGGGCAAGAACGCCTGGGGCGACCACGTCACGGCTTCCGTGCGCGTGGCGCTGCCCCAGTAGAAAAGGAACTCCGCATGGACCGATCACTCCGGGACCAGGCCGTCATCGTCGGCATCGGAAAGACCGACTTCACCAAGAACTCGGGTGTGTCCGAGATTGCTCTGGCGAGCGAGTGCGTAAAGAACGCCATCGACGATGCGGGCCTCAAACCCAGCGACATCGACGGCATGACGAGCTTTACCCTCGACACCAACGACGAAGTGGATGTCGCGCGGAACGTGGGCTGCGGCGACATGACCTTCTTCAGCCGCGTGGGTTACGGAGGCGGGGCGGCGGTCAGCATCGTCCACCAGGCGGCCATGGCCGTCGCAACCGGCTCGGCGAATTACGTGATCGGCTGGCGCGCATTGAACGGCCGCTCGGGCCAGCGCTACAGCGACGGTGTCTCCGGAGACATCGTGACCAGCGACCTGGTCCACTGGGGCTACTACATGCCCTTCGGCCTGCTCACGCCGGCCTCCTGGGTGGCCATGTTCACCCAGCGCTATATGCACGAGACCGGTTGCAAGGCCACCGACCTGGCCGAAGTGTGCATGGCGCAGCGCAAGCACGCCGTCAACAACCCGGACGCCTTCTTCTACGAGCGCCCCATGACGCTCGAGGACCATCAGACAGCGCGCATAATCGCGGACCCGCTGCGCCTATTCGACTGCTGCCAGGAGACCGACGGCGGCTGTGCCTTCGTCGTAACGACTCCCGAGCGGGCGCGCGACCTGAAGAACAAGGGCGCCCTCATCCACGGAATCGCTCAGGGCATCGGCGACGACCAGGAGCAGATGACGAGCTTCTACCGCCCGAGCATCGCGCGTGTGACCGAGATGGAACTGCTCGGCAAAAAGATGTGGGACATGGCCGGCCTGGGCCCGGACGATATGGACTGCGCCGTGATCTACGACGCCTTCAGCTCGATCGTGCTCTTCCAGCTCGAGGCCTTCGGATTCTGTGGCTTCGGCGAGGCGGCTGACTATGTGAAGGGCGGTGCGCTCGAGGTGAGTGGGCGGCTGCCCACCAATACCCATGGCGGCCAGCTCAGCGAGGCCTACATCCACGGCATCAACGGAGTGAACGAGGGCGTGCGGCTCATCCGCGGCACGTCCACGAACCAGCCCGAGAAGAACGAGAAAGTTCTCGTGACCAGCGGCGTGGGTGTCCCCACGGCGGCAATGGTGCTCGGCCAACTCGACTAGAGGAGAAGAGAAATGCGCGAATCAGTGGTCGTAGAGGCAATTCGGACTCCCATCGCCAAGGGCAAGATGGGCCGCGGCGGCCTCTCCGGAATCCACCCTGCGAAACTCCTGGCCACGACCTTGCAGGCCGTGGTGGAACGCGCCGGGATCGCCCCCAAAGACGTGGAACAGGTAATCGGCGGCTGCGTCACCCAGGCCGGCGAGCAGTCCTGCAACATCGCCCGCCACTCCTGGCTCAGCCGGGGCGACGGCTGGCACACCGGCGGCACCACTGTCGATTCCCAGTGCGGCTCGGGCCAGCAGGCCAACCACCTGATCAACGCGCTGGTAAAAGCGGGCAGCATCGACTGCGGCATCGCGGGCGGCGTAGAAGTGATGAGTCACGTCGGTCTCGGTGCCAACGTCGTCAACGGCCCCGGCTTCTTCCTGCCCGAGGACTACCCTTGGGACCAATGCGCGAGCCAGTTCGAAGCCGCGCAGCGGATCGCCGACAAACGCGGCATCACCCGCGAACACGTCGACCAGTTCGCATTCGAGAGCCAGACGAAGGCCGCGAAGGCGCGGGCCGATGGGCGCTTCAAGGAAGAAATCCTGCCCATCGAGGCCCCGGCACTCGGAGACGACTCGGCGCCGACGGGCGAGACGCGCACGGTCAACCAGGACGAGGGTATCCGCGAAACGACGCTCGAGGGCCTGGCACAGCTCAAGCCCGTCGTCGAGGGCGGTATCCACACGGCCGGAAATTCCTCGCAGATCTCGGACGGCGCTGCGGCCATCCTGTGGATGACCGCAGACCGGGCAAAGAGCCTGGGACTCACCCCGCGCGCGCGAATCATCCAGGACGTGGTGGTCGGCACCGACCCGTATACCCTGCTCGACGGCCCGATCGATGCCACTCAGGAACTCTTCCGCAAAACGGGCATGTCGATGAGCGACATCGACCTCGTGGAAATCAACGAGGCCTTCGCAGCCGTGGTGCTGAGCTGGGCGCGGACGATCCCCGGCGTCGACATGGACAAGGTCAACGTCAACGGCGGCGCGATCGCACTCGGACACCCGGTGGGATGCACCGGCTCTCGACTCATCGTGACAGCGCTCCACGAGCTCGAAAAGCGCGACCAGAGCACGGCGCTCATCACCATGTGCTGCGGCGCGGCCGTCGGCACGGGCACCATCATCGAGCGCCTCTAGGCGCGGTTACCGGGCTCGTGCGCCCGTGTGGAGAAAACCCGGCGCGGGCACGACGCTCGAGGGTGCGGACACGAGCAGGGCCCGGGGCGTGGTGAGCGAGACCGCGGCGACCCGGGGGATGGCGGTGAAGGCCGGCCAGGGATCGGGCACTGGCGAACTGCCGCCCGGGCTATCCTCCGGCGGATGACGGGAGAACTCCTGCTGACACTCGCCGGCGGCGCGAGCCTATTCGCCTGGCTCGTGCTCACGTTCGGCCACGGGCGCTTCTGGCTCGGCGACCAGCGCCTCGGCGGCGACCCACCGGCGCCCGATCCCTGGCCGGCCGTCGCCGCCGTGATCCCAGCGCGGGACGAGGCCGACGTGATCGCCCAGACGCTGGGCGCCGTACTCTCCCAGGATTACCCGGGGCCCTTCCACGTGGTGCTGGTGGACGATGAGAGCAGCGACGGCACCGCGGACGCCGCTCGCAAAGCTGCCGACTCCCTCGGCCGCGCGGAATGCCTCGAGATATTGCAGAGCAAGCCGCGCCCCGAGGGCTGGGTTGGAAAAGTCTGGGCGCTTCACACCGGCATCGAGCACGTGAAGGGCGTCTGGCCAGAGACCGACTTCCTGTGGCTCAGCGACGCCGACGTGGCGCCGGCAGAACGCACGCTGCGCCGACTCGTGGCCAAGGCGTGCGCCGAACGGCTCGACCTCGTTTCATTGATGGTGAAGCTCCACTGCAAGCGGGGCTGGGAGCGACTGCTCGTACCGGCCTTCGTCTACTTCTTCCAGAAGCTCTACCCATTCCCCCGCGTCAACGATCCGCGCTCGCGCACGGCGGGCGCCGCCGGGGGGTGTGTCATCGTGGGTACCGAAGCGCTCGCCCGCGCCGGGGGCATCGAGGCGATCCGCGGTGAGATCATCGACGACTGTGCGCTCGGCCAGCGCATCAAGCAGGGCGGCGGAATATGGCTCGGTCTCGGAACCGAGGAACACGGCGTCCGGCCCTACGCCGGAATCGGAGAGATCTGGGACATGGTCGCGCGCAGCGCCTACACCCAGCTCGGCCACTCGCCACTCCTGCTGCTTGGAACGCTCGTGGGGCTGCTTCTTATTTACGCGACCCCGCCTGCCCTGCTGCTCGCGTGGCCGCTCCACGCGAGTGCCCCCGCCGCGCTGCTCGGAGGCGCAGCGTGGCTCGCGATGGCCGTCACCTTCCTCCCGACGCTGGTCCTCTACGGACGCACCCCGCTGCTCGCCGCCGCCCTTCCCATCGCCGGAACCCTCTACGCTGGCATGACCCTCGACTCGGCGCTGCGACACCACCGAGGCGAGGGCGGGCGTTGGAAGGGACGCGTGGGGGCTGGGCGAGCAATCGTACTCGCCCTGATGGCAGCGACGCTCGGAGCCACGTCGCCGGCGTTCGCGGACCCGCCCGAACTCGAGCCCTGGCAGCAGAACCCGGACGGCGCCATCGAGGCTCCGAGCTTCGCGGTGGCACTCGACTACCCGTCCGGCACCTGCGCCTACTATACGACCATCGATGGAAACGACGCTTCGGCCTACCCCTTTTCGGTTAGACCCGAGTACTGGGGTGTGTTTGCCACTCAGCTCCTGGTCGGTCGAGCGGCCGTCACCTACACGGACCCGGTGGCCGGGGTCCCCGCCCTGCCTTCGAAAGCCGGTCACCTGGCTCTGGTCCTCGCGTCCCTGGAGATTCGCACCGCCTGCTAGCGGGGTTCCCGATTCGGAGACTCGATCTGACGCCTGTCTGGACCACCGAACGCGCGAACGCATGGTGGGCCCGGCAGCCCTGGCTCGTCGGGTGCAACTTCATTCCGAGCACGGCCATCAACCAGCTGGAGATGTGGCAGGAGTCGACCTTCGACGAGCCCTCGATCCGGCGAGAGCTCGCCTGGGCCGCCGGCCTGGGATTCAACGTGTGCCGTGTATATCTCCACGACCTGCTGTGGGAGCAGGACTCCGACGGCTTCCTGCGGCGCATCGGTGTATTTCTCGACCATGCTCACCAAAACGGAATCGGTGCAATATTCGTGCTCTTCGACGACGTCTGGTGCTCCGAGCCGAAACTCGGGCGACAGCCGGACCCCCACCCCGGCCGCCACAACTCGGGCTGGGTGCAGAGCCCCGGCCTGCCCACACTGCACGCCTACCCTAACGACCGCGACGTACCCGCAAGACTCGAAGCTTACGTGCACGGCATCGTGTCCGCGTTCGCAAATGACCCGCGGGTCCTGACCTGGGACGTGTACAACGAGCCCGGCGGCTATCCATCGCCGCTCTCCGATCCCGTCGGCGAAGCCTGCTTACCCCTCCTGCGCGATGCGTTCGACTGGGCACGCGGCGCATCGCCCAGCCAGCCGCTCACGTCCGGGCTCTGGTCGGTGCCCACGGCGCCTTTGCCCCCGGCGATCGAGGCGCTGCAGCTGGAGCTGTCCGACATCGTCTCCTTTCACCACTATGGACCCGCCGACGCTCTCGAACGGCTATGCGAGCACCTCCGCTCCCTGACCGACCGGCCGCTGCTGTGCACGGAGTATCTCGCGCGAAACCTCGAGAGCCGTTTCGAAACACACCTTCCGGTCTTTCGAGAGCGTGGCATCGGGGCGATCAGCTGGGGACTGGTCAGCGGCAAGACACAGACGGTCTATCCCTGGTGGAGCTGGTTCGACGATGAGCCCGAGCCCGAGCCCAAAATCTGGTTCCACGACATCTTGCGACCCGACGGAAATCCCTTCGACCCGAACGAAACCGCTTTCTTGCGGCACTTTCTCCGGGTCCGCGAAGGCACCACCTGAGCCGGACATCGACTCGATCGCGACCGTCGCAACCTTCCACCGCGACCCGGATCCAAGGTCTGCGACCGGATTTGGCCCGGGAATCCCCAATCTCATGCCCACCACCGTTCCGGGTCGCCTTTGGCCCACCGGAAAGTAGGCGGAAGCCCCATCGCTGTGCTACCTAACGGGCTCCTCGCATCTGGGAGAAGCTTCATGAGACGTCGGAGAAATTGGCCGGCCATCATTAATCGCTTGAATGAGAGTCGCAAGGGTGAGCTCCGAATCCGAATGGGCTCCCCCGGCAGTGCACAGGTAACGCGGTGCCGCCTATTGGCGGAGTGGTCGAACTTGGAGGTCACCACCGTGGGTTCTTTCCTGAAGCTTCGCCTTCGGTCTTAATAGGCGTCTCTTTTCCACCCCACAGCCTCGCTGCTTTCGGTTCTGATCGGCACGTGCGCCGAAGCCGGGTGCTGCTCGTTCTCATGCTCGTGACCGGCGGTTCTGCAGCCGTCACCTGGTCGATCGGCAGCCGATTGTCCGCACCGGTGCCCCGCGAGATCGGTCCGCCCCCAAGTACGCTCCCCGGTGCAACGGCGGTTTCTTTCTCCAGCGCATCCGGTAGTCACATCCGGGCCTGGCATGCACCTGGGCGGCCGGGGCAGGGGTCGGTCGTGTTGGCGCACGCGCGCAACGGCGATCGGCGGAGCATGCTAGGCCGAGCGGAGTTCCTGCACGACGCGGGTTACTCGGTCCTGCTATTCGATGCTCAAGCGCACGGCGAAAGCCCGGGCAACCAGACCACATTCGGCCACCTCGAGGCCTTCGATGTAGCCGCAGCCGTTTCCTTCGCGACATCCCGGGATTCGGACTCCCCCACCGCCGTCCTCGGCGTCTCCCAGGGGGGCGCAGCGGCGCTTCTCGGACCGTCTCCGTTACCCGTTTCGGCCCTCGTCCTGGAGGCCGTCTACTCCACGCTCCCAGAAGCCGTTGCCAACCGGATCGCCATTCGGCTCGGAGAGCCGGGCCGGTGGCTGACCCCCCTGTTGACCTGGCAACTCGAACCACGGCTCGGTGTCTCAGCCGAAGCTCTCGCACCCATCGGCGGGATCCGCAACATCGAAGCGCCGCTTCTCCTCGTGGCGGGAGAGCGGGACCGACACACCACGCTCGATCAGTCGCGCGCTCTCTATCGCGCAGCACCGGAGCCCAAGGAGATGTGGGTCGTGCCGGGCGCCGCGCATGGGGATTTCCACGGCTTCGCACCTCGGGAGTACGAACGTCGGGTCCTCGACTTCCTGGACCGCACCCTGAGGCAGACGTCGAGTGAAGCGGAACGCTGAGTGCACCACACGAGCCATCTTCCCGTTCTCCAGGCCACCGAAGCGACCCCGGGAGTTGGTGCTACCGTCCCCCGGCCATGAGTTTTTCCATCGGCATCGTCGGTGCGACCGGCGTCACCGGTGAGGTGACGCTGCGCATCCTCGAAGAGCGCTCGTTCCCCATCAAAGAACTCCGATTGTTCGCCTCCCGGCGCTCCGCCGGCCGGGCGATCCGCTGGTTGGATCGAGACTGGACGATCGAGGCGCTCGACGACGGACATTTCGACGGCCTGGACCTCGTGATCAGCGCAACGGATGCTTCGATCGCACGGGAGCAGGCGCCCCGGATGGTCGAGGCCGGCGCGATCGTGATCGATCAGTCTTCGGCATTTCGGCTCGACCAGTCGGTTCCCCTGGTCATGCCCGAAATCAACGGTGCCGACCTCGAATCCCATCGGGGAATCATTTCCGGGCCCAACTGCACGACAGCCGTCGCTGCGATGGCACTCGCTCCGCTACAACGGGCCGTCGGTATCGAATCCATCATCAGTTCCTCCTACCAGTCGATCTCGGGCCGTGGCCGCGACGGAATTGCGGAGTTCCTGGATCTCTCGCGCAAGGCCGTCGAGCAGCCCGATGCGCTGCGCGGGCACGAGAGTCTGGCGCTCTTGGAAGCGCAGCAGTTTCCCAAACTGCCGGCCTTCAACGTCTTTCCGCAGTGCGAGAGCTTCCTCGAAGGAAGCGATATCTCGACCGAAGAAGAGAAAATGGAGGCCGAGATGCGGAAGATGTTCCACGCACCAGAACTCCTGGTGCACGCGACCGCGGTCCGCGTTCCGGTCCTGGTCGGGCACTCGGTATCGCTCGGGATGAGCCTGCGGCGAGAGACCTCACCGGAAGAGGCTCGAGAATACCTGTCCGGCTTCCCGGGTATCCGGGTCGTCGACCGGCCTTGGGAAGGTGAATACCCGACACCGATCGACTCGGCCGGAATCGACGAGGTCCTCGTGGGACGCGTGCGGTCACTGCCCTCCCTCGAGAACGGGCTTTCCCTATTCGCCTGCGGCGACAACCTGCGCAAGGGAAACGCGCTCAACGCCGTGCAGGTTGCAGAGCGCGTACTCGGCATCGCCTAATGGCCCTGTCTGTAGATCTCGAGGCTCCGGAATCCCGGGTCCGGGCTGAACCTGCCGGATGCTGCCAGCTGGATCCTTGAACGAACACATCGAACCGAACGACTGCATCTTCTGCAAGATCGCAAACGGGCAAGCGCCCGCCCACCGCGTCTGCGAAGACGAACGAACGCTGGGATTCATGGATATCTTCCCGGTGGCCGAGGGTCATACGCTCGTGATCCCCAAGGCCCACTGCACGAACCTCCTGGATGCGGACGCGCGGGATCTCGAGGCCTTGATCGCGCGCTCCCAAGCCGTTGCGCACGCGATCCGCGAGGTGATCGATCCGGATGGAATCGGTGTCTTCCAGCTAAACGGCGCCGCCGCGGGTCAGACCGTATTCCACTATCACATGCACCTGATCCCGCGCACGCGAGGCGATACGCTCCAGATCCACACCCGCACACCCGGCGACCCGGACCGGCTCGCCGAGACGGCACAACGACTCGCCGAGGCGATCGCTGCCAGGCGGGCGGTGGAGCGGTAAGGTGTCGGGTCCCGTGACGCGGAGCGGGTCTGCTCTCGCAGCCGCGCTGGCGGTCATCGGGCTCTCGTGCACCCCTCTCCCCCCCGTCGACGATGGCTTCGAGACCCAGTGGTCGGCCGCCGGGGCACAGTGCGACACCTATTCCGTGTACTGCAACGTGACACTCCGCACCGCCTGGAAGGAACGCGCTGCACCCTTTGCATCCGCGTGCAAACGGGAGCTGGATCGCCCGGATCCCTCGGGGTACCGGATCATCGTCACCCTGGGCGCCGCCGGCGAGATCCTCCACCTCTCCACATCGCCGTTCAGCGAGTTCAACGAGTGCTTCGCGGAGCGGATCGAATCGGTGCGGTTTCCGGCCCCTCCCGTGGCGGGCTTCCGGTTTCCGGTAACATTTGGCATTCGCAACTAGCGCCGTCGCGGTGACGGAGCCGTCCGGCAGTCAGCGGCCGCTGCGACAGAGGCCGGCGAATACGTGGCGAGGTGGAGTCCTGGTTCGAAAAACAGGCATGCGCCGGGCGCTGCACTCTACCCTGGCGTCCCTCGCGTGGATGGCGGTGGCGGCCTTGGCCGGTGCCGAGCCCGTCTGCGAGTGCGACGCTCCCGCAAAACCGGACGTAGCTCTCGAAAGTGCCGACCTCGTCTTCTTCGGCCGCGCGAGCTTCGTGGGAGAAGTCGCTGACGAGACGGGGAACCCCGTCGAAGAGTTCATGGAGTTCTCCGTCGACGGGGTCTGGAAGGGCCCCCCCCAGAAACGACTTCGGGTGTACACCAGAATCACCCAATCTCAGTGTGCGTTCGTTTTCGAGGCCGGCAGGATCTACCTCGTCTACGCCTCTCGCGACCCGGCATCGCACTCGAATCGCTTCCGTTCCTCCATCTGCTCTCGCACGAGACGCTCGGACCACGCTCTGCCAGACCTCGCGATTATCGGCGCCCCGCCCCACCGATTCGAGCGCTAGCGCCACGTGAATCCTCGCAGCTGAAGGAGACGGCATGCGCCACATCATCATCGGAGCCGGACTGATCCTCGCCTTGCTGATCTGCGGCGCGGGTGCATTCCTCCTCGAGGCGCACTGGGAAATGCGCGGCATCGCCCCGCCCGTTCCCGAACCGGCGACGCTGGAGGAACGCACCGGGGTCCCCGACGCACCGGTGCATATCTCCTACGTCAACACAGCGACGCAGCGCGGCTCGGGTCCGGCCTCCCTCGGGCACCCCGGATTCCTCCTCGAGTGGTCAGACGGACGCTCGTTTCTGATCGATGTCGGCATGACGCCGGAGCAGGCGGTGGCGTTCGGTCGGCCGATGGAATGGCTGCTCGGGGCGGAGCCCAGCGAACCCCACGGCTCGCTGTCCGAACAACTCGGCCCGGCGGTCGAACGAATCGAGGGCATCGGCTTCACCCACCTCCACAACGATCACACCGGCGGACTGGCCGCGCTCTGCGCGGCGCTCGGCCGACCGGTGCCCGTCTTCCAGACGCCGCAGCAGATGGAACTCGAGAACCACACCACCCGCCCGGGTCACCGCGACCTCGAAGAGGCCGAATGCGCCCTGCCCGTACGCCTCGAAGGCGATGCGCTCTTCCCGGTGCCAGGCTTCCCCGGTCTCCTGGCGCAGAGCGCGGGCGGCCACACACCCGGTAGCACGATCTACGTCGCGCGGGTCGGCGACACGATGTGGGTCCTCTCGGGCGATGTCACGAACTCCATGGAGTCACTGCGGCTGAATCGGCCGAAGCCCCGGATCTACAGCCTCTTCATCGTGCCCGAGAACCTCGCGCGCCTCGACGTACTGCGGCGCTGGCTCGCCGACCTGAATGACAGACCCGGAGTCGAGGTCGTCCCATCCCATGACATCGATCGCATCGTCGAGAGTGGCATCCCGCCGGCCGGTTAGCTCGTCCCCGTCTGAAGGCCGTCAGGATCCTGCGGGACCCAACACGTCCCGAGAACCGACCTCCCAGAAGACAGCACCCTCGCGGCGATGGATTCGCCAGCCTTCCGGCGTGCGCCGCAGTTCGTCGCGATACTCGCCCCCCATCTCGTAGGTCTTGCCGGCCGCGGCTCCGACACCGACGTGGAAGGCCCGCACGTAAACCCGTGAACGCGCGGCGTCGCCGTCTATGTCGATGCGGTAGTTACCGAGCAGGTGCTGGGTCGGACCGCAGCTGTCGAGGTAACTCCGGATCGTCGCGACCGCCTCCTCGCGTGAACTGACGATCCACTCGCCAAAATCGAACTCGAGTTCCTGTACGAAGACCGCTGACAGAAGTCCCCAGCATCTCGTATCGAGTGCCTCCGCGTAGCGGTCGAGCACTTGGACAATCTCCCGGTTATCCGCGCCACTTCCCGCAAGCTGCATGATAGTCTGTCCGGCATGCACCGTGGCCTTCTTCTCACGCTGACCCTCACCGGCCTCGGCTGTGCCACGACCGAGGACGTCACTGCCCCGGAAATCGCTTCCCCCTTCTCCAAAGAACTGCATCCAAGCATCGGAACAAACATCGACGAACAGATCGAGAGCTCGCTCCCGACAGTCTCCTACTCGGTCGAGACCTCGGACAGCGACGCGGCCGCGGCGCTCGACCCACTCGACCCGAATGCAGTCCGGGACCTGATCTGGCGCCTCGAGTCGCTCGACGGGGACGGCGTAATCGTCTGCGTGCCGAAGGGAGACACGGCTTTCGGCAAGTGCGTCTTCCCGCTGCCAGAAGACGAGCCCTAGGTGTCCTTCAGCTCGCCCGGGAGCGCCCCGGAGACGCCGTGTTTCTCTCCGTTCCAGTCGCAGGCAGCGGCTTGCGTATCGCAGGGCGGGTGAGATCGCTGCGCCAGCACGTGTGAGTGGGAAGATGCTCTCCCCCCTGTCCGGAAGAATCAACCTGCCGGCAACTTCATGCCCTCAGACACAACGTCGCGCACGTGAGTGGTGAAGTACCACTGGTGGCCCTCCGGATCCTCGGCACCGCAACCGACGATCGCTGCAAAACTCGACTGCCGGCTCCTGCAGGCATTCTCTCGCGCAGAGGCGTTATTCTACACGCTGAAGGAGGGAACCATGGGCCTGATCTCGGTGCGGAATTTTTCCCACGTTTCTGCCTACGTGACCAACCTGGAGCGTTCGCTTCCCTTCTACCGGGACGCCCTGGGGCTAGAGGTTTTATTCGAAACAGAACTCGCGGGCCCAGGTCTCGACGCGGTGACACAACCGAAGGGCGCATCTGGACGCATGGTGGGACTCCAGGTGCCGGGCGGCATGTCGATCGAGCTGATCCAGGGGGGTCGCCGGACTGGAAACGTCGAAGCCGGCCACGACACGATGATCTTCTCGCTCTGCGTCGACGACCTCGACGCCGCCCACGAGAGCCTCACCCAGGCCGGTGTCGAGGCGGTGCAGCCCCCGACCGAGATCGCCGGTCTGCGCATGTTCTTCGTTCGGGATCCGGACGGGCGGCGCATCGAGCTGATCGAGTTCCCCGGGCAAGCCACCTGCGTCTCGGAGTTTCACGGGGCCTAGCAGGAGACTGGAGAACGATTCGGGGAATACCAGGGGCGGTGGGACCCCGCGGCGTGGTAGTCTGCCCCCCAATGGCGCGACGGCTCTATTCCGCGCTCTTCTGGGCGTTTCTTGCCACGAGTTCGATCGCACTCTTCCCGATCGCATTGGTGATCTGGGCACTGACCGCGCCTTTCGACCGGCAAAAGCGCATACTGCACCTCTTCACCTGCTTCTGGGCGTCGCTCTACACGTGGTTCAATCCGGCCTGGCCCGTCAGTATCGAAGGGCGCGAGAAGCTGCGCTCTCAACCCGCCCGTGTCCTGGTCGCCAACCACCTCTCGCTGCTCGATATCCTGATCCTCTTCCGCCTGTTCTCACACTTCAAGTGGGTATCCAAGATCGAGAACTTCCGCGTTCCGTTCATCGGCTGGAACATGAAGCTCAATGGCTACATCGAGCTCAAACGCGGCGACCGCTCGAGCGTGGTCCGGATGATGACGGCTTGCGAGAAGGCGCTGCGTGCGGGCAACTCGATCATGATGTTCCCGGAAGGCACGCGTTCACCTACCGGACGCATGCGGACTTTCAAGACGGGCGCCTTCGAAGTGGCCCTGCGCGTCGGATGTGCCGTACAACCACTCGTGATTCAGGGCACGAGCAACGCCCTTCCCAAGCGGGGATTTGTGCTCCAGGGCCGTCATCCCATTCGCATCACGGTGCTCGATCCGATTCCACCCGAAACCTTCGGAGATCTCTCGGCCGAGGACCTCATGGAACTCGTGCGCGAGCGGATCGCAGAAACCCTCGACGCGAAGGAAGAAACCGCCACCGGAGTAGTCGGGGCGTGATGCGAAGCAACGAAGGCGTCGCGCAACTCGGAGCCTGCATCGCAGCGCTCTGCCTGGGGTGTGCAAACGTCTCCGGAGACACCCCCGCGGTCGAGCCCCAAGAGACCGCAACCGCAAAAACGCCCGGCGAGACCCGGCCCCAGGACGAAACCGATGTGAGTCAGCTCTTGAACTACGGTCTGGCCCTGGCGAGCCAGATCCTGGGCGAGTATCCCGGCTTTCATCCCTTCGCTTTCGTCATGGAGAAGAATGGCCAGATCGGACAGGTGGCGCTGTCCGAAGGCAACGATCATGAGGGTGCCGTACTGCTCGATTCGCTTCGTGAAATCCTTGTGGTGCGCGCCGCAGAAGGCCGTTACCGGGCGGTGGCGATCGTGGCCGACACCCACATCGCGCACGGGGGCAAAGAGACGGACGCCATCCAGGTGGGTCTCGAACACGCTGGGGGCTACTGCGTGAACGTGTACCTCCCCTACGAGCGCTCAGAGGAAGGCGCAGTGACGCTCGGGAAAGCGGTATCCGCCGTACGGCAGGGCGCGGTCTTCGGCCCCTGCGACCCGACGGCCGACGGGTAGAGGCACCCCCGGTCGACACTGGCACGCGCCCCGGAAATGACCTAGCGTGCCGACAGCCGAGGAACGTCCCTGCCCGAGAGTATTGCTTTCCTGTGCCTTCCATATCCCAGCTAGTGAATCGGTTCAGAGTCAGTTTCGACGTCAGTCCGTGCGGGCATCGGGCCCGCAGCGGACGCAACGACCGGCGTGCCGCAGACCCGTGGGGGAAAGCGGGTCACGCTTACTTCCGGCCCGATTCGAGAATGGACTCGAGGACCGATTGAGGATGGAATCGTGAAGAAGATCTATGTAGGCAACCTCCCCTGGAGCACCACCGACGCGGAGCTCAAGGACATGTTCTCCCCTTACGGAACCGTGCATTCCGCCGTCGTGATCACCGACCGCGAGACTGGCCGATCGCGGGGCTTCGGTTTCGTGGAGATGGATCAGGACAACGCCGAGAACGCAATCCGCGAGGCCGACGGCAAGGACATAGGCGGCCGCGCGCTGCGCGTCAACGAGGCGCAGGAGCGCCAGCGCCGCCCCCAGCGCGACCGCTGGTAGGCTTTTCGATCGGGCAGCGGGCGGGCGATTCCGGGTGTCGGAATCGCCTGTCCGCTGTATCGCAAAGCAACGGTCTCCAGCCAATCAGCGAGCGGCAATCGCCCTCGCGCTTCTTTCCGTGAGTCTCTTCTCCTGCGCAGGCAAGCGCCCCTCCGACCTGGGAGTCGAGAACGGCCGCCTCGCGGCGTGCCCGTCTTCACCCAATTGCGTCTCGAGTGAGGCAGACGACCGGATTCACGGCGTCCCCGCTTTCCGCCTCACGACCGAGCCCAATCGAGCCTGGGCCGCTGCGCGACAAGCCGTACTGGATCTGCCCCGCACGGAGCTCGTGGTCGACGAGCCCGGCTACCTGCACGCCGAGTGCCGCAGCGCGCTGATGGGATTCGTGGACGACCTCGAACTCCACCTTCGACCCGACGAATCACGCATCGAAGTGCGCTCCGCGTCCCGCCTCGGCTATGGCGACCTGGGCGTGAACCGCCGCCGCGTCGAAGGGCTACGCACCAACCTGCGCAAGCTCGGGCGGGTCGAGTAGACGGCCCCTTCGCCCTCGGGTGATCACCGGCACACCCGAAAATCGCCAAGCCGCCAAAGCCGTACTCCTGGTCACTGACGCGCGAATCCGGCAGCCACTGCCAGCACGGCCCAGGGCGGGTAGACTCGTGTCCATGCGTGTCCAGATCACCTATTGCGGCGCTTGAAACTTCCTTCCCCAGGCCTCCAGTCTGGCGGCCAGGATCCAGGAAGAGCTGGGAGTCGAGGCGGAGCTGATCCGCGGCGGCAACGGGATCTTCGACGTCGTCGTCGACGGGAAGCGAATCTTCTCGAAGGACGCCGTCGGGCGCTTTCCCGAAGACGAGGAGATCCTGGCGAAGCTCCGGAGCTGAGCCATCCAGGTGACACTCGATCGGGGATGATCTCTGGAGACGACAGACGTTGGCCACACGCGCATTCCTCGCCCTCTCGACCCTGATCTGGCTGCCCTACGGAATCTTCTGCTTCTTCCAACCGGGCTTTCTGGCCGGCGCCGCCGGGGTCTCGGCCGCTGACGCCACGGCGACCACCGAACTGCGCGCCATGTACGGCGGACTTCAAGCGGCGATCGGCGTTTTGGCCGCACTGGCCTTGGTACGCCCATCGCTTCGACGACCCGCGCTGCTGATGCTGCTCGTGCTGGGCACGGGGCTCGGAGTCTCGCGCCTGCTCGGTGCGGTCCTAGACGCGGGATTCTCCGAGTACACGAACGGTGCGATCATCTTCGAGCTCACTTCCGCGGGTATCGCTGCGTGGCTGCTCTCGCGGAAAGACCCGACCCTCTCGGCCCACTAGGCTGCCGAAAAAAGCGGGGGCGATGGCGCCGGGCGGCGCGTCGATCGGGTCGAGATCCCTTGCGTCGCCGATGCCAGGCCGACCGTGACCACGCACCGGAGAGCAACTTCGGGGCCTCCTCGGATGGGAGAGCTCTCTCGTCGAGAGCAACCGCACCACCGCGGGTCCTGGGTCGAGTACGCTCCACCCGGTAAGATCACCACTCGGTGGAGCGCACCCCGGAGCCGGAGCTTATGGAAGGTGCGGCGCAGGCCAGAGCCTACGCGGAAGCGGACTTCTCGGAACCCCACAGCCGCCTGCTCGAAGCGCTGCACGAGCGCCTACCCTTATTGCCCGCTCGGGGCGCCGCCCTCGATCTCGGCTGCGGACCCGCGGACGTGACGCTGCGCTTCGCCCGGGCCTTTCCGAGTTGGACCGTCGACGGGGTCGATGCCTCGGCGGCGATGCTGCGCCTGGGCCGAGAACGCGTCGACTCCGAGGGGCTCGCCGACCGGGTACGGCTCGTGGCTTGCAGGCTGCCCGACGATGCGGCACCGCGTGCGGCGTACGACCTGCTGCTTTCCAACAGTCTCCTCCACCACCTGGCCGACCCAGCCACATTGTGGCAGGTAGCCAAGACCCATGCGGCGCCGGGCGGGCAACTCTTCGTCATGGATCTGAACCGACCCGGGACACCGGGGGCCGCACGGGCGCTCGTCGAAAAGCACGCGTCCGGCGAGCCCGAGATGCTGCGGCACGATTTCCACGCCTCCCTCCACGCCGCCTACACACTGGACGAAGTTCGCCTGCAGCTGGCGCAGCAGGGACTCACCCACCTCGGATCCCAGTGCATCTCGGACCGGCACTGGATCGTGTGGGGGCCGGTCGCTGCATGACGTTTCGCATCGACACGACGCGAACCGTGATCCGCTCTTGGGAAGATGCCGACCGCGAACGCTTTGCGCACATCGCAACCGATCCGCGCGTGATGCGCTACATCACGGACGGGCGCCCCTGGAGCCGCGACGAAATCGATGCGTTTCTGACAAACCAGCGGCGCCACGTGACCACCAGCGGCTTCTGTCTCGGAGCGCTCTGCCTGAACGACGCGCGATATGTCGTGGGGTTGTGCGGAATGCAACCGCTCGGAGCCACGTCCGATGTCGAAATCGGTTGGTGGTTGGCGTACGAACACTGGGGTAAGGGCCTCGCTACGGAGGCTGCCCGCGGCGTGGTCGACTTCGCCAGGCGGGAGACGAAGCTCAGCCGTGTGCTCTCCATCACACGTCCCGAAAACAGCGCCTCCGTTCGAATCATGAAAAAGCTCGGGATGCAGCTCTCCGGCTACCACACCGGGCGCGAGTACGGACTGCGCCAGCCGGACATCAAAATCATCGCCTACAGCCTCGAGCTCAGGCCGACCCCCACCTAGACTCGGCCGGAGTGTCGACACCGCTTCCGTCGTCCCACCGGTGCGAAGCGGTGACCGCGTTTGCGCTGCTGGGGCGACCCCACCCTCCCCTACTTGGGCGACCCAGCCCGCGTTCGCCACAGGTGCGTGTCGTACAATGCATCGGTGTCCGAAGCCCCGAGCGAAGAGAGGCTCCGCAGCCGAGCCGCGAAGGCGCTCGAGCGCGACGACCCGGTCGAGCTCGAGCAGTTGGTGATCGAGGTGGCGCTCGAGTCCGAAGATCGAACCTGGGCCGAGTGGACCTGCGCCCAGCTTGCCCGGCACCGAAGCACTGGCGTGCGCGGGGGCGCCCTGCTCGGCTTCGGCCACTTGGCGCGACGTTTTGGCGCCCTCGACCGGCGGCGTGTGCAGCGGCTGGTCGAGATCGGACTCTTCGCCCACAACGAGCTGGTGCGCGACCGCGCGCACTCGGCAGCCGATGACCTCGAAACCTTCTTGGCCTGGCGCTTCGAACGGCCCGCCTAGCCACAACGCCCACGGCGCGTTTTAGCCCCGGACTTCGGAGAAGGCCCAGTCGAGCCAGGGCAGGAGCGCCTCGATGTCTTCGCGCTCGACCGTGGCGCCTCCCCAGATGCGAAGACCCGGAGGGGCGTCTCGGTAGCCCGCGACGTCGTAGGCCACCGCTTCTTCTTCCAGCCGCCCCACCAGTCCGGCGATCACCTTGCGCTGCGCCGTTTCGTCGAGACCCTGGAACCACGGGTCGACGACCTCGAGGCAGATCGCGGTGCGCGAGCGCGTTGCCGGATCGCGGGCGAGGAACTCGACCCAGTCCGCTCCAGCGACCCATTCGGCCACCGCCGCGAAGTTCGACTCAGACCGGGCCACGAGTCCAGCCAGGCCGCCGCTGCGCTCCGCCCAGGCGAGAGCGTCGAGCGCGTCTTCGACGCATAGGAGTGAGGGCGTGTTGATGGTGGAACCCTCGAAGAGGGCCTCGTCCACCTTGCCCCGCTGCGTGAGCCGGAAGACCTTCGGCAGCGGCCACGGCGGAGTCCAGCTCTCGAGCCGCTCGACCGCCCGAGGCGAGAGGGCCAGCATGCCGTGGCCGGCCTCACCGCCCAGGACCTTCTGCCACGACCAGGTCGCCACGTCGAGCTTCTCCCAGGAAAGCTCCACGGAGAAGACCGCCGACGTCGCATCGCAGAGAACCAGCCCGTCGCGTTCCGCCGGGATCCAGGCGTCGTTCGGCACGCGCACACCCGACGTGGTGCCGTTCCAGGGGAATACGACATCGTGTGAAAAGTCGACCCGGTCCAGAGCCGGGAGTTCGCCGTAGGGAGCTTCCAGGACGTGCGGCTCGAGCCCGAGGTGGCTGCCGACATCGGTCACCCAGGCCTGGCCGAAGCTCTCCCAAGCCAGCACGTCCACCGGGCGACTGCCCAGGAGGCCCCAGAGCGCCATCTCGAACGCCCCGGTGTCGGAGCCGGGAACGACCGCGAGCCGCCAACCCTCGGGGAGCCCGAGCAACGCGCGGCTGCGGTCGATCACCGCGCGGATCCGGTCTTTGCCTGCTGCACCCCGGTGGCTTCGCCCAAGCACGGCGCCGGCCAGGACATCGGGCGTCCAGCCCGGACGCTTGACGCAGGGCCCAGACGAGAACTGCGGCCTCCGGGGTCGACGTTCGGGTTTCATTGGTCCTCGCGAGGCGCCGCCAGGGAAAATGGGGAATAGCACAATGGCTGGGCTCCGAGCGCGCTGGCAACGCAGCCGGCGCCACGCTCGGCCGAACGGCTATCCTGGCGCGCATGCAGCACCTGGGAATCCTGGCCGTCTGCGCGCTATTGGTGGCCGGGTGCCAATCGACCCGGTCCTGGCAGCAGGGCTGTCCCGGAATCTACTCCGGAGTGCGCTACTACGCGGACATCCGCAAAGACATTCCCTGGGATGGGCGGGTCTACTTCACGATCGACCTAATCCCGACGTCGATCATCGATACGCTGGCGCTCCCGGTAACGGCATTCCTCACACCCAAGCCACCGGTAGGGGGCTTCCCGGTGGGATGCCGCTGGGCCAGACCGAGTGCGCTCGATCGCCGGTCCCAGCACCCGGACCCTGCCCGCACGAAATCGTGACGAAATGCCGCATCCTCGCCGCCGGGATCGGTGCAGGCGGCGCGTTCTTCTTCGCTGTCGGGCTCGCCACCAACGGGGTGGCGCGGATGCTGGCCTGGTATGTGACACTCGCCTGCACGCTTTCGGCATTCGCCTACCTCACGAACCGGCCCGGCATATACGGGAAAAGCGACGGCAGACTCGTGCCCTGGCGAGCCGTTGCAACGCTGCCCTTCCTGGTCGCCTACGGCATTGCTGCCCTGATCCGGACGAGCATGCGAAGCTACGCCACTTGGAACGAGGTGGAACCGGGCCTGTTCGTGGGCGGCCGGGTCCCGGCCGCGGAGCTTCCGCCAGGCATCGCACGGGTCGTCGACTTCACCAGCGAAATCTCAGCGCCCGCCGACGTGCGGTGCCACAGCGGTTATCGCAGCCACCCAGTACTCGACGGCGGGTGGCCACCCGACGAGACGAGCTTCACAGCGCTCGTACGGGAGCTGGCCGGCGAAAGCGGCCCGCTCTACCTGCACTGCATCTCCGGGCGCGGCCGCGCACCAACCGCAGCAGCAGCCGTGCTGCTGGCCCGCGGCACCGCCGGCGACGTAGCCACGGCCGTCGAACTCGTAAAGAAGGGCCGGCCCGCGACAGCCCTGACACACACCGACCTCGCCTTCCTCGAGCGCGTGGCACCACAGCTCACGGGCCCGTGATATCCTACCCAGCGACATGTCCGACACACCGTGGCGCGCGTTCGAACTGCGCGATCTGATCGAAGAACAACGCGGCTCGTGGGCTCCCTACCACGAGTTCCTGCGCGTTCCGAGCATGAGCTGCGGGGTCTACTCGCTCGCGGCCGGTGCGAGCGACCTGCAGAGCCCGCACGATGAAGACGAGGTCTACTTCGTGGTGAGCGGCCGCGGGCGCGTCCGCGTAGCCGGCGAGGAGCGCGCGATCGGCCCGGGATCGATCCTATTCGTCGAGGCCACGTCGGATCACTCGTTCTTCGAGATAGACGAAGACATCACGATGATCGTGTTCTTCGCCTCCGGGGGCCCATCCAAAGACTGACTGGACGGCCGCTTCCACAGCGGCGTTTCAGGGACTCGCTGCAAGGCGCCGACTCGTGGGCCACGCCCGAGGTGCCCGAAAGATTCGATCCATGGGATTGCGACGCACGTCGCTTCTGCTTCTCCTCAGCGCGATGCTGCTCCCCACTGCGGGCGGAGCGGAGATCTCTGCATCCAAGCGGGCACTCATCGAGGACCTACTTCAGCACTCCGCGGGCGCAGGAACGGTGAACGGGGTCACGGAGATGGCATTGGCCGAGATCGCTCCTTTCTACGTTTCGCTGGTCGACGAGGTGCTCGCCTCCGAGCCCGACCTCAGTGAATCGGACCGCAAAATGCTTCGAGACGAACTGGCAGACTTCGATGCATTCGCGAAGGAATTCCGCAAAGAGTTCGAGGCGAGAGTGGCTGTCCAAGAACTCCTCGAGGCGATCTACGTTCCGCTCTACGATCGATACTTCGAAGTGGACGAGTTGCGTGAGATCGCAGCCTTCTACCGCTCACCGGCAGGACGAAAGGTGCTCCAGGTAATGCCGACCCTCGGTGCCGAGGGCCTGCACGCCCTCCTGCCGCGGCTCCAGCCCACCGTGATGACGATCGTCGGAGAGATCTTGGCACGGCGTCGCAGCGCCATCCTTCCCTAGCGCGGCCCGCGATTCACGCCGCCCGGGTGCGGTGCACGCCCATCTGGCGCATCCTACACGCCCCCGCCGGTAGGACGGGCAAGGAGGTCCCTGTGAGCGACGAGCGGCACGAAACTCCCCAGAGCCTGACCGAGATCGAGGTCGACACGACCAATCTTTATCGCGAAGAGATCATCACCGATCTCCGCGTGGCATCTATCCGCAAGCTCGTTCCGGTGCGTGCGGATGGAACGGACGACCCCGACCGGCCGACTCTGTTTACGGGCCAGACGACGCTGATGTCCCAGGCGGGGCCCGTACCCGTCCAATGTCAGCTCGAGGGCGCAACCCTGGAAGAGGCGGCGGCGAAGTTTCCCGAAGCGATCCAACAAGCGGTCGAGCGCCTCGTGGACGAGGCACGCGAGATTCAGCGCCGCGAGTCCTCGCGCATCGTAGTTCCCGGGGACCTGCCGGTAGGCGGGCTGAAAGGTCCCGGAGCCGGTGGGGGCGGGGGCATCATCAGCTGACCCCTCGCCCGCCTGTGTGCGGGTCTGCCTGCGAGCCCGCCGCCCGGTCGGCGAGACCCTGCCGGATGCGGGCGTGTTCCGTTTCGTCGAGGCGAAAGCGCAGCAGCAGCAGAAAGCCCAGGGTGTAACAGGCACCGGGCACGAATCCGATGATCACCTTCATGCCCTCGAGGGTGGCCTCCGTCTGCACCGCATTGGGCACGAAGCCCACCCCTGTGAGCACGTAGCCGACCATCATCGCCGAGAGGCCGTAGGCGGTCTTGCGCATGAAGTTCCAGACGGCGAAATAAGCGCCTTCCTTTCGCTCACCCGTGCGCCACTCGTCCCAATCGATCACGTCGGCTTGGATCGAAGGTCCGACCACTTGTCCACAGCCTCCACCGATCCCCACGATCGCCACGATCGCAAAGAGAAGCCCGATGCGTTCGGCACTCGCGAAATACATCAGAGAGAAGCCGACCGCGAGGGTCGCCGTCGCGAAGAGCCAGAGGCGCCGTTTCCCGACGGTTCGCGAAATCCGGATCCAGAGTGGAATGAAGAGCAGCGAGGGAACTATGTACATGCCGAGGAAGAGCGGCGTCATCTCCTCCGAGTTGTAGACGTACTTCATCAGGAAGGGCGCCATCGCGGCCAGCATCGCCATGCCGAAGTTCTCGATGAAAAACACGAAGAGCAGCGGGACAGCGTGCGGATTGGCCAGGACGTCGCGGAACGCGCGGAGCACTTTGGTCGACCCGCGTCCCTGGTACTCAGAGCGCTCGCGCAGGGCCCACACGGACAGGCCGATCAGGACGCAGCACGCCACGCTGACAATGATCGCGAGCACGCCGCCGGCTTCGCGCTTGTCGTCCGCCGTGACCAGGTAGTAGATGCCTCCCACTGCTGCCATGGAACCCAGGCCGGCCACCAGCTGCTTCACGCCGAATACGCGGGTGCGATCGTGGTGATCGCTCGTCATCTCGGCGCCAAGCGATTCGTAAGGAATCGTGAAAAGGGTGGTGCCCGTGTAGAAGAGGAATATCCCTACGCCCACCCAGACGGTCAGATCCGTTCCCGACAGGGCATCCGGCGGGCTCCAAGTCATGCTGAAGCCCACCGCCAGCACCGGGATCGAGACCAACAGCCACGAGCGCCGGCGGCCCAGGCGCGAGCGGGTTCGGTCGGAGAAGTAGCCTGCGAGGGGATCCGACACCGCGTCCCACAAGCGCGACGCACCGAAGATGGTGCTGATCACCACCGGCGCGATCAGGAGCGTGTCGACTGCAAAGTTCACCAGGAAGACGGACTGGAGCATGAAGGCGAACCAGACCGGCATAGCCGGCGCTCCGTATATCAGGAGCGTGCGGAGGGGAACGCGCCCGGGGGGCGCATCGGAAGCCGCCAGTGCTCAGCCCTCCAGCCGGTAGGCTTCGAATACGTTGCACCCCAGCAAGCCGGCGCGTACCGGCGCGCACCACTTCGGCTCGAAGGCCGGGGGAAGGCCGAGTTCCCCGCAGGCCGCAACGAAGCGGTCGGAGGAAGCCGCGCGCTCCTCGACGATATCGAGAGAGCCCGCGTCCCAGGGCGCAAAGAGGCCCGGAAACACCGGAAAGCCCTGCTCGTCGTACTGGCGGCGATCTTCCGGCCTGAGGGGGGACACGCGAGACCTCCGGGACGTTCGGCTGGGCCCTCGGCCGGCCGCCAGCATACAATAGAGGATCTTCAGCCACGATCGGAAGCCGAGTGCACCCGACCCGGACCCTCGCCATCGTCCAGACTGCGCCGCGGCAACTCGAGCCCCGGGATCTCCCGGTTCCCGACCTGACCGACGACACAGCCCTGCTGCGCATCGAGGCCTGCGGCATCTGCGGCAGCGACGTGGAGCAGTGGGACGGCACACTGCGCACACCGCTGCCCGCGATCCCGGGCCACGAGCCGCTCGGCGTGATCGAGGCCATCGGCGATACGGCGGCACAGCGCTGGGGCGTGGACGTGGGAGACCGCGTCGCCGTGGAAACGATGCTTTCCTGCCGGTTCTGCGACGCGTGCCTCGCGGGCAGCTACCACCTCTGCCACACGCGGCAGATCTACTCCTACATCCCGCTCGAGCAGGGGCACGGCTTGTGGGGCGCCTACTCGGAGTTCATGGTGCTCGACGGACGCTCCATCGTGCACAAGGTGGATCCAGCGCTGCCGCCCGAAACAGCGGTGATGTTCAACCCGCTCGGTGCCGGCTTCCGCTGGGCAGTCGAGATTCCACAAACGGGTCCCGGCGACACCGTGCTGATTCTCGGGCCGGGGCAACGCGGTCTCGCCTCGGTGCTCGCATGTCGAGAAGCGGGAGCAGAGAAGATCTTCGTTACGGGTCTCGCGGCCGACGCGAAGAAACTGGCGCTCGCGCGGCAGTTTGGCGCCGACGCCGCGATCGACGTGGAAAACGAGAACGTGCGCGAACGCGTGCGCGAGCTCACCGACGGGCGCGGCGCCGACGTGGTGGTGGACGTCTCGGCCTACGCCCTGTCCCCCGTCACCGAGGCCCTCGACTGCGTGCGTCCCGGTGGCACCGTGGTGCTGGCCGGAGTGAAGGGCTTCAAGCCGGTCCCCGACTTCGTGTCGGACAAGATCGTGCTGAAGGAGATCACGCTGCGCGGCGCGATCGGCGTCACGTCCTCGGGCTACCGCAGCGCCATCAAGCTACTCGAGGGACGGCGGCATCCCGTGGAGAAGATGCACACCCACGAATTCGGTCTCCGCAATGCCGAACTCGCGATCCGTACCCTGGCGCGCGAAGTTCCGGGCGAAGGCTCGATCCATTCCTGCCTGATTCCCGGAAAGGACTGACCTGCCTGGTTCCGGAGAAGGACTGACATTGGACTTCGTGCACCGCTGGATCGAGGACTCGGCCTACGCACAGGCCCTGGGCGTGCGCCTCGAGGCCATCGACGCGGAAAACGCGCGGCTGGCACTTCCCTTCGACGAGTCGCTAACGAACGGCGACCAGGTGATGCACGGGGGCTGCGCCGCCAGCCTGGCGACCCTGGGCGCCCAGGCAATCGCGCGGGCCACACTCGGCGAGGAGTCCGGACCGTGGCATACGGCGGCACTTCAAGTCGCCTATCTCGCCGCGGCTAAAAGCCAGGGCGTCACGGCCAATGCGCGGCTCCAGCGCGGGGGAAAGGAGATCTGCTTCGTCGAGGTGGACGTGACCGGCGAAAACGGGCGCGCAATCGCACACGCTACCGCCGTGGTGCACGCGCGCTTCGGCGCCGAGCCTCCCGAGCTGGTGCGCTCGGCGGGCGACCACGGCGAAGCGGACCCGGGCAAGATGGGTCCGCACATCGGCCGGATTCCCTTCATCGGCGGCCGGGGCATCGCCGTCGAGCACATGACGGGTGGAACCTCGCGCCTGGTGATGCCCTGGTGCGAGGCAAACGCCGACGCCGCCGGCGGTGTACACGAGGGCGCCCTGCTCTCGCTCCTCGACACAGCGGGCGCGATGGCTTCCTGGGCCGTCACGGGCTTCGGGCCCTACAGGGCGGGAACGCCCGCCATGCACGCGCAGCTCCTGGCACCGCCGCCGAAAGACGACCTCGTGGCCTACGGCCGCAACGCCCAGCGCGACGGGGCGCTCTTCTTCTCCGATGTCGAAGTCGCGGGTGCCTCGGACGGATGCATCGTGGCACGCGGCACCGTCTTCTACCGAATCGTCACCTGACCCGTCTAGCGCGCCGGACGCTGCCCCTGCTGCAGCAGGACGAGGACCCAGCGCCGCCGCTCGCGGGCCGGAAGCGATGGCACGTCCCGGGCGAGCACGGCCCGGTGCTCCGCGAGCCAGGCATCGACGAGCGGGTGTCCGGTGCGGCCGTCGTCGGGGTGCGGGGGCTCGACGTCGAGCACCAGGGAACGGACGCCACGCGCACGCAGCAGCGCCAAGGCCCGACCGGGCGGCGTCCGCGCGTCGAAATAGAGTTCTCCGTTGCGCTCCCACAGCAGGTTGTAGACGGGCTGCGGCATCCAGGCGACCGCACCCATCGGAATTCCGACCACGGGTGGACCCTGCGCCACCATGCGCCGCAGAGCATCCTGGTCGGGGAAGCGCGCGCGCTCGTAGGCCGCCGGTGCGCGCAGCGCCCCCACGCGAGGCACCAGCGCAACCGCCGCAACCACCACCTGGTGCAGCGCCACGAGGGCGAGCGCCGCAAAGAGCACGACACGTGCCGGTGCGCCCGAGGCTGCCAGTCGCCAGCCGCCGACGGCGGCCGCCACCGCCAGCCAGGACCAAAGCGGTGTGCCGAAGCGCGCCGCCGGCAGGAAGACGAAGAGCGGCACGAGGAACAGCCCGCAGACACCGAGAAGCGCCCAGGTCGCACGAGGCAGGCGCCCGAGCGCGAGCGGGCCGAGGGCCAGCGGGAGTGGACCCACGAGGCCGCTCACGTGAGCGTTGCGCCCGAAGGTGAGCGACCCGAGCCAAGCGGCGAATCCAAGGGGATCCCGCGCCACCGGGTAATTGGCGGCGGCGCGGGCGGCCCGAAACTCGAGATAGCGGGCCGCGGCGGGCTCGGTGCCGAAGAGCGGGAAGAACGGACTACCCGTCGTGAGAGCGGCCTTCACCAGCCAGGGCGCGACGGCGGCGAGCAGCAGCGCGCTGCGGCTCGCCAGCAGCGCAAGCGTCGGAGGCCGGCCGCCGACGAGCACCAATCCGAGTACCGCCGGCGCCAATACGGCGGCGTGGAGCTTTGCGTTCGCAGCGAACGCCAGGCACAGCGCTGCGGCCGTCAGATCGCGAGGCGTGCCGCCGCGATTCCAACGATCGGCGAGCAGCAGCGCCCCAAAGCCGTAGGCGCCAACCCCGAGATCGACGTAGGTGCTCGGGGCGAGTTCCACGGTGAGCGGTGCGAGCAGAACGAAGAGCCCTGCCAGTGCCCCCGCGGCCGGTGAAGCGCGCCGCGTGGCCTCGGCGCGCACGAGCGCCGCAAGCGCGAGGGCGAAACCGGCCGAGATGCTCGCAGCCGCGTCCGGAAACCCAGACGTCACCGCCGGCACGGCGAGCAGGTCAAGGCCTGCGCGGAACTCTGCGTCGATCATGCCCGGGAGCGCGCGGATCGGTCCCTCGGTCCACGCGGCCACGAGCGGCAGGTGGTATTCGAAGCCATCCCAGAAGGTTTCGGGGGCGAGAGCAGCAAGCACGAGAAGGGCTGCTACGGCGCCCGCAGCCGTGTCGGCGCGGCGCGCCAGCGGCGAAGCCGGCGGCCGGTCGGAAGCCGGACGGGGGCCGGGCTGGAGGCTGCGAAACGGCCAGAAGAGTGCGGCGACGATCGCTGCTGCGAGAACCGGCAGCGGCACGCCGACACCGCGCAGGAGCAGGATCCCGAGCGATGCGACGCCCGTTCCGAGCAGCCAGGCCCACGCCAGCCGTTCCGCGCCGCGCGCCTCGGGTCCCAGACGCGGCATCAGCCGCAGCCCCACCAGGAGATACGCGACGCACGGCACCAGGCCAGCGCCCAGCAGCCCCACGATCTCCGGGACATCCCTCACGGCAGGAACGACGCGCCGAGTTCGCGCGCGGCCAGATGAAGCAGGACCACAGCCGCGAGCCAGGCCAGGGCCAGGGTGCGGCGCCAGCCCGTGAACGGCCGGGGACGTTCGGGCTGCGGCCGTGTCACCGGTGGAGACCTGCGGCCCAACGCGCCGCCCCGTCGAGCGCTACCGCCGGATCGAGCACCAGGAAGACCGGCACCCGGCGCAACAGCGGCTCGAACCGTCCTTTGTCGACAAAGGCACTCGAGAAAGCGCCCCCTTCCAGCACCTTTCGAATGCGCGGCGCGATGCCGCCCCCGACGAAGACACCGCCCACAGCCAGCGTCCGCAGCGCCAGGTCGCCCGCCTCGGTGCCGGCAAGACGTGCAAAGAGCTCCAGCGCTCGGGCGCACGCAGCGTCACGCCCCGCGAGTCCCTCCTCGGTGATCACGGCCGCGGGATCTCGGGACTCGAGTCGTGCGGAAAGCGCTGCCGGCTCCGCTTCTCCGCACTGCGCGCGAAAGAAACGGTAGAGATTCACGAGGCCTGGACCCGAAAGCACCCGCTCCCAACTCACGCGTCCGCCGTGCGCCCTGCAGAGAAAGCGCAGCAGCGCGATCTCCTCGTCGCCGCTCGGCGCAAAGCCCCCGTGACCACCTTCGCTCGCAACGGGGAGGTGGCGCGCACCGTCCCAGACGAGCACGGCTTCTCCGAGACCGGTGCCGGGGGCGATGACAGCGACATTGCCCGGACGCGGCGGCCCGGCGCCGGGGTTGAGCGCCACGCGATCCGCGTCGCCGAGGCCCAGCATGCCCAAGGCCGCCGCCTGAAGGTCGTTGAGGAGCGCCACGGGCGCACCCCCGAGCGTTCGCGAAAGCGAGGCCTCGTTCACCGGGTCCCAGGGCAGGTTCGTCGCCACGAAGCTTCCCGCGACCACGGGTCCGGCGACGCCAAAGCAGGCGGCCTCGACCCGCGCCCCCTCATGATCGGCGAGGAAATATTCGAGCATCTCCACGAGCGAGCTGTGCTCGGCGCTGCGATAGCGGGTCCGCACGCATTCAACGGGCGCGTCGCCGCCCCGCTCGAAAAGGGCGAGCACCGTCTTGGTACCGCCGACATCGCCGGCCAGAATCACAGCGCAAGCATTCCGGTTCGCCCGGAGTTTCGCCAGCGCTCGTGTAGAATCCCGGCTGCGGAGGCCACAATGGAGGACGAAGCGCAGCTCGGTGCAGACCACTACGAGGGCGCATTCGCACTTCTGGCCGAGCTGACCCAGCACTTCGCAGAAGCGCTCGAACTCGACCGGACGCTCGAGCGCGCGCTCGAGTCGATTGCCGGCCACGTGGGTGCCGAGGCCGGCTCTCTTTGGCTGGTCGAAGCCGAGGGGCTGGAGATCGCGTGTGCGGCCTGCGTCGGCCCAAACCCCATCACGGGCATGCGCTTGTCGATCTCGGAGGGAATCGTCGGAAGATGCGTGCGAGAAAACGCCTGCCAGACCGTTTTCGACGCTGCGAACGACCCGAGCTTTTCGCAAAAGATGGACCGGGAATCGGGATTCGCGACTCGCTCCATCCTGTGCGCACCGATGCGCTTCTCCGAAGACGTGATCGGTGCCGTCGAACTCGTCAACAAACGCGGAGGCGACGGACACTTCGCCACGCGCGACGCCCACCTGCTCCAGGTGCTGGCATCGTCGGCCGGACTTGCAATCGCCAACGCACGGCTTGCCGCCGACCACCTCGAGAACGAGAGAGTCCGGCGCGAACTCGAACTGGCCGCCGAGATCCAGCGCAATCTCCTGCCGAGACCGCAGCCGGCTCCCTTTCCGATTTACGGCCTGAACGTTCCGGCGCGCACCGTGTCCGGCGACTTCTTCGACATTCTCCCAATCTCCCGCGGTCGGTTCCACTTCTGCCTCGGCGACGTGTCGGGCAAGGGCATGAACGCCGCGATGCTGATGGCAAAGACGGCGAGTCTGTACCGGTGCTTGGCCCGGGAGTCGAGCAACCCGGGAGTCCTGCTCGCTCGCCTCAACGACGAGATATGCGAAACGGCGACCCGGGGCATGTTCGTCACCATGGCCGCCGGTGTCTACGACTCCCGCTCCGGCACTGTGCGCCTGGCGAATGCCGGACACGAGCCGCCGCTCGTGCACGCACAGGATGGGAGCTTTTGCGACTTCCCGGCAACAGCGCCTCCTCTTGGAATCGTTCCGGCCACTCCATTCCCCGAAAACGACGTCGAACTCGCCGGCGGCTCGCTCTATCTCTGCTCCGATGGCCTCACTGAAGCCGAGACCGCGCCGGGCGATGCACTCGGCGCCGAGGGACTGCGACGGCTCGTAACCCGCTTTCGGGACAAACTGCTGGCCGAGCGGATCGACGCTATCGTGGCCGAGGTTTCGGCGATGGACCTCCGTGACGACCTCACGCTGCTCGCGGTCTCGGACGAAGCGGAACGCTGATGGGAGAATCGCTCCTCGATCTGCGCTTCCCGGCTCGGGCAGTAGAACTCAAGCCAGCGCGACACGCCGTCGAGGCGGCGCTGCTGGCATTCGGCTGCGCGGACACCTTTGCCCGGGACGTCGTTCTGGCGCTCGACGAGGCCTGCCAGAACGTGATCCGCTACGCCTACGGACCGGAGCGGGAAGGAGACATCGCGTTGGCCATCGAGCGCCAAGGCGAGGATCTCGTCTTCACCGTCACGGACTGGGCGCCGCGAATCGACTCCTCGAAGGTGCGGCCACGTGATCTGGACGATGTCCGGCCGGGGGGCCTCGGGACCCACCTGATCCAGGAGGTGATGGACGACACCGAATTCGTTGATCCACCACCCGGTTGCGGGAACGTGTTACGAATGGTGAAGCGGATCCGCTGACAGGAGGCCCGGGAGAGCCGATGGAGCATTCGGTCCGAGAGGAAGCAGGAGCACTCGTCGTGTATTTCAGCGGTGAAGTAGACCTCGAACACTCGCCCGCCGCCCGGAAGGTGCTGCTCGACTGCGTCGGCCGGTCCAGCAAGGTCCTCGTGGACCTCTCCGGCGTCGAGTACATCGACTCGTCCGGCGTGGCGAGCCTGGTGGAGGCCTTCCAGAAGGCCAAGAAGTCCGGCGTCGAGTTCGCTCTCGTCTCGGTAAACGACTCAGCGCGGCGTGTGCTCGAACTCACGCGTCTCGACAAGGTCTTCACCATCCACGACACGCTCGCGGAAGGGCTCCGAACGTGAGCATGCCTGGCAATTCGAACTCGGCACCGGGGCGCACGGCTGCGCAGGTGGGCCGGGCGACCTTTGGCGGCTTAGCCGCCGTGGGCTTCGGCGCGAGCCTTCTGTGGGACTCGGCCTGCTGGCTCGTGATGGGGCGGCGCCGGGGCCAGTCCGTGCGGATCCAGCCGATCTTCGCGGAAATGATGGAAATCGGCATCCGCGCGCTTCCGATCGTCACGATGCTCTCGGTAACGATCGGCATCATGCTCGCGATACAGGGCATCTACCAGCTGAGCCGCTTCGGCGCGGAGAGCCAGGTGGTGATCGGCGTCGCCTTCGGCATGACCCGGGAATTCGCACCGCTCATCACGGGGATCCTGGTGGCGGGCCGCTCGGGATCGGCACTCGCAGCGCGGCTCGGCACGATGACGATCAACCAGGAGATCGACGCGCTCCAGGTGATGGGTGTGAACTCGATTCGTTTTCTCGTGGTGCCGAGCCTCGTCGCAATGCTAGTCATCCTGCCTGCACTGGTGATCTGGGCCGACGTGATCTCGCTACTGGGTGCCGGCCTCTTCATCAGCGCCGAACTCGGCATGTCGCTTGGCACGTACATCGACCAGACCCTCGCGCTGTTGAGCTATGAGGACGTGTTCAACGGCCTCCAGAAGAGCGCGATCTTCGCCGTGCTGATCACCGTAATCGGAATCGCCGACGGAGCCTCGGTGGAGGGTGGCGCCGAGGGCGTGGGCCGTGTCACCACCAACGCCGTAGTCCACGGCATCACTGCGATCGTGCTGGTCGACATGATCTTCGCCTTCGCGACGACCCGCGGCTGAAGCGATGGCTGAAGCTGCCGCCACGACCGCGCCCGCCGCCGCCATCGAGGTAAGCGACCTGGTCACCCACTACGGTGACCGGGAGATCCTGCACGGCATCGACATGGAAGTGCGCCAAGGCGAGATCATGGTGATCATGGGAGGCAGCGGTTCGGGCAAGACGACCCTGCTGCGTCACCTCCTCGGACTCGAGAAGGCGACTTCGGGCTCCATCAAACTCCTGGGCCGTGAGCTCACATCGATGAACGAGGTCGAACTGTACGAGGTGAGCCGCAAGCTCGGTGTCGCATTCCAGGGGGGTGCCCTTTTCAGCTCCATGAGCGTTGGAGAAAACGTGATGCTCCCCCTGGTGGAGCACACGCGCCTCGACCGCGAGACCATGGAGATCATGATGCGCATGAAGCTCGAGATCGTAAAACTCGCCGGCTTCGAGGATCTGATGCCGGCGGAGCTCTCCGGTGGAATGATCAAGCGCGCCGCCTTCGCGCGTGCCGTCATCATGGATCCGGCGGTCCTCTTCGCCGACGAGCCTTCCGCAGGGCTCGATCCGGTCGTGTCGCGCTCATTGGACGAACTCATCCGGGACCTCCGAGATGCCCTCGGCATGACAATCGTCGTCGTCACACACGAACTGGAGAGCGCCTTCAACATTGCGGATCGCATCACGATGCTCGACCGGGGAAACATTTTGACGATTGGGACGACCGAGGAGCTGAAGCAAAGCGACAACGATCGAGTGCAGCACCTCTTGAACCGCTGCTTCGAGGAAGAGGTGCTCGACGCCGACGCCTACCTGGCGCGGCTCACGGGTGACAGCCCGAGGGACTGAGCGAACGTGCGGAACGAGAAGCGCAACTATGTAGTGGTCGGAACCTTCGTGATCGCAATGGTCGCGGTCCTGATCGTCTGGGTCTCGCTCATGGCGGGGCAACTGGGCGACACGGACCGCTACACGGTGGTCTACAGCAACACGGGAAAGCTGAAGCCCGGAGCACGAGTCCTGTTCGAGGGATTCCCGATCGGGCGCATTGCTGGGATCCAGCCCATCGACCGCGACGCTCAACGCGTGTTCCGCGTAGACGTGGACGTGGAAAGGGGCTGGCCGATTCCCACAAACAGCAGCGCAGACATCACGACCGGTATCTTTTCTGCAGCCGAGATCGACATCGCGCGTGGAGACGCTCAGAACCTGCTGGCGCCCGGGTCCGAGATCTCAGCCGCGGCCGCCTCGGACATCTTCGCCGCCTTGAACACGACCGTGGCAAAAGTGGGACCGATCCTCGACGAACTGGGGCAATCCACCCCTGAACTGATGCAGAGCGCTCAAGAGCTCATCTCCGAATTGAACGAGTCCGCCGATCAGATCAAACAGATCCTCAATCCAGAGAACGTGCGTCGCGTCTCGAGCATCCTTGAGAACTTCGACCAGGCGACCGGCGAGATGAGCCGGCTCCTCAACGAACTCCGAATACTAGGCGAGAATACAGACATACTCCTGGGCCGACTGGACGGACTGCTGGACCGAGAAACCGGTGGGATCTCGAAAGCGATCGACGACGCGCAGTACTCACTGGCCGCTGTATCACAACGCATCGACGCAGTCACTTCAGACCTCGAGAGCACCATGCGAAATCTCAACGAGTTCAGCAGACAGTTGCGCATGAACCCCGGAGTGCTCCTCCGAGGCCGCGAGGCAACCGTCGACGGGAGTAGTTCCCAATGACCGCGGGATGGCGGCTGCTCGGCTCCGCGGTGCTGATCGTCGCCTCAGCCGGCTGCGTCGGGGGCCCGGCGCCCAGGGACCATTTCTACCGACTCGAAGTCTCGACCCCCACGCGAAGCGGGCCCACGCTTCCGGGCGTGCTGGAAGTGGCGCGCTTCACGAGTGACGATGTGCTGCGAAGGACCGCCATACTGCGCGCCGAGCCGGGCTCGCCCGAAGTGATGCCCTATGGCTACCACTTTTGGGTCAACTCTCCGACGCTGATCTTGCAGCACGCCCTCGTCGACTACCTGCGCGCCGCCGGGGCCGCCGAAACGGTCACGACCCCGCGCGCGGGAATGAATGCGGACTGGAACGTCAGCGGACAGCTGTACCGTTTCGACCATCTCCCCGGCCCCGAGCCGAAGGTGACCGTCGAAATCGAACTGGGGCTGGAAAAGGGACAACGACGCAACTCGAAGTCCGTCGTTCAGAAGATCTACCGCGCCGAGGTCTCGGCCGCGGACAAGAGTTTCCGAGCGGCAGCCGAAGCGTTCGGCAACGCGGTGGGCACAATCTTTGAGCGCTTCACGGCCGACCTTCGCGCCGCCGCGCCTTGATCCATCTGATCCGCCACGGGGAAACGCCGGGAAACGCCCGCCGTTTTCTCCAGTTTCCAGGAACTCCACTGTCGGAGCGCGGCCTCGAGCAGGCAAGACGGCTCGGTGAACGCCTCGCGTGCGAGGAGGTGAACCGAATCCTCAGCAGCGACTACGCCCGGGCAGCAGCTACCGCGGGCCAGATCGCCGCGGCCACCGGTGCACCGATCGAATACGAGCCGCTGCTGCGCGAGCGCCACTTCGGAGCGCTGCGCGGCACGCCCTACCACGAACTCCAGGTGAACCCCTTCGCACCCGACTACACGCCGCCCGACGGCGAGAGCTGGGCAATTTTCCACGCTCGGGTCGACCGTGCCTGGGAGCGGATCCTCGAGGCCGCTGCGGGGGGGCCGTTGGTCGTGGTAACGCACGGCCTGGTGGGCCTCTCGCTCGCGAGGCGTCGCCTGACGTTGCCCGCCAACCAGGCGAGCGAACTCACCGGCCTCGCCAACACTTCCCTCACCAGCGTTGAGACGACGCCGCCATTCCGGGTAACGCGCCTCAACTGCACCGCACACCTGGAGGACACCGCTGCGCCCCCGGGTGCACCTGCCTGAAGTTCAGTAGGGCGGACCGACGAACGTGAGATCGCTCTGGCCATCGAGGTGGGCGGGCAACACCACGTAATCGCCGCGAACCGCCGAATAGAAGATCGGTCCCGACACCGAGGTGTCGCCCACCGTCCAGACGTATGCCAGGCCGCTGATCACCATCCCCCCGGCGGCATAGGCCACCTTGAGCGGCGCATAGACGAGAGTGCCGACGACGGCACCGACCCCCTTGAGACCGGAATACGCAGTGCCTTCGTCACCCGCCCGGGCGCTGGCGGGACCCAGTAAGAGCGCCGACCCCAGCGCCAGGCCAGCGATGTGGGTTGCGAGACGGCCCGGCCTGCGCACCCCACGAGCGTAGGGGAGACGATGGCCAGGGGCAGCAGCGGGCACTGGCAATTTATTACTAATTAAACGTATAATTATTTTATGGCTCAGCGACAGCCGGGTATTCGCGGGCGGCGCCGGGGTCCCGGGCGACCAGCGGGCGGGCAGCGGGGCGAGGGCCGGGAGGCGCTCCTGGTCGCTGCCCAGGACCTGATGGCGGAAAAGGGCCTGCCCCGGGTCACGGTGCGTGAGGTCGCGGAGCGCGCCGGGGTTCAACCCGGCCTCGTGAACTATTACTTCGGCGGCAAAGAGGGGCTGCTGCGCGCCGTCGTGGCCCACGTGGCCAACCGCACGCTCGAGCGAGCCTCGAGCGCCCTCGCCCATGAGGGAAGCGCCGAAGACCGGCTTCGAGCAATGCTGCGCGCGGTGATCGTCGGAATGACCGAGGACCCCTACGGGCCGCGACTGATCGCCGAGCAGGTGCTCTTCGGCCGCGAGGAGGTGATCGACGAGTTCGCCGACCGCTTCGCGCGGCGCAACCTTTCGCTCATCCAGGACCTGATCGAGGGCGGGCGCAAGGACGGAAGCTTTCGAGAACTCGATCCGCTCTTCCTGGTACCGGGCGTCCTCGGCGGTGCGATTTTCTTTTTCCTCGCCGCTCCCATGCTTCGGCGACTCTTCGGCATCGAGGAGATCACCCCTGACCTGGCGGAGCGCTTCGCCGACCACTACGTGGATGTCGTGCTTCACGGCATCACGGAAACCCCTGAAAAAGAACGATGAGAGAACGAATCGAGCACGCCCTCGAGTGCTGGGGAAAATTTGCCTACCGACGGGCGGGTTGGGTACTCGCCGTATCGATCCTCGTGGTTGCGGCGCTGGCGACACAGCTCCCAAAAATCGCGTTCGACACCTCGACAGAGGGATTCTTCACCAAAGACGACCCGATCCGCATCGCGTACGACGCGTTCCGCGAACGTTTCGGAAGCGACACGCTGACCCTCATCGCGGTACGTCCCCCCGACGTCTTCGACCTGGGCTTCCTCGAAAAGCTCCGCGCCTTCCACGAGGCGCTCGAAGACGAGGTGCCGCTTGTCGTCGAGGTGACGAGCCTCATCAACGCACGCGAGACCCGGGGCGAGGCTGACGAACTCATCGTGGGGGAACTGCTCGAGGACTGGCCCACCAGCGAAGCGGATCTGGCCCAGTTGAAGCAGCGCGTGATGGCAAACCCGCTCTACGTGGACCAACTCGTCTCGCGCAACGCCGGGGTCACGACCGTGGTGATCGAGAGCGAGGTCTATTCCCGCCTGGGGACCGATGAAGGCTTCGACGACTTCGACGACGAGCCGGACGGGACCGAAGAGGAGCCCGCCTTCCTGACCGGCGAAGAGATCGAGTCCATCGTGACCACCATCTTCGACGTGGCCGCTCGGCACCGAGCACCGGACTTCGAGCTCTACGTGACGGGCACGCTGGTCATGACCCACGAAATGCAGAGGGAGATGCGCTCGGACATGGCGCGCTTCACGGGGCTCGCCCTCGCGATGATTGCCTTCTTCCTGGGAGTGCTCTTCCGCCGCGTCGCGGGCGTCGTGTTGCCGATCGTGACGGTGCTGCTCTCCGTGCTCGCAACCGCGTCGGTGATGGTCATCGCGGGGATCCCGCTCACGCTGACCACCCAGATCCTTCCCTCCTTTCTGCTGGCGGTGGGGGTGGGGGGCTCGGTCCATATCCTCGCGATCTTCTACCAGGCGCGCCGCCGCGGGGAGTCGAAGGAAGACTCGATCGCCTTTGCCATGGGCCACTCCGGTCTCGCCGTCGCCATGACGAGCTTCACCACCGCGGGCGGACTCGTGTCGTTTGCCGCCGCCGACCTCCAGCCCATCGCGCACTTCGGATACATCGCTCCCGCGGGAATCATGGTCGCGCTGCTACTCACCCTGGGTCTGCTGCCAGCACTCATCGCATTTTTTCCCATGCGTTCCGAGCAAGCAATCGATCCAAGCCGTTCCGCCTTCACGCAGCGCCTCGTCGTGCGCGTGGGGGCCTTTGCGACGCGACACGCCTGGGCGACGGTCGCCGTCTGGGGTGCCCTTCTCTGCGTGGCCTTGCTCGGGATGACGTTTCTCCGGCTCTCGCACGCCCCTTTCGCGTGGTTTCCAGAAGACCACCCGACTCGCATCGCCTCCGACCTGGTCAACGACGAAATGAATGGCGCGCTCTTCATCGAGTTCCTCGTGGACTCGGGCCGTGAGAACGGTGTGCACGATCCGGACCTGCTGCTACGCCTCGACGACATCCATGAGCGCGCTTCGAACACCCGGGTGCACGACATGTACGTGGGAAAGACGCTGTCCGTGGTAGACGTGGTGAAGGAAATCCACCAGGCGCTGAACGAGAACCAATCCGCCTACCACGCGGTTCCCGGAGATCCGCAACTCGTGGCCCAGGAGCTGCTGCTCTTCGAGAACTCGGGCTCGGACGACCTCGAAAACGTCGTCGATCCCAGCTTCCAGGTCGCGCGGGTGACGATGAAGCTCCCCTTCCTCGACGCGGTGAACTTCCCGCCGCTCTACGACATCCTGCGCGCGGAGGTCACCGCCGCGCTCGGCGACCGGGCGGAGTTCACGCTGACGGGCCTCGGCGTCCTGGCCGGCGAGACGATCGTCGCGGTCATGCACAGCATGCTCCGCAGCTACGCGATTGCGCTGGCCGTGATCTGCCCGCTGCTGGTGCTCCTGATCGGAAACCTGCGCCTGGGCCTGGTGGCCGTGATCCCCAACCTGGCCCCGATCATCCTCGTGCTGGGCCTGATGGGATGGACCGGGGTGCCCCTCGACATGCTGACCATGCTGATCGGCAGCATTGCAATCGGACTGGCCGTGGACGACACCATCCACTTCATGCACAACTTCCGGCGCTACTACGCGCAGAGCGGCAACGTGGACACCGCCGTCCGGGAGACGCTCAGCACCACCGGCCAGGCCCTGCTCTTCACCTCGCTCGTGCTCTCGAGCGGCTTTTTCCTGTACTGGTTCGCAACGTTGCTGATACTCCACAACTTCGGCCTTCTGACCGCCTTCACCATCATCGCCGCCTTCCTGGCCGATATACTGCTCGCTCCGGCGCTGATGGTGCTGGTGACGCGCAGCGCCGCCACATCCACCGTGCCCGTTTCGATGGAGGCCTCCCCATGATCCGTATATTTTTTCTCAGCTTCGCGGCATTGTGCATCGCCGTCCCGGCCAGTGGGGCCGAAGACGAGGACAACGCGCCCCCGACCGGCCGCGAGATCATGGAACTGGTCGACAAGCGGGACGACGGCGACATGTCCATCCAGGACATGCGGATGATCCTGATCGACAAGGGCGGCGGCCAGCGCAAGCGCAAGATCCACTCATGGCGCATGGACCACGGCGAGAATACCCGGTCGATCATGTTCTTCGTCGAGCCGGCGGACGTGAAGGACACCGGGTTCCTGACCTATGACTTCGACGACGTCGATCGCGACGACGACCAATGGCTATTCCTCCCCGCCCTCAAGAAGACCAAGCGCATCGCATCCGGAGACAAGAGTGGCAGCTTCATGGGTTCCGACTTCAGCTACGCCGATATGACCGATCGGAACCTCGACAACTACGACTACAAGCTTCTCAAAGAGATGGAGCTCGACGGCGTCGGAGTCTGGGTCGTAGAGGCGGTCCCGAACACGAAGAAGGAGATCGATGAAACCGGCTACACCCGCCAGATCGTCTTCGTCCGCAAGGACAACCACGTGGCCGTGCGCTCCAAGAGCTGGCTCAAGAAGGGTGGGCGCAACAAGTACTTCGATGTGAAGAAGCTCGAGTTGATCGACGGCATCTGGACTCCCACCGAGATGCACATGACCACGAAAAAGGGCAAGAAGACCCTTCACAAGACGATCCTCAGCAGCGAAAACGTAAAATACAACCAACACATGGACGAGGACACGTTCTCGGTGCGTCAGCTCGAGAAGGGCCTCTAGGCAGCGGGGGAGCCCGCACGCGTGTCTTCCAACCGCCTTTGGAGGCAGGCTCCGAGTGCAGTCGCCGCGCTGTTGATCTCGGTGTCTGCAAACGCCGACGACTTCGACGATCTCGACGGATTCGGGGAAGACGAAGACGAGTTCTCCATTGACCTGGAAGAAGCACTCGGCCCGCAGGACGGGGAACCCGAAGCCCCGCGCTGGTGGGACCTGGATGGAAGCGTCGCGATCAGCAGCTCCATCAACTTTCTCCCCCACGACTCCGCCACCGGCACCAACTACACCGGACTCTCGCGGCTGCGCACGCGCCTCAACCTGGAACTCGACATCGACCTGCCGTACGAGTGGAAACTGCGCGTCGATCCCTACATCTGGTACGACTTCTCCTACCTGATCCACGGTCTTTCGAACTACACCTCCCAGGTGCGCGAGGAATACGAATGGGAGGGTGACTTCCAGGATGCCTGGATTCAGGGACCGCTTTTCGAAGACGTCGATCTAAAGATCGGCCGGCAAGTCGTCAATTGGGGGCGCTCCGATTCGCTTCGGGTCCTCGACGTGCTCAACCCTCTGGACAATCGCACACCTGCCCGGGCCGACATCGAGGACCTGCGCTGGGCCGTGGGTATGGCGAAACTCGATTGGTACATCGGAAGTCACTGGACCGTCACGGCCATCGCGATTCCCGAGATCCGGGTCGACACGCTCCCGGAGGTCGGAAGCGACTTCTATCCGTTGCCCGATGCGGGTCCGCCGAAATTCAAGCCGAAATCGTTCAAAAACTGGGAGGCCGCGGCGGCGGTCCGCGGCATCTTCGAGGGCTGGGACATCTCCGCGAACTTCGCTTACGTCTTCGAGGACATCCCCCGCATGGAACTGACACCGGGGCCACCGAACCCCTGCACCGATGAGTTTCCGATGCCCGGGATCCAGATCTACGACCGCCTGACGCTGGCCGGCGCCGGCGGAAACTACACGTTCGGTTCCTGGCTCTTGAAGGCCGAAGCCGCCTGGACCGGCGGCTTCAAGTTCATGCGCGCCGACGGCAAGAAGTCGCGCTTCGACGGAATGGGAGGGGTCGAATATTACGGATTCACGGATACGACACTCGTCCTGGAAGTTTCAGAACGCCACATCTTCGGTTACGACGAGGTGGTCCTTGGCTTCCCGACTTTCGAACGCGAAGATTCCGTTATCTACGCCTTCCGCTATTCGGCGGACTGGTTCAATACCCGCCTCTCGACCACGCTGCTCGCGCTCATCCACGGCTGGAAGGCCCAGGACGGCGCCGTCATTCGCCTGCAGGGAGATTACGCGCTCCGCGATGGCCTGGTCCTGACGCTGGGCGCGTTGATCTTCCAGGAGGGCGACCTGCCGCCGCTCGACACCTGGGGCCGCAACGACCGGATCTTCATCGACCTCAAGTGGTCGTTCTGAAGCGCGGCGACGCCACGCGGCTCGTGTTCAGTACTTGCCGCCGAGCTTCGTGTGGTCCCAGGAAACGATCTTGTCCGGACGCGTATGGAGCAACACACGCTTGCTCGCCGTGGCTTCGATCACCGCGTACATCTTTTCGCGTGCCGTCGGGTCGCTGGCCGCATCTCCCCCAGTGATGTCTACCAGCGTGTCCTGCACGGTGCGCAAGTCGTCTACGATCTCGCAGCGGCCGTAGATCACCACGCCGCGAAGCTCGGTGTACTCGGCGCCGTCCTCGCAGAGCAGCGTGACCTTGGGATCGCGCTCTATGTTCTTCACCTTCTGGCTCTTTCGAAAAGTCGACATCCTCACGCCCCCATCGTCATCGAGAGCAAACCACATGGGCATCGGGTGAGGATGGCCACCAACACCATTCGACACGATCGTCAGCGTTTTGTGACTCTTCAGAAAGGCTGCTCTTTCCTCGTCAGTCATACGAATCAAATCACGGCGGCTCGGCATGTCATCTCCCTCAGTCCGGGTATTCGACGCGGACGTTGCGACTCACGCACACGGACTGGCACGTGAGAATCCATCCCTCTTCCAGGAGATCTGGAGTAAGGCAATCGTTGACCACCATGCGAACCTTTCCCTGGGAGAGCTTGGCCATGCAACAGGAGCAGTAGCCCTCCCCGCAAGAAAAGGGCGGCTTGAGTCCGGCGCGGTGCGCCGCCCCGAGCACGCGCTCTTCGGCCTCGTATTCCACCTCGTGCTCCTGACCATCTAGAATCACGGTGATCGACTCGGGAGCTACGGCACTCACCTCGCCCATCTCCACCGCCTCGCTCGTTCGTTTCAGGTCCGGATCCGGCGGCGATACGAAGCGCTCGATGTGAATCTGGTCCGACGGCACGTGCAAGGCTGCGAGAGCCCGCTCCACCAGGTCCATGAAAACACCGGGGCCACACAGGTAGAAGTCACCCTCGAGGCAATCGACCGCATGGTGTTCGATGCGCTTCACATCGAGAAATCCATCTCGGTCGTCCAGCGAGTGGTGGATGCTGAGGCGACCTGAGTGGCGTCTTGCCCACATCTCGAGTTCGTTCTCGAAGATGATCGAATGCTCGTCTCGGTTTGCATAGACGAGCCGAAGGCGACGATCCGTGGTCAGAAGAGCCGTCTTCAACAGGGACATACACGGTGTGATCCCGCTGCCGCCGGCGAAGAAGATGATGGGGCGTGTCTTCTCGTTGAGGACGAACAGGCCCGCCGGCGGCACGACGATCAGGTCCTCACCCGGCTCGACGGTATCGTTGATCCAGTTCGAGATGCGTCCGTCTTCGATGCGCTTCACGGTGACCTTCAGACGCGAATCACACTCGGGAGAGCTCGAGAGCGAGTAGCTGCGCGTCAGAACCTTCCCCTCGTGAGGCACCTTGAAGCTCAGGAACTGTCCAGCGCGGTAACGGAATCGCTCTTCGCGCCCGTCCGGAACGGCGAACACGAGCGAGCAGGTGTCGTGGGTCTCGCGCACCACTTCAGTGACGCGAAGCTGCTCGCAAGACGATGTGGCTTCCCGCCAGTCCTGCTCGGAAACGCCGGCTTTCGTGGGGTCGAGCATCGCGGCGGAGGAGGCTAGCGCATCTAGTCCCGGCGCAGATCCATGACCGCGCCGTTGGCCAGATCTTTTTCGACGAGGGCCCACAGCTCCCGGGCAACGGCCTCGGGGGCGCGCAGCACGCCCTCCTCGTGTAGGGCGACGAAGCGGCCGACGTCCGGGAAGTCGCGCTCGGCGGTCGCGCGGATCTCCTCTTGCATCGGGGTCGCCACCACCCCGGGCGCAACCGAGAGCAGCCGCACCCGCCCTCCCCGAAGTTCCTGCTCCATCCCGGCGGTACGCACCCAGTGGTCCGCGGCCGCCTTCCCGGCGCAGTAGGCGCTCCAGCCCGCATACGGGTTGTTCGCTGCCCCCGACCCAATCATCACGAGATCGCAGCGCGCCCCGGTCTGGGCGGAGGCACGCAGAAAGGCGTCGCCCAACACCTGGGGTGCGGCGCTGTTGAGCAGCACACTGCGGGTGTAGGCCTCAGAATCCGCTTCGCCCGCGAATCCCATGGGAGTCAGGGTGCCCGCACCGTGGAACAAGACGGCCCGCTCCCCTTCGAAGCCCGAAAATTCACGCTGCAGGAGATCTGCAACACCCGGCCAGCTGGATGGATCCGACAGATCGGCGCAGAAGTGCTCGCAGCCGGGCGCACCGCGCCGGCTCACGTCGATCCGCCGGGCATCGCTCCAGGGACAGGCTTCGAGGAGAGCGCGGCCGATGCCGCTCGAACCACCGGTCACGAACACCAGGTGCCGTGTCATGGCCGAAGCCTACACAACGCTCGGGCGATCGACCCGTGTGGAGAGCGCGAATGCGCGGATTCCACTGCGAGTGGAATGCTCCGCCCGACCGGCGCGATCCACCACCCCAACGTGGTGGCTGTGTACGACTGCTTCGAGTGGCGGGGTCAGCCCTTCATCTCCCAGGAGTACGTCGAAGGCGTGGACCTCGCATCCGCCCTCGAATCGACCCGGCGCCTTCCGGCGCGCGCGGGGGCGCTCGTGGCCCTCGAACTAGCGCGGGGGCTCGAGGAGATCCACGCCCACGGCATCGTGCATCGCGACCTGAAGCCGGGGAACGTGTTGCTGGGGCGGGGCGGCGAGGTCAAAATCGCTGACTTCGGCGTTGCCCTCGACGCAAACGCCGCGAGCCTGACGCGGTCGGGGCAGGCCCTGGGCACCCCCGCCTACATGTCCCCGGAACAGCTGCGCGGCGAGCGCGTCGACACGCGCAGCGACCTCTTCGCCTACGGCGTCACGCTGTACGAACTGCTGGCCGGCATCCCCCCGTTTCGACCCTCGGACGACGAGGAAAGCCCGCTGGGACTCATGGAAAAGGGGCGTTTCGCGCCGCTGCGGCGCGTGGCACCGGCATGAGCGGCTGGCTCCGGATTTCCGCTCTGCTCCTCGAGGTCGCGTCCATCCGCTAGGCGGGCCGGCGGGGAAGGCCCGTTCCCATCGGGTGGCGAAAGCATGCTATCCCTCACCCTCCACCCGATCGCGCGAGACCCCCTTGTACATCGACTTCACACCCGAACAACAGGCACTGCGCACCGAAATCCGCGGTTACTTCGAGAAGCTCCTCACCCCTGAGGTCCGCGCCGGGCTCGTCGGACTCGAGGGTGGCCCCACCTTCCGCGCCACGGTCGAACGGATGGGACACGACGGCTGGCTCGGCGTCGGCTGGCCAGAGGAGTACGGCGGCCAGGGGCGCACCGCGCTGGAGCAGCTGGTCTGGTTCGAGGAAGCGCGCAGGGCCGGTGCCCCGATTCCCTTCGTGACCCTCAACACGGTGGGTCCCGCGCTCATCGCCCGCGGCAGCGAAGAACAGAAACACCGCTTCCTTCCGGGAATCCTTTCGGGCAAGATCCACTTCGCCATCGGCTACACGGAGCCGCAGTCCGGCACCGACCTCGCCTCGCTCGAGACGAGCGCCGTCCGCGATGGCGATCACTACCTGGTGAACGGAACCAAGATCTTCACCAGCGGCGCGAACCAGGCCGATTACATCTGGCTCGCCTGCCGGACGGACCCCAACGCACGCAAACACGACGGCATCTCGATCCTGATCCTCGACACGAAGCTGGACGGTTTCAGCTGGTCGCCCATCGAGACCGTCGGCGGCGGCGTAACCACGATGACCTACTACGAGAACGTGCGCGTCCCTGCCGATATGCTCGTCGGCAAAGAGAACGGCGGCTGGCAGCTCATCACGCTGCAACTCAACCACGAACGCGTCGGCCTCGCCGCGTTCGGGAGCCTGGCGTTGCTGCTCGTCGAAGAGGTGGCGGAGTGGGCCCGCACCACCGAGGGTCCCGACGCGGTCCCAGTTGCCGAGACGCCCTGGGTACAGATGGCGCTGGGCGGGGCCAGCGCCCGCTGCGAGGCACTCAAGGTACTGAACTGGCGGATGGCGTGGGAACTCGAGCAGGGTCGCCTCGATCCGGCGCTGGCTTCGGCGGTAAAGATCTACGGCACCGAGACCGTGATCGAGGTCTACCGGCTGCTTCTGGAAGTGCTCGGCGTCGGCGGAACCGTCAAGCAGAACTCGGCAGGCGCGTTGCTGCGCGGGCGGATCGAGGAGAACTGGCGCGGCTGCCAGATCAATACGTTCGGCGGCGGCGTGAACGAGGTGCAGCGGGTGATCACAGCAACCCTGGGGCTTCGCATGCCCCGAGCAGGAAAGTAGACGCGTGGACGCAAACGCCCTATTCGAGAAGTTCCAGACTTTCGTCGGTCGTGAGGTCGGCGCAGCCGACGTGGCGCGGGACCCGGTGAACCAGCCGATGATCCGGCACTGGTGCGACGCCGTAAACGACGCCAACCCTGTCTACACGGACACCGACTTCGCCTCGCAGTCCATCCACGGGGGCATCGTCGCACCCCCCACAATGCTGCAGGCCTGGACTATGCGCGGTCTGCGACCGCCGCCCAAGCCGGACGCCGCCAGCCGCGGACCCCAGAACGAGCTCTTCGGAATGCTGGACGCCGCTGGCTTCACGTCCGTTGTCGCCACCAACTGCACCCAGGAGTACACGCGTTACCTGAAACCCGGAGACCACCTGAACGTGTCGATGAGGATCGAGTCGATCTCTCCCGAGAAACACACAGCGCTCGGTGAAGGTCATTTCATCACACAGCTGCTGACCTACCGAGACCAGAACGGAGAAAAAGTGGCCAGCATGCGCTTTCGTCTCCTGAAGTTCAGACCGGGAACCGGCAAGATGCCGCCGCCCGCGCCCGCCCAGGAAACACCGAGTTCTGAGCACCGGCACCCCGAGGAGTAGATCGATGGATTTCGCGTTCAGCGAAGAACAGGAGGCGTTGCGCGATCTCGCAACGCAGATCTTCGCCGATCACACCGGTCACGCGCGGCTGCAGGAACTCGAGAAGAGCGGTGAGTGGTACGACCGCGCACTCTGGTCGGAACTCGCCAAGACGAACCTGACGGCGCTCTGCCTGCCCGAGCAGGTCGGAGGCGGCGGCTGTGGAATCATCGAAACCTGCCTGGTGCTCGCGGAGCAGGGGCGCCACCTGGCACCTGTGCCCTTACTTCCAACGCTGCTACTGGGCGGGCTTCCGCTCGCCGACTTCGGCACCACAGAGCAGCGGGAGCGCTGGCTGCGCCCGGTCGCCGAGGGCGAGGGTGTATTGACCGCGGCGCTGCACGAAGAAGGCAGCGCGCTTCCCGCACTGCCCCGCACCCGCGCGCGGCACGACGGTACCGGCTGGCACCTCGACGGCCTCAAAGTCTGCATACCCGCAGCGCACCTGGCCGACGCGATCCTGGTGCCGGCACGCACCTCCAACACCGAGTGCCGCGTATTCATCATCGAGCCGAGCGCCGAGGGCGCGCGTCTCGAGCGACAGATCACGACGAACCGCGAGCCCCAGGGCCGCTTTGCCCTCGAGGACGTGCGCGTGAGCGACGATGCACTGCTCGGTGACGCCAAGAGCGCCGCCCGGCTTTTCGAGCGCGCGAGCATCGGACTCTGCGCCCTGCAGCTCGGCATCGCCGAGGAGGCATTGCGCCGCACCGCCGTCTACACCACCGATCGGCGGCAATTCGGCAGCCCGATCGGCTCCTTCCAGGCGGTCCAGGTGCGCGCGGCAGACGCCTTCATCGACACCGAGGCCCTGCGCGGCACGCTCTGGCAGGCCGCCTGGCGCCTCTCCGAGGGGCTTCCTGCGGCGCGCGAGGTGGGGGCGGCACGCTGGTGGGCCTGCGTCGCCGGCCACCGCGTGACTCACGCGGCACAACACCTCCACGGGGGGATCGGATCGGACGTCGACTACCCGATCCACCGCTTCATGCTGTGGGCGAAGCAGGTCGAGGCTACGCTTGGCGGCGAGACCCAGGAAGGCGCACGCCTCGGCCGCATCGTGGTCGATTCGCCGCGAAAGGAGGGCTGAGTGAGCACCCATCGGACCGCCACGCTCGGGTACAACGCCGTATCCGTAGGCGACGAGCTGCCGGAGCTGGCCATTCCCCTCACGCCCACCGTGATCATTGCCGGCGCGATCGCCTCGCGGGACTACCAGGACGTGCACCACGACCGCGATCTGGCCGTGCAGCGTGGCTCGAAGGACATCTTCATGAACATTCTCACCACGAACGGATACGTCGGCCGCTTCGTGACGGACTGGGCCGGTCCCAATGCACTGCTCACGAAAGTCGACATCCGGCTGGGTGCGCCGAATTACCCAGGTGACACCATGACGCTCACCGGAACCGTCACCGCCAAAGAGGACGGTGTGGTAAGCGTCGACATCGTCGGGCGCAACGAACTCGGAAACCACGTGACCGGCAGCGTGGACCTGAAGCTCCTGGATGAGGATTCCGCCTAGAGCAGCGCGGTGTACGCTCCGCCGTCCACGTGAATTCCACAGCCGGTGAGAAAACGTGCCGGCTCCGAACAAAGAAACACCGCAATGCTTCCAAAATCGTCCGCACGGCCGATGAAGCCGGCTGGCACCTGGTTGGCGAACCCTTCGAGGTCGCTACCCGCGAGCCGCCGCACCCGGTCGGTATCGTGGAAGCCGGGCTGGAGCGAATTGACGGTAACGCCGTCTTTCGCCACCTCGCGGGAGTCCCCTTTCGACTGAGACCCGCCGCCGGGTCCGAAAGGCCCGGCGCTGCTCAAGGCGTCACGACGACCTTCCCGTAGCTGCGCCGGCCGCCGAGCGCCGCGAGCGCTTCCGGGAGTTCCTCGAGCGGGTAGGTCCGGTAGATCACCGGGCAGATCTTCCCTTCGGCGTAAAGAGCAAAGAGTTCCTGCATCACCGCCGGGATCTTCTGCGGCTCCTTCACGGCGTGTCCGCCCCAGTTGAGCCCAGTGACGGCGATGTTCTTGAGCAGGATGCGGTTCGCCTTGACGCTCGGGATCGTTCCGCTGGCGAAGCCGATCACGAGCAAGCGCCCGTTCCAGGCGATGCACTTGAGCGACTTGTCGAAGACCTCGCCGCCCACGGAATCGTAGATGACGTCGGCACCTTTGCCGTCGGTGAGCGCCTTCACGCGCTCGACGAAGTCTTCCTCGCGGTAATCGATGGTGTCGTCCGCACCGTTCTCGCGCGCGATCTCGAGCTTCTCGGTGCCGCCGGCCGTGGCGATGACCCGCGCGCCGAGAGCCTTTCCGATCTGAACGGCCGCAATGCCCACACCGCCGGCGGCGGCGTGCACGAGGAGATCCTCACCGGACTGGAGGTTCGCGCGGTGGATGAGCGCCATGTACGAGGTGGGGTAGATGATGGGCAGCGCCGCGCCCTGTTCGAACGACACGCCATCGGGAAGCCGATAGCTGCCGAAGGCGGGCATCACGGCACGCTCGGCAAAGCCGCCGAGACCCGGGGCACCGAACACGCGGTCGCCGACCGCAAAGCCCTCGACGCCTTCTCCCACCTTCGTCACTACGCCGGCCACCTCGGCGCCCGGTACGAAGGGGAAGGGGGGCCGCACCTGGTATTCCCCCTTCACCATCAAGATGTCGAAGAAGTTGCAGCCCGCGGCGCGCACCTCGATCCCGAGCGTGCCGGGGCGCACCTCCGGCTCACCGACCTCCCCCACGCAGAGCTCACGCGGATCCATCCAGCTTTCGACCACGACTGCGCGCATCCGACCTCCCGCCCCAGGTAGCCGCCGCATTCTACCACTCGGTTCGGAGTACACTCTGCCCATGAGCGGGCGAACCGAGGAGCTCAAGCAGGCCGTGTGCAGCGCCGTCGCCGCGATGCGCGATGAGCTTCTGCACATTTCGCACGCAATTCACGCAGAGCCCGAACTCGCCTTCGAGGAACGCGAGGCCGCAGCACTGCTGGTCGAAGCGCTGCGCTGCAACGGCCTGGAGGTCACCGCAGGCGCCCACGGGCTCGAGACAGCCTTCGCGACGGACTTCGGCCCCAGCGACGCGCCCTGCGTCGCGCTGCTGGCGGAATACGACGCGCTACCCGGAATCGGCCATTCGTGCGGCCACAACCTGATCGCCACAGCGAGCGTCGGTGCGGGCCTGGCGCTGGCAAAGCTCGGCACAGACCTGCCCGGACGGGTGCGCGTCCTGGGCACGCCCGCAGAGGAGCACGGCTGCGGCAAGGAGTTAATGGCACGCGCGGGAGCCTTCGAGGGTGTCGACGCGGCGCTCATGATCCACCCGGCCAGCGTGAATCTGGCGAGCATGCCCTGCATCGCCATGGCCGAACTCGACGTCGTCTACCACGGCCAGGCGTCGCACGCGGCCGCGCTACCGGAACGCGGCCTGAACGCCCTCGACGCCATGGTTGTGGGCTACCAGGCAGTCGCTGCGTTGCGCCAGCACATCGGTCGAAACGAACGAATACACGGCATCATCACCGACGGAGGTCAGGCGCCGAACGTCGTGCCCGAGCGGTCGGCTGGACACTTCTACGTCCGCGCTGCGGGCTTCGAACCCCTCGAACCGCTGAAGCAACGCGTCGAATCCTGCTTCCGAGCGGGTGCCCAGGCCACCGGCTGCGAGATCGAAGTGCACTGGGGCGAGGCCGACTACCGCGACATCCTCTACAACGAGCCGCTCGCAGCGGCCTTCCAAAGCAATGCGGAAGCACTCGGACGCGAGTTCCTTCCCTGGGACCGGCTCCCCCCGGCGGTCCAGGGCAGCACGGACCTCGGCAACGTGAGCTACCGGATCCCGGCGATCCACCCGATGCTCGCCGCGGCGCCGCAGCACGTGACCATTCACAACGCCGAGTTCGCAAAATGGGCGGGATCGGAAATGGGCGACGAGGCTGCGCTCGATGGGGCAAAGGCCCTGGCCATGACGACCATCGACTACTTCACGGACGCGGATCTCCGCGAACGCGTGCGGGCGGTCTTCCAGGCCGCGAGCTTCGCGTGAACGTGCGGGGCGATGCGGCTCCCGGCGATTCGCTCCGATCCATTCACGAATCGGTATGGATCGCACCGACCGCCCAGCTCTACGGGAAGATCTCGATCGGAGAGGGCTCTTCGGTGTGGCACAATGCCGTGGCCCGTGCGGAATGTCAGGAGATCGCGGTCGGGCGCATCGCAAACATCCAGGACTTCGTGATGCTCCACGTGGGCTTCGACACACCCACGCGCATCGGCGACTTCTGCTCGATCGCACATCACGCTACGGTTCACGGCTGCACGCTGGGTAACGCGGTCCTGGTCGGACCGGGAGCGGTGATCATGGATGGGGCCGAGATCGGTGCGGGCTCGATCGTCGCCGGCGGTGCAATCGTTCCCGAGGGACGGATCTTCCCGCCACACGCGATCCTCGCCGGAGTTCCCGCCAAGAAGATCGGCGAGCGGGATTCCTCGCGGCCCAACCGCCTGAACGCCTGGCTATACCACCGCAACGCGGAGTTCACACGGCGCGGCGACTACCGTTGCTGGGAAGGCCCCGACTACGACGCGTGGTTGTCCGCAAAGACCGCCGAAGTCGAACACGACACCGATCTCTGAGATCCCAGGTATCAGGCGCCGATGCCGCGGAAGAGCTGGTCGACGGCCACGGCGATGGCCTGGCGGCAACCCTCCTCGTCGATGAGGCCATTGGCCCACGAGATCCGCGCACCACTCGTCGCGTGAAACAGCGTGCGCGACGCCGCCAGCACGTCGACTTCGCGGTCGAGTTCGGCGTGAGCGCGACCGGCCTGGAGGATCTCCGCAATCAGGCCAATGGTGCGGTCGTGCAGTGCCAATACGTTGCGCGCCACCCGCTGATGGGGATACGTGGTGGCGCGCAGGGCGATCACGGTGAGATCCTTCTCCCGGGCCAGCAGCTCGTGCTGGGAGGCGAAGAAGGCGTGCAGCCGCCCGCGGACCGGCGCGTTGTGCGGGTCGGCACTGCGAAAGCGTGCCCACGCCTCCTCCTGGAGGTCGGCGAGTTCCTGCACGAGGAGTTCTTCCTTCGTCTCGACGTGGCGGTAGATCGAACTCGCGCCCATGCCCGCGCGCTCCGCGATGGCACGCAGGGTGGCGCCGTCGAAGCCACGCTCCCGAAAGAGCTCCCGCGCAGCGCGGCGGATGCGCTCCCGGCTGCGGCGGCCACGCCGCAGCCGGCCGTCGTCTGCCCGCAAACGTGTCCGCGCAGCGCGCCCGACCGGGGACGTAGGTCTCACGACAGCCAGGATCGCACACCCGCAAACGTGACGGGGACCCGGCCGTTTCGGCCGGGCCCCGGGACGCCGCACCCTCTGGCGCTCCCCAGCGGCCCAGTCAGATGCGGCGTTCGACACCGTGGTGCGCCAACCCCTTGGGGTGGCTCTGCACGGCGTTCACGAACCTGTCGTGCGCCGTACACAGCAACATCCATGCCCGACCTGGAGTAGCTCGACAACCCGTTGCAAACACGACGGAATGCGGCGAACTGGGAACGCTGGCCCTAGCGGACCCTGGGAAGAAATCTTCCAACCCGGTGGAAGAATGATTCTTTCGAAAGCCTAAAAAAAGAGCTGTCCGAAACGTGGATCAGGGGGGGGGGAGCTCCGAGAGGATCCGCCGCAGCGAGCTTCCCGTGCGCCCCTCGAGCGTGAGCAGCCGCCGCCGCAGGCGAAGCGCCACTTCGACGCCGGCCGCATTCACGCCGAGATCGCGCATCAGCGCCACCGCCACACGCAGTTCCTCGGCAACCTCGGGTTCGAGCCAATCGGACTCGAAGAGACCCTCCCGCCGCAGCCGCACGAGATCCTGCGGCTCGACACCGAGAAACTCGAGCACCACTTCTATGCGAACCGGCTTCGACATCAGAAGAGCCCCCTGCGCAGCTCGTCCCCGGAGGCGCTGTCGAGCTTCTCGAGTTGCTCCCCTGCCTCGGGCGAGAGGCCACGCGGAACGCGGATCTGGACTATGGCGTAGAGGTCACCCGCCCCGCCTCCCGCCGGGTTCGAAACGCCCTTACCGCGCAGCCGGAGCTTGGCACCGGAGTCCGTACCGGCGGGAACCGTCAGCGTGGCACGCCCGTCGAGCGTCGGCACCCTCACTTGCGCTCCGAGCGCCGCCTCGCTGACGCTGAGGGGCAGATCAAAGTAGACGTCGAGTTGCTCGCGGCGGAAGAACGGGTGAGGCCGCACTCGCACCCGCGCGTAGAGATCGCCGGGCAGACCTTCGCCGGAACCCACACCGCCCTTGCCCCGGAGCCGGATGCGCCCGCCATCGGCTACGCCCGGCGGAATGGCAACGGTCAGCGTCTCGGGCCGAAGCTCTCCGTCGGGACCCGGAAGAGCAAAGGAAAGCCGCTTCTCACCGCCGCAGACGGCCTCGAGGAAATCGAGTTCGAGTTCCGCCTCGAGATCCGGCCCGCGCCGACCGCGCGGCCCTTCGCTCCAGCCGCGCCGTGCGTAGAGATCGGAGAAGAGGTCCTCGAGCCCACCAAACTGGAAACTCTCGCCCCCCCCACTGCCAAAGCCCGTCGAGCCATCACCGAATCGCTGCTCGAAGGACGCCCGAGCCTCGCGCGCCTTCTCCGCGTCGAAGCCGACTTCGAGTGCGACCTCTCCGAACTCGTCGTAGTCGCGCCGACGGTCCACATCGGAGAGAACGGCGTGGGCCTGGGAGACAGCTTTGAAAGCCTCCTCGGCGGCGGCGTCGCCGGGGTTCACGTCCGGGTGATGGCGACGCGCAAGCTTCCGGTAGACCTTGCGAATCTCGTCGGCACCGGCGTCCCGGGCGACTCCGAGCACCTCGTACAGATCTCTTTTTCCGGCGTTTTCCGTGCGCACTTCCGGCATGTGCCTCAAAGCTAAGCACGCGCAACGAGGCAGCAAGCCGCCGCCCCGCAACGGGCGGCTCAGCGAATCGCACCCTCCCGAGGACGATCAGCCAGGGTTTCGGTCGAGAGTTCGAGCAGCTCCGGGCTCTCCACGCGCTCCCGAATGCCCTCGAGCGTGTAGTAGGAGTACAGCCCGTCCTCGATGCGCTCGTCGTAGGTCCAGGCCATTTGGATCTTGCGGCGACCGCTCGCTCCCGGCTCGATCCGGCCAATCACTCCGAAGATCGAGCACGTGCCGTATTCCCAGAGGTGGTGGTGGCCGGCCGGGTAATCGATCGAGCCGAGGTTTGCGACGAAAAGCGAAGTGTACAGGGGATCCGCGTCGATCAGGCTGCGTGGCACCAAGCCAAAATAGTCGAGACAGCCCAGCAGCTTGATCAACAGGCCGACAACGGGTGTGGGCAAACGGAGCAACCAGCCCACCTCCTTGTCAGCCTGCGTCTTCTCGCCAGCGCGCTGTGGGTTCAGCCGGTCGTAGACAGCGTCCACCATCTCGTCGAGAGTCTCGGTGTCGGGATGAAAGCGCCGCTTCACCGTAATCATCGGCGAGCCGTCGAAAATCTCGCGCTTCGCGCTAAACGTCAGCCACTCGCCATCGCGCTGCCAGAGCCGCCCGCCTTTGACAAAACGGTTGACGCCAGGGCGCAGCCGGAGCGCCTGACTCATCGACCGCAGCAAGAGGTGGAAGAGCGTTACCGGGCGGTCTTGCGACCGTTCGCGGTTCTTCTTCTCCAGGAACTCGAGGGCGGCCTCGACCTCGATATCCTGGAACATGTAGAAGACCGAGTCATTCCGGCGCGGCGAGATGAAGGGCATCATCCGCCGCAAATTCGACAGCGTCTCGACCGGCTTGGCATCGGGGCGCCGGGGCAGCATGTGCGGACCTCCCGGGGAGGCGGTGGAAGCCTAGCTCCCGGCGATGGCCAGGCGGGGCTCCTGGGCTAGGCCCCCTCGCGGGTCTTCGGAGAAGTATCTTCGCCGGGGAGCGTGAGGATTTCGCGCGGGAAGGCCTCGACGAGGAACCCGACGACATCGCGCACCGACACCACGAAGGCCGGCCGGTGCTCCTGGTCCACGACCGGGATGTGACGAAAGCCGCCCACGCTCATCTTGTTGAGGGCGTGCGCCACCGTGGAATCTACCGCCAGGCACTCGGGGTCGGGGGTCATCACCTCGGCGATTCCCAGGGTGGCCGGGTTCTTGCCCCGGTCCACGATGCGCAGCAACACGTCCCGCTCGGTGAAGATCCCGAGCAGCTTGCTCTCCTTGGTGCCGTCGTCCGTCACGAGGACGCACCCGCGGTGCTCCCGCTGCATGGAGCGCATGGCCTCGGTCACGGTGTCCGCAGAAGCCAGGATCACCGCCTCGCGGACAGGCAGGACATCCAGCGATTCCCGGACGAGGCCGGCATCGAAGTCGCGAGAATCACGTGGCTTTTCGAAGTACGGATCGTCCCCGAGATCATCGACCATGGGGCAGGCCTCCTCGTCTCCCAGGGGGTAGGGTAGTCCTCGAAGTGGGTGCACGACAACCGGCACGTCCCCGTGGGCATGGTACGCTCATTACCGATGCTGCGCACCATTTTCCGCATGTTCCCGCTCGCGCTCGTCCTCTGCTCGTGCGGGATACCCGCCGAAGAACAGAAGACGACCGACAAGGCAATGGAGACCATCGACGAGGCGCCGGAGCGCATTCGCAGGGAAGTATTGCGCACCTGTAACAAGTGGATGCACTCGCAGCGCACATGTAAAGACGAAGAGGTGCGCCTCGCACAGATGGAGTGCTGGCTCGAGATGGGTCTGCCGCACCTGAAGCGCGCCCTGAAGCGCAACATGCTCCAGCGTGCACGCGACCAGAAGACCCTGCAGCACCAGAGCCTCTGCATGGAAAAGAAGGGCTGGCGCTTCCGCAAACCGACCAAGACCTACATGTAGCGGTGACAGACGAAACGGGAGGAGCAGCATGGCAGCGACTTCTCCGGTGAGCCTCTTCGACTTGACTGACCGGGTCGCCGTCGTGACGGGCGGCAGCCGCGGTCTCGGGCGTGAGATGGTCCTGGCCTTCGCGCGAAGCGGCGCCGACGTGGTCATTGCGAGCCGCAAGCTCGAAGCCTGCGAGAAACTCGCAGAGGAAGTGCGTGCTGAGACGGGGCGCGCGGCGCTCGGCGTCGGGTGCCACGTGGGCCGCTGGGCAGACTGTGACGCGCTCGCTGACCGTGCCCTCGAGCATTTCGGACGGGTCGACGTGCTGGTCAACAACGCGGGCATGTCGCCGATCTACCCCTCGCTAGCCGACGTGAGTGAAGAACTCTGGGACAAGGTGCTGGCCGTGAACCTCAAGGGCGCCTTCCGGCTCTCGGCACGACTCGGCACCCACATGGCTGGTGCCGAAGGCGGCTCGATCATCAACGTCAGCAGCATCGCCGCTGTAGCAGCGACGCCCAGCGAGGTCCCCTACGGCGCGGCGAAGGCCGGACTCCACAACCTCACCCTGAGCATGGCGCGGGCCTTTGCGCCCAAGGTGCGGGTCAATTGCATCATGCCGGGCCCGTTCATGACCGACATCAGCAAGGCATGGAGTCCCGAGATGATCGAAGGTTTGCGCCGGTTCGTGCCGCTCGGCCGCGGCGGCGAGCCCCACGAGATCTGCGGCGCCGCGCTCTACCTGGCCAGTGCCGCGTCGGGCTTCACCACCGGTGCGATCCTGAAGCTCGACGGCGGCGCCGTCTACCCAGCTGCTTGAGGGTCTGGGTTCGATGCGCCACGGGAAGGCATCGAACCCCAGACCCGCTGCTCAGAAGATCGCCCGGAGCCCGAGCAATGACCAGAGGTTGCGTCTCCTGGCTTGCGAGGGTCCGCACACCGCGGCACCACTGCGTCATCCCAGGCGACTCACGGCTCTATACGGCTCCGGTTTCCGCGCCCACCACCAGCCTGTATCGATGCATCCCAGTCTGGACCCGTCCCCTGCCCCGCGATCCCTTCCGGCGCGAGGGACGACCCGCTTCGGCCCTCGCAACCGGCACCCTGGTCCCCCTTATCTAAATACTATACTGGGGTATACTTATAACCCCGTGGCCCACATCGACCGAGATGGCAGGAAACTGCTGGCCCGCGTCCGCCGGATCCGAGGCCAGATCCAGGGGATCGAGAAGGCCCTCGAGGGCGAGAGCGACTGCACCTCCCTGCTCCAGACGATCGCCGCGACGCGGGGCGCGCTCAACGGCTTGATGGCCCAGATCGTCGAGGGGCACATCCGGGAGCACGTGATCGACCCCAGCCAGCCGCCCACTCCAGAGCAGGTGGCGGCTGCCGATGAGTTGGTAGACGTCGTGAAGGCATACCTGAAGTGATCGGGAGAGGGATGCATCGCACTTCGACCGGAGGGATCAGGGCTGTGAGCTGCGGCCGCTCCGCCAGACTGGGAGTGTGGAGGTGCCGCGCCCGCCTGCGCACCGCGTTGCTCGCGGTGGTCTGGACCCTCCCGGGCGTCTGGTGCACGACGCACTTCGTCGCGCACGAACTCGAGCCGAAGCACCACGCGCTGCACGCAATGCTCGATGCAGGCGACCGCATCGTCGGCATCTGCGACGATCGCGTCCACCGCCACTCCCACATCGACTCGCCCGCCGTGGCGTCGAACGACGCGGGAAAGAAACTCGGGTCCTTCGCGCTCTCCGCGGCGGCCGGAGAGTTCTCCTCAGCGGACGCAGCCCAGACGTGGTACCCGCACAGTGGGGCTCCGGGGGCGTCCACCGGCGTACCCGTCGCCTCGGGACCTCGAGCGCCACCCCTCTCCTAGCACTCGTCAGTCGCGTCACGCCGCTTCGCGTGGCATCCGACACATCCGTGTTTCGAACCTTCCGGCCGCGCCGGAAGACCTCCGACTCACATTCGTCGCTCCGTGGAATCAACTCAGGACTCACCGCATGTCATCGACATTCGATCGGATCGCAGAAGCTCCTTGCGTCCGAACCCGAGCGCGCAGGAACGCGCGCGGCTGCATCTCGCTCGCGCATCTTCGCAAGCGCAGGCCGACTCTTCTGGTGGTCGTCGCGCTGGCCGGCCAGCTGGTGGTCTCCGGCAGCGTCGGAGCGGAGACGACCCAGGAGCTGAACCTGCGTGAGGCCGTCGATCGGGCGCTCGCACGGAACAAGCAGCTCGCGGCGTTCGGCTTCAGGATCGCCGAGCAGGAGGGGCGGCTCGAGCAGGCGGGCTTGCTTCCCAACCCCCAGGTGGATCTCCTCTTCGAGAACATCGGCGGCCAGAACACCAATCTCGGCTTCGAGAGCGCGGAGACGACGCTCAGCATCGCCTGGGCGATCGAGCCCGGACTTCGCGGGCGGCGGGTCGGGGTGGAGCGCGCGCGCAGCGAGCAGACGCAGCTCGATGCACGGATCCTCCGCCTCGATGTCGCGGCGGAGACCGCCCAGCATTTCCTCAGCTGCCTCGAGACCCAGTCGCACCTGCGAGCCACCGACGAGGCCATGGCGCTAAGCGAGCGCACGGTGGCTGCGGTGGAGCGGCGCGTGCGGGCGGGTCGGGCACCGAACGCGGAGCTGATGCGGGCCCGGGCGGAGCTTGCGACCGAACGCCTCGCCCGAGACGACGTCAGCCACGAGCGATCGGTCGCACTCCATCGCCTGGCCGCGCAGTGGGGCGAGACCGCTCCCTCGTTCAGCCGCGTCGAGGGAGATCTGCTCGAGCTCCCCAAAGTGCCCGGCTTCGACGAACTCGCGGCGCGCATCGATCGCAATCCCAAGCTGGCGCGCCTCGCATCCGAGGAACGGGTGGCCGAAGCGCGGCTGGACCTGGCGCGCGCCCGCCGCTGGCCGACCGTCACCCCCAACGTGGGGGTCCGGAAGTTCGAACTCACCGGCGACTGGGCCCTCGTCGCGGGGCTCACGGTCCCGTTCCCGGTATTCGACCGCAATCAGGGTCGCGTGGCGGAGTCGCGCGCAGCGGTGGCACGCACGCGCGCGGACACCGAGTCCGAGCGCGTCCGCGTCCACACGACTCTCTACGAGATCTACCAGGAGATGCAGCACAGCATTCATCGCGCAGAGGTTCTCCGCCACGAGGTAATCCCCCGCTTCGAGAAGACCCTCGTAGAGACACAGCGAGGCTACGAGAAGGGCCGCTACCCCTACATCGATCTGCACACGGTGCAGGTGGAGCTGCTCGCGGCCCGGCACTCCCTCGTCGAGGCCGGAACGACTGCACATCGGCTCGTGATCACCCTCGAGCGGCTCACGGGCGAAGGAGTCCTGAAATGAAGACCTCGAAGACGCTTACCAGAATCGATCTGATCGGCGCCCTGCTGCTCCTCTCCCTCGTATCGACCGGGTGCGAGAATCGAGAGTCCGGGTACGGGAGCGCGCAGGCGGACCACACCGAGGTGCACGCGGGATCGCACGGGCACGGGAGCGCGCAGGCGGACCACACCGGGGTGCACGCGGGATCGCACGGGCACGGGAG
>MPME02089790.1_pt1:0-22500 | contig 65544 bp, 51 predicted proteins | sample 1617261 | NCBI WGS metagenome assembly MPME02 (sample SAMN05944811, study PRJNA350692) | marine metagenome | biome: marine; feature: ODZ; material: water; isolation source: 150 m water sample filtered on 30 um supor filter | place: Pacific Ocean | collected 2012-04-09 | depth 150m m
CGAGGTCAGCACCAGCGCCTCGGATGCGCTCGATATCGAGGTCAGCACCAGCGCCGCGGATACGCTCGATATCGACGCCAGCGCCGCGGACATGGACTACCTCGGTCTGTTGCCCGATGAGGAAGTCGATCTCCTGGCGCTGGGCGAGACTGGAGAGATTCCCTTGGAAATCGACTCGCCGGGACCCTCCGCAGCGCCGGGCCTGGATCCCGCGCTCGCCGAAACCCAGCCGGACGGGAACCTCTTTGGCGAGGTCGGAACCGACCTGTCCGAAACTGCCGGGGACAATCTGGAGAAAGCCTGACCCGTGCCCGAGCTCGCACCCGCGGAGATCAAAGCGCTCGCGCGCATCATGGACGAGTTGGACTACTACCAGATCATGCACGTAAAACCGGGTGCGTCCCCGCGCGAGGTGAAGCAGTCCTACTACTCCACATCGCGCTGCTTTCACCCCGATGCGAACCGCCACCTGGCCGGCGACCTCCGCGAGGCAATCGTCGAGATCGCCAAGCGTGTAACCGAGGCCTACGCCGTGCTCCGGAATCCCCGCCGGCGCGAGGCCTACGACCAGATGCTCGAAAATGGCCGCGGCGTCCGCCTCCAGCTGGTCCAGGCCACCGAGGAGGCCCGTCAACAGGTCGAGAACGTCGCGGCTACTCCCCAAGGCCAGCAGTACTGGAACCTGGCTCAGTCCGACAGCGCGCGCGAAGACTGGCCGTCCGCCGTCCGGAACCTGCAGACCGCTCTCGCCTTCGAGCCCTCGAATACAGTGCTGCGCAACGCCCTCGACGCAGCGAAGACCCGCATCCACTAGGGTTTCGCCCGGACCCCTCCAGCCGCGCTTGCGCGCGCCGGCCGTACCCGTGCATTGACACTTGCCCGCTCCCGCTGGCATCCTTCCCGGTCACTCCCGCGTCGGGCTGGGACCGGCGCCCACGAAGGAAGAGCTACAGCATGGCGGAGGACAAGTCGGCAAAACCGCGTCCGGTGGTGCAGTTTCTCGCAATCCCCGATGACGGGGACCCCTACCTCGAGGGCCACAAGTGCGGGAACTGCGGCGCTATTTTCCTCGGACCCCGCGAGACCTGCTCGAGCTGCGGATCGAACGGAACCTGCGAGGCGACCCGGCTCTCGAATCACGGCGAGCTCTACGTCTACTCGATCGTGCACCGCTCGTTTCCCGGTATCGACGTCCCCTACATCTCGGCGATTGTCGACCTCGAAGGCGGCGGAACGGTGAAGGGCAACCTGATCAACGTGGAGCCGGATCCGGAGAAGATCCAGATGGGGATGCCCGTCGAAGTCGTCTACCAGGTCGCACCGCGCAAGGACGCCGAAGGCAACGAATACCTCACCTACTACTTCCAGCCCCGTTCCTGAGGCGGCAAGGAGAACCCCGATGAGCGACGTCTACGTCCTCGGAATCGACATGATCAAGTTCGGCCGGTACCCGGAGAGCAGCGTGCCGAAGCTCGGCGCACAAGCGGCACGGCTGGCGCTCGAAGACGCGGGCATGACGATCCAGGACATGGAAGCCCTCTATTCCGGCAACCTGATGCAAGCGGCCGCGATGGTGGGCCAGCGCATCCTCCAGGAGATCGGGCAGACCGGCATCCCGGTGACGAATAGCTCGAATGCATGTGCCACCGGCGCCACCGCGTTCCGAGAGGGCTGGACCGCCATCAAGGCCGGAATCTACGACACCGTGCTGGTGGTCGGCGTCGAGCAACTGGGCAAGGCCGGCCTCCTGGGCGGCGGCGGCGGCGGTAGCGGAATTCCCACCGAGGGCCTGCTGGGCTCCGGGCTCATGCCCGCTGTCTTCGCCGAGGCCGGCATGGAACACACCCGCAAGTACGGCACCACCTTCGAGCAGTTCGCGAAGGTCTCGGTGAAAAACCACCGGCATTCCATGAGAAACTCGAAGTCGATGTACCAGAAGGAGACACCGCTCGAGATGGTGATGAACTCCGAGATGATCGCCTACCCGAACACCAAGCTGATGTGCTCGGTGAACGTCGACGGGGCGGCGGCGGCTGTACTCGTCAGCGAGCGCAAGGCGCGCGAACTCGGCACGGGGCGCGCCGTGAAGATCTCGGCTTCGGTCCTGACGAGCGATCCGTGGACCGAGCGCGACCTGGTCATGCCCGACGTCAACACCTGCACCCGCCGGGCCGCCAAGGCGGCCTACGAAATGGCTGGCGTCGGCCCCGACGACCTCGACCTCGTCGAGTTGCACGACTGCTTCGCCACGGCCGAGATCCTGCACTACGAGAACCTCGGACTCTGCGGCGAAGGGGAAGCCGGCAAGTGCATCGACGAGGGCGAGACGGCCCACGGCGGTCGCATCCCGGTGAACGTCTCCGGAGGGCTGCTCTCCAAGGGACACCCCTTGGGTGCCACCGGGGTGGCAAATATCTACGAGTTGACGACGCATCTGCGCGGCGATGCCGGCGACCGGCAGGTCGAAGGCGCGCGAGTCGGCCTCGCCCACGTGATCGGACTCGGCAGTGCCTGCGGTATCCACATTCTGGAGAAAGTGAACTAAATCCCGCCACGACCGGACCTCGCGTCTCGCTGGATCCTGTATGTTGCCCGGGTGAGGATTTGCCTCTTCGCGCTCGTGGTACTGGTGTGCGCACTCGGCTGCGGCACTGACGAAGGGGCGACCGGACCGGCCCCGTCCGAAGACCCGCAATCTGCAACCTTCTCGCCGGCGACCGCGAATGCGGCCGAGCGCGGCGGCCCGGAAAAGCCCCGGAAACGGCCCCGCGGGCGGCCACTCCCCGCACTGAGCGGTCAGAGTCTCGAGGGCAAAAAGATTTCCGTTGCCGACCTGCTCGGCAAGCGCCTGATCCTCTACATCTTCAACCCCGACGTTCGCCAGGCCGCACCCGTGACTCAGGCGGTGAATGCAATCGCCCCGCTGCAGGGCAAGCAGAACTTCGAAATCCTCGGTATCGCGACCGGCTCGAACCGGGCGCAAGCCAGAGCGTACGTGGCCGATCAGGGAATCGAGTTCCCGGTAATCGACGACAGCAGCGCGCAGTTGGCGCAAACACTGGGTCTCCGCGAGCCGGTCACCCTGCTCGCCACCGACTCCGAAGGATTCCTGACCTACGGCGTCGACGGCTTCGCCGACCTGAACGCCGCGGCCATCGAGGAGAGCCTGCGCACAGTGCTTCGCCTGCCCGATACCGGCCCGGCCGGGCCGCAACACCCGCTGGCCCCGGACTTCTCGGGAGACATCCTCGGTTCGGACGAACGCTTCGAACTCTCCGCCCAAGGCGGGAAAGGCGTGATCCTGATCTTCTTCCTCCACACCTGCCCGCACTGCCACCACGCCCTGGAGTCCCTGCGCAGCATTCTCGAGGGCTTGCCCGAACAGGGGCGGCCCACGCTGGTGGGGGTGGAGCTCACCGGGCGCACGCACGCGGTTCGCAGCCTGCTGAAGCAGGAGGGGCTCGACTACTTCCCGGTCCTCTTCGATGACGACGGGAGCATCCAGAGAGACTACCGGGTCTTCGGCGGTGTCCCGGACATCTTCTTCATCGACGCCAGCGGGCACATCATTGGGCGCCTCCAGAGCTGGGAAGAGCAGACCCACCAGCCTTTGGCCCGGATGCGCGCCGCAAAGATCGGCGGCGGGCCGGTGCCGATGCTCCTCAACACCCGGGGCTACAGCGGAAACGAAGTCTGCGGCATATGCCACGAAACGGAGTACGACACGTGGCAATTCACCACCCACGCGAGCGCCTACGACACGCTGGTCACGCACGGTGCCGACACTGACGAGGAATGTGTGAGCTGCCACGTGCTCGGCCACGGGCAGCCCGGCGGCTTCCTCGACTCGATTGCCACGCCGCAACTAGAGGACGTGGGCTGCGAGTCGTGCCACGGGCGCGGCGGACCCCACCTTTCGCCCGGATTCGTGCCCAACGGCGACTACGGCGCTGTCTGCATCACGTGCCACGACACGGAGCACTCCCTCGGTTTCGACTACGAGAAGTTCCGGCCGCGCATATCGCACGCCGAAAACGCCCACCTCCTGGAACTGGCGCCCGAGGAGCAGCAGCGCCTGCTCGCAGAACGCGGCCGGCCGGGGGGTTCCCCGCTCCCAACCGCCGCCGAGTTCGTCGGCTCCGACGCCTGCCGCACCTGTCACGCCGCAGAGTTCGAGACCTGGGCCGGACAGCCCCATGCCCACGCCGTCGCGTCTTTGAAGACAGCGGGGAAGGCATCGGACACCGACTGCCTGCGCTGTCACACCACGGGCTTCGGCCTACCGGGCGGCTATTCCGTGGAGACCCCTCTTCCGGACCAAACCGATCTGGCACGGGTGGGCTGCGAGTCCTGCCACGGACCCGGCGGCGACCACGTCGAGGACAGTGCACCCAAGGTCGGCACCATCCTGTCGCTCGGGGACAAATGCGATTCTTGTGTGATCCTTCAGATCTGTGGCAGTTGCCACGATGACGCCAATGACTCGGGCTTCGAATTCGAGGTACAGGAGAAGATCGACCGGCAGCGTCACGGCACGAAAGAACCGGGCGGCAAGCCGAAGACCGCCGCTTCGAAACAGCGTGCCGTCGCAATCGCCGAGAGGGGTTGACCGGTGGCGGATGCAGGCGTCCCCCGCGGTGACGAGACGCGCGCCGTGCTCGGAATCGCATGCGCCTGGCTCCAGGAGTTGGCTGAGGAGGGAATCGAAGCAGTACCGGTTGCGTCCGGGCCGGTCGAGGTCCCGGACGCGGAGCACGACCCCGCTCCCCGGCGGGCTCCGCTCTCCGCCCCGCGGCAGACCGGCCTCCTGGACACGGCGACCTGGGGCGCGAATCCGCATCTCGAGGAAGTGTGCGCGGCGCTTGGAGAGTGCACCCGCTGCCGCCTCTCCGAAGGTCGGACCCAGATCGTCTTCGGCGACGGCAACCCGGACGCCCGACTTCTATTCGTCGGTGAGGGACCGGGCGAGCAGGAGGACCTGCGGGGCCTCCCCTTCGTCGGCCGCGCCGGCGAGTTGCTGACCCAGATGATCGAGAAGGGGCTCGGAATCCCGCGCAGCACGGTCTACATCTGCAACATCGTAAAGTGCCGGCCTCCGGCAAACCGCACACCCCAGGCCGATGAGGTGGCGACCTGCAGCCCGTTCCTCGACGGCCAGATCGACGCGGTGAAGCCGCGCGCCATCGTCGCCCTGGGCAAACCGGCGACGAGCCTTCTGCTGGGCCGCGAGGTCGCAATCACCCGCGTGCGGGGCACCTGGCACGAGTACCGGGGAATTCCCCTGATGCCGACCTTCCACCCGGCCTTCGTCCTGCGCCAGTACACCGCCGAGAACCGCCGCAAGGTCTGGGAAGACCTGAAGGCGGCCCTGGCACGCGCCAACGAAGAGTCGCCAGGCTAGTAGGGGCGCTCCGGAACGGCAGCAGACTGGGCCTCGCGAAACTCCTCGAGGCGCTTGCGCACCGCCGGGTCCCGGCCCGCCAGGATCGCGACGGCGAAGAGCGCGGCATTCTTGGCGCCGGCCTTGCCGATGGCGAACGTCGCGACCGGAATGCCGCCGGGCATCTGTACCGTGGCGAGCAGGGCATCCAGGCCCTGGAGCGCCGAGCTGTCGATGGGAACACCGAGCACGGGCAACACGGTGTGGGCGGCCGTCACCCCAGCCAGGTGAGCGGCGGCGCCGGCGCCCGCAATCACTACCTCGATTCCGCTCTGCTCCGCTTCGGACAGGTACCGCGTGAGACGATCGGGCGTCCGGTGGGCAGAGATGACCCGGGCATCGCTGGCAATCCCGAGCTTCGCAAGAGTCTCCTCGGCGGCCTTCATGACGCCCCAGTCGTTCTTGCTGCCCATGATGATCGCAACCCGGGGACTCGACACCTGGGACCTCCTCCGGTCTGGCGGCGCTAGCATAGCCCGCGCCGAGGAGGACGCCGTGTCACGAACTCCGACCACGAGGGCAACGACTGCGCTGTGCGGCATCGTCCTGCACCCGGCCAGCCACACGCGCTCGCCGGCGATGCACGGCGCCGCCTTCCGCGCGGCGGGCATCGACGCAACCTATTTGGCCTTCGACGTTCCGCCGGAATCCCTATCCGCCGCGATCGCCGGCGCGCGCGCCCTGGGGATGCGCCAGCTCGCGGTTTCGCTGCCGCACAAGGAAGCCGTGATGCACCACCTCGATGTCATCGACCCGGTGGCGCGGCGCATCGGTGCCGTCAACACGGTCACGCTGCGCGAAGGGAGACTCGAGGGATCGAATACGGACTGGAGCGGCGCCGTGCGGGCGCTCGAGCGGGAAACCGCACTCGACGCAGCGCGGGCTGTCGTGCTCGGGGCTGGGGGAACCGCCCGAGCCGTGGTGCACGGGCTGCGCGAGCGCGGTGCGCAGGTGACCGTGCTCAACCGCACCCCGGAACGGGCGCAAGCCCTGGCGGCCGAACTGGGGGCGGTTGCGGGGGGGCCGCTCACGGCCCTGGGCGAAACGCCTCACGACGTGCTGGTCAACACGACGTCTGTCGGCCTGCACGACGACGCTTCCCCGGTGCCGGCGGAGGCGATCGCACCCGAGGCGGTCGTAATGGATGCGGTCTACGAGCCGGAGCGCACCCGGTTTCTCCGCGACGCCGAGGCACGCGGCGCGCGCACCGTCACCGGCCGTTGGATGCTCGTCTACCAGGCGGCGGAACAATTCGAATTGTGGACCGGAAAGAAGGCACCTGTCCAGGCGATGGCCGCGGCGTTCGACGCGACCGGGAATGCGTAGCTACCCCGAGTAGCCCCACTTCTGCTTGTTCTCTTCGACCTGCTCGGGAGTCGGTTTCGCCTTCTCCTCGACACTGGGCACCTGGAAGTCGTCCTTGCTGTCGAGCAGCCCGGCGTTGACCGCCGTGTCCTTCACAAACAGCTCCGGCACCTGCTCATCCTCGAAGATCGCCTCCCACGGGCACTCGGGCTCGCACACGCCGCAGTTGATGCACTCTTCGGGATCGATGAAGAGCTGGTTGGGGAAGGTATCGGTGTCACTCCCCGTGTACTCGTAGATGCAGTCGACGGGGCACACCTCGACGCACGACTGATCGACACAATCCCGGCAGAGTCGTGTAATCACCCAGGTCATCGAAACTTCCAGCCTTTCCCTCTCGCGCGGCACGGCCACGCGGTGTGGAAAAGAAGCGCAGCCTATTTGAGCTTCTTCTCCTTGTAGACCACGTGCTTGCGCACCACCGGATCGTACTTCTTCAGTTCGATCTTATTGGGCGTGTTCTGCTTGTTCTTCACCGTCGTGTAGAAATGGCCCGTCCCGGCCGACGACTCGAGCTTGATCTTTTCGCGTTTGCCCTTTTTTGCCACGCCGATCGCTACCTCAACCCGATACCGGCTCGGGCACGTCGGTACCGCTCCGGGTGAATACGCGAACGATCCGGTCGCCGTCGCGCCGCACCCGCACCCGACTCGGGGCGCCGCCTTCAGAATCGACGAGCATCACATTGGAGGCATCGATGTAGCCCTCCTGCTCGATGATGCCACCGGTTCGTGCCCCGCGGCGACCCGGCTTGAGGTGCCGCTTCTGGAGACGCACCTTCTCGACACGCAGCTTGCCGGCCTCGCGGTTCACCGCGAGCACACGACCCTGCTTGCCCTTGTCGGCTCCAGAAACGACCTGGACCAGATCGCCCTTGCGAATCCGCCGTCCCATGCAACGTGCTCCTTCAAGCGCGGCGCATACGTGTACGCCAGCGGCGCTCCCGTCTCAACCCCCCCATGGAAATCCGGTGCCGGGGCCTCGGGCGGGGGTGGCGAGAGGCAGCCGGGCTGGATACCCCTTTCTGTGATCCCCCATGCGAATCCTCGCCCTGGTCACCGTCGTCTGTGTCGCTGCCTGGGCCGCGTGCAGCCTCCTGCCCGAGCGCTTCGCCTTCAACGCCCCGGTGGCACACCTGCTCTTTGGCAGCGGCACCGAAGCGCCAGCGGCCGAGACCGTGAGAACGCGTCTCCGGGTCCCTGAGGGCCTGGATGTGGAGCTCTACGCCGACGACCTCCCCTTCGCGCGGATGCTGCGCGTCACCCCCACCGGGGACCTGCTCGTGAGCCTCCCGCGCTCGGACCGGATCGAGCTGCTCGAGCGCGACGCGGATGGCGACGGGCGGCCCGACGGACGGCGCACGCTGCTCGAGGGACTCGACCGGCCCCATGGGATGGACCTCCGGGACGGCTGGCTCTACGTGGCCGAAGCCGGCGCGATCGCCCGGGTGCAATTCGACCCCACCCTCCGCGAGACCCGGGGCGAAATCGAGCGGGTCGTGCAGGGCATTCCCCGGGGTGGCAACCACTGGACCCGAACCCTGCGCTTCGGGCCGGACGGCTGGCTCTACGCCTCGATCGGGTCGAGCTGCAATGTGTGCATCGAAGAGGATCCGCGGCGCGCCGCGATCGTGCGCTACCGGCCGGACGGGTCGAGTGAGCAACTCTACGCCACCGGGCTTCGCAATGCGGTCGGCTTCGATTGGCGCCCGGACACAGGGGAGCTCTTCGCCACCGACAATGGGCGCGATCTGCTGGGCGACGACCTCCCCCCCTGCGAGTTGAACCGAATCGTGGAGGGTGGCTTCTACGGCTGGCCGTACGCCTACGGAGACAACGTCCCAGACCCCGACCTGGGTGCGGGAGAAGAGGATCGCATCGCCCGGGCGCACCCCCCGGACCACGGCTTCCGCGCCCACAACGCACCGCTCGGCATCACCTTCGTGCGCGGCGACCGCGCGCCCGCCGCATTCCGAGGCGCGGCGCTCGTGTCGCTGCACGGTTCCTGGAACCGAACGCAAAAGGACGGCTACAAGGTCGTGTCGCTCCACTGGACGCCAACAGGAATCGAGGAACGCGACTTCCTGACCGGCTTCCTCCTGGACGAAGACGTGATGGGACGCCCAGTCGACGTCGCCGAGGGACCCGAAGGAAGCTTCTACGTATCGGACGACTACGCGGGTGCGGTCTACCGGGTGTTCCCGGAAGGCGGGGCTCGAGCGACCCCAAGCACCGCCGCACGCACGAACGCCGGCGGCCCGGCCGCCCCGGCCCTCGGTGACCCGTCCCGGGGCGAGACCCTCTACGAGGCGCTGGCGTGTGCCGGCTGCCACGAGCCGGCCGCAGATGCTCCGGGCGCCGTCGTCATTTCACTCGACGCAGTGGCTGCGCGCTACGACGAGCAGACACTGGCCGCATTCCTGGCGGCACCTACGCCCCCCATGCCCGCCGTCGAGCAGCCGGAGGCCGGGCGCCGGGACCTCGCCGCCTACCTCCTGTCGAAGCACTAACCCCCGAGCCAGCGACGTGCGCGCTCGGTTCCCAGAAGCCAGCGCGCCAGCCACACGAACCCCACCGCGCCGGCCAGACCGGCGCACACCTGACCCCCGATTGCGACCAATGCCGGCGCCCCGGCCAAGAACGGACGGACCGCCAACACGAAGAGCAGGTGATACAGGTACAACGCGAGCGTCGTGTCGGCGAGAAAGCGCACACAGGGACCGGCCGGGCGCCCGGCCAACAACAGCGCGAACAGCGCCACCACGCCGTGCGTGTAGATCGCACGATCGAACCACCCCCACGAGAAGGGCAAGAGCTGGGCGTTGAGCGCCAGACCGAAGGCCGTGACGCATACCGCTGCGGTCAGTACGGCGGCCGGAGCCCGCCGTCTCAGGCTCGACAGTTCCGGCAGCCAACACCGTGCGGCCCAGCCGGAGAGGAAGAAACCGAATGCAAACAATGAGAGCGGGTCACGAATCATCCAGAACCAGTCTCTGGCGGTGCGAAGCTCCGGACGGACGAACGCAGCCACCGAGTAGGCGGCGTAGGCGACCCACACCACGAGGACTCCAGAGCGCGAAAGCCGAGCCAGCGGCCACGAAAGCACGATGCAGCCACAGATGAGGGAAACGTAGTAGTAGATCCCCAGGGAGGACGCCGTCAGGACTTGCTGGATCACCTCACCCGGCGTCCGGGCGCCGCTGGCGCCCACCAGCTGCACGACCCCACTGGCGACCAGGTAGGGCAAGATGACCCGGACCAGCCGCACGAGAACGACATCCCGCCCGCCGGAACGCCGCGCGTACAGGAACCCCGAGGCAAAGAGAAATGCTGGGACCTGGAATACGGTCCAGGTCTTCGTGAGATTCCACGTAAGGGCGTCCCCGGTGGGCGCCACGGTGTCGGGACCGGAATGCGTGACGACGACGGCGACGATGGCAGCGGCCTTCAGGTGATCGATCGCGTGCCAGCGCGGGTGCTGAGTCGTATCCGGGGACATCGTGGTTCTAGAGTGCGCGGCCGTTCCCCATGCGTCGAGTCCCCCGTTCCCTGCTAGGCTTTTCCCGCCCCATGCCGAGCGACGACCGGAGGCGGGTGCTCTTCGTCTCGACGGCGCTCTCCGTCGGTGGCGCCGAGCGCTTCGTCGCCACGGTACTCCAGCACCTGGACCAGGCTCGCTTCACACCCCACCTGGCGTTGCTGCACCGTCACCCGGCCGACCCGGCCCCGGAGGGAGTCGCCGTCGCCACGCTGGGCAAGCAGCACGCCTGGCAGATTCCCGCCGCCATCGTGCGACTTGCGCGACTCGTCGATGCGCTGCGTCCCCATGCCGTGATGAGCGCCTTTGCCCATCCGAACTGGATCACCGGCTGCGCCCTCGCCGTTGCGCGGCACCGACCCGGCTGGATTGCAAGGGTCTCGTCGCCCCCCGCCCTGACGGATCCGGGCTGGCTGCGCCCGGCGATGCGACACTTCTACGCCCGGGCCGATCGCGTGGTCGCGAACGCCGAGGCGCTCGCCGAGCTGACGGAGCGCGTCTACCCGCAAGCGGGCGCGGTGACGTACCTGCCCAATGCCACGGACTTCGACCGCATCGACGCCCTGGCGGCCGAGCCCGTACCCTCCCGGCCACCCGGCCGCCACCGGGTGCTGGCCGCCGGGCGCCTGGTCCCCGAGAAGCGCTTCGACCTGCTGCTCGAGGCGGCGGCACATCTCTCCGGTAGCGTCGACCTGGAAGTGGTGATTTGCGGCGAGGGGAGAGAGCGACCGCGGCTCGAGACACAGGCCCGGGAGCTGGGGCTCGAAAAACGCGTCCGCCTCTGCGGCTTCGTCGAAAACCCCTGGGCGTGGATGGCGAGCGCCGACGCCTTCGCCCTCACCAGCGACATGGAGGGCCTCCCCAACGCGCTCATCGAGGCCCAGGGACTCGGCCTAGCGGCCGTCGCGACCGACTGTCCCACCGGTCCCGCCGAGGTGATCGCAACTGGCGAGACGGGGCTGCTCGTCCCACCCGGCGACAGTGCCGCACTCGCGACGGCCCTCGGCGCACTCCTCGCCGACACGGCGTCCCGCCGCGCCATGGGCGCCGCCGGGCGGGAGCGGGCCCGGGCGCGCTACGCGGCTCCCGCCGCGACGAAGACCCTCGAAGACCTGCTCGTCGCGGTCAGCCGCCCGCTTCCCGAGTGACGCGCTCGAAGACTTCTCGGTAGCGCTGCGCCACCCGGGTCCAGTCGAATCGATCTGCCGCTTCGCCGCCCCGGGCCGCCACCGCGGCCGCGTCCGGCGCATCGAGAGCGCGCAGCAGTGCGGCGGCCAGCGCCTCGGGATCGCCCGGCGGACACAACCAGCCGTTTTCTCCGTCGCTCACCACCTCGGGAATCCCTCCCGTAGCCGTCGCCACGAGCCGCGCGCCGGCGGCCAGCGCCTCGGCCACGACCGTCGGCATTCCCTCGACCCGTCCGTCGGCGAGCTGCAGCGACGGCACGGCGCAGGCCCGGCAGCCCCGCAGCGCACGCGCCACGTCGTCGGGCCCGCGGGCGCCGCCGAAACGCACCGCTGCCTCGAGTCCGAGCTGCCGCGTCTCGTCGCGCAGCGCCGCCTCGCGCTCCCCATAGCCCACCACCAGCAGACCGAGCGCCGGGTGCCGCACCCGAACCCGGGCCAGGGCGCGCAGCAGGACGGAGACACCCTTGATCTCCTGGAGACGCCCGACGTAGAGGACGTATCCGCCGGCGAGCCCCTCTTCGGCGGCGTCGAGCGCGGGGCCGGATCGGAAGCGGGCCAGGTCTACGCCCATGGGCTGCACGACCGCATCGGACGGGCTTTGGAGTACGGCGTCCAGGCGTTCGCGCACCGCAGCGGAGGCGGCGAGAAAGGCGTCGGTGCGGCTCGACACGAAGCGCGCCAGCGCTCCGGCGAACGGCCACTTTCCCAGCAGGTGGGCATCTCCCCCGTGCAGAGTGACCACGTGGCGGAAACGCTCTCGGCCACCCCGGGCCAGGGCGGCGGTGAAGCCCTGGGGGACGAGCCAATGCGAGTTCACGAGTTCCGCGCGCATCTCGGCGGCGGCCGTGCGGGTGGCGTGCGATTCGGCCGCCAGGAACGCCGGCAGTTCCAACCGCGCTAGCCACGAGCGGCGCAGGTTGGCGTCGATACCGTCCCCGTAGGCCACCCGCTCCAGCCGGCGCGGCCAGAAGTACGGGAAGCGGCGCACGCGAACCCCCGACCAGCATTCGGCGGAGGCAGTGCCCGGGGAGCCGGGGGCCAGCACCGTCACCTCGTCGCGCTCTGCCAACGCCCGCGCGAGCCCGAGCACGAAGCCCGGCACGGCGTCTCCGGGGCGCAGCGGAAAGGTGCTCGCGGTCAGCAGGATCCGCATGCCGGCGTGGGGACTTCAGTCGAAATCCCGCTCCCGGCGCCCGCCGTTGCGCTCTTGGCGGATATCACTTCGCTGCCGGTAGAGGAGTTCTTCGAGGTAGATGCGGTGCCGGCCCAGCATGTCGCCGATCAAGCCCACGTGCAGAACCAGGAGCGCAATCACACCGAGTCCCAGCGCCGTAAACCCGGCCCATTTTTGCGGCGAGAACGCGCCGGTTGCCAGGTAGTGGAAAAGCAGGAACGCGGCGAGGAGGACCGCGGGGACGAGCAGTGCCAGCGCGATGCCACCGAAGAATCGCAGCGGGTAGTAGTCGCGATACGAGCGCAAGATGATACGAACCGTTCGCCACGCGTATTGCCACAGGTTTCCCGCCACGCGACTGGCACCGAATTCGCGCTCCCCGCGCACGCGGATCGGCACCTCGACGATGCGCATACCCTTGAACGCGAGGTTCAGCACCACCTCCTGCGTGTAGGTGAAGCGACCCAGCAGGTGTAACTGGAGTGCGGCGCGCCTGCTGTAGCAACGCATCCCACAGGAGACGTCGTAGAGGGTCTGGCCGGCCAGCCGCGAGATGAGCCGGCTCATCACGCGGTTACCCCAGCGTTTCGCCCAGGGCATCTCGGGCACCAGCGCCGGATCCGCGAAGCGCGACGCCGTCGCCAGGTCCGCTTCGCCCGCCACCACCGGGGCGACGAGCTTGGGGATGTCGGCCGGATCGAACTGGCCATCGGCATCGATGCTCAGGATAAGATCCGCCCCCCGGTCGATGCCGTGCGCCAGGGCCGAGTGAAAGGCCGCCCCTACCCCCTGCGAGGTGGGGTGCCGGATCACGAGGGCCCCGGCCTCGGCCGCCCGCTCCGCCGTGGCATCGCTGCTGCCGTCGTCCACGACGACCACTTCGATGAGCCCGACACCCGGAATGCTCTGGGGCACGCCCCGGACCACGGACCCGACGGTGCGCTCCTCGTCAAGAGCTGGAACGAACACGATCAGGTATGCCGAACGCGCCACCTCTTCGGAGGCGGAGTCCGCCGGCGGCGCCGAACTGACCATCACAGCCAGTATATCGGCTGCCCCGGCGCCGGTCAGCGGCTCAGCCAGATCTCGTACTTGGTTCCCGCCACGCGCTCGAAACCAAATTCGCGCAGCACCCGGCGCACAGCCGCCGTCTCGGGCCGCACCGAGACGAGGACCCCAGCGACACCGAAACGCCGGAGGCCCAGCGCAAAGTGACGCGCAGCGTCCGGCTCCTCGCTCCGCCCGGACACGAAATCAGTCATCAGTGCGCGCAGGGCGAGGTTCTGCCCGCCCAGCTGCCGTTGGAACCGGATCAGGTAGGCATCGCGCCCGATCAGCGGAAAGAGGCGATCGTGAAAGGTGGGGAGCCAGACGGAGAACCTGCGCGGTGCCACCACCACCGAGCCGGGCGGTACACGTGCCGCAAAATGCCGGGCAATCGCGTGGTTCTCGATGGGCACCTTCGGCCCGGGGCGCCCCAGCCGCACTCCGTTGTCCCGGCTCAGCGCGGAGTACGCCGGCACGAAGGCGAAGCCCAGGAACGCGGCCACTGCGAGCGGCACCGCCACGCTGCGGCGAAGCGAGAGCTGAAGAGGCGCCGTCAGCACCAGCGCCAGGAGCGCCGGAATCGGAAGCACCCACAGCGCGCGCCAACTCGAGCCTCCGATCACGAAGCGCGCCAACTCGTACGAGAAGTAGGGGTTGAGGAGCACACTCCACACCGCCAGCGGAACACCACAGGCGAATCGGCGGCCGAGGCCCGGCGGAATCAGGGCCCACGCCCCGAGCACCGCCGCAACACAGACCGTCTGCATGAGCCCCGTGCCCGTGACCCGGTCCAAAGAGAGGGTCAGCTGGGCGCCAGGGACGTGACGCCGTTCGGCGGTCGCCCGCTTGCGTTCCGCCTGTTCGGTCGAGGCCCGGTCGGCCTGCGCCGAAACAGACATTTCCCGTTCCTCGACGACCGCGTGCTGGAGGCCAAGTCCGAGCAACAGGACGTAGGCCGAGGTGAGCGCGACGGCTCCAATCCTACGCCAGGCACGCGGCGACAGCGGCACGGCACACGCGGCGGCCGAGAGCGCCGCGGCCGGTCCGGCCCAGAGAGCAGTCGACGTGCAACCCACAGCGGCGACCTGGGCCGCAGCGAGCAGCCAGAACGCCCGCCGCGACGGACGCCGGGCAAAGTCCAGAGCTGCGGACCAGATCACCGGGAGAAGCACGCTCAGAAAGACCGACTTGCCCTGCCAGATGCGAACGAAGGCGAAGTTTCCGTACCAGCGGTGGACATCACCGGCAACCAGCAGCACCCACAGGACCGCCACAACCGCCCAGAGCCAGTGGCGCGGCGCGAGCCGACGGAAGAGTCGGGCCCACGCCAGTGGCACCAGCAGCGCCGCGATGGCGGCCGAGAGCAGGTGGAAAGTCGCCGTCACCGGGATGCCGGTGAGCAGGGAGAGCGCGGCGTTCCAGAGTTCCCAGCTGTGGACCGCGTACACCGGATGGTGCAGGGGTAATCCGGGAACACCGTGCAGGGTGTCACCGGCCAGCAGGGGCTCTCCCGGTGCATCCGCGCTGGCCACGGCGAGGTTCAGGTAGAAGCTGTCATCGAGATCGACGCGGTGGGCCACCAGCGCGACCCCGACGAGCGCAATCCCCATCAGCCAGAGCGCGGCTTCGAGCCGGCCGCTGCGAACAGGAGCCTCTTCGCGAAGCCGCTCGCGCAGCACGAAGAATACGCTGGCGACGCCGAGCAGCACGAGGCCCAGCCACCAGAGGGCGACCGGGTTGCCGCGCAGAAGCCAGGCACCGGCGACTCCGAGCGCCGCGCCTCCGACCCGCAGAACGAGCCCCGGTGCCACTGCGGCCCCGGTCAGCGCGGCGGGTTCAGCCGGGGGCCAAGCCGCAGTGGACGTTCCGGCGCGCGGGCGCCAGAGCCAGAAGAGCACACCCGTTCCGGCGGCGGCGAATACCCCGAGCGCCAGCCACAGCGAGCCGCCGATGGCGACCCCGGCGTGGCAACACAACGTCCACAGGGCGAATACGAAGCACGCCGCGTCGACGACCCGCTCACTCCAAGGCTCGCGTGCCGGACCGGGCCGAACCGAAGGATCGCTCACGAGAACGTGAGTCTAGCGCTAGAGATCCAGAAGGCGTGCCACGCGCTCCTTCGCGCAAGCCACCGAGTCCTCCAGGCATTTCTCGGCACCGCCCACCAATTCGGTACAGATCATGACCCGCACCCAATCGATGTTCGGCCACGCAGCTTCTGCGACGCCGAGCAGCGCATCGGATCCGACCGCCACCCTGTCGAAGCTGAGGCTCGAGAGCGGACGCAGCAGGTCCATCGACCGCATCGGCTTCACGGAGAGTCCCGGCGCGTCGATGGGCAGCGCGAAGAGACCGACGCCCGCGCCACCCGTGCGCGCCACCAGGACAACGAGATCCGCGGCTTGGGCATCGGGAACGAAGAGCTTGCGCCCGGTGATCGCTCAGCCGTCGCCGCTGCACCGCGCGGTTTTTCTGCAGGAACTCCTGCTCCTCCGCGAAGCCGAAGTTCATGACCCGAACCCTTTGCCGACCGGGAAGGGGAGCGCAACAGAGGAGTGGCTCTGGCAGCGTATCAGATCCTCGAATCGCGGGGCAACGCGGCCGACTCGCCGGGTGCGGTGTAGCTTTCCGGCATGCGCACACGTCTCCGGTGCCGCGTCCTCTTGTGGGGACTGTCACTCTTCATCACCGCGAGCGGCGCAGCCAACGCCGAGTCGGCCCTGCGGCTCGAGTGGCCCGCGACCCTCGGAACCCTTTCCGCTACCACATTCGACACCAACCGCGTGGCAGTCGGCGCAGCACACGTGATGATCGAGCGCCTCGACGACGGAAACGTACGCATGCGTTCCGACAGCGGCTTCGCGGAGGGGGCGCGAACGGTAGTGAGCGCCTTGCTCGAGCCCGTCGACGCGGGCCGCAGCTTGCGCCCGGTCCATCAGGAGTCCCGCTCATTCGACGAAGAGCGCCAGCCGCTCGGCAGGCTCGAGATCAATCACCGCGAGCGCATGGCACGCTGCTACACACCGGAGCTGAAGAAGAGCGGAGAGATCGCGCTGCCCGAGAACGACCGCGTCGCCAACATGACACTCAGTTTCCTCTTCCTGCCCCTGGTGCGAAAAGAGCGGGAAAAGCTCGATTTCCAGATCTTCCTCTGCGGTCTCGGGATGCGGGTGGTCGACTTCGACGCCGTACTGGCACCGGAGTCACGCGACGGCGCAAAGCCACACTTGGTCGAAGTGCGCTACGGCCCGGACCTGGGCCTGGCAAACTTCATCGCGCCGGCATTCCTGCCGAAGCTCTCGTTCTGGTACGCACGCGAGGCGCCACACAGCTGGATGGCGCACCGGCTGCCGCTCTACGGGAGAGGCCCCGTGGTCTTCGTCGTCCGGGATGGCGTCCCGCTCGACTGGCTCGGCGAACGATGAGCCACGCGCTGCCGGGTCGAAGGCTGCCATCGGGAAGGACGTGGCGACCGCCACCGGGTAGCCGTCCTCTCCCACTGGGACTGCCGGGTCGAAGGCTGCCATCGGGAAGGACGTGGCGACCGCCACCGGGTAGCCGTCCTCTCCCACCGGGACCCCGGGGCTCCCCATCCGGACGAACCGGCTCCGCCCTCCTGCCCCGGTGCATCGGCTTTTCGCGGGACCTGCCGGACGGGTCCGGGCAACCGGCTGGCAGCCCCCGTACAGCCGCTACCCTTGGTGCCCGATGACGAGCGCGCCGCGCGCCGGCTTGGCTCGGGGGGCCGACACCGTCGCACTCGTGGCGCTGCTGTGCGCCGCGGTGCTTGTGCTCGGCCTCGCCGGGAGGCCCCTGGCCACCGACGATCTCTGGTGGCATCTGGCACTGGGGGAGGTCTACGCCGACCAGGGACTATCCGTCGCCGAAGACCCCCTTTTTCACACGACGCCGGGCCAGCCCACCGTGCCACACGAGTGGCTATTCCAGATCGGCGTGCACAGCGTCGAACGGCTGACGGGATTCCACGGCCTGCGCACCGTCCACGCGGGACTCGTCGCCGCGATCCTGGTCTGGACCTTCCTGTTCCTGCGCCGGGCGGCGGGCAACGCCGCCCTCGCCGCTTGCGCCGGCACGGTGTGGCTCGCACTCGCCTGGTACCGGCTCATCCAGTTCCGCCCCGAACTCACGAGTCTGCTGGCGATCCTGGGGCTTACGACACTGCTCTTCTCGCGCGCTCGGCCGCCGGGACTCGCCCGCATCGGGATCTGCCTGGCGCTATTCGTCGTCTGGGCGAACACACACTCACTATTCGCCGTCGGCCTCGCGCTCCTATTGGCCGCAGGCCTCGGCCTGGTGCTCGAGCGCGGCCTGCTCACCTGGGTCGGCGAAACCGCGTCCGATGCGGAGCGGACCCGCACCACGCAACTGGCGCTGGTGCTGGGACTCTCGGTACTCGTCACGGCGTTCAACCCCCGCGGCTTCGAGCAACACATGACCTTCCTGGTCGAGTCGGCATCCGGAGACATCTGGCGCCTGAAAGACGACTTCCTCCACTGGGTCCCGTGGGCTCCCGTTCGGGGGAACCCGGCCCTCACGCCGTTGGCGTGGGCGCTGGCCGACACCCTGCTGCTCCTCTGGTTGGGACTGGTGGCGACACGCCTGCTGGCACTATGGCGCGAGCGCAGCGGCGCGGCCGTGCGGCGTCTCGACGCGGTGTACCTGGGGCTCGCAATCGCCAGCTTCGTCGCCATGGCGAGCGCCGTCCGTTTCTACTGGCTCGCGCTCTTCCCCCTGCTCCACCTGCTCCGCGCCGCACGTAGCGCCGGTGTCAGGCTGCGGCAGGGGGCCGCAGTCGTCGCGACGCTGATCGCGGCGGCGCTTCCGCTATCCGTCGATCTCGCCGCTTTCCGGAGCGAACTGGCCCAGGAAGCCGGTGGCTACTGGGCGACGCCCTGGCTCGACGCCCGCTATTGCGGCCCAGCTGCCCGATTTCTGCGCGATGCCGAGGTGCGCGGCCGACTCTTCCACCCGTTCAACCTCGGCGGCTTCCTGGGCTACTGGCTGGCCCCCGAACTGCGCACGTTCATCGACGGGCGCCTCGACCACGTCCCGACCTCTGTACTGGACGACTACGTGGAGATCCGGCGCGGCGTGCGGCTCAGCGACGAGCGGCGATTCGCCGGAAGGCTCGACTCCCACGGCGTCGACTTCTTCGTCGGGACCCATTTCCGGAGCAACCGCTACCGGCAGGGAACGTGGACCGACCACCTGCGAAGATTCCCGGAGTGGCTTCCGGTCTTCGCAGCCCAGGACTGCAGCGTCTACATGCGACGCGGGACTCACAACGCGGAGAATCTCCGCCGGATCGAGACCTACTATGCGGACCGGGGCATCGACTTCGATCCCGATACCGGACCCAACCTGGGCAGCGCGCTCGGCCGGCAGCAGGACTGGGCAAAGCACAACGGAGTTGCCCCACCCAACCTCACCGAGTTGCGCCGGAGAGCGCGCGCAGAGGACCCGGAGGCCCTCGACGCACTGGCCCGCGCATTGTGGCGAATCGGAGCATTCGAAAGACAGGTGCGAGCGGATCGCGAACTCCTCTCGCTCGACCCCGAGCGGCACGAAGCCCGCCGCCGACTGGCCGACGCCTTGCTCCAACTCGGCGATCGCGCCGGCGCACGCCGTCACGCGCGTGTGCTCCTCAAACTCGATCCACCCTACTCCGACGCCCAGACAATCTACCGCCTCGCGGTGCAGAGGCCGCGCGAGCCCTCCGGCTCCGACCGCTGATCCGGCTCAGTCGACGACTACGCGGCCCCGGTCGCCGTATCCCTTCTGCAGGTTCTCGAGCACGATCTCCTGGCGCTGGTAGAGCGGACCCGTCTCGAGGATCGTCTCGCTGGCGGGCAGCAGCGCGGCGGCCCAATCCTTCGGGCTGCGCCAGCCGGGGTTCGGCGCGATTTCGACCATCTGGCCCCCGACGGGGTGAAGGGACCGCCACGCCCGGATGCGCTCGGCCAGGTCGGCAACCCGCTCAGGATTCGCAACCGAGAGGTCACGTGCCTCGTTCGGGTCAGCCGCGATGTCGAACAACAGGTTTTTCACAGTCGTCGTCGTCTGCTGGCGGTCGATCTGCTGGATGAGCTTCCACCGGCCCGAAATCACCGCGACTTGGTACGGATCGCGCGTAGGCGACTCCGACGCAAAGAAGAGGTCACCGTTGCGCGGCTCGACCCGCCCGGCGGAGAGGACCTCCCACAGGTCGCGGCCGTCGAGCGGGCGCTTGTTTCCGAGCGGAACGCCCGCGGCCCGGGCCAGGGTCGGATAGAGATCCATCCCCGACACGACCTGCTCACTCACGCTGCCCGCCGCGAGCTTGCCGGGCCAGCGGATCATCCCCACCACGCGCACGCCCCCCTCAAAAGTCGTGAGCTTGCCGCCGCGCAGGGGGGTGTTCTGCGCGCCGGACATCAGGGGCCCGCCGTTGTCGGAGAGGAACACCACGATCGTGTTCTCCGCGAGCCCCTCGCTCTCGAGCGTGTCGAGAATCGCACCCACGGCCCGATCCATCGAATCCACCATGGCCGCGAATACGCGCTGCACCGGATCCTTGCGGTGCGCGTACTTCGCGACGAGTTCCTTCGGCGCCTCCAGCGGGGTGTGCGGCGCGAGAAACGGCACGTAGAGAAAAAAGGGCCGTGAGCGGTCGCGCTCCTTGATGAAACGAACGGCCTGTTCGCCGTGCACATCGGTCAGGTAGCGGCCCTCGCGACGCACGGACTTCCCGTTGTGCTGAAAATCGTGCCCGCCGCCGGGGGCTGAATGCTCCCAGTACTTGACCTCGGTGTGGAGGTGCCCGAAGAAGTCGTCGAAGCCCCGCGCGTTGGGCGCCTGGATCTCGAGCGTGTGCCCCAGGTGCCACTTGCCCACCATGCCCGTCTGGTAGCCGGCCGCCTGGAAGTCCTCGGAGAGGAAGCGCTCCTTGGGCGAGACGGCCTTATTCGTCCAGGCCAGAATCGGGAAGTAGGCCACCCCCAGCCGCATCGGGTCGCGCCCGGTCATCAGCGCCGCGCGGGTCGGCGTGCAGATAGGCGCCACGTAGAGACGTTCGAGACGCACGCCCTCGGCGGCCAGCGCGTCGATGTTGGGTGTCTCGATGTCGCTGCCGTGATAGCCGACGTCGGCCCAGCCCAGATCGTCGGCCAACAGGAGCACCACGTTGGGCCGCTCGCTCGCAGACCCGGCGGCGGGAGAAACCCATATTCCAAACACGAGGAACAATGAAACGATCCGTAGCGGCATGCGCCCTCCCATACAAAGACGGCGCCGACCCTTTCGGGTCGGCGCCGTTCCAAGAGGTCCCACCGTCGTGCTACTCTCCCACCGGGTCGCCCCGGCAGTACCATCGCCGAAGCAGGGCTTAACTTCCGTGTTCGGAATGGGAACGGGTGTGGCCCCTGCTCTATGAACAGTGGGAAAACTGTAAAGACCTCGCGGTCATGGCAATCGAATCGGGTTTTGAGCCCAAGGCTGCACGCTCCACGCTATGACCGTGTCTCCTACTCAGAAAGTAGGAGTGGTCAAGCCTCACGGGCGATTAGTACCGGTCAGCTTCACACGTTGCCGTGCTTCCACCCCCGGCCTATCAACGTCCTCGTCTCGGACGGCCCTTCAGGGGACCGAAGTCCCGGGGAGACCTCATCTTGGAGTGGGCTTCCCACTTAGATGCTTTCAGCGGTTATCCCTCCCGCACGTGGCTACCCGGCGATGCTGCTGGCGCAACAACCGGTACACCATCGGTGCGTCCGTCCCGGTCCTCTCGTACTAGGGACAGCTCTCCTCAAGTCTCCAACGCCCACGGAGGATAGGGACCGAACTGTCTCACGACGTTCTAAACCCAGCTCGCGTGCCACTTTAATCGGCGAACAGCCGAACCCTTGGGACCTGCTTCAGCCCCAGGATGTGACGAGCCGACATCGAGGTGCCAAACCTCCCCGTCGATGTGAACTCTTGGGGGAGATAAGCCTGTTATCCCCGGCGTACCTTTTATCCGTTGAGCGATGGCCCTTCCATACGGAACCACCGGATCACTAACACCTGGTTTCCCACCTGCTCGACTTGTAGGTCTCGCAGTCAAGCTCCCTTGTGCGTTTGCACTCTACGGCTGGTTTCCAATCAGCCTGAGGGAACCTTTGCGCGCCTCCGTTACTCTTTAGGAGGCGACCGCCCCAGTCAAACTACCCACCACGCAATGTCCCCGACCCGGATTACGGGCCTAGGTTAGAACGGCAGCGCGAAAAGGGTGGTATTTCAAGGTTGGCTCCACCGAATCTGGCGATCCGGCTTCAAAGCCTCCCACCTATCCTACACATCCCGAACCGACGATCACTGCGAAGCTGCAGTAAAGGTGCACGGGGTCTTTCCGTCCTTCCGCGGGTCGCCGGCATCTTCACCGGCATTTCAATTTCGCTGAGTCCCTGGTTGAGACAGTGGGGAAGTCGTTACGCCATTCGTGCAGGTCGGAACTTACCCGACAAGGAATTTCGCTACCTTAGGACCGTTATAGTTACGGCCGCCGTTTACCGGGGCTTCGGTTCACTGCTTCGGACCGAAGTCCTGACAGGTTCCCTTAACCTTCCGGCACCGGGCAGGCGTCAGACCCTATACGTCGTCTTGACGACTTCGCAGAGTCCTATGTTTTTAGTAAACAGTCGCTACCCCCTGCTCTCTGCAACCCCCACCAGCTAGAGACGCGAAGTCCTTCACCAGCAGAGGCACACCTTCTC
>MPME02089790.1_pt1:27500-65544 | contig 65544 bp, 51 predicted proteins | sample 1617261 | NCBI WGS metagenome assembly MPME02 (sample SAMN05944811, study PRJNA350692) | marine metagenome | biome: marine; feature: ODZ; material: water; isolation source: 150 m water sample filtered on 30 um supor filter | place: Pacific Ocean | collected 2012-04-09 | depth 150m m
GAAGCGCTTGGAAAAGTCGTCCCGCTCCAGGAGCCGCGCGACGGTGAACAGAGAGCAAAGCCGTACCACGTCTGCGGCCGACATCGGATCCATCCACTCGCTGTTGAAGCGCACCTCGGCCCGGCCAGTGTCGAGAATCCGCCCGACCTGCTCGACGTACGTCGCGGCATTCGCGCGCACTTCCTCACGGTCCAAGACCGGCCGGGTCTTGTTCCTTCCAGATGGATCTCCAATCATCGCGGTGAAGTCGCCCACCAGGAAAATCGGCGTGTGGCCGAGATCCTGGAACGTCTTCAGCTTCTGAATCACCACCGTATGGCCGAGGTGGAGGTTGGGTGAAGACGGATCCATACCGAGCTTGATGCGCAGTGGCCGGCCCGCACGCAGTGTCGCCGCCAGCCTTCCGCGCAGCTCCTCCTCTCCGTAGAAGTCGACGGCACCGGCACGCATCGCACCGAGCTGCCGCTCCACCTCCTGACTCAGCGCCTCGTCCGTCACACGGCTCCCCCGGCCAATGGCTCCCACCCGCGCTCGGTGACGATGGCATCGACACGACGATCGCGCGAGCCGTGCGGAAGGTCTCCGACCAGCCGGAACGACCACGCGACACCGATCAGGAGCGGCGCCGGCTCGGCCGGCGGAAAGGTCGCATCGTAATAACCCGCGCCGCGGCCCAGCCGGTGACCCTCCCGGTCGAAGGCGACCCCCGGCACCAGCACCACGTCGCCCGGACCGAGGGCGCACCGCCGCGCCCCAGGCGGGGGCTCGAGCACGCCCCAGCGTCCGGGCCGGAGCTCCGCCCAGCCGGCCACCGCCCGGAACTCGAGTCGGCCGTCGGGCAACGGACACGGCAGCGCCAATTCGGGTCCGGCATCCCGGAGCCGCTCGAAGCTGGGACGGGTCGGGACTTCGTCGGGGAGGGCTGCGTAGAGAGCAACGCGCGCGGCGCTGCGAACCTCGCGACGCTCGCCCAGAACGGCAGCCACGGCGTCGCCGGCGGCCGCCGCGTCCTCGGGCGAAACGCTCCCGTACAGCCCGGCGAGGCTCCTGCGCAACCGGCGCTTGTCTGCCGCGAGTGCGTCGCCCACCCGACGCGGGACCTCAGGCCTCGGCGGATACGCCTTCGAGGGCCGTTTCGGCGAGTTCGATCACCCCGCGCAGCCGCCCCGAATCGACACCTCCGACCACCTCATCGTCGCGCACCTCGACCAACTCGCGCGCCAGGTTCAGCGCCGTGAGCATCGCGACACTCAGGCTGTCCACCGTGCTCGTACGCTCCTCGACCCGCGCAATCGCAGCCTCGAGATAGCGGGCAACCCGCTGCAGCGACTCCTCGTCGTCGCCACTGCGGATGCGGAATTCCTTGCCGCGGATCTGGACGGTAACCGGACTCTTCGCCACCGGCTGGCTCCTAACGCTCGGCGCCCTCGAGATCGCCTTCGAGATGATCGATTTGTGCGATCAACTCCTCCAGACGCTTCCCGACATCCTGGCGCTTCTGGTTTGCCTCGAGCAACTGGCCCTCGAGGCTGCGGATGCGTTGGGCGTTCTCGTTGAGCTGCCGCCGAAGCACCGCGGCCGCTTCCCGCTCACCGGTGAGTGCATCCGCGAGGGCCGAAACGGCACTCTCGAGCCGATCGAAGTCGTAGACGTCGCGCGCCTTGACGGAAATCGGACCCCCCCCTCAACCGAAGCGTACCCGGGGTAGGGGAAGTGCGTCAAGGCACCGACACCTCACTCGATGCCAGCTGTAGCGCCTTCACCACTAGACGTACGCGTTTCGGCTCTGGAGCCACGAGTCGCCCTGGAGATACCGGTCCACTGCACGTGCCGCCTCGCGGCCCTCCCACTGGGCCCACACCACCAGGGACTGGCCGCGGCGACAATCTCCCGCGGCAAAGACACCGGGCTCGCTGGTGGCGAAGTCCTTCGTGTTGGCACACAGGTTGCCGCGCTGATCGAGCGCTACACCGAGGCCCTCGACCAGCCCCTCCCGAACCGGTCCAGTGAAGCCCATCGCGAGCAGCACGAGGTCGGCGTCGATCTCGAAATTGCCGCCCGGAACCTCGCGAAGCGTGGACATGACCGGACGCTTCAGCTGGTCGCGCTCGAAATCGACCTTCGCGCCGCACAGCTTCTCTACGCGGCCGTCCCTGCCCAGGAGTTCCCGGGTCTGAAGCGAGTAGAGGCGTTCGCCGCCCTCCGCGTGGGAACTCGAAACGTTGAAGAAGTACTTCTTCGAACGCGGCCAGGGCTCCGACTCGTGGCGGCCCTCGGGCGGCCGGGGCAACAGCTCCAGCGACGTGACGCTGGCGGCTCCGTGCCTATGCGAGGTGCCGATGCAATCGGAGCCCGTATCGCCGCCGCCCAGGATCACCACGTGCTTGCCCGTGGCCAGGATCGACTCGGCCTCCGGCACCTCGTCGCCCGCCACCCGCCGGTTCTGCTGGGGAAGGAACTCCATGGCGTAGTGGACGCCTTCGAGATCCCGCCCGGGAACCTCGAGGTCGCGGGGCTGTTCGGCGCCCGTGCAGAGCAACACTGCGTCGAAGCTGCTGCGAAGCTCGGACACCGAGAACTCCAGACCCACGTGGACCCCGGTCTGGAAGACGACGCCCTCCTCACGCATCTGCTCGACGCGCCGTTCGACCAAGTGCTTCTCGAGCTTGAAGTCCGGAATCCCGTAACGGAGGAGTCCGCCGATCCGGTCCGCCTTCTCGAAGAGGGTCACGGTGTGGCCCGCCCGGTTGAGCTGCTGCGCCGCCGAGAGCCCCGCCGGGCCCGATCCGATTACCGCGACGGATCGCCCCGTGCGCCGCTCCGGACACACTGGCACGACCCAACCCTCGTCCCAACCTCGCCGGACGATCTCCCACTCGATCTGCTTGATCGTCACCGGATCCCGGTTGATCCCGAGCACACAGGCCTGCTCGCAGGGTGCGGGACAGACCAACCCCGTGAATTCAGGAAAATTGTTCGTCGAGTGCAGCCGGACGAGAGCGTCCTCCCACTTGTCGCGATAAACGAGGTCATTGAAGTCCGGGATCACGTTGCCCAGCGGACACCCGTCGTTGCAGAACGGGATTCCGCAATCCATGCAGCGCGACGCCTGGTCCTTCGTCTTGTCCGAGTCGAAGTGCTCCTGGACGAGCTTCCAGTCCCGGAGCCGCACGTCTGACGGCCGGTACGACGTTCCCTCGCGTCGGTGACGGAGAAACCCCCGCACGTCACCCATTGCCGCTCTCCGCCGCGACGCGCTCGGCTTGCGCCCGCTTGTAGTCCCTCGGATACACCTTCACGAACTTCTGGCCGAAGTCGCCCCACTTTCGCAGGATCTCGTCGGCCTTTTTGCTCCTCGTATATTGGAAGTGCCGGCGCACCATTCGCTGCACGTACTCGAGATCGTCATTACCCATGGGGTCGAGATCCACGGTCGCGTGATTCACGCACCCGGCGAACGTCCCGTCCTCATCGAGGACGTAGGCGACACCTCCACTCATTCCAGCGGCAAAGTTCCGGCCCGTGGGACCGAGAATGACCGCACGGCCACCGGTCATGTACTCACAGCCGTGGTCACCCACGCCCTCCACTACCGTCTCCGCCCCGCTGTTGCGCACGCAGAAGCGCTCCCCCGCGACACCCTGGAAGTAGGCCTGGCCGCCGGTGGCACCGTAGAGGACCACGTTGCCCGTGATGACATTCTCCGAGGGGTCGAAGCTCGAGCCTTCCGGGACGCGCACGATGAGCTTGGCGCCGCATAGGCCCTTACCGCAGTAGTCGTTCGTATCCCCTTCCACGTCGAAAGTGAGACCAGCCGTGCAGAAGGCGGCCAGACTCTGGCCCGCACTGCCCCCGAGTCGCAGCGTGATGGTGTCCTCGGGCAGACCGTCGGGGCCGTAGGCGAGAGAAACCTCCGAACCGAGGATCGTGCCGACGGTGCGATCGGTATTGCGGATCCGTGTCGCAATCTCGACACGCTCGCCCCTCTCGATGGCGGGTGCCGCCTGGCGCAGCAACTTCTGGTCGAGCACGCTCTCCAGGTCCTCGGCCAGGCTCTGACTCTCGCAGTTGTAGATGGCGTGCGGCACGTCGGGCCGGTGGAAGACCTCCGAGAAGTCGAGCCCCTTCTGCTTCCAGTGTCGCTCGGCAGCGCCGGTGTCGAGGAAGTCGACGCGGCCGATCATGTCGTCGACCTTCCGAAAGCCGAGAGCCGCCATGATCTCGCGCGCCTCCTCTGCGACCCACAGCAGGTACTGCACGACGCTCTCCGGAGTCCCGGCAAAACGCTCCCGCAATACCGGGTCCTGGGTCGCGACACCGACCGGGCACGTGTTCAGATGGCAGACCCGCATCAGGATACAGCCCATGGCAACCAGGGGTGCCGTGGAGAAGCCAAACTCGTCGGCGCCGAGAAGCGCCGCAACGACCACGTCGCGTCCCGTCTTGAGACCGCCGTCGGTCTGGACGCGGATGCGGCTGCGCAGGTCGTTCAGAACCAGCGTCTGCTGCGTCTCGGCCAGGCCGATCTCCCACGGCATGCCCGCGTACTTGATCGACGCCTGGGGGGAAGCCCCGGTCCCACCATCGGTGCCGCTGATCAGCACACCGTCCGCCTTCCCCTTGGACACGCCGGCCGCAATCGTTCCGACGCCGGTCACGGAGACGAGCTTCACGGAGACCCTGCCGCGGCGATTTGCGTTCTTCAGGTCGTAGATGAGCTGAGCCAAATCCTCGATCGAGTAGATGTCGTGGTGCGGCGGCGGTGAAATCAGGCCCACACCCGGGGTCGAATGACGGACACTTGCAATCGCATCGCTCACCTTGTGCCCCGGCAGCTCCCCGCCCTCACCGGGTTTGGCGCCCTGCGCAACCTTGATCTGCATCTCGTCCGAATTGACGAGGTACCAACTCGTGACTCCGAAGCGGCCCGATGCCACCTGTTTGATGGCGCTGCGCCTCAGGTCCCCGTTGGGTTCCGGCGTGAAGCGGTCGTAGTCCTCGCCCCCCTCGCCCGTATTGCTCTTGCCGCCGAGGCGGTTCATGGCGACGGCGAGGGTCTGGTGCGCCTCCCGCGAGATCGACCCGTAGCTCATGGCTCCGGTGCAGAAGCGCTCGACGATCTTCACCGCGGGCTCCACCTCGTCGAGCGGGACCGGCGGCTTGAGGCCCTCCCGAAAGCGGAAGAGCGCCCGGAGAGTGCACGCGGTCTCGGCGCTGCCGTCGGCGGACTTCGAGAATTCCCGGTAGTCCTCGTAGCTCCCGCGCCGGAGCGCGATCTGGAGCTTCGAAACCGTGTCGGGATTGAACGTGTGGCGCTCACCGCGCGCCCGCCACTGGTAGAGACCCCCTGGATCGAGTTCGGGATAGGCATAGGAATCGCCGGGGAAGGCCCGCGCGTGCTTCATTGCGGCCTCGCGGGCCAGCACGTCGTAGCCCACTCCGGAGACGCGCGACGCGGTGCCGGAAAAACAGCGGTCCACGAGGTCACGATCCAGCCCGATCGCCTCGAAGATCTGGGCACCGCGGTAGGACTGGAGCGTCGAGATCCCCATCTTGGCGAAGGTCTTGAGCAGCCCCTTGTCGTTTGCCTTGACGAAGTTCTTCTTCGCCGTCGCGACATCGAGCCCCTCGGGTGTGTAGGTGCCGTCCTCGAGCAGGTCCTCGATGGCTTGAAAGGCCAGGTAGGGATTGACGGCAGCCGCGCCGTAGCCGATCAGCAGCGCCATATGCGCCACCTCACGCGCCTCGCCCGTCTCGCAGACCAGCGAGCACCGCGTGCGGAGCATCTCGCGGATCAGGTGGTGGTGCACGGCGCCCGTCGCGAGCAGCATGGGAATCGGCGCCAGGTCGGGTGTCACCCCGCAATCGGAAAGAATCAAGATGTTGACGCCATCGCGCACGGCCCGCTCGGCGTTCGCACACAGCCGGTCCAGAGCCGAGAGGAGGCCATCGCCCCCATCACCGACCTCGAAGACGGTCGAGAGCGTCCGGCTTTCGAACCCCGCCGGCTCCGCGGCCCGCAGCTTTTCGAGTTCCTCGTCGGTGATCACCGGGTGCTCGATACGGAGCATGCGCGCGTGCTGCTCCGTCTCTTCGAGCAAGTTCCGCTCGGTGCCCAGCGTGGAATAGAGCGCCATGACGGGCCGCTCGTTGATCGAGTCCATGGCCGGGTTCGAGACCTGGGCGAAGCGCTGCTTGAAATACCGATAGAGGCTCTGCGGCCGATCCGACAGGCAGGCCAGGGCGGCGTCCTCACCCATCGAGCCGATCGGCCATTTGCCCTGAACGGCCATGGGGGCGAGAAGCACCTTGAGGTCCTCGGTGCTGTATCCGAATGCCTGCTGCAGCTGGAAGCGCCGCGCCGGATCCGACTTCTCCGCCGGGACTTCGACCGCCGGGAGGTTCGAGAGGAGCACCCGATTGTTCTCCACCCAATTGCGGTAGGGCCGGCGCGTCTTGTAGTCGCGCTTGATCTCGGCGTCCTCGACGATACGACCCTCCTCGAGATCGATGAAGAAGATCTTGCCCGGGTGCAGGCGCTCTTTCAGCAACACGTTCTCCGGCGGCACCTCCAGTACACCCACCTCGGACGCCATCACCACGAGACCGTCCTTGGTGACGACGTAGCGCGACGGGCGCAGCCCGTTGCGATCGAGCACTGCACCGATCTTGCGACCGTCGGTAAACGCGATCGACGCGGGCCCGTCCCACGGCTCCATCAGGAACGAGTGGTACTCGTAGTAGGCCCGGAGCTCCGGGTCCATGTCGTCCCGGTTCTCCCAGGCCTCCGGGATCATCATCAGCACCGCCTCGGGCAACTCCCGGCCGGTGAGACACAGAAATTCCAGCGCGTTGTCGAAGCGCGCGGAGTCGGAGGCCCCCTCGCGGATGATCGGGTAGAGCTTCTGGAGGTCGTCCCCCAGCAGTGCCGAAGCCATCGTGCCCTCGCGGGCCTGCATCCAATACTGGTTGCCCTGGATGGTGTTGATCTCGCCGTTGTGGGCCAGATAGCGGAAGGGGTGGGCGAGATCCCAGGCTCCGAGCGTGTTGGTGCTGTAGCGCGAGTGCACCAGGCAGAGGGCCGACGCGAACTCGGGGTCGTGCACGTCCGGGAAGAACCCGCGGATCTGACGTGAGATCAGCATTCCCGTGTAGACAATCGTTCGCGACGAGAAGCTCGGCACGTAGAAGAAGGCGGCGTCGCCGAGCGCCTCGGCAACGCGCTTCTCGGTGAGCCGGCGAATCACGTACAGCTTGCGCTCGAAGGCGTCGCGGTCGGCCCCCTGGGCGCCCTGCGCGCCGACGAAGAGCTGGCGCATGCGCGGCAGGCTCTCGCGCGCAAGCCAGCCGACGGCGTCCACGTCGTGGGGAACATCGCGCCAGCCGAGCACGGTCTGGCCCTGCTCGGCCACGGCCGTCTCGAAGATCTCCACCTGGCGCGCGGCGTGCTCGGCATCGACGTCCAGGAAGACCATCGCCACGGCATAGCGGCCCTCCGCCGGCAACTCGATGCCGAGGCCGCGGCACTCGCGGCGCAGGAAGGCGTCGGGCAGCTGGACGAGCAGACCCGCACCGTCGCCGGTCTCGGGGTCACAGCCGCTGGCGCCGCGGTGCTCGAGATTGACCAGCGCCTCGATCCCCTTCGCGACGATGTCGTGGGAACGCTCGCCGCGAATATTCGCGACGAAGGCGACACCGCAGTTGTCGTGCTCGTGCGCCGGGTCGTAGAGCCCCTGCCTGGGAATCGCACTCATGGGGGTCACCGGCCGCGACTTCCCCGGGTGCGCCCACCGCTGCGTCGCAGTGGACGGGCTACGAACTCGTCGCGGGAGTCGAGAGAGATCCGCGTCCGCTCGGCAGCCGTCGACAGCACGACGAGCGTTTCCGTGGCTTTGACCCCCGTGAGCCCGCGAACCCGTGCGATCAGCGACTCGAGAGCCTGGGTATTCTCCGACTTCACCTTCAAGAGGAAGGTGTGCGTGCCGGTCACGTGGTGACACTCGAGCACGTCGTCGATGTCGGCGATGCTGCGCTCGAGCGCGCCAATCTCGCTGGGCGCGTCGGTCGCCACGCCGATGAAGGCCGTAACGTCCTTGCCGAGGCGCCTCGCGTCCACTGTCGCTGCATAGCCGGTGATGACGCCCGTCTCCTCGAGCTTGTGGATCCGGTCCACCACCGAGGGCGCGGAAAGCCCGACGCTCTGGCCAATCGCTGCCATCGGCTGCTTGCAGTTGTCCTGGAGCAGTTCGAGGATTGCCCGGTCCGTCGCGTCGAACTCGGGGACACGGCTTAGTTTCATTAGGCAACCTCGGGTGAATACCGAATCAAATACGATAAAAAAGCGTAATCTGTCAAGGAGATAGAGGGAAGAGGCCCATTCTACCTGTAGAGATGCGGTTGGGGAATACCCCGGATTCGGGTCAGGAGCCCGCCTGGTGACCCACGAGACGCCGCATCCGCCCGGGACAGTTCGTGAAGAGGCCGTCGACGCCCCACTCCAGGAGCTGTCGCATCCGCTCGGGGTCATCCACCGTGAAGGGATAGACCGCCAGGCCCTCGGCGTGGGCGGTGTCGACGAGTTCGCGGGTCACCATCCCCTGCCAGGGGTTCAGGGCCTCGGCACCGACGGCGCGGGCGCGCTCGAGCGGGTGGTGAGCGTCGCGGGGCGAGCAGAGAAAGGCGATCCGCGCAGCGGATTCGAGCGCCCGCAGCTGCTCGAGCACCGGGTCGAAGAAAGACGAGAAGAGCGTTTTCGCCAGCAGACCGCGGTCGCGGACCGCGTCGAGCGCCATCGCCTCGAGACCGTCGTACAGCGCGCGCACGCCGCGCTTGAGTTCGAGATTGAAAGGAATCCGCTCGCCGAACCCGTCGAGCACCTCATCGAGGGTCGGAACGGGCTCGCCCCCTCCGGCGTCGAGCGCGCGCACGTCCGCCAGCAGTGCGTCCTCGATCGCCCCCTCGCCTCCGAGGCCGCCGAGTTCCTCTTCGTGAGTGATGACGACCCCCCCGTCCCGTGTCCGGTGCAGGTCGATCTCGATCATGTCGGCCCGTTGCTCGACGGCGAGGGCGTAGGCGGACAGGGTGTTTTCGGGACGCTCGGCCGATGCGCCCCGGTGGGCGATCACGAGGGGTTTCAATCGCGCTCCCAGTCCGCGGCCCGTTCGACCGCACGCTTCCAACCGCTGTAGAGTTCGTCCCGGCGGGCCGCGTCCATGCGCGGCTCGAAGACGCTGAGATCCGCTGCGTCCACCACCTCGCTCCGATCGCGCCAGAAGCCCGTGGCCAGACCCGCGAGCGCGGCCGCGCCCTTCGCCGTCACCTCGAGAAACGCCGGCCGCTCCACGGGCGCACCGAGCACATCGGCCTGGAACTGCATCAGGAAATCGTTGGCCGATGCGCCCCCATCGACGCGAAGCGCTTCGAGCGCGAGACCCGAATCCTCGCGCACGCACTCCACGACATCGCGCGTCTGGTAGGCAATCGACTCGAGAGTCGCCCGTACCACGTGGGCCCGATTCGTGCCCCGCGTGATCCCGAGCAGCGCGCCCCGAGCGCGCTCGTCCCAATAGGGAGCACCGAGTCCGACGAACGCCGGCACCAGGTAGACCCCCGCCGTGTCCTCTACGCTCGCGGCGAGCGCCCCGGTCTCACCCGCACTCTCGATCAGCCCGAGCCCGTCGCGCAGCCATTGCACCGCCGAGCCCGCGACGAAGATGCTGCCCTCGAGCGCGTACTCGACCCGCCCGCCGAGACACCAGCCGATCGTCGTGAGCAGTCCAGTCTTGGACACCGGCGCCTCGCTCCCGGTATTCATCAACAGGAAGCAGCCGGTGCCGTAGGTATTCTTGGCGCGCCCGGGCTCAAAACAGCCCTGGCCGAAGAGGGCGGCCTGCTGGTCCCCCGCGATTCCGGCAATCGGGACCTCCGCACCGAACCACTCCGGATCCGCGCTGCCGAAGACACCGCTCGTATCGCGCACCTCGGGCAGCAGCTCCCGCGGCAGGTTCAGCTCGCCGAGCAGCAGCTCGTCCCAGTCCCGCTCGTGCACGTTGTAGACGAGGCTCCGAGAGGCGTTCGAATACTCGGTCGCGTGCACGCGGCCCTTCGTCAGCTTCTGGAGCAGCCAGGAATCGACAGTTCCAAAGGCGAGCTCGCCGCGCTCGGCCCGCGCCTGGGCCCCGTCCACGGCGTCGAGGATGAAGCGAACCTTGGTGCCAGAAAAATAGGAGTCGATCACCAGACCGGTGCGCCGGCGCACCTCATCTTCCAAGCCCCGGGCGCGCAACGCATCACAAATCGGTGCCGTCTGGCGAGACTGCCAGACGATGGCGCGATGGATCGGCACACCACTGGCGCGATCCCAGACCAGCGCGGTCTCGCGCTGGTTGGTGATGCCGATGGCGACCAGGTCGGCCCCGCTGGCGCCCGCCTTCGCCAGCGCCCCCCGCGCCGCGCGCAGCTGACTGCTCCAGATCTCTTCCGGATCGTGCTCGACCCAACCGGGCTGCGGGAAGTGCTGCGGAAACTCGTGTGAATCCACGGCCACGACGGCGCCCGACGCATCGAAGACAACCGCGCGAGACGAGGTGGTCCCCTGATCGAGAGCCATGACGTACCGGCTCATGGAACCCCTCTACTCAAAGAGCGCCTCCACGAACTCGCCTGCCAAAAAATCACGCAGGTCGGAGATGGACTCGCCGACCCCGACGTGCTTCACGGGAATCCCGAACTCGTCGGCCAGCCCGACGATGACGCCGCCCTTCGCGGTTCCGTCGAGCTTCGTGAGGACCAATCCCGTGACACCGGTCACCTCGGTGAAAAGCCTCGCTTGGGACAACGCGTTTTGACCGGTATTCGCGTCGAGGACGAGGAGCGTCTCGTGCGGCGCACCCTCCTGGCACTTGCCAATGACGCGCGCGAGCTTGCCGAGCTCTTCCATGAGGGGCTTTTTCGTCTGGAGCCGGCCCGCCGTGTCGATGATCGCAACGTCCGCGCCGCGAGCGCCGGCGGCCTTCACCGTATCGAAGGCCACCGCCGACGGGTCACCGCCAGCCTTTCCGGCGATGACCTCACAGCCCACCCGCTCGCCCCAACTCTGGAGCTGCTCGATCGCCGCGGCGCGAAAGGTGTCGGCCGCACCGAGCACCACCTTGCGGCCGGCGGCGGCGTGACGCGCAGCGAGCTTCCCGACCGTCGTGGTCTTGCCCGATCCGTTGACGCCGAGGACGAGGATCACGTGCGGGCGTGCGAAGGTCGCCAGGTGCGTGCCCGCGGCGGGCTCGACGCGGCGCAACTTTTCCAGCAGGGCCTCGCGCAGGAGCGCGCGGACGGCCCCGCCCTCCGCACCCGCAGCGGAATTGCGAACCCGGCCGAGCAAGTCGTCGGCGGTCCGAACGCCCAGGTCCGCGGACATCAGGGCCGCCTCCAACTCTCCGAGCAGCGCGTCGTCGAGCGTTCGCTCGCCGACCAGCGCCCCAATTCGCCCCACGAATGCATCGCTCGTCCGGCGCAGGCGCTCGGCCAGCCGCGTGGGGGGCTCGTCGGCGGCAGGCGGTGCCGGTACCTCGGCGGCAGGCGGCGCCGGTACCTCGGCGGCAGGCGGCGCCGGTACCTCGGCGGCAGGCGGCGCCGGTACGCGCTCCGCAGCAACCCCCTCCCCCTCGGCGGTGCGTCGGGAGCGCTGCAAAGCACTGCCGACGAGCCCGATCAACACCGGTACACCCATGATGCACAGCACGCTCAGCGCCGGATTCGCCCGAATCCAGATCGCGAGTTGTGTGAGCGGGGAGAGATCCCAGATCGCGAGTTGTGTGAGAGGGGAGAGGTCCACGGCGCGCGCAGCATACCACCGCGACGGTATGCTGCCCGGCACGGTGATGAGAGGCACGACCAATACTCGGCCGGCGCGTGGCAGCGCCCGGCGCGGTGACAAGAGGCACGACCAATACTCGGGCCGGCGCGTGGCAGCGCCCGGCGCAGTGACAAGAGGCCAGGACCAATACTCGGGCCGGCGCGTGGCAGCGCTCGGTGCGGTCGCCTTCCTCACCCTCGTTCCGGTGACACTGCCCGTCTCGATCCTGCGCGCATTCGTTGCCGACCGGTTCGACGTATCGGAGCTGCTGGCCTCGCTCTTCATGTCGATCAACATGGTCGGCGCGGTCATCACGGCACCTCTCGCGGGAGTGCTCTCCGATCGGATCGGGCATCGCCGGGAACTCCTGGTCGCGGGCCTCGCAACGGACGCCGTGCTGCTCTATGCGCTGACGCTCCCGTTTTCGTTCCCGACGTTCATGACGCTGCGATTCTTCGAGGGTTGCGCCCACATCTTCGCGCTCTCCCTGCTCCTCTCCCTGGCATCGGCGAGCCAGACCGCAGAGCGGCGCGGCCGGGTGATGGGGATGGTGGGTGGGGGCATCACACTCGGCGTGGCCGTGGGCGCGATGCTCGGTGGGTTCCTGGGCGACGCGGATCCGCTGCGACCCATCCGCTTCGGGGCCGCAATCGCCGGGGGAGGCGCGGTCGTCGCCTGGTGGCTCCTCCCCGACGTCGACCGGGCGGGAGAAGATCGGCCTAGAATCGGAACGATCGTCGCGGTGCTGCGGGCGAATCCCCTCTTGCTCGCACCGTTGGCTTTTGCCTTCGTGGATCGTTTCACGGTGGGCTTCTACACGACGACGTTCTCGCTCTACCTCTCCGGCGTGCACGGGCTCTCGCCCATGCGCATCGGGATCCTGATCTTCGTCTTCATGCTCCCCTTCGCCCTCTTCTCCTACCCGTTCGGCCGTCTTTCGGAGCGCGGATCGCCGGTTCGCATGGTCTGTCTGGGCAGCCTCGCCTACGGCGCCGGCACAGTGCTGGTGCCCTGGTGGCCCGTGGACTCGATCTTCGTCCTGATGGTCGCCGTCGGGGTCGCGTCCGCGGTGATGTTCGTACCGTCGATGATCCTCACCACCCAGGCCGCACCCGAGCAAATTCGGGGCACGGCCCTCGGCGCCTTCAACGCCTTCGGCTCACTCGGCTTCATCGTGGGTCCTGCAACCGGAGGCTTCGTGAGCCAGCACATCGCCGAAACGGCGGGCTGGGAGGCCGGTTACCGCGCTGCGTTCGGCGTAGCAGGCGCTTCGGAGGCGCTCTGCGTCGTCCTCGCCCTGCCCTTCCTGATCCGCCTCACGCGTCTGGGCCGCACCCGCTAGAGATCCGCACGCCCCTAATGGAGTTCGACGGAGACGAGCTTCGAGACGCCCTTGCGTTCCATGGTAACGCCGTAGAGCAGATCCGAGACCTCGATCGTGCGCTTGTTGTGCGTGATGAGGACGAACTGGGAGTCGGTCGCGAGTTCCTGGACGATCTCGTTGAAGCGGCCCACATTCGCGTCGTCGAGGGCGGCGTCGACCTCGTCGAGCAGGAAGAAGGGCGAGGGCCGCACCTGGAAAACGGCAACCAGGAGCGCGATGGCGGTGAGAGTCTTCTCGCCGCCCGACAGCAGATTTACGTTCTGGAGCCGCTTGCCCGGCGGCATCGCCATGATGTCGATACCCGCCTCGAGCACGTCTTCGCTCTCCGTGAGCGAAAGGCTGGCCCTCCCTCCCTGGAACAGCCGCGGGAAGTTCTCGGTGAAGCGCTTGCTGACCGCCTCGAAGGTCTCGCGGAAGCGGCGCCGGCTGGTGCGATTGATGCGCGCAATGGCATCTCTGAGCGACGCGAGCGTCGCATCGAGGTCGCTCTTCTGCTCCGACAGGAAGCGGAACCGCTCGGCGAGCTCCTCGTGTTCCTCGATGGCACCGAGATTCACGTCGCCGAGCCCTTGGAGCTTCTTGCGCGCGTCGGCGAACTCCCGCTCGCGCTCCTCGCGCGACAGCCGCGCCAGTTCGGCGTTGCGACGCGCCTCGCGGGCGGCGTCCGGTGCCGGCTCGTCCTCGCTCTCTGCCAGCTCACCCGCAGCGGCCGGCTCCCCCGGACCCGGAGTCCCCTGGGCCGACACCTCGAGTTCACCGTGCGCCTGGGTGACGGATTCGAGTGCCGGCAGGCTCCACGTCGCGAGTTCCAGCTGCCATTTCTCGCGCATCGAATCGTCGAGGTGCGAGAGGCGCAGCTCGGTTTCCCGAACCGCCAGCTCCGCGGAACCGGCGGCCTCGCGCTTCGCGGCCATTTCACCGCGCACCTCGCGCACCGCGTCGTCGAGCGAGTTCACCACCGCGGAAGCTCGCTCGAAGGCATCGCGCTTGGATTCGATGCCCGCTCGCGCGCGCTCCTCTTCGCCGAGCTTCACCTCGAGGTGGCCGCGATCGCTCTCCAGCGTGCCCGCCAGCTCCTGACGCCGGGCCTCGGCGGCCGAGATCTCCTGCTCGCGCCGCGCGATCCACTCACGCGTCTCGCGGGCAGCGCCGGACACCCGCTCGAATATCGCGCGCAGCCGGTCGCCCTTCTCGGCCCGACCCGCATGCTCCACCCGCCGCTCGGTAGCCGCCGTCTCGAGACGACTCAGCTCCCGCCCCGACGAACCGATCTCGAGGACCAACGCATCGAGTGCGCGCTGCTTCTCGGCTCGGTCCTCGCGGCCGCAGACCAACAGCTCGCCCAGGCGTTCCTTCTCCTCCGCAAGCGCATCGGTCTCCGCCAGGATCTCCGAGCGCACCTCGACGCGGCCTTCGTAGGCCTCGCCGAGGATCTTCACCCGTTCGCGCGTGCGTTCCAGATCCTTCTCGTGGTTCGCCACCGCCAGCGCGGCGGTGTGATGCCGATTGCGCAGATTTTCGAGCTCATCGGCCGCACGCATACGCGCGGCCTCGGACTCACCCACGCTGGCCTGGCAGGACGCCACGCGGGCGTCGAGCTGCTGCATCTCCTCTTCGAGTTCACGCACCTCGCGCATTCGCTCCAGAAACCCCGAATCGGCGTCTCCGCCGCCACGCACCAACCCCTCCGGGGTGAGTACGTCGCCGTCCGGCGTGACAAAGGTCGCCGGGGCACTCCCACGGCCGTACACGGAAACCACCTCACGCAAATCCGGCACGATGTAGGCACCGCCCAGCAGCCGGCGCGCCAACTCTTCGTAGCCCTGCCGGGGTCGCACCCGATCCAGCAGCGGCTCACCCATCGGAACGAACCCCGACGTCACCGGCTCCGCCTCGGGCAGCGTGACGAAGAGCGCGCGAACGGCCCCGTCCTTCCGGAGCGCTTGCAGGGCTTCCAAGGCGCCGCCGGCGTTCTCGACGACTAGCGCGTCGGCCCGCTCGGCGAGGACGGCCTCGACCGCCGTCTCGGCGTCGGCGTCGACATGGAACAGGTCGCGCAAGAGGCCGTGCAGGCCGAATCGGTGCCTCGTGCTCTCGTCGGACTCGAGCAGGCGCCGCGCGGCCTCGCCCACGTCTTCGTGATTCGAAGTGAACTCGCGCAGCGATTCGAGGCGCGCCCGACGCATCTCCCGCTTCTCACGCGCCTCGCGCAGACCGTCTCCCGCCTCGCGCTCGGACCCGATCGCCTGCTCATGGGCCTCCAGGGAAGCGCGGAGCAGCCCCATGAACCGATCCCGCTCCGCGAGCAGGTTGCGCAACCCATCTTCGAGTTGCCTCTGCTCGGAGTCGACGCGAGTCGCCTCGCTCTGCCCCACCTCGAGACCCTCGTCCGCGCTGCGCAGCTTCGCATCCAACTCGGCCGTGCGGTCCTCGACCCCCGCCAGGCGGTCCTCGCTGCGCGCCACGCTGGTCAGCAACTCGACAATTTGCGCGTTCTGCGCATCGCGCTCCCGCTCGAGAACATCGAAATCGGCCTTGGCAGACCGCACCGCTTCCTCGGCCTTCGCGACGATCTCGCGCTCCGAGGCCAGCCCCCTCTCGATGGCACGCAGCTCATCTCCGGTCTCGCCGACCTCGCGCTCCTGCCCCACCCGCTGCTCGCGAAGCTGGGACAGCTCGAGCCGACGCACCTCTGCGGTTTCGGCCAGGGTCTCCCGTTCGCGGCGCGCGTATTCGATCCGGCCCTCCGCCTCCTTGATCTCGCTGCGCAACGCGACCAGCGTCTCGCTCCCCTGGGAGAGGACGCGCTCGCACTCCGCGAACTCGATGCGCTTCTCCTCGACGGCGAGTTCGCGTTCGGCGAGGCGGGTTTCCAGGGCTGTGATCTCGTCCTGAAGACGGCGTTGGCGCACCCCGACGTTGTCGATCTCCTCCACCAGCGCCGTGCGGTCGTCGAGAGCGAGCGACAACTCGAGGATCCGCGCCGTCTCCCGCAGCCTCTTGTAGCGCGCTGCCTTCTTCGCCTGCCGTTCGATGGAGTTGATCTGGCGACGGATCTCGGCGAGAACATCGGTCACGCGCAGCAGGTTCTGCTGCGTGGACTTGATCTTCGACTCGGCCTCGCGGCGGCGCGCCTTGAACTTGCCGATGCCGGCCGCCTCTTCGATCAGGATGCGCCGGTCCTCGGGCTTCGCCGAAACGATCTCGGCGATCCGGCCCTGCTCGACGATCGTGTAGCCCTTGGTGCCCACGCCCGAGTCCCGGAAGAAGTCGTGCACGTCCCGCAGACGGCACGAAGTGCCGTTCAGCAGGTACTCGGATTCGCCGGTCCGGTAGAGACGTCGCGCGACCTGGATCTCGGCGTAGGCGGTGAAGGCCGGCGGAGCGCCGCCCCCGGTGTTGTCGAAGGTGAGCACCACCTCGGCCATCCCGACGGCAGCGCGCCCCTCGGACCCGGCGAAGATCACGTCGTCCATGCCCTTGCCGCGCAGGCGGCGGGGCGACTGCTCCCCCATCACCCAGCGCATGGCGTCCACGACGTTCGACTTGCCGCAGCCGTTCGGACCCACGACCCCAGTGATACCGGGTTTGAAATCGATTCGTGTCTTGTCGACGAACGACTTGAAGCCGTTCAGTTCCAGCGATTTGATCCGCACCGCACCCCCGGAAGGCGACCGCGCCTGGGGGACGTCGGCCAATGTGGCTACGGAGGACTCAACGAGGGGTTAGAGATGTTGTACCACCCCCAGGGGCGGCTCGCCAACCCCAGAACCCAATTCCCGAGGGGAATCAGGCCCCGGCGGCGGCGGCGGCCTGCTTGTGCTGGACCTCGTACTGGAGCCGGTAGAGCCGCGCGTAGAGCCCATCGCGCTCGAGAAGTTCCTCGTGGGTCCCCGCCTCGACGAGCGCCCCACCGTCGAGCACGTGGATCCGGTCCACGTCTTCGATCGTCGAGAGACGATGCGCCACCACCAGGGCGGTGCGCCCCTCCATGAGCGTGTGGATCCCCTGCCGGACGAGGGTCTCGGTTTCGGTATCGATCGAACTCGTGGCCTCGTCGAGCACGAGCACGTCGGCACCGTGCGCCAGTGCCCGGGCAAAAGAGAGCAGCTGGCGCTGTCCGGCGGAGAAATTGGAGCCGCGCTCCTGGACCTGTGCCTCGTAGCCGTCCGGAAGCGCCTCGACGAAGCCATCCGCCCGCACCGCCGCCGCGACGGCCCGGATGCGCTCCGGGCCCACGTCGGCCCGATCGAGGCCGATGTTCTCCGCGATAGTCCCGCTGAACAGGAAGACGTCCTGCAGCACCATGGCGACCCGCCGGCGAAGGTGCTCCTGGGTGTAGTCGCGCAGATCCACCCCATCGAGCCGCACGCGACCCCGCGTCGGCTCGTAGAACCGGTTCAAGAGCTTCAGCACCGTCGTCTTCCCGGCGCCTGTCGGACCCACCAGAGCGATGCGCTCTCCCGCCCCGACGCGGAATGAAACGTCTCGCAGAACCCACTCCGTTGCCTCGCCCCGGTCGCCCGAGTAGGTGAACCAGACGTTCTCGAACTCCACCACACCGCACGGCCCGTCTGACCCGCGTTCCGCCAGCGACGACGCACCGGGGCGGTCATTGACCTCGGGCTCGGTGTCCAGCAGCTCGAAGATGCGCTCCGCACTCGCCATCGACGACTGCATGACTGAGTACTTCGCCGACAGATCGCGCAGCGGCAGGAAGAAGCGGCGCATCAGGTCGATGAAAAGGTAGAGGGTGCCGATGCCGGCAATGCCGGTGGCCTTCCAGATGATGATGGCGACCGTGATCGACTGGGCGAATTCGACGACGGCGAATAGCACCGAGTCATAACGGATCGAAAAACACCAGGCGTCTCTGTGGTCGGCATTCATCTCCTCGAACTCTGCGAAGTTCCGGGCCTCACGCCTGAAGAGCTGCACTTCGCGCATGCCCGTCACGTTCTCCTGGACGTAGGCATTGATGCGAGCAATGCGCACGCGGACGAGCCGATACGCTTGGCGCACCTTGAAACGGAAGATCACGGCGCAGAGCGCGAGCGGTGGAATCACCAGGAAGGTGAGCAGCGCGAGGTGGGCATCCTCGAGGAAGAGCACCGCCGCGAAGCCCAGCATCCGGATCACGTCACCGACGAGCGCCACGAGCCCGGCCGAGAACATCTCGGCCACGTTCTCGACATCGTTCGTGCAGCGCGTGACGAGGCGCCCCACCGGATAGCGGTCGAAGAATCCCAGGTGGAGGCGCTGGATGTGGCCAAAGACGTCGCGGCGCAGGTCGCGCATGGCGGCCTGACCGGTCCGAATCATCACGTACATGTTGATCCACTGCAGCGCCGAGGAGAGCAACATGAACAGCAGGAAGAGCCCGGCGAGCCACCACAATGATGCAATGCCTGCGGGGGGCGTCAGCAGACCGGACACCGGAGCGAGCAGGCGATCGAGCGAAGTCACCCGGCCGACGGCTTCGGTATCCCCCGAAATCACGCTGTTGAGACCAGTCTTGATGATCCACGCCGGCGCGACTTCCACGATGAAAATGGGAACGATGAGCAAGAGCGTCAGCGCAACCTGCCCGCCGTAGGGCCGAACGTACGGCCAGAGGCGCAGCAACTGACGGGTGTCGTAGGCCTTGCCCAGGGCCTCTTCTTCGTGCATCGCCTCGGCGGCGGAATTCGGCTCGGCGCTCATTCCACCGCCTCGTCCTGCTCCAGGGCGAGCCGCGCGTAGAGCCCGCCCTGGGTCCGCAGCTCGTCGTGCGTGCCGGTCTCCACGATGCGGCCCGCATCGAGAACGACGATCTGGTCGGCGGAACGCACCGCGCTGACCCGCGACGAGACCACGACGACAGTGCGCCCGCTGAACACCACCTCCAGCTCGCGCTTGATCGCCGCCTCGGTCTCCGCATCGACAGCGGAGAGCGTGTCGTCGAGAATCAGGATGCGCGGATCCAGGGCGAGCGCCCGGGCCAGCGCAGTGCGCTGCCTCTGCCCCCCCGAGAGCATCACCCCGCGCTCCCCCACCACAGTCTCATAGCCGTGGGGCAGCTCACTCACGTCCTTCGCGAGCTGCGCCCGGGCAGACGCCCGCCGCACCTCGGCCGGCTGGGTCCTTTCGAGTCCGAAGGCCACGTTGTCAGCGAGCGTCATCGAGAAGAGGAACGAATCCTGGGGAACCATGGCGATGTTGGAGCGGAGCATGCCCAGCGGGATCGCGTTCACGTCGATGCCGTCGATGAAGACACAGCCGTCTTCGACCTCCCAGAGCCGCGGAATCAGCGAGGCAAGAGTGCTCTTGCCCGCCCCCACCGTGCCGACCACACCGAGTGTTTTTCCGGCGGCGACGCGGAGGTTCACACCGTGCAACGCCGGCTCGGCCCCGCTTCCCGGGTACCGGAACGTCAGATCCCGGAACTCGATCTCGCCGCGCAGAGCCTCGATGGGAGCCGGCTCGGGTGAGTCCACGATCGTGGGCTCGACCGAGAGCAGCTCGTCGATGCGCTGCATCGAAGCAGCGCCGCGCTGCACGAGCGCCACCACCCAGCCCATGATGAAGGTCGGGAAGGTCAGCATGTAGACGTACATCGCAAAGCGGAAGAAATCGGGTCCCTGCATTTCCCCGTCGATGATCATCTGACCGCCGACCAAGAACACCATGAACATGGCCGCGGCGGGAAGCAGGAAGACCACCGCGGGCATCGATGCCACCGCGCGCGCGACACCGAGTTGTCGCCGGTAGAGCTCGTCGTTGGCCTCTTCGAAGCGCCGGGATGTCGCCCCCTCCATGGCATAGGCCTTGACCACGGCGACGCCGGCGATGGTCTCCTGGAGTCGGTTCGAAAGATCGCCGAGGCCCTCCTGAGCCAAGAGACTCCAGTGATGGATCCCGCGGCCAAAGATGCGAGCGATCAGCACGAAGAGCGGGTACGGAGCCAGAACGCAGAGCGTCAGCATCGGGTTCAGACTCAGCATCACGCCGATGGATCCGATGTAGAGAATCGGGGTCTGCACGACGTTGAGCACCCCGACTCCGAGCAACAGCCGCACCGCATTCACGTCGTTCACGCAACGGCTCATGATGTCGCCAGTGCGCCAGTTGGAATAGAAGGAGCGGGGCAAACGCTCGAGATGGGCGAACAGGTCGTTGCGAATCTCGTATTCGATCTCCCGCGCAGCGTTGAAGACGAGGGTGCGGGAAAAGAAGCGCACGACAGCGGTCGCCACAGCCACGGCCGTAAGCACCTGGACACGCCCGACGATCTCGCCGGCCGAAAGCCCGGTCTCGTAGGCCTCGATCGCCCAGCCCACGAGCCACGGGATCGCGACGAAACCCGCGCTGTAGGCCAACGTACTCGCCAGCCACACCGCGTAGTAGCGCTTGTTGCGGCGGATGTACGAGAAGAAGCGACTCGCCGCCGCGCGCCTTCCCAGGGCCGCGCTCCCCGGAGTAACCGGTGCACTCACCGACGCACCCAGGCCGCGATCTGATCGCGATTGCGTCCGAGCGCCCACGCGACGGCGGCGACCACGTGCCTGAACGACGTGCGCAGGGCTCCCGCCTCCCGATAGCGCCGCGCCGAGGTCGTGGCGGGCAGCGGCAAGCGCGCGAGACGCCCGTGGCGCCGCATGCGCTTCACCAGATCCAGGTCCTCCATGATCGGCGCCTGGGGTACACCGCCGATCGCCTCCAGAACCGCGCGGCGCACGAAGATCGCCTGATCGCCGTAGGGAAGCGACAGCACGGCCACACGCAACCAGGTTCCCCACTCGAGCCAGCGCAGCTGCCACGCGCGATCGTCGAGTCGGAACCGGAAGGCACCGCCCGCGACGGCTGGATCGACGAGAGCGCGGCGCAACAACCGGTCCCAGCCTTCCGCGAGACACGTGTCGGCGTGCAGAAAAACCACAACGTCTCCCGAGGCCGCCTCGGCCCCGACTCCGAGCTGGCGCGAGCGACCCGGTGGCGACGAAAGAACTCGCGCCCCGGCCGCCTGAGCTCTTTCGGGCGTGCCGTCGCTGCTGCCGCCATCCACGACGAAAACCTCATCCGCCGTGGCGGCGACGCTTGCGACCGCTCCCGCGATCCAGCGCGCCTCATCGAGTGCCGGAATCACGACCGAGAGCTTCACCGGCGCAAGATAGCACGCACCCCGAACGCGCATTGACAGGGGTCCGCCGCCTCCCCTATCACATCGGGCGTGAGCCCCCGCAACTCCCGAAAGTCCGGCGACGCCACGGGTGAAAAGTCCGGTTCTGGCCCGGCCGCGGGGCATTCCTCGGCCCCTGCGTACGCCGCCGCCGGTGTCGATCTCGACCGCGACGAGGCCTTCATCGACACGATCAAGGAAATCACCCGCTCGACGCTGCGTCCGGAGATCCTCTCGACCATCGGCGGCTTCGCCGGGGTCTTCAAGGCACCCGAGCGCTACGCGGATCCGGTCTTCGTAGCCGGCGCCGACGGTGTCGGCACGAAGCTCAAGTTCGCCGCTCGTCTGGGACGCTACGACACGGTCGGGATCGACTGCGTCGCCATGGTCGTAAACGACCTCGTGGTGCAGGGGGCCGAGCCGCTCGTCTTCCTCGATTACCTCTCGATGGAAGATCTCGACCCGGAGATCGCGCAGGAGGCCCTGCGCGGTGTCGCGGAAGGTTGCCGGCGCGCCGGATGCGCCCTGCTCGGTGGCGAGACCGCGACGATGCCGGGCTTCTACGGAAAAGGCGAACTCGAGCTCGTGGGATTCGGGGTCGGCGTGGTGGAGCGCGACGCGCTGATCGACGGCTCCGGCATCAGCCACGGAGACGCATTGGTGGGCCTGGCGTCGAGTGGCTTCCACAGCAACGGCTACTCGCTATTGCGCCGCATCGTCGAGGACGGCGAAGCCGCCGGGCACTTCGGGTTTCGCGATCGGATCGAGGAACTCGACACGTCCCTCGCAGGGGCCCTGCTCGCACCGACGCGAATCTACGTCAAGCCCGTGCTCCACGTGAACCGCGATTTCGACCTCAAGGGCGTCGTACACGTGACGGGCGGCGGCTTCCCGGGCAACGTGCCCCGGGTCCTGCCCAAAGGTGTGCGCGCCCGCATCGATCCGACGGCGTGGCCGACGCCCCCGGTCTTCGACTTCATCCAACGCCACGCCGAGCTCTCGGATGACGAGATGCTGCGGGTCTTCAACTGCGGTATCGGAATGATCCTGATCGTGCCCCGTGAGCAGTGCACGGACGTGATCGATCGGCTCGAAGCGATCGGCGAACGTGCCTACCCGATCGGTGGGATCGAGGCGAAGCAGCCCAACGACGACCCAATCCTCTTCGGGCCGTTCGCTCCCATGGAATGATGCGCGGCCTCCCCCCCATCGAAACCGGGAGCAATACGCGCGTGCGTCGCTGGGACGCGGTGATCCTCGGGAGTGCTCTGCCCGGGCTCGTGGCGGCGGCGCGGCTCGGATTGCATACCGCGCGGGTGCTGGTGATCGACGAAGGCGCTGCCGCGCGCCGTCCCGCCTGTCTGCGCGAGCCCTTTTTCCTGGGCGGTGCCGGCAAGCAGGGCGTGCTGGGCGCGTGCCTGCGCTCCTTGCGCGTACCGCTGATCGATCAGCGACGCATCGAAGACGGCCCGCTGGCCTTCCAGGTCGCGCTGCCAAACGCCCGTCTCGACATTGGCACCGTCCCGCTCAGCGTCGACGAGTGGGTAGCCTGGGGCCTGGCCAAGCCCGACGAATCGCGCCGACTCGCCGCCGCGCTGGAGAGCATGGGCGTCGCGGAGCGCGTGGCACTCATCGACGCGCCACTGGTGAAGGCGGGCCGTCGCGGTCCGCTCGGCAGCCGGCGCCCGACGATCGATCCCGGCCCCGAGCCTCTGAGCACCGAACCGCTCACTCGCGGCCTTCCGCCAGAACTCGCCGCCGCACCGCCCCAGCTCGCGACGGTCCTTGCCGCATGGACGCGCGCTCTCTCGAATCTGGGCGGCACCGAGCCGAGCGATGCGGCGCGCGCGCGACTGCTCGGTGCGCCCTTCGGGGGAAGCGCCGATGGCCGGGATGCGGACGGCCTGCGCCTCATGCTGCGCCGCCGCATCGAGTCTCTGTACGGAGAGTTTCGCACGCTCGACGGTCCGTTCCGGCTCGTATCGGTCAATGGCCAACCCGGCTTGGCGCCCGACGCGCGCGGCGAGTCCGGCGAGGTCTGGGTTGGCCGCGCGTTCGTAATCAACGCGCCGAGAACCGCCCTGGCCGGAGTCGTCGACCAGGACCCGGTCCCCGCGCCGCTCTCCGCACCGACAGCGCGCTGGCGCCGCACCGCGCTGCACTGGCAGATCCGCACCGACCTGCTTCCCGGCGCAATGGCGCGCCGAGTCATCATCGTCGGAGACGAGCAGCAACCGCTGGTCTCGACCAACCTGGTAACCCTGAGGAGCTTTCCGCACCGGGACGGCAGCACGGACCTGGTCGCCGCTGCGGTGGTGGAGACCGGGGCGTCGCCGGCGGCGGTGGAATCCGCAATCGAGGCACGGGTGGCGGAAATCCTGCCGTTCACCGAGGGGCACCTCGAACGCATGCGGGCACCCGAGCCGGCGTGGGACGAGGAAGACACGCTCCCCGACCCTCCGCCCGGCACAGGCTGGCCCGGCGAGGTGGTCATCCGCCTCCCGACCAAGCAGCTTCTCTACACGCTCGAGCGTTCCGGCGTCGCCAGTCTCGGAACGGAGGGTGACCTGCTCCTCGGCTGGCGGGGCGGAGACACGATCGCGGCTAATCTTGCCTAGCCCCCCCTCCGGAGAGTCCGTGATCGATCCGAAGGATGTCGAGCACAGCCGCGCTCGCGACCGCGAGCGCCCCCAATGGCGGCGGCTGGCCGCTTATTGCCAGGGCTACCTTCACCTCATCGTGCTCACGCTGGCGCTCACTGTGCTGGTCGCGGGCGCCGAATACGGACGCGCCTACCTGCTGAAGCTGCTGATCGACGACGTGGCGATCCCTCAGGCCAGCCTGGTGAACGAAGCCGGAGTGCAGGACTGGCTGCCGGACCTGGCTCTGCTCGACCCCGTTCGAACCGACCCGGCCGAGGAATCGAGGCCCGCGGTGAGCACCCTCAGCCAGGAAGACAGGCGGCGCATCTCGACCCATATCGAAAACAACCTGCTGGCGATCTTCTTGCTCGCAGCCCTGATAGCGGTCGCGCTGCCCGGTCTGGGTTTCATAAGGGAATACATCGCAGCCTATACATTGGGGCGCATCCGCGTCGACATGTCGCGGGAAGCGTGCGCGAAGCTCCTCGTGCTCCCGCTCGCATACCACCACGGAAAACGGCGGGGCGCGGTCTTCGCACGGGTGGCCTCGGACCTGAGCGTCGCGCACGGCGCCCTCGGGCTCATTTTTGGCGACATTCTCGCGGCGGGGATCAGGGTTCTGGTCGGCGTCGGGTTCATGCTGGTGCTCTCGTGGCAACTCGCCCTGTTCATGGCGGCCGGAACTCCGCTGATCTTTGGCACGATCGCGCTCTTCGGCAAGCTGATCCGGCGGGGCGCTCGCAAACGCCAGATACAGGTGAGCGAGGTGACGCAGCGCCTGCTCGAGATCCTGGAGGGGATCAAGGTCATCAAGGTTTTCAACGCCGAGGCCACAGAGTACGCGGCCTATTCTCGCGAGACGGTCCGCCTGTTCAAGCGCTCATTGCGAGTGACCCGAAATCGTGTGCTGGCGCGGACTTCCGTCGAGTTCATGAACCAAGTGATGACGTTGGCTGGACTCGGATTCGGCGGCTATCTGCTGTGGCGGGAGATGTGGGGCATCACGATCGGCAATCTCGCCGCCTTCATGGTGATGACGAGTCTCGTCTACCGGCCACTGAAGAAGCTCGCCCAGGGCTGGGTCCAGATACAGGACGCCATGGCGGGCGCCGAGCGCTACTTCGAGGTACTCGACACACCCATCGATATCCGAGACGCCCCCGACGCAGTCGACGTGGGACCGATCTCGGACTGCATCGTGGCCCGCGATCTGAGCTTCGGCTACGGCCCCGAGCCCGTGCTGCGCAACCTCGACTTCCATGTGCGCGCCGGTGATGTGGTGGCGATCGTCGGGCGAACGGGGGCGGGAAAGACGACTCTCGTCAACCTTCTCATGCGCCTTTACGACCCCCAGCAGGGAAGCATCGAGATCGACGGGAACAACTTGCAGAAGATTCGCCGCGCCTCGCTGGTCGCACAGATGGCCGTGGTGACGCAGGAACCCTTTCTATTCGACGGAAGCATCCGAGACAATCTGCTCTACGGCCGGCCCGAGGCCACCGAGGACGAGATGCTCATGGCCGCGCGGGCCGCCCACGTCGACCAATTCGTGAGCGAGCTGGCCAGCGGCTACGACACCCAGGTGGGACCGTCCGGGGGCATCCGGCTCTCCGGGGGCCAGCGCCAGCGCGTCACCATCGGACGCGCGATCCTGAAGGACCCGTCGATCCTGATCCTCGACGAGGCGACGAGCTCCCTCGACTCGAAGAGCGAGAAGTTCGTGCAAGAGGCAATCGACACGCTCCTCTCCGGCAACCGCACCGTCTTCGTAATCGCCCACCGGCTGGCGACCGTGCGCCGGGCCGACCAGATCCTGGTTCTGGAGAACGGAGCAATCGCCGAGCGAGGCACGCACGCGCAGCTGATGGAGACCGGCGGGCTCTACCAGGAACTCGTCGAGCTTCAGACCGGGGAGCCGGCGGCACCCGCGGCGCCGTAGCGTTCGGCGACATCGTCGCGGAGGCAGCCGAAGTTCAAGTGCCGCCCCGCACGGGTCGAGCACCGCGGACGCGCTCGACCACAGAAGCCCGGGTGAATGGAGTCAGGTACGCATCCGCTCGACCGTGACGACCCCGCGGATACGACCGATTTCGCGCATTACGGCGTTCAGGGTTCCGACGTCGCTCACCCAGAGGTCGAAGGTCTGCACCGACTTTCGGTCCGACGTCGTCGTGACGCGCGCCGCCCCGATGTTGATGCCGGCTGCAGAAATCGTCTTGGTCACCTTCGCCAGCTGACCGGGACGGTCGAGAGAGTGGACACGCATCTTGATACGCCACGGCGCCGCGGCATCGGGCTCCCAGTTCACGTCGATACGCCGGACCGGATCGAGTTCGAAGACCTTCGGACAATCCTTCACGTGGATCGTGACCCCGCGACCCCGGGTCACGAAACCCACCACCTCGTCGCCGGGAAGCGGTCCGCAGCAGCGGCCGAAACGCACCAGCACGTCGGGCTGTCCACTCACTCGGATTCCGCTCTTCGACGGACGGCGCCGCCGCCGGAAGAGGCTGCGCCGGGCCTTTGGCGCGGGCTGGGGCGCCTGCTCGCCCCGGAGACGACGCACCACATCGATCGCAGCGACGCGGCCGTACCCCACGGCCGAGAGCAACTGGTCCACCGAACTGCGTCGCTCGGCCCGCGCGACCTCCTCCAGGTCTCCCTGCTCCAGAAGCCGCGCCAGGGAGAAGCCCTCCTTGCGGAGCGCGCGCTCGAGCATGTCGCGTCCTAGCGCGAGGCTCCGCTCGGTCTCGGCCGTCCGAATGGCGTGGCGTATCCGGCTGCGCGCACGCGACGAGACGACGAAATCGAGCCAGTCCTTGCGCGGGTATTGATTGTGCGAGGTCAGCACCTCGACCGTGTCCCCGTTCTCCAGGCAGTGGCGCAGAGGCACCATCTTGCCGTTGACCCGGGCACCCGAACACTGGGCGCCCACCTCGCTGTGGATCGCATAGGCGAAATCGATCGGCGTAGCGCCCTTTGGCAGGTTGATGACCTCGCCCCGCGGAGTAAATACGAAGACCTGATCGGGAAAGAGATCGACCTTCACCGAGTCGATGAACTCGTGAGGATCCTTGAGCTCCCGGTTGAACTCCACGAGCTGGCGCAACCACGCGAACGTCTCGTCGTCGCTATCACCCGTTCCGGAAACACCCTCCTTGTACTTCCAGTGCGCGGCGATACCGAACTCCGCGTTTCGGTGCATCTCGTGCGTGCGGATCTGCACCTCCATGCGCTCGCCGTAGGGGCCGATCACCGTGGTGTGGAGCGACTGGTAGCCATTCGGCTTGGGCAGAGCGACGTAGTCCTTGAATCGACCGGGGACCGGCCGCCAGAGTGCGTGCACGATCCCGAGTGCTGCGTAGACCTGGTCCCGGCTGCCGTCGACGACCAGGCGAAACGCGATCACGTCGTAGATCTCGTCGAGGCTTACGCCCTGGCTCTCCATCTTGACGTGAATCGAGTAGAGATCCTTGAGCCGACCGGTCACCTCCGCCTGGACGTCGGCGCTCCCCAGGCGCGCCGAGAGCACGTCGATCACCTCCTCGATGTACGCCTGCCGCGCCTCTCGCTTCGAGCGCAGGCGCATCTCGAGATCGGCAGCATCCGCGGGGGCGAGCGCCCGGAAGGAGAGCTCTTCGAGCTCCTGCTTCATCCAGTGGATGCCGAGCCGGTGAGCGAGCGGCACGTAGATGTCGAGCGTCTCCTGAGCCACCCGATGCACCGCCTCCTCCGGCATGTGCTGGACGGTGCGCATATTGTGGAGACGATCGGCCAGCTTGATGAGGAGGATGCGGATGTCCTCGGACATCGCGATCAGCATCTTCCGGAAATTCTCGGCCTGGCGCTCCTGGGCCGAGTTGAACTCGATCTTTGCGATCTTGGTGAGCCCCTCGACCAGGAACCCCACCTGGGACCCGAAGCTGCGCTGGATTTCTTCGATCGTGGTGTGAGAGTCCTCGATCGTGTCGTGGAGGAGCCCGGCCGCGACCGTCACCTCGTCGAGACGCAACTCGACGAGAACGCCGGCAACCTCGATCGGGTGGACGAGATAAGGCTCACCCGAGAGACGCTCCTGGCCCTCGTGGACCTTGGCCGTGAAGACGTAGGCGCGCTGGAGCAATTCGAGATCGCACTCGGGGTGGTACTCGAGGATGCGGTCCGCGATATCGTTGAAGCGCACCCGCGGGCGCCGGATTCTCCCTTTCGCTTCGGGCATTTGACCCAACATACACACCCCGGGGAGCGGGGCAAACCCAGCTTCAGGCGGACACGCGCTCCAGGGCCGTCCCCGGCGCGAAGCGCTCGCGCAACTGGACCTCGCAGCCACCACGACAGCCCCTGACGATATCCGTCACGTCGGCAACGCAGCGATCCAAGTCATCGTTGACCACGGCGAAGTCGAAACGCGAGGCCGCGTGGATCTCCCCGCGCGCGACCGCGAGACGTCGCTGGATCTCCTCCTGAGAATCGGTTTCCCGACCGCGCAGCCGAGCCTCGAGCCGTTCCAGCGACGGCGGCAGGAGGAAAACGAGTCGCGCGTCCGATCGGCGCTCTCGCACCTGGGCGGCGCCCTGAATCTCGATCTCGAGCAACACGTCGTTGCCCCGCGCGAGTTCGGCGTCGAGCGCATCCCGGCTCGTTCCGTAGCGGTGGCGGTTGTACTCGGCCCATTCCAGAAAAGCGCCCTCCTCGACCAACTCGTCGAAGCGGCCGGGGCTGACGAAGAAGTAGTCGACCTCGTCCCGCTCCGCCGAACGCCGGGCACGCGTGGTATGGGACACCGAAAACTCCACGCGCGGATCCCGCTCCACGACGCGCCGGCACACCGTGGTCTTGCCGGTCCCGGATGGTGCGGCCACGACGAAGGGAATGCCTCTGCGGCGACTCAAGCCGCGTCCTCCGCACCGTCGTCCTGGATGCGACCGGCGATGGTCTCTGGATTGATCGCGGAAAGGATGACGTGGTCGCTGTCGGTGACGACGATCGAGCGCGTGCGACGTCCTTGGGTGGCATCGACCAGCTTGCCCCGTCCGGCCGCATCCTCCCGGAGCCGCCGCATGGGTGCCGAAGACGGGGACATCACGGCGACGATGCGCGACGCCATAACGAGGTTCCCGTAGCCGATGTTGAGCAGCGTCTGCCTATTCAACGTTCTGGACCTGCTCGCGCAGCCTCTCGATCTCCGTCTTGAGATACACGATCTCGTGGGCGACGGGAGCGTCCGAGGCCTTCGAGCCCACAGTATTCACCTCGCGCGAAAACTCCTGGAGCAGGAAGTCGAGACTCCGGCCCACAGGATTCCCGGATTCGCCCTCCCGGATAATCGTCCGGAACTGTTCGACGTGACTGCGCAGGCGCACCAGTTCCTCGGTGATGTCCAGGCGATCCGCCGCGATCACCAACTCCTGGTAAAGCCGTGCAGCATCGAGAAGTCCCGTCTCGCGACCCAGTTGCTCGGCGCGCCTCTGGAGCCGCTCGCGAACCCCCTGCTGCACCTCTCCGGCGCGGCTCTCGATTCGCTCGGCGCACGCCTCCACCCCGGCGATCCGGCCCACGAGATCCCGCTCGAGCGCTTCGCCTTCGTCCACGCGCATCGCGTCGAGCACATCGACCGCCACGCCGACGGCATCCAGGAGCGCCTCCCGCAGCGCCTCGGCGGAGATCTCGGGCTGGACCAGGCGCGCCACGCCCGGAAGTGCGAACAGCGTTCCGATGTCGAGCGCGCCCTCGATGCCCTCGCTCTGCAGCCGAGCAGCGGCGGCGAGGTAGCCCCGCGCCACCTCCAGATCGACCTCCACCCCCGAAGACCGCTCACTGCCGCCCGGCGCGGCCACCGACAGGTCGATCTTCCCGCGGTCGAAACGCGCCTGCACCCGAGCGCGCACCTCGCGCTCCAGCCCCGCCAGCAGCCGCGGCAGCCGCACGCGCACGTCGAGGTAGCGGTGATTGACCGCGCGCACCTCCACGTCGAAGACGAGTTCCTCCACCTGGAACGAGGAGCAGCCGAAGCCGGTCATGCTGCGAATCACCCGGCGCCCCCGGCCGCGGCCACCGCCTCGGGCAGGAGCGCCCGCACTTCTCCGGGACTCGCCGTGGCGGTGCCGACCTTCCCGACCACCACTCCCGCGGCGGCATTGGCGAGCACGGCAGCTTCGAGCAGCGACGCCCCGGCGCGCTGGGCCAGAGCCAGCGCGGCGATGGTGGTATCCCCGGCGCCCTGCACGTCGAATACATCGCGGGCGACGGTGCGAACGTCTACTCCAGCGGCTCCGTCCTCGAAGAGCGTCATGCCGTCGCCGCCGCGCGTGACGACCACGTCGGCCCCGGAGAGTTCGCGGCGCAGCACCCCGGCGGCCCGCGCCAGATCGGCGGCTTCCTCCACGCGCACGCCCGAGAGCCACTCGGCTTCGCGGAGATTGGGCTTGACCAGCGCCGCGCCTCGCCACGGCTCGAGCGCCGACTTCGGATCGATGACGACCGGAACACCCCGCGCGCGGAAGATCTCCATGGCCTCGACGGCAACCACCGGGGCAAGCGCACCCTTGCCGTAGTCCGCGACGACGACCCCCGCGCTGGCACCGAGCGCCCGGTCGACCGCGTCGAGCAGGGCGCGGCGCGATGCTTCGGACGGTGCCTCCAGCGTCTCGCGGTCGAAGCGCACCACCTGCTGGTTCTGGGCCACGATGCGGGTCTTGCGCGTCGTCGGACGGCCCGCGTCCACGACCAATCCACCCGGATCGACACCTAGCCGGTCGAGCAGGTCGGCCGCGCTCCGCCCGGCCGGATCGTCACCCACCACGGCGCAGCACGAAACCTGCCCACCCAGCGCCACGATGTTGCGCGTCACGTTTCCGGCGCCGCCGAGCACCACGGTCTCGTCGCGCACCTCGACGACGGGCACGGGCGCCTCGGGGCTCACGCGCGCCACGTCGCCCCAGACGTACTCGTCCAGCACGAGATCACCGACCACCAGCAGGTGCACGTGCCGAAAACCGTCGAGCAACTGGTCGAGACGCGTCGGGTCGAGGCTCACGGGGCGATGGTACCCCGTGTGGAGGGCCGCGGGCGGGTCACCGGCTGCGCTCCGCCGCGCGCTCGTCCTCGGCCGCGCCGCCGAGCAGTGCGCGGGCCGCCTCCAACGCGGTCTCCGGAGAGATGGCCATGGCGCGATCGGCGCGCACGCTGCGCGAGGGAGTGTCGGGCCATGGGGCGTTCTCGATCGGGTCGGTGGGTCCGAGCAGCTGCACGACGGGCGTACCCACGAGCGACGCCACGTGCAGCGGGCCGGTATCGCCTCCGACAACCAGGCGACAGGCGGAGAGCAAGGCGCCGAGCTCACCGAGATCCGCCGTCCGCGGCGCGAGCACCGCCGCCCCGCCGGAGCCCGCAACCACCGCCTCGGCTGCCGCCCGGTCGTCCCGGGTGGGGCCCCAGGTGACGATCGAAGCCACGGACCCGCGTTCTCGAAGCAGCACCGCGAGGCGGGAAAAGTGCTCGACGCTCCAGCGCTTGTGGGCCGTTCGCTGGCTCGTGCCCGGGTGCAGGGCGACCGGCGGCGGCCCTGCGCCGAGCATCTCCTGAAACCGGGCCCGTGTCTGCTCCGCCACCCGGAAGGGCCGCTCCGCGTGCGGCGCGTCGATGCCGGCAAATCGCACCAGCGCCGCGTTTCGCTCAAAGCGACTCATGCGCGGCGGCGAGAGGCGCGCCCGGTCGGTTGCGAGCAGCCACGAGAGTTCGCGACCGAAAGGACGCGCGTAGCCCAAGCGCCGCCGCGCACCCGAAAGCCGTGCCAGGAGTGCCGAGCGGGCCAGGCAGTGGAAGTCGATCACCAGCTCGAAGCGCCGCGCGCGCAGCCGCGACGCGAATACGCGGAAGCGGCGCCACGCGGCGCGGGGACGTCCGGCACGCAGCTCGCTCACGATCTCCGGACGCGGGAAGACCAGGACCTCGTCCACCCAGGGCTGCCCCTCGACGGCGCTCGCGGAACGCGGCTCCACCAGCCAGCCGAGGTGGGCGCCGGGAAGCCCCGCACGAAGACTCGATACCGCGGGGAGCGTCCGCACCACGTCGCCCACCGCACCGAGGCGGATCACGAGCACACGGTCGGCCGGGGGAGGACCCGCGAGCGGATTCAGACAGACGCCGATGGTGTGCCTCGCTCCCCTCTCGGGCGGCGGTAGGATACCGCCTCATGCACCGCGGCGCCGACCGCAACGGCGCTGCGCGGGAGGGGTTGCCGACCTTGGGCGCGGACACTGCGGAGAACGGGTCCCGGACGCTGGATACGAACGCGGCGCGCGACGGGTTCCGGACGCTCCGCGCGGGCAGGATCTTCCTCCGCGTGGCGCCCGACTACGAGAAGCCGGCCCGATCGCTCGGACTGCTCGAGCGCGGCGGCCTCGAAGCGCTGCTCGCCCGCGGCGGCGGACCCATGGGGCGGGCGCCGAGCGTCGTGCTCGCGCTCCCCGGACGGGACGAACGGCTGCTGCTGCGCGCCGTGCGCCACGGCGGCTGGCTGGCACCACTCTGGGGCGACCGCATCCTCGGCACCGCGCGGCCGAGCCGCGAACTCGACGTCACCCGGAGCCTGCGCGAGCGCGACGCACCCGTTCCCGAGCCCGTGCTCGCCGTGGCGCACCGGCTCGCCGGTCCGCTGCAGCGCGCCGCGGTCGCGACCGTCTTCGAAGAGGACTCGGCAGACGCCCTCCGCTTCCTCAGCGCCGCGCCGTCGGCCGAGCGCGTGGCAAGCGCCTGCCGGGCGGCGGGCCGCGCGGTGCGGCGCCTCCACGACGCCGGCGGCCGGCACCGCGACCTTCACCTGGGAAACCTGCTGCTGCGCGAAGACGACAGCGGCGCGGACTGCACGGTGGTGGATCTCGACCGCGCGCGAGTCGTCGCATCCGTCTCCCCGAGCGCGCGCATGACGGAGATCGGGCGCCTGCTTCGCTCCGCCCTGAAACGCCGCCTCTGGCCCCGGATCGGAGACGCGGGCGCAAGGGCCTTCCTCGACGCCTATACCGGGGAGGAGTCCGGGCTCCGCGACGCCCTGCTCGCCCACTGGCCCCGGGAACGCGGCCGGCTCGCGCTTCGCGGCCTGCGCCGCTAGCGGAACTGGGCCTCGAGCCAGTCGAGCAGGGAATCCGGGGCATCCACCTCGAGTTCGATCGAGAGCACGCGCACGTCGGCCGGAACGGTCCACGAGGCGAGGATCTTGACGGCATCCTTCTCACTGGTCACCCACAGCGGCGCGGCGTCCGCGAGACCGGCGAGATCCCCGGCGCGGTAGACGTGGTGATCGCGAAAGCGGCGCTCCGCTACGACCTTCGCACCGAGCGCCTCGAGGCTGAGACGCAGGCCATCGGGCCGGGCCAGCCCCGACAGCACGCCCAATTCGACCCCGCGCAGCAGACCGGGATCCTCGCGCGGCCCCCCCGAGAGAGAGCGCAGGGAAGCCGGGCGCCGGCGGGCGGCAAAGCGAAACGCCGCGGGCGCGAGCTTTCCGAGCCGCGCCTCGTGCCGCTCGGAAAGCGGGCCGTCCACCACGCCGACGCAGGCCGCTGCACGCAGCGCTGCCGGCGGCTCGCGCAGCGGACCGGCGGGCAGACAGCGCCCGTTTCCAAACCCCACACGCCCGTCGAAGAGCACGAGGTCGACGTCCCGGTGGAGCCGGTGGTGCTGGAACCCGTCGTCGAGAACGAGCACCTCGGCACCGAAGGTCGACAATGCCCGCCAGCCGACCCGCGCCCGGTCGCGACCCACGAGAACGGGAACGCCCGGTGCGTGCGCGGCGAGCACCAGCGGCTCGTCCCCGGCCTCGGCCACGCCGGCGCGCACGAACTTTCCGTCCGAGACGACGACGATGTCGCGTCGCCCGCGCCGCCCGTAGCCGCGGCTTGCCAACACCACGCGGTGTCCCCGCTCCCGCAACGCGCGCGCTACCCACGCAGCGGTGGGCGTCTTCCCGGCCCCGCCGGCGACGAGGTTGCCGACCCCGACCACACGACACGGGAGCCGCTCCACCCCGCGCCATCCCGCGGCGTGGCTCCAGCGGTCGAGGCGCGCGCCCAGCCCGTAGAGCCAGCCAAGAGGTGCCAGTGCGCGGCCCATAGCCGGCATTCAGCCGGGGGGGCAGGCCAGCGCCGTCTCGACGAGTGCGAGCGCGCGTTCGGCACTGCCGTGGTGCTCGGCCAGGGCCCTGCGCCCCGCCTCGCCCCGGGCACGCGCCGCGTCCGGATCGGCCAGCAATCCGATCAGCGCCCGGCCGAGCTCTGCCGCATCCGCGACGCGCTGCGCGGTTCCCGCCGCTTCCAGAATCTCGACCGGCGGACCGACGTTATGCGTGTGGGGACCGAAGAGGACCGGGCGGCCGGCACTCGCGGGCTCGAGCACGTTGTGACCGCCAACCGGCACAAGCGACCCGCCGACGAAAGCGGCCTCGGCCCGGGCGTAGACCGACGTCAGCTCGCCGACGCTATCGAGCACCAGGACCTCGCCGGGCGCGAGCGGTCCCGCGCCGGGACGGCTTCGCCTGCGGGTCCGGAGGCCGCGCCCGCGCAGCAGCCGCTCCACCTCCCCCGAGCGCGGCGGGTGGCGCGGCGCCACGACGAGCGAGTGCGGCAGGCCCGCGCGCACGACCGCCTCGAAGGCCTCGGCCACCGGCGCCTCCTCTCCGGCGTGAGTGCTGCCGGCCACCCAGAAGCGTGCACCGCCGAGGAGTTCTGCCAGATCACGGCTGGGAGGCGGCGGCGTCTCGGCCACGTCCAGCTTCAGGTCTCCGGTCACCGTCACCCGCTCGCTCGGAGTCCCCAGGCTCCGAAAACGCTCTGCGTCGAGCTCGGATCGCGCCCCGACGGCGCGAATACGCCCGAGAGTCCGGGCGAGCAGCGGTGCAAAGCGCCGGTAGCGCGGAAAGCTCCGGTCCGAGAGCCGGCCGGACACGATCACCACGGGAACGCCGCAACGCTCCGCCGCCGCGATCCACGAGGGCCACAACTCGGTCTCGACGAGCACGAGGAGCGCCGGGGATACCCTCGCGAGTGCGGCGTCGACGCACCAGGGGTGATCGATCGGCGCCAGATGACACGGAACCTCGGGACACCAGTGGCGCATGGCCGCTCGCCCGGGAAGCGTCCAGGTCGACGTGCACACGTAGTGGCCGCGCTCGCGCAGCAGCCCGACCAGGCGCGAGGCGGCTCGGATCTCCCCCACAGCCGAGGCATGGATCCACACGTTGCCCGGTGGCAACCGCGGCCAGACCCCGAGCCGCTCGGGCAGGCCCGACCAGAGCCTCGGCCGGACCAGCAGCGCGGCAGCGCCGACGGGAGCGCCGACGACAGCCGTCAGAGCTGCGCCCGTCTGGCGCGCCGCGCCCACCGCCTGTCCTCAGCCGAGCTCCGGCTGGGGTGGAATCGCTTCGATCACGCGCTGCGCGGTCCGCAGCGCGCCGACTGCCGAATGCGCCGACGCCGTCGGCGCATCGCGCTTCTCGACGTCGTCGACGAACGCGCGCAGCTGCATCAGCAGCGCGTCCTCCGGCTCGAAGTGGATGCGTTCCTTTTCGACCTCGGGCCAAGCGTCCCGCTCCCGAACCCGGCGGTAGACCCACGCGCGTTGCGAGAGAAAATCGATGGAAAAGAACCCGTCCTGCTGGAAGAAGTGCATCTTGCGCACCGGCGCTCCCGAGACGCGGCTCGCCGTGAGATCGGCAATGCAGCCCGACGGGAAGCTCACGCGCGCGTTGGCGATGTCGACCCGGTCGGTGATCACGGGAACACCCAGCGCCTCGATGCGGTTCGGCTCCTCGCCGAGGACCTGTTGCAGGATGTCGATGTCGTGGATCATGAGGTCGCGGACCACGTCGACGTCAGTGCCTCGGGACGGGAACGGCCCGAGGCGCCGCACCTCCACGAAGCGCGGCGCGCAGACCCGGCTGCGGATCACGCGGGTCGCGGCGTTGAACCACTCGACGTGTCCCACCCGAAGCACCCGGCCGCGCCTATCCGCCCGGGCGACGAGGTCCGTCGCCTCTTCCACACTGTGCGCAATCGGCTTTTCCACCAGCACGTCCAGGTCCGCATCGAGGGCGGCCGAAACGATCTCGTGGTGGGCCAGGGTGGGAACGGCGACGATCACGGCGTCGGATTCGCGGAAGAGCGCCGCCGCATCGGGTGCGGCCCAGCTCGCGTGGGCAGCGGCAACCTCGCCGGCGCGGCCGGCGTCGAGATCCACCACGCCGGCCAGGTCGATCCGCGCACCCGCCTCTCGAAGCGCCGCCACCTTCTCGACGTGGCACCGGCCCATATGACCGACTCCGACCACTCCGATGCGCAGCCGCGTCACGCCGGGTCCCCGCGAATGCCGAAGAGCGCGATGCCGTGGGCGCCGGCCTCGACCACCAGAGCGTCGCGGTCGAGCACCAGGGTGCGCCCCGCTTCGAAGGCGAGCGCCGCCGCCTTGGCGTCGCGCAGCGCCGCGAGCGTGTCGGGGCCGATGGTCGGGACATCGAAACGGGGATCCTGGGACGGCTTCGCGACCTTGACGGCGCAGGCCCCCGGCGCAATTTCACCGGCGCGGCGAATCGCCGCGTCGGTGCCCTCGATCGCCTCCACCGCCAGCACGGCCCCGTCCTTCACCACGACCGTCTGGCCCACGTCGACTCCCGCCAGGACCTTGGCGATGCCGAAGCCGAAGCTCACGTCCGCGCGCTGCTCCGCCGTCGGCTCGACGCCGCCCAGCACACCGACAGCGCCGACGAGGTCCGGCAGCAGATCGACCTGGGCCAATAGGCGGATTCCGTGCTCCTCGAGAAAATCGGCGATGGCGCCAAGAATCGAGTCGTCGCGCCGGTCGCACAGACCCGCGAGCAGGCGCAGCGCCTCGGCATCCGGCTGCAGTTCGGCGGGCCGGGCGAGCAGGGCCGCCTTCGGAACCTTGCCGAGCATCGCAGCCTCGCAGACGCCCGCGTCGCGAAGCGCGCCGAGCGCGGCGCCCACCTGGCCGGGCTGCAGCCAGGTCACCTCGGCATAGTCTTCGAGCGCCGGATCCGTCCGCCCGGGGAAGCCAATCGCCACCACGCTCTGGCCGTTCGCGCGCGCGCTGCGCGCAGCGCGGAGCGGAAGCTCACCCTGCCCAGCCACCAGGCCCAGCACTCGGGACGGGTCGGCGCCCACTAGCGAGTCACGCCGCGCCCGGAGCTGCGGAGGAAGCGGAGCAGCCGCTCGACCTCCTGCGACCCGGCGCACTCCTCCTCGACACGCTTCATCGCGGGCTCGAGACGCAGCTTCGACCGATACAGCAGGTGAAAGGCGTGCTTTAGCTCCGCGATCTTCTCCCGCCCGTAGCCCCGCCTCTCGAGACCCACCGTATTCACCCCGGCGAAGCGGGCGCGCTCGCCGATCACCCGCCCAAAGGGCGGAACGTCCTTCGAGAGCTTGGTACTGGCCCCCGTGAAGGACGACTCCCCGATCCGGCAGAACTGGTGGACGCCCACCATCGCACCGAGCACGGCGAAATCTTCGACGACCACGTGGCCGGCCATGGCCGAGAAGCTCGCAATGATGCAATTCGAGCCGATCTGGCAGTCGTGGGCGATGTGCACGTTGTTGAGGATGAAATTCCCATCGCCGATATTTGTCGAGCCGACGCCGATGGGGCTGCCCGCGTGGATCGAGGCGTATTCGCGGATCACGTTGTCCGCACCGATGTGGAGCGAGGTCTCCCCCTCGACGCCCTGCACCTGGGGCGCCTCGCCGATCACCGAGAAGGGAAAGATCCGCGTCCGCTCCCCGATGCTCGTCCGTCCCACGAGGATCACGTGCGAACTCACCGCGACGCCCGACGCAATCTCGACGCCGTCTCCCACCACCGTGTAGGGGCCCAGCACGACATCGTCGGCCAGCTTGGCGCCCGGATCGACGACCGCCGTGGGATGTATGCGCCGCTGTGCCATTCAGCCCTTCTGACCGACGACCGCCGTGGGATGTATGCGCCGCTGTGCCATTCAGCCC
>MPME02009437.1_pt1 | contig 49028 bp, 40 predicted proteins | sample 1617261 | NCBI WGS metagenome assembly MPME02 (sample SAMN05944811, study PRJNA350692) | marine metagenome | biome: marine; feature: ODZ; material: water; isolation source: 150 m water sample filtered on 30 um supor filter | place: Pacific Ocean | collected 2012-04-09 | depth 150m m
AACGCAGCGGGGGCGGGTTGGCAACATCCCAAAACAAAATCAGAATTCCACATGCGCGCACAAACGCTTGGATATCAAATACTGCGGCGCGCGCGGGAGCTGCTACGCCGTCTGGGGCTAGTTGAGCGGTCCGGTCGCAACTCGATCCTGTCGCGGGGTTCGAGTCGCACCTCCCAACTGGAACCTGATCCCCTCGCCTGCCTCGATTGGACGCAATGTCTACTGATCGGGCCTAACGCGAACACAGCTTGAGCTTCCCAGGCTCCTCGCGCCAGCGACAGGTCGGCGAGGCCATGAGCTGGGCTCTGGGCACGCGGGCTCAGGCTTTCCTATCACCGGTTTCGCTATTACTTGAAGAAGTACGGCTCTTGAGCGGCCGCCCGCTTCCGAAGGCGCCGCGGGAAGGTGGCGGTTCCGGCTAGGCTCAATTGGCGGGCCTTATGGCATGAGTGTCTGCTCTTGGAGACGGATGGCGGGTGTAGCTAGGACGGGGCTCCGATGATCATCAGGGAACGCGTCGAGAATGGCTTCGAGGCCTGGGGGCACCTTCTATTCAGGCATCGCTGGGCCGTAGTCATAAGTTCGCTGCTTGTGGCGCTGACATTGGCATCGGGGGTGCGGCGCCTCGAGACGGAGGTCAGTTTCGAGGCTTTCCTGAGCGAGCGAGACCCGGTGCGGGTGGCCTACGACCGCTTCCGTGAGCAGTTCGGCCGCGAGGATGTCGTGATCGTTCTGGTCGAAGCGCCCGATGTCTTCGATTTCGGCTTTCTCGAGAGGCTGCGCACTCTGCACGAGGAAATCGAAGAGCGGGTGCCCTACGTGTCGGAGGTGACCAGCCTGATCAACGCCAGAGATACGCGTGGGCAGGAAGAATCGTTGCTGGTGCAGGAGTTTCTCGAGGACTTGCCCAGCGACCCCGTCCAGCTGGCCGCCCTGCGTCGAAGAGCGCTGGCCAACCCGCTCTACTTGAACAACATGATCTCGCGAGACGGCCGCTTTACAAATCTGGTTGTCGAGCTCCAGACCTATGCTCCCGATGCCTCAGCCCAGCAGGCGCTGGGGGGCTTTGATGACGAGGGGGTAGCAGCGGATCAGGAGCCCGTGTACTTGAGCGGTGACGAGACCAGCGAGTTCGCCACTGCGCTGGTGGAAGTGGTGGATAGCTACGATACCCCCGGCTTTCGCACCCACAATGCGGGCCAGGCAGTGATGCTCCAGATCATCGCCCGCTCCATGTTGCAGGACATGCAGCGCTTCGTGGGACTCGCCGTGCTGACGATTGCCGTTGTCCTCTTTCTGCTCTTTCGCAGGCCCTCCGCGGTGGTCATTTCGTTATTGGTAGTGATCTGTGCCCTGACTTCCACGATGGGGTTGATGGGGCACACCGGGGTACCCATCTATCCACCGACGCAGATCCTCCCCTCCCTGTTGCTGTCGATCGGTATCGGGGATTCGGTCCACATCCTGTCGATCTACTTTCAGCGTCTGCGCGCCGGACGCTCGCGGGAGGACGCACTGGCGGATGCGTTGCGCCACTCGGGACTGCCGGTGGTGCTGACGAGCCTTACCACGGCCGGGGGCTTCGCTTCCTTCGCCGTCATCAAGGTCTGGCCGGTCGCGATGCTTGGCTTCTTCGCGCCCGCCGGTGTCTTGCTGGCGCTCCTCTACAGTGTGACGCTTCTGCCGGCGCTATTGGCGGTGTGGCCCACACGCGCGGTCGAAGTGCGCGCGGAGGCGACCGGACTCGGTGGTCTGGATCTCCTGCTGAGTCGCCTGGGCGAGGTGGCTGCGAACGCGCCGTGGACGGTGGTGGGCGTCTCGGCGGCATTATGCCTGGTGGCCGCGCTTCGTCTCCCCGAACTGGGCTTCTCCCACAATCCCCTCAACTGGGTGCAGGAGCAGACACCGATTCGAGTCGCGACAGAGGCCGTCAACCGGGAGATGGGCGGAGCCATGGGCGTGGAGTTCCTGATCGACACTGGGCGTGAAAATGGCCTCCACGAACCCGAGGTATTGGAGGCCATGGCGGCGTTGGGCGAGGAGTTGGAGAGTACGCCCCACGCGGGCCTACGGGCGGGCCTTACCGTCTCGCTGGCGGATGTGGTCAAGGAGATCCATCGAGCTCTCAACGAAGATCGCCCGGAGTTCTACGTCATTCCAGATGATCGAAGGCTGGTGGCTCAAGAGCTGCTTCTCTTCGAGAACAGCGGCTCCGACGATCTCGAGAAGATGGTCGATTCACAGTTTCGCGAGGCTCGTATCAGTGCGCGCGTTCCCTGGCGCGACGCCATCGACTTCGTGCCCTTCGTCGACGAGATCGAGCTCCTGGCTCGCGAAAGGCTGGGAGATGTGGCCGAGGTCACGCTTTCTGGAAATCTGCCCCTCCTGACACGTACGATCTCGGCCATGATCCGCGGGATGTTCCGCTCCTATGGCCTGGCCCTGCTGATCATCGCCCCGCTGATGATGCTCCTGCTCGGCAGCTTCCGACTCGGCGTGATCGCCATGATCCCCAACCTGGTACCGATTCTGCTGATGCTCGGGCTGATTGCCTGGCTGGGAAAGCCGATCGACATCTTCGCCCTGATGGCCGGCGGCATCGCGATCGGTCTGGCCGTGGATGACACGATCCATTTCATGCACGGCTTTCGCCGCAACTTTGAACGCGGCCTAGAGGCCCCGGAAGCCGTGCGCGAGACACTCCTGACCTCGGGGCGTGCGATTCTGATCACCACGCTGGTACTGGTCACTGGCTTCTTGATCTTCACCTTCTCATCGATGCCCAACATGGTCGCCTTCGGGCTCCTGCTGGCCTTTGCGATCACGGCGGCTCTGCTGGCCGACCTGCTGCTGGCCCCTGCGCTGATGTGCCTGGTGAGCCGACGCCCGGGGGCGCAGCGGGGAATCACCCGCGGCTCCACAACGGGCTCCTAGCCCCATACCGGACCCAGATCCCCTCGTCCGCCTCTATTTTGCAGAATGCCTGCTACTCGGACCCAGCGAAAACGCAGTCTGAATTTCCTGTGCTCGAGTATGGCAAGCTGCGCACTCGGGTCGGTCCGAAGGGGACCGGCCGCTGGGCATCCAAGTCTTCGACCAGTGCGTGTCTCATCGGCACGTCCCGCCGAGGTCATGCCTGCCGAGACTCCCGCAGCGCTGTATCCGCCGGCGGAGGACGGCCGTTCCAGCGCTCCGGCACATCATCCATAGGCGAACACTCGGACACACGGAATTGCAATTCGTAAAACTCGATCTCCGACCTTCTCTTGCGAGCTCCCTCCAAAGTCCGCCCCAAGACGGAAGCGCAGAACCCCAATTCGGAATTCGGCTACGCTAAGCAAGGCCTTGCAAGGAAAAGTGGACAGTCGATGAGCGAACGTGAAGCAAGGGGCAGGCGCCGGGTCGGCCAAGTCTCGGTGGCGTCGCACATTCTCACTTCCGCCACGTTCCTGGCCGTGGCCTCGGGACGTTCTAGGTCGCCTTCCGGATCTACGCATGGACCATGGGTCGATCCCGCGGGAGAGCGGATCAGGGCCTTCAATTTCGGAGTGAGTGGCTACTCGGCCGAGGAGATCGATGAGAACCTGCGGGTCAAGGGCGCGATCCACGACGTGAATGAGGTCGTCTACCTCATGCACATGAACGACTTCGCGCACAGCCACAGCAGCTACGAAGGTGCCAGCGGATAACATGGGAGCCTGTTCCAAATGAACTGTTCGATGCCGACAAGCCTAGGTCAAAAGTTCACCGTGTTGGTCGTCTCCGACCTCGACGTGGATTCTGCCGTCGGTGCAGGTGTGCATGCGATCGAAACCGAACTCGAGGCGCTCGGCCGTCCGGTTTCGACGGCTCACTCGCTCGACGACGCAGAAGCCCTGGTGGCTTCGAATTCCGCCCTCGCCTGTGTGGTGCTCAGCTGGACGCTCGCCTCGGCGGACAGCGCTGCGCTCACGCAGACGCTACGCATCCTCACGCGTGTGCGCGGGCATGCCGAGCGCCTCCCCGTGTTGCTCGGGGCCAGCCGCTCGGCGATCGGAAACGTCCCCATCGAAATCGTCGAGCAGATCGAGGGCTACATCTGGGCACTCGAAGACAGCCCGGCCTTCATCGCGGGCCGGATCGACGCGGCCGCGCGTCGCTACCTCGACAGCGTCCTTCCACCCTTCTTCGGGGCCATGACGAACTTTGCGGACGTGCACGAGTACTCGTGGCACACACCCGGGCACACCGGCGGGACCGCCTTCATGAAGACCGCCGTCGGGCGTGCCTTCCTCGGCTTCTACGGCGAGCAGATGCTGCGCTCGGACCTGTCGATCTCGGTCGAGGATCTGGGCTCGCTCAACGATCACTCGGGTCCGGTCGGCGAAGCCGAGCGCTATGCCGCCCGGGTCTTCGGTGCGGATCAGACCTACTTCTCGATCGGTGGAAGCTCTGCGAGCAACGAGATCGTGCTCCATTCCGCGGCTGCCGACGGGGACATCGTCCTCGTCGACCGCAACTGCCACAAGTCGCTCAACTACGCTCTGAAGCTGAGCGGAGCAATTCCCGTCTATCTCAAGCCCACCCGCAACGCGCGCGGCGTGATCGGCCCCGTGCCCGCGAGCGAGCTCGAGCCGGAGACCATCCGAAAGAAGCTCGAAGACAGCCCGCTCGTCGCCGATCCGAGCCAGCAGCCCGTGCTGGCCGTGCTGACGAACTCGACCTACGACGGTCTCTGCTACGACGTCGAATGTACGACGGCGCTGCTCAGCCAGAGCGTGCCTCGAATCCACTACGACGAAGCCTGGTTCGCCTACGCCCGCTTCAACCCGATCTACGAGGGCCGCTACGGGATGCACCGCGGCGTGCGGTCCGACGACGACGCGACCGTGTCGGTCACCCACTCGACCCACAAGCTGCTGGCGGCGCTCTCGCAGGCGTCGATGATCCACGTACGCTCGGGCCGGGTTCCCGTGGAGCCGACGCTCTTCAACGAAGCGTTCATGACCCACACTTCGACGTCACCGCAGTACAGCATCATCGCCTCCACCGATGTATCGGCCAAGATGATGGACGACGCGGGTCCGGCGCTGACCGACGAATCGATCCGCGAAGCCATCGACTTCCGCCAAGAGATCCTGCGGATCGGGCGGGAGCTGAGGAACCGGGATGCCGACGACTGGTGGTTCGACACCTGGCAGGTCGACGAGCTGGACGGCCGGAGCTTCCTCGACGCCAAGCCGGATGACCTGGCGACCGCGCCCGAGGCCTGGCTGCTCGGGCCGAAGGCGTCGTGGCACGGGTTCGGAGACCTGAGCGACCGATACTGCATGCTCGACCCGATCAAGGTCACCACATTGACACCAGGCGTTGGTCCCGACGGTCGCCTGCTCGATCGAGGCATCCCAGCCGCGATCGTGTCGAGATTTCTCGGCGGCCGGGGGATCGTGGTCGAGAAGACGGAGCCCTACTCGATCCTCACGCTGTTCTCGATCGGCACCACGAAGGGGAAGTGGGGCTCACTGGTTGCCGGGCTGTTCGAGTTCAAGGAACTCTACGATGCGAACGCGCCGCTCTCGACCGCTCTACCCGAGCTCATCGCCGCCCATCCGCAGCGATACGGCGGGATGGGGTTGTGCGATCTCGCAGGCGAGATGCACGACGCGATTCGCGAGCACGGCATCCTGGGAAGCCTCGACGCAGCGTTCGAGACCCTTCCCGAGCCCGTACTGACTCCCCGCGATGCCTATGCGCGGCTGGTGCACGGTGAGGTGGAGCCAGTGCCCGCAGCCCAGCTCGAGGGGCGCATCCTCGCGGTGCAGGTCGTCCCGTATCCTCCGGGCATTCCGCTGCTCATGCCGGGCGAGCGCTTCGGCGCGGAGACGCGGGCCGTCGGCGACTTCCTGTTGGGCCTCGAGTCGTTCGACGCCCAGTTTCCGGGATTCGAGCACGACACCCATGGCGTCGAGGTAAAAAACGATGAAAGCGGCCGACCCTACTACGTCCTGTACTGCGTCGAGGCGTGAAGCGCGTGTGATGGGCCGGCTGCGCGATCTGCTCCCCATTCCCGCGATCCTCGGACAGGCGGACCTCGGTATCGAACCGGATTGCAACAGGACCGGGGGCCGGCCGAAACATGCGTCGCCTGGAGGACCGGGTGGACGCGGAAGATGAGCCCCTAGTAGAGTTCGGCGAGTAGGCTCTTCGTGGACAAGAGGGCGGTCTGCGTGCGAACCGCTTACGAGTTCGCGAACACCAGATCCAGGGGAGACCGCATCGCGCCCCTGCCCTTCTGCCCGCCCGGGTCCAGCCACACCCACGCAGACATCCACGGCCTATGTGGCCGAGGGCATTGGGAAAACTGGAGCGCGAGACGGGGGTCGAACCCGCGACCCTCGGCTTGGGAAGCCGATGCTCTACCGCTGAGCTACTCGCGCTTTCAAGACCCTAGGGTTAGCAAGCCCGCACGCCCGGGCGCAATCGGGTGACCTGCCCCCCGGTCTAGCCCGCGCTCTATGTCGGACCCCCTCGCCGTCGCGGGCTGATTCCCGGTCGATGACCTCCACCACACGGCCTCAGGTGCCTTCGGCACGGCATCCAAGGCGTCGTGGTATAAGAGCTTTCCCGCGGATGCCCTTCGCGGATAACGAGCGAACCCCGCCAGCGCAATGAGTGGCCGTGAGCGTCGGAAGTTCGAGCTGCGTTTTCCCTGGGCCCGGTCAGTAGAGATTCGGTCAAATAGAGGCTGGGGAGAGCACCCGGTCCCAATACGGCCATGGGATGAACGCGGACTTGTGTCGCTGCTGTAGGCATCGGGCCAGTGCGACTTCGGCTTCGCGCAGCTTCCGAATGATCTGTTCCGGCGTGTGTGCACCTGATGTTGAATCACGAGAAGCGTCTGGAGCTAGGCTGGACGGGAAGCGCGCAAGCCGTGCAGCACCCAGATCCCGCCTCCAACCAGCAGCGCGAGCAAGAGAAGGGCACCCCAGCTCGAAGTTGATGGGACCGCCTGGTCGCTGGCCGCGATCGTCACGGTGGTTGTATCCGTACCGCCGATCGAGGCGCCGATGGCGCCGCTCAATACGGCGCTGAAGTCTTCGGAGAACTCCGGTTCGACGTCGTCGATGATGGGCACCTCGAAGTGCTTGTCCACCGAATCTCCGTCTGCCCAATTCAGCGCAGCGGACACCGGCGTGTAGTCCGATCCTGCCGTGGCCGAGCCGTCGGCCGTGGCGTAGTTCACGCTCGCCACTCCTGATGCACCACCGGTGCGGCTCACGTAGATGCGTACGCTGGCTCCGTTTTCAGCCGTTCCGTAGGTTGCCGCCTTGAATTGCAGTACCCCTGCCGGCTGGTCGTTGCTCTCGATCGTCACCGTAGTTGTGCTCGGGCTGTCGATCGCCGCACCGCTGACTCCACTCAGCGCGGCCGTGAAGTCTTCAGCGCCCTCGGGATCGACATCGTCAGTGATCACCACGTCGAAGTACTTGTCATCCAAATCGCCATCCGCCCAATTCAAAGTGCCGGCCACCGCGGTGTAGTCCGAGCCAGCCGTGGCGGAGCCGTCGGCCGTGGCGTAGTCGACGCTTGCCGCTCCTGGTGCAGACCCGACGCTGGACGACGAGCGGCTCACGTAGACACGCAGGCTCCCACCGTCCTCTGTCACGCTATAGGTCGCCGACTTGAACTGCAGCGTGTCCGTCAGCTGGTCGTTGGTCGGAATTGTCACAGTAGTTGTGCTGGGGCTGCCCAACGACGCACCGCTGGCCCCGCTCAGTGCAGCCATGAAGTTTTCGGCGTCTTCGGGATCGCTGTCGTCGCTGATCGGCACGTCGAAGTACTTGTCTGCCGAGTCGCCATCTGACCAATCCAAGGTTCCGGACGCCGCCGTGTAATCCGAACCAGCCGTCGCGGAGTCGTCGGCCGTGGCGTAGTTGACGCTCGCTGCGCCCGATGAGCCACCCGTGCGGCTCGCGTAGATGCGGACGCTAGCGCCGTCCTCCTCCACCTCGTAGGTCGCCGACTGGAACTGCAGTGTGCCCGTAGAAACACAACCATTCATCACCGAAAGATCGGTCTCGGTGTAGTTACCCGGCTCGCCACTGCCCTCGGACAGCCCAACCAAACCACCGGATGCCTGGATGCCGAGGTAGCTGAGTACGATGGTCCCGTCGAAGTGCATTTCTACCTGGAATGTGTTCAAGTCGAATTCGGCGTACTGCGACACATTCTCCCACGTCACCACGACACGATCGGAGAGTTGCCGCCAGCTGACCAGCGCACCGAAACTGGAAAAACTGGGATCCAGGTCAACAAAGAGTGCCGAAATCCGTGGCTGAACGAAGTGATCCGCCAGTGATTCGGTGTAATCGGTATCGCCGGCGATGAACGTGATGTAACCGTTACTGCCGACATGGAACGTGGAGTAGCCGGTGCCGTAGAGTTCTACCGTTGCCCCGCCGCTCAGGGTTACCGCCCCGGAGTCATCGTCCCCGAGGAATAGTTGCGTTCCACTACTTGAATCGACCGGGAGAGCGGTGATGGATTCGGCAAAGCCGCAGTAGGTTTCCGGGGAGCCATCGGGGGTCAAGGTCAGGCTCAGGTTGGCGAGATCGTTGTCACCTCCGAAGAGTTCGGTGAAATACAGTGTGGGCACGGGCTGATCGCTGGCCTCGATCGTCACGGTGGTCGTGCTGGGGTCGCCGATCGACGCACCACTGACTCCGCTCAGCGCGGCCGTAAAGTCTTCGGAACCCTCAGGGTCACTGTCGTCGCTGATCGACACGTCGAAATACTTGTCCGTCGAGTCGCCATCCAACCAGTTCAAGGTGCCGGACGTCGCGATATAATCCGATCCCGCGGTGGCTGTTCCATTGGCCGTGTCGTAATCGACGCTCGCTGCTCCCAACGAGCCAACCATGCGACTCACATAGATGCGGGCGTTAACACCGTCCTCCGCCACGCTGTAGGTCGCCGACTTGAACTTGAGCTTGCCCGGGGAAATACACCCGCCCGCTGCCGACAGATCGCTTTCGGAGAAGCCGGCAGGCTCTCCGCTGCCCTCGGACAGGCCAGCCACCCCGTCGGGCACCGCGATGCCGAGGTAGCTGAGCACAATCGTCCCGTCGAAGTGCATTTCGACTTGGAACGTGTTCGAGTCGGGACTCAAGTACTGCGGAACATTCTGCCACGTCACGACAGCTCGGTCTGAAAGCTGCTGCCAGCTGACCACACCCGCCAAATCCGGACTCAGGTCATCGAAGAGTGCCGAAATCCGCGGCAAGTCGAAATGAGCCGTGAGTGATTCAGTGTACTCGGTATCGCCGCTGGTAAACGTGATGTAACCGTTGCTGCCGACATAGAACGTGGAGTAGCTGGTGCCGTAGAGTTCTACCGTTGCCCCGCTCAGGGTTACTGCCTCGGAGTCATCGTCCCCGAGGAATAGTTGCGTTCCACTACTTGGATCGACCGGAAGATCGGTAATGGCCTCGCTGGAACCGCAGTAGGTATCCGGGGAACCGTCGGGAGTCAGAGTCAGGCTCAGGTTGGCGAGATCGTTTTCGGTAACGAAAAGTTCCGTGAAGAGGTCGGGGGTGTCGGGCGTGGTAAACGTGTAGCAGGCTCCGCCGTTGTCATCGGTACTGCTGTTGGAGGCCTCGTCCTCGGCGTCCACGGCGTAGTAGTACGCGGTGTTATCCGTCAGTCCGGCAAGGTCGACGGAGTGCGTGGTGTCGCTGCCGCTCCCGGATACGCTCTGCGTCAGGGAAGCACAGCTCGAACCGAAACGCACCGCAGCGTTGGTGGCCTCGTCGGTATCGAAGCTCACCGTCGCGCCGTGCGCCTCGAGGTTGGAAGTCTGGACGTTGGAGATGATTGGTGAAGTACAATCGACGGTCGCGGCGGCCGTGACGGTCACGTTCGTACCACCCTCGCCGTCATCTGCATCGACGTAAGTCGCGGTGACGGTGTCGCCGTCGGCGACTTGCAGAACGCTGCCACTGTCCGTGACGTTCAACGAGATCGATCCCTGGAAGAGCGCGGTCGCTTCGCCTGTCTCGGTGAGCAGGACACTCTCGCCAGCCGGTTCGGAACTGGAGTCGATTCCGATGGTCGTCGTCTGGACCGTCGAGTCGTCGGTATTCAGGTCGCAGTCGATCACGGTCATCGTGACCGAGGCATCGCACGCGTACTTCGACTGCTCCAGGCTGATGACGCCGCTCGATGTGCACGACACCAGGAGGGGCGAGGCGGCAAGAGAGAAGCTCTGCGGACCCTGGGGAACGGCGAATCCGTAGACCTCTACCCGCCACACGCCGGGCTCGGGTCCGGTGACCCTGACCTGCTCGATATTGTCGACTCGATTGGCCTGGGTCTGCACAGCTGCAGCACTGGGCGCAGTGGGCTCGAGTGTCCAGGGATAATGTGTCGTGCCCGAGGGGCTGATGACCCGGATGTCCAGATCGTTCACCAGCGCCGGATCGACGTTGGGTGTGCCGGGTACGTCATCCCACGCCAGGGTTACCTTGAGTTCGGAGTCGCTGACGCCGACCGGCACCTGCACCACGAAAGTCTCACCCTGGCTGACCTGGTCTTCGAAGAAGTTCCCGCTTCGCATGAAATCGACGGTCTGCTGCGCGCGAACGGACCCGTAGCCAAATTGGTGGTCGGGTCCGGCGTTCCCCAGGTCGACGGCATTGTGGGCGAACAGCACCTTCAGCGTGGAGTTCCGCGGGTCGGGCTCGGTGGGAAAATTTGCCCGGAAATCCTGGAGAATCAGAGAACTCAGGCCAGCCACAGTCGGTGCGGCCATTGAGGTACCACACATGCTGGTGTAATCGCTGTCACCCGACGAGCTAGGCGAGGTCACACCGAAATCATCATTGCCCTGACAACCCGGCGCCGATATGTCGGGCTTCATCCGGCCGTCATCGACTGGACCCCAGCTGCTGAAGGAAGTCATCGTGTCGTCGTTGGAGTTGAGGGCACCCACCGTGATGTGATTCTTCGCCCCGGCGGGTGGCGCGGTGCTGTAGTAGTCGCCGTAGCCTTCGATGTCGCAGGTGCTGCCCTGCCGCTCGTTGCCGTTGGCCCAGATGACCCGGAAAGGCGCGCCGAGGGAGCCGCCGACGATCGAATCGATCAGGGCGGAAGTCACGCCGTAATCGCCCTGGATCGAGCAGGGAAATCCATTCGGCTCCGTATTGGTGCCGATCGAATTGTTGCTGATGTCGGCTCCCCGGGTATTGATCGCCTCGTTGTAGTCAGAGTTGATGTCACCGGGGTTCGAGTAGAGGAAGATTTCGCTTCCGTCGTACTGAAAGCCGTAGGAGACCAGGCTGACGTTGGGCGCCATGCCCTTGTACGTGCCGCCACTCGCCGTTCCATCACCTCCGATGGTTCCGGCTACGTGTGTGGCATGGTCCTCGGGCCCGCTGCTGTCGTGAACAGTCAGCCGTCCGCTGAAGTCGACGTGTGTCGAGCGCGCGGTTCCCCCGTCGTAGACCATCACCATGACGCCCGTGCCGTCGAGATCGTAGGGTGCCGCCTGCAGGGTATTCGCCTCGCTGATGACTCGGTTGCTGTCATTGATGACGCTCATGGGCGGCAGGGGCCACTCGACCCACATGACAGCATCCTCGGCGATCAATGCCGGGAGCTGGCTCTGCTTCAGCGTGACGACCAGCCCGTTGATCACCGGCATTCTGGCGACCGTGGTCGCATCGTTGGCTTTCGCGACACCCGAGCCTTCGACTTCCAGGTCTACATCCTGGTGGAAGAGAACGTACACAGCCACGACGAGGTCATCGGGGTACTTCCTGTCGATGACGGCGTACTCGGGGATCTCGAGTGCCGTCACGGCGGGGTGGGCCTTCCATGCAGACTGGATGGGGAGGACGGCCGCCTGACCGGCAGCCGCGGACAGCTGTGCGACAGCCGACTGGCCCGCCGCAACCTTGGCAAAGAACGCGCGATTGCCCAGATAACTCAAGAGGGCGAGGCCGGACTCGCCCAGTTCCTCCTTCGACTCGGCTTTCACGGGACTGGGAAACTGGACCACGACGTGGCGCGCTTCGACGGGGTCCGCGAGTTGCGAGATAGCGCTCCGGAGCGTCGGTGCCGAAAACGACTTCGTATCGACCGGACCGGACCGGAAGTGGATGACCGACTGCTCGGGATTCGCGTTCGCCGGGTGAGCCATCCCGGCTGCGCTCAGAAGGAGAATTGCGCAGGCGGAGACGCTGCGACCGAAAAGGCGATCGAACACGGTTCCCTCATTCCGTCGATTTGTGAGGCGACAATGCGACCAGGAATGAGCCAAAAACAGAATTCTCCTATAGATCCAGCGTCTTACGGTCAGATTCCCTTCCATCTTGAGAGGTACGTGCAGGCACAGGACATCCTCGCTTGGCCGCGGCCCAGCGATGCCTCTAGCATAGGCAATGTCAGCGCCAAACCGAGCCGACGAGCGGGTTTCCTTGAAATTGCCCGTATAAGAGCCTGTTCCCCTCCTCCGCGTGGATTTGACAGCGTTTCTAACCATCGGACGTCGCGAAAACGCAGTCCGAACTCTCGATCTCCGGACGCCGTGCTCCAGTCCCAGCGGCACGTGGCGAAACCCATCGAAGAGCCGGTCGAAGTGCGAGAAATAGGATTCACCGGAATTCTGTGCTTCCCTGTCGCAGTTTCAGAGGGGTCTCTCCAGCGTGGAGTCTGTGATTCTCACGGCCGTCGCGGGGCTGCTCACGGTGCTGGCCACTCGCAACTCTCCCGGCGCTGGCCCGGTCGGGCCTCACGTGAAGGATTGGCGGTTCCGAGGGACGACACGAGTGGCGGCCGGCGCGATCGCGGCGCTTGGAATCGGTACCGCGTGCAACGACGGGAAACAGGCTGAGCCAGACACGGCCTCGGCGACCGCAGACCCGGCGGAAATCGAGGAGCTGGAACGGCTCGCCGTACTGGGGTACGTGAGCGGCTCCGTCCCCGCCACTTCCGACAGCGGTGTCACCTTGCACGACCGGGAACGCGCCAGCCAGGGATTGAACCTGGTGCTGTCGGCCCACGCACCGGGTGCCACCCTGATAGACATGGACGGCAACGTGTTACACGAGTGGCAGGCGAGCTTCCGGCAGGTGTGGCCCAGGCGAAAAGTCCTGAAGCGCTTCCGTAACGCGAACTGGTTTCGCAGGGCGCATCTCTTCCCGAATGGAGATCTGATTGGAATCTGGGCACACAGCGCGGGGATCCTGAAGCTCGACCGGGATTCCAACATCCTCTGGTCCAGCACGGTCCCAGCTCATCATGACCTCGAGGTCATGCCCGACGGCGACATCTACGTGCTCACTGTAAAGAACCACATCGTCCCGCGGGTGCATCCCCGGAAACCGCTGCGCGAAGACTTCATCACGGTCCTCGATCCGGACGGCAGGGTCAAGCGCAGCACCTCGCTGCTGGAGGCCTTCGAAAACAGCAAGGCCTACCGGTTTCTCTGGATGCTGCACCCTCAGAAGACCGGGATCGCCTTCCACGCGAATACGATCTCTGTGCTCGATGGCGGGCTAGTGGAGCAAATGCCTGAGTTCGGGCGGGGTCGCGTCCTCACGTCGATGCGGGCCATGGATACCATCGCGGTCATCGATCTCGACGGCCCGGAGGTGGTCTGGGCACACAAGGGTGGGTTTGTGGAGCAGCACGATCCGCAGATCTTGACCGACGGAAGTCTGCTCTTGTTTGACAATAAGGACGGATTCGAGCGCTCGAGCGTCGAGGCATACGACCCGAGCAACATGAGCCTGCGCTGGGCCTACCGCGGCACGCCCGAGCATCCCTTCTACTCCGAGCACAGCGGGGTGGCCCAGCGGCTCGCAAACGGCAACACCTTGATCACCGAATCTGCCAACGGGCGTGCCTTCGAGGTGACCGCCGAGGGCGCGATTGTGTGGGAGTACTACAACCCGAACAAAGCAGGACAGGACGACGAGCTGCGTGCGACGCTCCACGAAGTGCAACGCTTGCCGCCGGACTTCGACCTCTCTTGGCTCACCACTGGGGCGAAGTGAGCTGAGCGCTCCTCGCTGGGGCCCGCCGGAGATTCGACGGTATGGCTGCACGGTGCTTCCCGCCCGCTCGATACGCGCAGCGCTTGAAATCCTCCAACACTTAGAACTCTTCCTTTTCACAACTGCCCTTTTACTGGATTCCGTTACGGTTAGGGGAAGAGAGAAACCCGAGGAAAGCAATGCCGGTCAGCGAACTCATTTCAGCGCAAAGGATCCAACGGCGGGTCGGTGAACTGGGCAGCCTCATCACGGCTGACTACGCGGGGGTCGGGAAGCTGGTTGTCATAGGCGTGCTGAAAGGGGCCTTCATGTTCACAGCCGATCTCGTGCGCTCGCTGCAAGTCCCCTGCAGTATCGAATTCATCCGGGCAACGAGCTATGGCAACGAAATGCAGTCGTCTGGGGAGGTCACGATCACACACCAACCGGACATCGCAGGCCAGGAAGTCCTTCTCGTCGAGGATCTCATAGACACAGGCCTAACAGTCAACACGATCGTAGAGGAATTCTGGAAGCTTGGGCCTGCCTCCCTGAAGGTCTGCGCCCTGCTCGACAAACCGTCCGCGAGAAAATATCCCGCTGAAGCCGACTACTTCGGCTTTGAAATACCGGACACTTTCGTCGTCGGTTACGGCATCGACCACGCGGAACGCTTCAGGGAGCTCCCGTTCATCGGGACCGTGGACTGAGGGAACTCCGTATCGCGGGACCGATCCCCTCCCCCTCGCTGGGAGCGACCGGCTAGTCCTTGGGCAGGCCCAGGATTCGCTCCGCGATGATATTGCGCTGGATATTCGGCGCTCCACCGCCGATTACGCTGCCGTGCATGGCCAGCGACTGAAACTGGGTGGCGCCCGCAAGTTGGCCCTTACTGCCCAGCAGGGTCATCGCGAGATCCGCCATGTCGAGCGCAAGTTGGTTCGAGATCACCTTGTTGACGGAGGTCTCGCTCGAGGGGTGCTGCCCGTTGAGCTGCCTGGTCAGGTAGCGCATCCCGTTGAGGCGCATTGCCGAGATTCTCGTCTCGAAGCCCGCGATCTGGCCGCGCACCAACGAGTCCTCCAGTGCCGGGCGTCCGTTCTTGCACGCGCCGCGCGCCAACTCCTTCAGCGCCTCGAGTTCGCGCTCCTTGCTCGTGGATTCCGAGATGCCGGAACGCTCGTTGGCAAGCGCCCCCATGACTACCCGCCATCCCTCTCCCTCGGCACCGAGCCGGTTTTCTAGCGGAACCCGGACGTCGTTGAAAAAAGTCTGGTTGAAGCTGTGGTGTCCCACGAGACTGCGGATCGGGCGCACCTCGATCCCGGGCGTGTCCATCGGCACCAACAAACAGGTCATACCGCCGTAGCGCGACTCGCGCGTCTCATCCTCCGTCGTCGTGCGTACCAGGAGGAAGATGTTCTCTGAGACGTGTGCGGCAGTCGTCCAGATCTTGGAGCCGTTGACGACATAATGATCGTCCTCGAGTACCGCTCGCGTCGTGATCGAAGCGAGGTCGCTCCCGGTGTCCGGCTCCGAGTAGCCCGTGCACCAGGAGCTCCGTGCGTTCAGCAGGTCGGGCAGGAAGCGCTGCTTCTGCTCCTCGGTTCCGTGGCGGATCAGCGCCGGTCCCACCCATTGGAGACCCATGAAATCGCTCCCGAGAGGAGGCGCCTTGGCCGCCGACATTTCCTCCTTGAGAATGAACTGCTCGAGCAGGCTGCCGCCGCCGCCGCCCTCTTCCTTGGGCCAGGCGAAGCCAATCCAGTGCTTCTCGGCGAGCTTGCGATTCCAGGTGTCGAGCACCGCCTGGTCGCGCCCGCTGTAGGCGTCGAACTTCTCGGGCTTGTTTTCCGCGATGAACTTCCGCACCTCGGCGCGAAAGGACTCCTCCTCGGGTCCAAAGTTGAAGTCCATCAGATCCCTCCGAAGGTCGCAACGCGATCGTAGTGGTAGCCCTCGTTGCCGTACATGGGGCGCGCCCACTTGGATCGCTTGAGATAAAGCTGGATATCGTATTCCTCGGTGTAACCCACAGCCCCGTGGAGCTGGATCCCCGTGACACCGATGCGCGTGAAGGCTTCGCTCGCAAAACCCTTCGCCTTCGACGCCGACCGGGCAACCTCCGCCGGGCTCGCATCGAGAGCCCAGGCGGCATGGTAGAGGAGCGACTTCATCGACTCGATGTCGACGTAGCCCTCGGCGAGCGGGTGTTTCACCCCCTGGAAGCGTCCGATCGGGGAGCCGAACTGGACGCGTTCCTTCGCATACTGCACGGTGAGGGCGTGCGCGGCCTCGGAGGCGCCGATCATCTCGGCGGTGATGGCAATCGCACCCCGGTCGAGAAGCTGCGCAATGGCCCCAGCCGCTGCACCGGGGCGGCCGAGGATCGCCTCGGTATCGACCCGCACACCATCGAGCCTCAGGGTTGCAAGCCGCTTGGTGCGGTCGAGGGTGCGGACGTCCTCGATCGAAACGCCGGCCGCGGGAATCTCGACAAGCGCCAGTCCGAGATCGGAATCCCCGTCTCCGGTGCGGAATGCAACCACGGCGAGGTTCGCCTGGGCACCATCCGGGACGCAGCACTTTTCACCCCGTAACACGAACCCGTCTCCGTCGGGTTCGCCGCGCAGCTGGATCCCGTCTGGACCCAACCGGTCGCCTTCCTCGATCAATGCGAGAGTTCCAATACAGGAACCGTCGGCGATCCGGGAAAGCCATCGCTCCTTCTGTGTGTCGTCACCCGACTCCAGGATCGCGGACGCCGCGAGCACCGAGGAGATCAGCGGTGCGGGGAACAGGGTCCGGCCCGTCTCCTCGAGCAGAACGACGAGTTCTTCCCATCCGAGGCCTGCCCCCCCGTAGCGCTCGGGAATCACCAGGCCGAGCCAGCCGAGCTCGCCGAGCTGCTTCCACTGCTCGCTCGCATAGCCGTCCGGCGTCTCGGCGATGCGGCGCACCTCGTCGATCGGGCATTGTTCATCGAGAAACTTGCGCACCTCTCGTCGCAGGAGTTCCTGCTCCTCTGTGAAGCCAAAATTCATCTCGTTCTCCGTCTCATGCAATCACTTTCCCCGGGTTTCCCGCGGCTCCACGCGCGCACCGATCCCGCCCGGAACCGGAAGCTGACCGCAGCGGCGGGAAAGGACCCCGAAACCCGTTGGAGAGCTCTACTTGCCCTTCTTGGCGGCCTTCTTGAGCTTCTTTTCCTTCGGCGTCAGCTTGGGCTTGTTCTTCTTGTCGGTACGCTTCTTGTCTTGGGACTTCGTCATGGCGCAAGGATACCGCGTTTTCCCGGAGTTCCCGGGCTAAGGGACGATCACTCTCGGGATTACATCACGGGTTTCGAATGGACGCATCGTCCCGCTGAACCGGATGCGGTGGGAGTGACAGGAGATGGCGACGTCGGCCATGTCCCGTTTCGGGAACCTGATTCCCTCCCGGCCTCTATCGTGACGGGGCCTCTCTTCGTCAGACCCTGCGAAAATACAGCTTGAACGCTCTGTCTTCCCTGAATCCGTTCCCTGGTGTCCACCGGATCCTCAGCCCCAGACAGACGCTCAGCGGACGGGTTCTTCGCGTCGTTGCTCAATTGCGGGACCCCATGAAGATTCGGAGCACGTACCAGAACATCAGGGCTACCGAAGCGAAGAGTTGCAGGGCCCCCGCCACGTAGCGGTCCTCGGGATATCGGTTGAGCACGTTCGAGGTGTCATAAAGAATCGCGGCTCCCGCCACACCGACCATGGCCACCGAAAACCAGGTCCCCAGGCTGAAGCCAAAGAGCACAGCACTCACGATTGCCACCAATGCCAGAATCATCGCCCATCGCAAGATCCCGCCCAGAAAGGAAAAGTCCTTGCGGGTGGTGAAGGCCACGGCGGTCAGCCCCCCGAAGCCAAGCAGGGTGACCAAAGCCGCGCTCGTGATCACACCGGGAGCGACCTGGTTCGCCATGTAGAGCAGAGGCACGAAGATGATGGCCTCGGCCACGACGAAACCGGCGAGCGCCGCATACTGGGCTCCGAGAGATTCGGAGCTGCTGGCCACACGGCTGGCGATCCAACTCACCACCATGAAGCCCCCCAGGACCAGCAACCAGGAGCCGGAAAGCAGCACGCTCGCGATCTGCTCCGCAATCCCCGTACTGAAGAGCCAGAGTTCGAGCAGCGTGAAGGCGACGATGGCGCCCAGCAGGTGGTTGTAGGTACGCGTGATGAAGGCGGCCCGCGTTTCGACAGGCCGGGTTCCGACCGGTGTGTAGGCTCTCGCCACAAATTGATCTGACTGGCTCATTTCTTCCTCCGTGCTTGTATCCCGACTCGAAGTCAAGATAGCCTGGGTCCAAGAGTCGGTCGGCTACCGCGAGTTCCAGGAAATCTGCCTGCCGCCTAACGCACTGGACTCCTTGCTGCCGGCGGTGCCTTGCTGCCTGGATTGAAACGCCTCAACCCTTCTGATTGTAGCCCAGCTTCGTGCCGGCAAAGCCCAGCCGGTCCGCTACAGCGCCTGGCTAGGCGGCTTGCCCTTGGAATATGCAGGCGGGGTGGAAAGAATACCGAGTTGACACGCTGCCGTGAGATTGTCGGAGAGGCCACGCTGGCGGGCGACCTTCCCGTCTTTCAACTGCAGAAGAATGACCTCATCGTATACGACCCGCTTGCCGGAGGGTGGAAACACCCAGCCGACCATTCTGGGCAGGCGATTCGAATGGTCGTGCCAGCTCTGCCTGTATCAGCGCGCTGTTCCGGCCCCATTGGAACCCAGCCCGCTTTTTGGTCCCTGCCGGAACACCGCTTGGCCTTCCCGTGTTTCTGCTCGGCAGATTATTCGCCCATGGGGGCCGCATACACTCCCCGGCCTAGATTCGACAGGATGTCGACCGTGTACACGTCGAGTCACCCTGCTTCGCCCGCCAGGAGCGGATCCGGACGTGTCGCACCGAGAGCATCCGTTCGATCGCTTGCCACCCCGGCGCCATGGGCCGACCAGGGCGTGATAGGCTCGGCATCGTTCCGGAACGGAAGAACCCGCACGTGCGCTTCCACCGCCATCTCGTCGAATCGTTGCTACTGGGTGCGGTTCTCTGCTCCGGCTGCGCGAAAGCCGCGGAACGCACCGGCACCGAAGGGTCCACGTGCCTGGCGGCGGCCAGCGAATTCTCCGAGATCCGCGTCTGGACCCCCGGGCGTTGGAATCGTCTCGTGGGTCCCCTGCGCTTCGGGGAGGTGCTGACCCCAGCGGGCGGAGCGCACCGCTTTGGCTACCGGCGCTTTGGCAATCCCGAGGCCGATCCGCTCGTCCTGCTGATCGGTCACGGTGCCGTGATGTTGTCGTGGGATCCGGCGATGCTCGTGGACTTCGCGCGTTGCTTCGACGTGTACACGATCGACAACCTCGGCTTCGGTCATTCGCGTTTTGTGGATGGGGCCGAGACGAAGCTCGCGGCGATGACCTTCGAGGACATGGCAGATTTCGTCGCGGGTGCGGTGGAGGGCATCGAGTCCCTGGGAGATCGGCGCCCGCACGGTCTCGGGTGGGCCATGGGAGCAAAGGTGCTCTTCCTGGCTGCAGAACGACACCCGCACCGTTTCGGAACACTCGTGAACGCCGGCGGATGGATCTCGAAACCCGTGGGTACGGGGCCCAATCCCTGTGCCGTGGAATCACTCGAAGTGTCCAATCCCTGGGTGGTCGCCAGCACCACATTCCGCGTGTCTCCTTCGCAATGGGGCTGGCGCAAGGCGCTGCACGCCTTCCGCGGCCAGCTTGGAATGATGGCACGCACGAGCGCTGCCTATCTCGCGACCTGGGACGACAGAGAGGCCTGGCCAACGCCCGTGCAGCGTCGAGAGCAGGCCCGTGCCTCGGCATCGGCCTACGCGAACGACCTGAGACGGATTCAGAATCCCGCCCTCGTCGCCTATGGGCGCCAGGACGACAGGAACTTTCCCTTCCCCGGTCAACCCGGGGCCGCCTGTGCCCACGGCGCCGCCCCCCCGGCGCGCTGTTCGGCGGGTCGTGAGTGCTGGTGGGGGCTCGGACCGCTCGACGATTACGAAAGCGCGCGGGATCTGCTCGAAAACGCCGAGCGGGTCTGCCTGAAAGGTTTCGAGGGGGCCCACGGCTTCCCCTCGCAGAGCCAGTCGAGCTTCATTCCCGCCGTCGTCGATTTCGTTTCAGGTGCGGAGCCGACTGCCTGTGAAGAGGCGGTTTTGCAACCCGCGCGATCTCAGGGTCCCTGACACAAAGTCTCCACCCGCTCGCAGAAACCACCCCGCGTCCTGCTCTGGGTCTCCAGCGTGATTTTCACCCTGATCTGCGGGTACTTCTTGGCCGCCTTCTTCGTCGACGACACTGGTATGTCTTCGTGGCTGCGGCGTTCGATCTTCTGGGTCGATCTGCCAAAGCGAGGTCTGTTCCAGACGATCAGCTCGGCGCGCCTGCTCTCCTGAGGCGCTACGCACCTGTCTTTAGCAAGCTCGCGTCCGCTTGAGCCGCCGGGCTGGCTCTTTGCCCCGTCTCCGACGAGCAAGTTGACGAGCCGGATAACGGCCCGCCAGTCATTCTCCGGTAGCAGCATGATCTGCTGAAACTTCTTCCAGAGCCGCCGGGTCTCGGGATCTTTCTTGGCCCGCCCAAGAACGACTTGTCATAGCGCCCTGTTACCGGACATGATGCCGAAAACACGGCTTGATTCGCCCATTCGCTCGTCTAGGCGCGGGCGGATAGGCCGCCAGAGGGAGGGCATGGACCGCACGCGGTTGGAAGTCACGACTGCGGAGGTGCCGGGCCAGCAGACGCACTACGGGAACGTGTTCCCACTGGCGTATCTCTGCACCAGCGAGCGGGCGTCCCCGGCCGATGCCGTCGACTGGGCGCGCAAGCATGCGGTCGAGCTGATTACACAGGCCGCCGAATATGGCGCAGTGTTCTTTCGAGGTTTTCCGCTGGTCACTCCCGATGACTTCGACGCCTTCGTCGCGGCCTTCGAGCTGCCCTGCTTCAGCTACGAAACCTCGCTCTCCAACGCCGTGCGCGTCAACTACACCCCCCGCGTCTTCTCCGCCAATGAGGCGCCGCCGGAGGTGGACATCAACCTGCATCACGAGATGGCACAGACGCCCATCGCGCCGAGCATGCTTTTTTTCTTTTGTGACACCGCCCCGGAGGCCGGTGGCGCGTCATCCCTCTGCCGCTCCGACGCGCTCTGGGACGAGCTCTCCGAGCAGTCGCCCGCGTTCTCCCGCGCCTGCCAGGAGAGGGGGCTGAAGTACACCCACAGCATGCCGGCCGAGGAAGACCCGCTTTCGGGAATGGGCCGCAGCTGGAAGAGCACGTTCAGTGTCGAGACCCGCGACGCCGCCGAGACTCGCATGGCCGAGCTCGGCTACACCTGGCAATGGCTCGAAAACGACTGCCTGCGAGCCACGACTCCGGTGCTCCCCGCGGTGCGCGAACTCGACAGCGGACGGCGCGCCTTCTTCAATCAGCTCATCGCCGCCTTCACCGGCTGGAAGGACAGCCGCAACGACCCCTCGCGGGCGATCACCTTCGGCGATGGCTCGCCGATGGACGACGAGGGCGCCCGGCTCGCCGTCGCTCTCGCCGAGGCTCTTAGCTTCGACGTCCCGTGGCGGCCGGGTGACGTCGCCCTGATCGACAACTACGTGGTCATGCACGGCCGCCGCACCTTCCGTGGCACGCGCAGGGTGCTGGCCTCGTTTGTCGCCGGCCGCACCCCTCAAGCGACCTGACTCCGAGCATAGGAAGTTCGAGCTGTGTCTTGCCTGGGTCCGATCAGCAGGCATTCTACCCAATAGAAAACTCGAACCTCCTACCTGCTCCGTCGCACCCGGCTCCCCAGAAACTCCCAATTTTGGCGGAAGACACCCAAAATATCCTCTCTTGACAATCGCGCCGAAATACCGTGCCGAGGGGACGGCAACGACGGGGATCAAGATCAGAGACATCCTCGTTGCGCGGTCAGCTCACGCCAACATACCGGAGGCGGCTCGGGCAACAGCATCAGGATCAGCATGCCCCTTGCCAGGACGTCGAAAATCTCGTTTGCAAACCCAGCCCACACAGCCCCCAGCGAATGCGGGAATAACTTGCCGTATCGTGGGCGTATCCGCGTGCGTAGCCGTCCGTTCCGAGAGGGATCGGTTTCGAAGGCTGCACACTCGGCCCCAACAGCGCCGTGCCTGCTGCAGTACCGCTGATGCCATGCAAAACATCGCGGTGGGGAGGCGGGAAGAATGTGCCGCACCCTACAATCCGGTTCGCGATGGCTCTGCTCGGGAAGTGGATGGGTAGTAGGGCGGAGGAGAGGGCATGAGCGAGGCGAAGATCACGTTGGTCGGCGCGGGTGGATTGTCGTTCGGACCCACGATGGTAAACGACGTCATCCACACGCCCGAGCTCGCCGGCAGCCGGTTGGTGCTCCACGACATCGACGCGACGCGGCTGGCGCGAGCCTACCGTTTCGCCGCTCGACTCAACGCAGCAAACGGGTCTCCCATCCTGCTCGAGCAGGTCACCGACCCGAGCGAAGCGCTCGATGGGGCAGATTTCTGTATCTCCAGCGCAGAGCACGGTCGATTCCGTTACTGGCGACAGGACTACGCAATTCCGCGTCGCCATGGCGCCACCCAGGTCAACGGCGAAAACGGGGGGCCGGGGGCGGTATTCCACTCTCTGAGGAGCATCAAGAACACGCTGAGCATCTGCGCCAACATCGAGAAGCACTGCCCCAATGCATTCCTGGTCAACCTCTCCAACCCGATGAGTCGCGTGACACTTGCCATCAACGAGGGAACCAACGTGCGCAATGTCGGCATGTGTCACGAGATGCCAATTGGCATCGTGCGCCTGGCGCGGTTGCTGCGCGTGCGTCCCGCTCGGATCGAGGCCAGAGCCTCGGGCATCAATCACTTCACGTTTTTCACCGAAATGGTGGACCGGCACACGGGCGAAGACCTGCTGCCGCGGGTTCGAGCACTCTTCAACCGGAGAGTCTTCGACTTCGGCCCGATCCTCACCCGCCTCGCCGCAGCGACCGAATCCCGACCAGTCCTGGCCATGCTGGCCGACCAGCTATATGCACCGCTCGTGGCCCATATGATTCGGGCCTACGGGCTGGTTCCGTGCTCGGTCGACAGCCACATCGGCGAGTACCTGCCATTCGCCCACAAAATCGGCGGCCATCACCCCGCCCACGTCGACCAGTTCGCACGGATCGACAAGGTGTTCGAACGGCTCACGGGCTGGCTTGCCGTGACGAGAATCCCGGTGCCCGTACAGCGGATGGGCCACAGCCTCGAGGAGGTCGTGCCGATCATCGCTTCACTGTGGACGGGGGCACGCCGGCGGATCATGGCAGTGAACGTCCCCAACCGGGGTTTCCTGCCCAACGTCGCCGACGGAGCGATCGTCGAAGTAGGTGCGGAGGTGGACGGCGACGGTATTCACCCCGACACCATGCCGCGGGTCGCCGAACCGATCGCCGGACACATCGCCACCCAGGTGGCGCTCCAGAACCTGATCGTGCGGGCCGCATTGACCGGTGACCGTGACCTCGCGCTTCGCGCGGTGATCGAAGACCCGGCATCACCTCTCGACGAAGGCGCATGTCGCGCACTTTTCGACGAACTCGCTGGCCTCCAGGCGACCGACTTGCCATTTGGCTAGACCCCGAAGGGCTACTCGGCGCCGGGCGTCTCGCGCGGAGCCACGGGTATTCCGTGCCTCGCGATCCTGACCGCTGCTCGGGTCTCCGTGCGAAACTGCTCAACGGTCAGCGAGTCGGCGAAGACAAAGGCCACGAACCACTCGATGAAAATCGAATAGAGCGTAAGCGCGGCCCGGCCGGGTTCAATGTATTGCGCGATCACCCGCTTCTTGTACCGCTCACTGAACAACGAGAGCAACTATTGCCTCATAATCAGCTCGCGGTCGAAAAAGCGTTGCCCGATGCCTTCGAGGCCGAGCCTCGATACGGCCAGCGGTTTCGATCAGAATGTGTACGGCAGATAGACAGACGTGGTATTTTCGGAACGACGGCTTCTCGGCCGCAGCGAATTCGTGCAAGGAGACCCACCAATGGGAAAGTACCCCCGTCAAGAAATCCTCGATGCCTTCGACGCCTACAACGCTGCACGCGAACACGCACTCGAGACCGGTGACTGGTCGCGATGGGTCGACTGTTTCCGGGAAGACGCGCACTACATCGAACACGCCTATGGCGAGTTCCATGGTCGCGAGGCCATCCGCGAGTGGATCACCAAGGCGATCAAGCCCTTTCCGACCATGATCTTTCCGATCGACTGGTGGGCGTTCGACGAGGAGAACGGCGCGATCGTGCTCCAGGTTCAGAACTGCCTGCCCCATCCGACCGATCCCACGGGCGAGGTCTTTCAGTTTCCCAATTGGACCCGGCTCGTCTACGGCGGCGACGGCCTCTGGGCCAGCGAAGAGGACGTCTACAACCCGGAGCGCGATGCACCGAGAGTCGTGGGGGCCTGGCTCGAGGCAGGCGGCAAGTTCGCGAGTGAGGAGTTCATCACGGAGGCGGAGTTCACCGAGGACACGAAGAAGGCCGGCGGGTAGGAAAGCGAGGGGGAGGAACGTGAGCCGCTTGATCGATTCGATTTCCGGTTGGGCCATCTGGCTGTCCATGCTGCGTCCGGTGCAGTTCATCGACGCGCTTCGCCGTCTCCGCGTCGACCCAGAGGACAGCCAGCAAGGCGTGCGGCTCTTCTACGCGGCAGGAGGAAATGACGACGCACGAGCCCTTGCGCTGATGAAGGCGAGCCCAGAAGGCCAGCGAATCCTCGATGCACGCGAGCCACTCGTCTTCGGAGCCGAAGACCGCGCACACCTGCGTGCAATGCGTCCAGGCAGCCTCGGGCATGCGCTGGCCGTCTTCTACGACGAGGAAGACATCTCCTGGGAGGGACTGACGGGCGCAACCGAAGGCTTGATGCCAGAACCCCGAGATGCCGAGCACGGCTTTTTTCGAGATCGCAGCCGCGCCGTTCACGACGTCCTGCATGTGTTGACGGGCTACGGCCGCGACTATCTCGGCGAGGCTGTGCTGCACGGCTTCACCTACGCGCAGTACGGCAACCACGCCTACGGATTCCTCGGGGCCTTGACTTGCCTGGGCCTCTGCTTCGTGGGGCGCCGAGACGCGCCGGGCCTGTTCATCGATGCCTGTCGCCGGGGCCACAGAGCAGACTCGCTCCTGGCCGTAGACTGGGCGGCCGCATTGGACGAACCGGTCGAAGAGCTACGGGCACGCTTCCAAATCGGCCCACCGCCGGCCTACGTTCCGCTGGATTCCTCGCTGCTCGCCGCCAAGAATGGGCTCGCTTCCACTCACTGAGTAATCCAGAACCGCTTCGGGTCCCGGGGGCTACACCCTACTCCGTCCGCCCGAACCCCTCGACCAGGGCTCACCAGATTTCCGGGTCTCCCTCCTCGGGTTCATCGGAGTAGATCGCCTCTCCTTCCCGCATGCTCCGATACTTCTCGACTGGCAATTCTGGAATCCAAACGCAGAGGCCCATGATCCAACAATTGTCAAACCTCTCGTCGATTCGCCTCCGATTGCCGCCCATCACCGAGTTCACCGGCAATGTGGTCGTGAAATCTCTGTGCTTCCTCCTCGCGTTCTCCAGACGCTATCCGACCGTGTCGATCACATTGGTGTGCAGGGTTTCTTCGATGTGGAAACCGTGACAGTAAAGCCCGCCTGTCTCTTCCACCCTGGTGTCGTGATCCTCTCTCACCCACCTCCATTGGACAGAATGTCTACTCCTCGGACCTAGCGACCACACAGCTTGAACTTCCCAAGCTCGACCAGACAGGAGTTCTCTCCTCGGGCTTCCCCCTGAACGCTGACCAACTAAATCTCACACTCTTCGACAAAGCACACGCGGCATCGCACGCAATCGGTTACTTCGGACTCTCGAAGCTGGGGGTCGCGCAGGCGTTCCGACGGTCGGTGCGGCAGACCACTCCATATCTTTCAGTTCTCCGCGTGGGACGAGGCCGTTCAAACCGCCGCCGAGACGGGCCCGATCACACCTTCGAGTGTCGCATCTGCAACTGACTGGAAATACGCGGCATTTCGGACTCCCGCCTCCCTCCCGCAGCGACCGGCCACAGCATTTTCGAAAAAGTTCGAAAAACCTGCACCCCCTGTGAAGTAGTTCACAGGGGACGAGGTCTGGATCTGCAAAAAATCACTCAGTGAGTGAGACAGAGCGCCAACGGCTGAGTGGGCGATTCAAGCAGGGTCGAATCGGATCGCCAGGAAAAGAAGAAAACACAATGATCGGTGGAAACAAACCGAACTCCAGGGGCCTTCGAGGCAGCGCTGAAGCTTTTCCCCTCAGATCTGGAACACCGCTCATAGCTCCGGATTCACAATCGCTGGGTGGACGGGCTCAAAAAGAAATATCGGTGAACGATCTCTGCTTACCACGCGTCCAACTCCAAGAATGCATCAGGCTCTTAGGTTCACTAACGATACACCCTCATGCATTGACAGGGAAAAACCAGAACGGGACGACATGTCTCTACAGAATCGCTGCCGTCCCAAACATGACACTAACTTCACCGTATGCTCGGAAGTTGGAGTCGGATCGCCACTCTCAGTCCTTTGGTATTGAAGTGTTTTTCAGCAAGCGAGAACAAGCATCTGATCGTTCTATTCCCGAACATTCGCAATCAGCATTCTCGACATATATCTTCTTAGGCGCGTTGATTCCTAACGCTGAAATCATCTCGTGGTTCCAGCGAAAATCTTGGCCAAAAGGACGGCCGCAGGCAGAGCGCGTCGTTAGCGAAAAGCAGACGGAGCCGGAGCTTCCCCCCCGAATGCCTCCCATTCACCACACATCCCACGAGCACGGGAACGTTCTTGTCACGACGGTTGTCGGGCTGTTTGCGCTGGTGGCCCTCGCGACGCTCGCCATCAATCAAACCATGGCCTACGAGGCGCAGGCCAAGCTGCAAAACGTGGTTGATGCCGCTGCCTTGGCCGGGATATCGGCGATTCGTGACGGTGGAGATCAGAGCATGGTCACCGCCCGCGCCCAGGCGGTAGGAGATGCGCACGACATCCGCGGCGCTACCTCGCTCGATGTCAAGTTGGCTGAATCGAGTATCGATACCGGTTGGTTCCATTTCGGGAGCGGCGGCTTTCTCGAAGAACCCACGGAAGATGCCGTTCCCGCGGTCCGCGTCGACGTCACGCTGGAGGGCAACCCCAGTTCCGACAACACTGGTGCCCTGAAGCTTTTCTTGAGTGGGGTGATGGAATCGCTCACGGGGTCGTCCGTGGCGCGGATCAAGAGCGACGCCATCGCCGTGGTTCGCCCGCGCGACTTCGTGATCCTCCAGGACATCACCTGGTCGTTCCGCGAGGAGTTCGAGTACGCCCGAGACGCCGATCTCGCCTTCGTGGAACTGCTTGCAAACCGCGATGGCGGACTCGGAGATCGGGTAGGTGTCGTGACCTTTGGGCGCGAAGCGTACAGGTCGCTCGATTTCGAGCCGGTCGCGAGCGAAGCCGAGAAGATCACCGACTACCTCACCTACGACATGGAGGTGTGTCAAGACACGAGCAGCCAGAGTGGCCCGGACGGGATCAACTGCCGGGGCACCGGGACCGCCGATGGGATCCATGCTGCCAGCGAGCTTTTCGAGGAATCGAGTTCCACGAGCGCAGACCGGGTACTCGTGCTGCTGACTGACGGGAGACCCTGTCACCTGGAACTCGGCTTGCCAGAGGCGGTCGAGGCCGGTGAAGCGCTTGCGCTCGATGCTGCGCAGGAGGCAGCAGACCTCGGAATCAACATCTTCGTCGTGGAGTTCGCCGAGGCCACGCCCGGAAACAACCATCTGTGCATGCAGCCGAACAGCGCCTTCAATCTGGCGCTTGCAGACGGATTCGGATTTGGTGTGACGACGGATGATCCGGCCGACCTGGAAGACAAACTCGCACAGGTCGCAAAAAAGATGCCGGCGCGCTTGGTGCACTAAAAGACCTTGCCCGACTGCGGTTCATTGGATCGCAGCGGCAGGATGCGCCGTTCCCTCACCGGGAGGGGGGGCGTGAGTAACTGAAGAATCAAATGGAGAAACAAAATGCTGAAGCGCTTCCTCAAGGAAGAGAGTGGAATGGAGATGGTCGAGTGGGCCATCGTCGGGATCCTGTTCGCCGTGGCTGGCGCTGCGGGCTGGGGTCTGCTGGCCACGCAAATGAGTTCCACACTCGGAACCGTCGAGTCCACTCTCGCGGGCAACTAGCCCACGTCTCGATACCCATGCTGAGACCGACACGAACAAGTGCGATTCCGCAGGCGCAGGATTCTTTCGCGGCACCTGCTCTTGCAAAGCCGACTCTGATCTCAGTCGGAACAGGCATCGCCATCGCCGGTCTCGTGTTGGCCGCCCCCCCCGCCGACCGGCTGCCCTCATTCCTGGGGGCAGCCGGTTACCTCCTACTCGCGATCGAGAGTGATGTGCGCTCGCTGAAGATCCCGAACTGGCTGAACGGTGCTGGCCTCGTCGTAGCCCTGGGGCTAGCCGGGTGGCTAGGCGGACTTTCGGGTTTCGGCACGGCGCTTGCCGGCGCTGGTGCAGCTCTCGCTGTCGGCTTCGTGCTCTTCGCGCTCGGCGTGATCGGAGCCGGGGACGCGAAGGGTGTCGCGGTACTTGGCGCACTATTCGGACTCTCAGCGCTACCGGGTGTGCTCTGGTGGACGGTGCTTGCCGCTGGAACACTCGGCATCGCGCTCATCCTTGCCCGCGGTGAGGCAATAAACTTTGCGCGCCGTTGGTGGCTCATGGCAACCGCGTTTCTAGTCACTCGAAAACTCTTCTACATCGCACCGAGCCGCGAGAGTGCTGCGGCCACAGGACTGCCCTTCGCGGTCGCGATGGGCCTCGGAACGGCTGCCAGTGGAGTGTGGGGGGTACCGTGGAGCGGATGAAACTCGCCAATCGCCGCGAACTCGGCTCGACGTATGTCGAGATGGTGATCGTACTTCCGTTGCTGCTGATCCTGTTGTTCGGGATCGCCGAATTCACCCGACTCTTCATCCAGGCCCAGATCGTCCACTGCGCGGCACGCGAGGCGACACGCGAAGCCACGCTGTTCCGACCCGACTGCGATGGCGCTAAAAACGCCGCGGAGAATGCAGCAGAAGACATCATCCAAGCGAATGCAATCACACGCGGCAGCTCGTTCGATGTGGACGTGGAGAATGCCTGTGATTCTGAAGAGCCCGCACGTGTCACGGTCTATCTGGATACCGAGTTCCTCGTACTCGCCAGGCTGGTGAACAGACTTACCGGGGGGAGCCTCACGGACGAACCGTTCAGGCTCAGCTCGACGCTGATAATGCGAAACGAGGCACATGCCGGAGGCTGACTCCGAAAGGCTCTACCGGCTACGGCTCTCATCGGAGATATGAAATGAAAAAGAACCGACGTGCTCTGCTGTTCCTCGGGCTCGGCATTGTGCTGGCGGGAGCCGCTGCCTGGTTCAACCTGTCTCAGCTGCGTGGAGCCCCGGATGCAAATGCGGCCACGCTGGAGTCGGTTGCCGTAGTCGTGGCGCGCACGAGCCTGCCCGTTTCCGAGCCGATCCGTGCACTCCAGATCCGGCTGGTAGAGTGGCCCAAGGCAGTCGTCCCGCCGGGCACCTTCACGTCCCTCGACGATGCCGTGGGACGCGTGCCCCGCCGCAGTTTTCACGAAGGTGAGCCCGTCCTGGCAAGGGGACTCTTCGAATCCGGGGCCGGCGCCGGGCTCTCTCCGCTGATCGGCGAGGAGATGCGTGCGGTATCCGTCGAGGTGGACGAGGTAATCGGCATCGCCGGGTTCGTGAAGCCCGGAACGCGGGTAGATGTGGTGGCGACCATCAAGGCACGCGGCCGAGCGATCGACCCGTATTCGAAGGTGATCCTGCAGGACATCCGGGTCCTCGCAATCGATCAGACGCTCGAGGAGCACGAAAGCGGACCCTCTGAAACCGTGAATGTCGTGACGCTCGAGGTGACTCCAGAGGACGCGGAGAAGGTCGCCTTCGCCGCACACCAGGGAAGGCTTCAGCTCGCCCTTCGAAACCCCACCGACAAGAATGTCGTCGCCACGCGAAGCGCTAGTGCCGCCGCTCTCAGAGGGCGGGTCAAGAAATCCGGCCGGCCTTCGGGACGACGCGTCGAGATCATCAAGGGGTCGAAACGGGAGTCGAGCTACTTCTAAAAGAACAAGGGAAGTCTCGGCAGACACTGCAGCTGACAATCTGATGGATTCAAAGTGATCCAAAAAGGCGTGCGACAGGACAGAGGCATTTAGAATGGCTGATGTAGTTGATGTAGTGAGTGGAAAGTTGATCGGAAGCGTGGCAGCGGTGGTGGTCTTGACAGCAAGCACAGCAGCCGTTTCCGGCTCTGTTGGATTGGACGCGTTGCGGGTAGCCCACGGTCCTGTGGTGGAACTCTCGGCTCCGACCGACGCAGCCGGACGGCTGCACCGCATCGCCCTCGAGCGGGGAAAGTCGACGCTCGTGCGGACCAAGTTCGAGGTCAAGCGTGTGGCGATCGGGAGACCCTCGGTCGCAGATGTCAACGTTCTCGGACCGCGCGAAATCCAGATCGTCGCGCACCGGATCGGAGAGACGAACCTGCTGCTCTGGGGCCGCAGCGGGCGCGTCGAAATAGCCCTGGATCTCTCGGTCGGCCCCCCGCACTCGGCACTCGAGGCGGAGCTTCAGCGCGTCCTCGAAAACCCGACGCTCGAGGTCGATGCGACGGGCCACGCGATCGTGCTGAAGGGTACGGTCGACAGCCCGGTGGACATGGACCGGGCGCTCAAGGTGGCGCGCGCAGCGATTCCGCGCGAGACGGTGCAGGCCGGTGAGCACTCCGGTCAACAGAGCATCAGCATCGAGGAGGGCGATGACCAGATCGTGAACCTCATGACTGTAGGCGGAAACCAGCAGGTGATGATCGAGGTCGTCGTCGCCGAGATGAGCCGCACCTTGCAGCGCCGCCTTGGAACCAACTTCGCGGGTGTTACCACGGTGGGCGGTGCTGACGTCAATTTTTTCTCGTTCCTACAGAACATGACTCGACTCGATGATACTGAAGCCCTTGCTAAGACACTCATCGGGGTGACTCAACGCGTCAACTTCATTTCGACCATCTCGAAGGGCTCTTCAAACCTCGACCTGTTCATCGAGGCGATCCAGGAAGATGGACTCGTGAAGATCCTGGCCGAACCAAACCTCGTGGCCCGCAGCGGAGAGAGCGCCAAGTTCCTCGTTGGAGGTGAGGTACCGATTCCCGTGCCGCAATCGGGAGCATCAATCGGGACGATCACAGTCGAATTCAAAGACTTCGGCGTGGGGGTGACTTTTACGCCCACCGTACTCGGAACGGATCGCATCCACATGCAGGTCAGCACCGAGGTCAGCGAGATCGATCTCACCTTGGGTTTACAGCTCGAAGGATACGTCGTTCCGGCGTTCAAGACCCGGCGGGCGGCAACGGCCGTGGAACTGGGTGACGGTGATAGCTTTGGCATCGCCGGACTATTGCGCGACGAGGTGATCGAAGTGGTTCACCGCTTCCCGCTGCTTGGCGACATCCCAATCCTTGGGGCGCTCTTCCGGAGCACGCAGTTCCATAAGAAGGCGACCGAGTTGGTCATCATCGCCACGCCGCGGCTCGTAAAGCCCCTTCCACCCGGACCTCCCGAGCTGCCCACGGATCGCTTCATCGAACCCGACGCGGCGGAATTCTTCTTGCTCGGCGCGCTCGAAGGCAACGCCTGGAGCCGCTTCTGGAACTCCACCAAGAGCGTCTTCGGAGCCGACTCGGACACCACAACAGACACCTCGATCGAGCCGCCGCCCGACGATCTGCTGGCCGACGGCATGGCAGGAGATGCGGGCCACCGCCTCGATGTGGGGCTTGCGGAGGCAGAGCTATGAACAGGTCGATACCGAAGCGGGTCACACCGCTAATTCTCGCCGGGATGGCCGTAATGGCCTGTAACCACCTTCCGGGCCCGGTAGAGGACCACTGGGGCGAGTCGGTGCGCGGTACGCGATCCGCGATGGTGGCGGACCCAGAGGCCGGGACAACGCCCGCTGACCCGATCGACGGGCTCGATTCGCTGAGCGGTGAGATCACCGTTCAGAACTACGAAACAGACAGCAAGCGCATACGCAAATCGGATGATGAAGAGTTCTTCCTGGAAGAATTTCCCTGATAAGCGGTAGGGCGATCCACTAGTGAGGGTTTCTGTCAATGGCCCAGCTCAACTGTGCGGTTCTCGCACTCGATCCCGACCTGCGTGGACAGCTTTCCCAGCTGCTCGAAAACACCGGACACGCCAGTGTCGCCGTCGCGGTGGAGCGGTGTTCGGACCTCGAAGACGTCGTCTGGCGTGTGGGTCCCGACCTGCTCCTGGTCGCACTCGACGAAGAGCCAGAAGCGGTACTGGCTGCCGTCGAATTGCTCGGCGATCGCCGTCCGGTGGTGCTCATGTGCGGACCCCAGGACGAGAGCGATCTAATTCTGCGCTCGATGCGGATCGGTGTTCGTGACTATCTCCCACTTCCGGTTCCGAGCGAAGAACTCACAGCGGTGGTGCAGAGTCTCATCCTCGAGCGCACCGCGAGCGAAACGCCCGAGCGCGGCACCGTGGTGGGTGTGCTCGGAGTCAAGGGCGGTGTCGGAGCGACGGCGGTCACGTGCCAGCTCGCCTCAGCACTTCAAGAAACCGGCTCACAATGCGGGATCATCGATCTCAACCTGGTGCACGGAGACGTCGCGCTCTACCACGACCTGTCACCTAGCTTCACTCTCGCAGATCTCGAACGACAGGAAGGTGAAATCGACAGAACCTACGTGCAGTCGCTCGTCACCCTGCACGCTTCGGGCGTGGGTGTCGTGGCTGCACCCACATCCCCGGAACAGGCACGTCGAATTTCTCCGGCACGGCTACAACGCACCGTGGCCCTCATGCGGGACTTCAACCACTTCACGCTGCTCGATCTTCCGCGCGACTGGAGCGACATCGCCGTGGCCACGATCGAAATGGTGGACCGCGTGATCCTGGTGATTCAGCGCGACGTCCCCACACTCGCGCATACGAAACTCCACCTCGGGCTTCTCGAGCGGCTGGGGATCGAGCGCAGCACGATCCACCTGATCGCCAACCGCGACGAGGGCAGCTCGGACCTCTCGGACCGCGATCTGCGGGAGTTTCTCGGCCGGCCGATCGATCACCGGCTTCCAGACGACCGCGAGTCAATGCTCGAGGTGGTCAACAGTGGCAGCTCTCTTGGCGAGATCGCACCCCGCAGCACCGTCCGGCAGAGCTTCCAGGATCTCTCGCAGTCGCTCCGGACCTGGTGCGGCATGCACTCCGCGGGAAATGTGGAACCTGCACGCGGACTCGCCCGCGTGCGCAACCTGATTCGACGGGGACGCAATGGCCTTGATTGATCGACTGCGTGGACGCGTATCAGAGCCGGTTACTCCCGTAACGGACGAGCCCGAGGCCGACAAGCGCGCCCAGGAGCAGGAGGCGGCCAAGCGCGATACAGAGTACCAGGAGCTCAAGTCCCGCATACACAACCGCCTGTTCGATCACATCGATCTCACGCGGTTCGCTCAGGTCAGCGAGAACCGCGTCGCCCAGGATATCGCCGAGCTCACACACCGCATTCTCCAGGACGAGGAGGCGCTGCTCACCGCGGACGAGCGACAGCGCGTCATCTCCGAGGTGCAACACGAGGTATTCGGCCTGGGTCCTCTGGAGCCGTTGCTCCAAGATCCCCGCGTTAACGACATTCTGGTCAATGGACACTCACAGATCTATGTGGAGCGCAGCGGAAAGATCGAACCCACAGTGGCGCGCTTTCGTGACGACGCACACCTGATGCGCATCATCGAGAAAATACTCACTCAGGTCGGTCGCCGGGTCGACGAGAGTACGCCTCTGGTGGACGCGCGCCTCGAAGACGGGTCCCGGGTGAACGTGATCATACCGCCGCTCGCGCTCGACGGTCCGATGCTCTCGATTCGCCGCTTCCAGGAGGACAAGCTCACCGCTGAAGCATTGGTCGAGATTGGCAGCCTGACGCCAGAGGCCATGAAGGTTCTCGAGGGCATCGTGAAGGGACGCCTCAACGTGCTGATCGCAGGTGGAACCGGTGCGGGAAAAACTACCCTGCTGAACGTCCTTTCGGGTTTCATACCCGTCAACGAACGCATCGTCACGATCGAGGACTCCGCCGAACTGCAGCTCCGCCAGACCCACGTGGTACGGCTCGAGACGAGGCCTGCAAACGTCGAGGGCCGCGGCCGAGTAACGCAGCGGGAACTCGTGATCAACGCCCTGCGGATGCGGCCGGATCGCATCGTCGTCGGCGAGGTACGCGGCTCCGAGGCCCTCGACATGCTGCAGGCAATGAATACGGGCCACGACGGATCACTCACGACCATCCACTCCAACTCACCGCGTGACGCGCTCATGCGCCTCGAGACCATGGTAGCGATGACGGGCTTCGAACTTCCGTTGCGGGCGGTACGTTCGCAGATCGCCTCGGCAGTCGATCTGGTGATCCAGATCGCACGCCTCTCGGACGGCACGCGCTGCATCACGAGCATCCAGGAAATCACGGGCTCCGAGGGCGATGTGGTGATGATGCAGGAGATCTTCCAGCTACAACGGAACGGCGTAGCAAACGATGGAACCGTACTGCGCCGTCTGGTCCCGGTGGGTATCCGGCCGCGCTTCTGCGAGCGTCTCGCACACGATGGCATCGAGTTCGGCGGGGAACTCTTCGACCCCGAGAACGTGCGGGCCGACATGCGTCCGGAGAGCGCGGCATGACTCGTATCGGCATGATCCTTCTCGCGCTCTCGTTGATCTCGTTCATCGAGGTCGGCATTGTCATGGTGCGCGGGGTGCGTTCGGACCGCAGAGAGCAGCTGCGGCAGCGCCTGCGCCGCGTCGCCCAGCGAATCAATGACCCGCGTCGCGGACCGGCTGAGATCTCGATCATCCGAGAAGGCACGGGCGGCTTCCGCGCGCGCCTCGAAGAGATCGTGCTGCGGCTGCCCTTTTCGATCGCCCGCCGTATCGACGTAGTGCTCTATCGCGCCGGGATCAGTATTGGCGCGTGGCGTTTCCTGGCACTCACGCTGAGTCTCGGTGCGGGTGCAACGGTGGTGGGCATCGAGATCTTCTACGACTGGGCACTCGCCCTGCCACTTGCGCTCGGGGTAATGTGGCTGCCCTGGCTCTTCGTCAGCTGGCGGCGCGGGAAACGGATGCGCACCTTCGAAGAAGATCTGCCCGATGCGCTCGACCTGATCTGCCGGGCACTGCGCGCGGGGCATGCGCTGCTCGCAGGCTTCCGCATGGTGGCAGACGAACTCGACGACCCGGTGGCCGCCGAGTTCAACGTGCTTTCGGAAGAACTCGCGCTCGGACTCAATCTCGAGCAGGCACTCGAGAAATTCTGTCTCCGCATCGGTCTCCCCGATCTCTACTTGTTCTCGACGGCTGTGCTGATTCAGCGTGAGACGGGGGGAAACCTGGCCGAGATCATGGAAAAGCTCGGCTACGTGATTCGGGCGCGCTTCCAGTTCTACGGAAAGGTGCGCAGCATGACGGCCCTCAACCGCGGCGCGGCAATGATTCTGCTGATGTCACCACCGACCTTCGCCGCGCTGATGTATCAGGTAGCCCCCGATTTCGTGAGCACCCTGTGGCTCAGCGAGGGGGGGACGTGGATAGGGACGACCGTGTCCGTGATGACCGTGGTCGGCTATCTGCTCGCTCGGCGCATGGCCGTGGTAGAGGCTTAGCAGAGCCATGGCGATCGCAAGTTCAGCTCTTCTGTTCGCCGGAATCCTCTTTCTGTTTCTCGGCACCTGGATTCTCGTGAGCGAGCGCTCAGCACGCCTCCGACTCGATCGTCTCGATGCAGGAGCGGCGAGCGACAGCGAGGTTGGAATCTTCCCGAAGGAACAGTCTCTGCTCGTACGCCTGCTCGCGCCGTTCGCGGGTCGTCCCAGAGAGGCCGAAGGGGGCCGCGACGACCGAAAGCTCCGGGTGAGGCTCCTGCATGCGGGCTACCGCAGCCCGGGAGCTTCCGTGGTGTTTCGAGGCAGCCGCGTGATCCTGGTTCTGGGTCTGCCTCTCGGCTTCTACCTGACGCCGCTGCACCTGATCGTCCGCGAGAGCCTGGTACTCATGACGACCGTGTCGCTGGCGGGCTTCGCCTACATACTGCCGAGCTACCTGCTCGATTGGCGCACCAAACGTCGCTCGCAAGAGATCGAGCGCCATCTTCCCGACGCACTCGACCTGCTGGCGGTATGCGTCGAGGCGGGACTCGGTCTGATCCAGGCGCTCGCTCGTGTGGGCCAAGAGATTCGACGCATCTCGCCCGTCCTGGCCGAGGAGCTGGAGCTCGTGAATCTGGCCACCCGCGCAGGCCGATCGAATGCAGAAGCGCTTCGCGAGCTCACCCAGCGCACGAATGTCCGCGAGGTATCCGTACTGGTAACCATGCTCACCCAGACCGAGCGATTTGGAACGAGCCTGGCCGATGCCCTGCGCACGCACAGCGATGCAATGCGAACTCGCCGCATGCAGCTCGCCGAGGAGCGCGCCGCCAAGGCATCCCTCCGCATGCTCTTCCCGACCGCAATCATTCTACTGGCCCTGCTAGTACTGATCGTAGGGCTCGCGTCCGTCCAAGCATCCAAGATCCTGAACGGACCCTAGACGAGGAGCCTGGAACCGTGATTGTCAGACATCAACGAATCTTCCGATTCGGAGCGGCGTTCGTGCTCGCTTCCATGCTCGGCTGCGCGGGCTCGGGTGGACCGCTCAAGATCCGGCGTATCCAGACCTTCGACAAGGCATTGGCTCGCCAGCGCGCGCTCCACGCCCCGGAATTCGATCTGAAGGGTCCGAGCGAGGACCCCGCGCGTCACCTGGCCACCGGCGATGTCCACCGCGCGCAGGGACGCAACAGCGAGGCCCATCGGGCCTACGTGCGCGCTCATTTCGCCGACCCGGAAAGCCTGGTGCCGCTAGAACGCATCGCATACCTCGCTCTGCGCGAGGATACCGAGCATGCGCGCATCCTGTTCGAGGAACTGGTCACCGATGCGCCCGATGCGCCGGGACTACGCGTGGGTCTCGGGTACGCTCTCGCAGCCTCGGGCGAACTCGAAGCCGCGCGCGAGCAGCTCGAGCATGCGGTCGAGCTCAACCCAACCTCGCAGGCGGCGCTGCTCACTCTCGGAATCGTGAGCGACCGTCTGGGCGATTCGGAAGCTGCCGTGCGGGCCTATGAGCGAGCCCTGGCCGCGGGCCTCAACAACGCGCAAGTCCTGAATAGTCTCGGGGTCTCGTACCTGCTCGCGAATCGCGCCGAAGACGCAGTGAGCGTGTTCAAGAACGCGCGCGCCCTCGAACCGCGCAACCCGGTCTTCTCGAACAACCTGGGACTCGCGCTCGGGCTACTGGGACGTGACGCTGCGGCGATGACGGCCTTCGAGCGCACCGGCAGTGAGGGCGACGCGCTCAACAACCTCGGTCTCGCGCGGTACCTACGCGGCGACCTATCCGGCGCACGCACCCTCTTCGAGCGCGCCCTTCTCACCAACGAAACCGACGAACTGCGCGTGCTGCGCAACCTGGAGCGCGTGGAACAGGCCTCCTCCCAACCCGGCGACGCCTGACCGTGACGCCATCGCCCACAACTTCGGGCGCCAAATGCCGCTCTGGGTTCCGCGCGATGACGATTCCGGACGAGATTCCAGTGGGGCCCGTTCAGCGGTCCCTCCAATGGAAGGGCTCTTTTCCCTGGGTCCGGTGCGTAGGCATTCTGTCAAATAGAGGCGGGCAAGGGGCTCAGGCCCCAATCGCGGGAAAGACTGGCAGCACCGCGAATCCACACTCGACGACCTTCGCCAGAATGGGCGCTTTTCACCATATTCGTGCTCTGGTTTTCGCCATCGCGCGCTGCTCAGGTTGCAGGCTCACGCTGCCGATACCGGCCGTATGGGCCAGCAGCGGACGCGCAAGTCGCTCCGGATTCTGCTCGACGGCACGATGTGCACGATCGGTGGTGGATTCACGTACCTGGTAAACGTCGCGCCGCGCATGGCCGCCCGCGCCCCGGAGCACCGATTCCTCCTGCTCGGGCGCAACCCACTCCTCGCAGAGGCCATGCCCAGAGCCGAAAACCTCGAGGTCCGGTTGCTGCCCCCGGTCGGCATTGCGGGAAGATTCCGCTTCTCCTACCTCCAGGCTCCGCGCATCGCCAAGCGCTGTGGCCGGCCCCTCCATACTGGTACCAGCCTCTGAGTTAGCCTTTTCGGAGGCTGATAGGAGGCAGGATGAAGCGCGCACGCTTCGCAGAGGAGCAGATCATCGGAATTTTGAAGGCGGCGGAAGCGGCCGGAAACATTCGCGAGGTCTGTCGCGAGCACAACATCACGGAGCAGACGTTCTATCGCTGGCGCCGGAAGTACGGCGGGATGGACGTTTCGGAGGCGCGAAAACTGCGTGACCTCGAGCGGGAGAACACGGAGCTGAAGAAGATGGTGGCGGATCTGTCGCTGGACAACCGGATGCTCAAGGAGATCAACTCGAAAAAATGGTGAGCCTGGCGGAACGGCGTCGCGCCGCAGATCACTTGGAGCGCACGCACGCCGTCAGCGAGCGGCGGGCCTGCAAGGTGATCGAGATCGCGCGCAGCACGAAGCGTCGCCCGTCAGGCCGTACCGAAGAGACCGAGTTGGTGGCAGAACTCCATCGGCTGTCGGAGCACTTTCCGCGCTTCGGCTATCGCAAGATCTTTCACCGTTTACAGATGGCGGGCTGCCGCGTCGGCCGCGAGCGGGTGCGGCTGTTGCGGCGTCGAGAGGGCCTGAGAGTGCCGAAGAAGGGCCCGAAGCGCCGTCGACGCGGAGTGAGTACGACCACTCCGACACAAGCTCTGTACCCGAATCACGTGTGGAGCTACGACTTCGTGGCCGACCAAACGATCGATGGGCGCACGCTTCGATTCCTGACCGTGATCGATGAGTACACGCGCCAGGCGCTGTGGATCGAGTGCGCGCGACATCTGACCTCGGTCGATGTGGTGCGCGTTCTCGATCAGCTGGTCGAGCTCCACGGAAAGCCCGGCGTGGTGAAGAGCGACAACGGCCCCGAGTTCGTGGCGAAGAAGGTTCGGGACTGGATTGAAGACCGGCAGATCGGCATCCGCTTCATCGAGCCCGGTAGCCCTTGGCAGAACGGACATAACGAATCTTTCAATGGCGTCTTCCGGGATGGATGCTTGAACCGCTGGCTCTTCGAGTCGGTTCGAGAAGCCCGCGAAACCACCGAGCATTGGCTCCAGGAGTACAACGTGGAGCGACCCCATGGGTCGCTGGGCGGGCGTCCGCCCGTATTGTTCTTCGAACAATGGGAAGAGCAGGAGAGGGAAGCAGCCTGATGGTCAGGCACGATCCCTAACCCAACGGCTGGTACCGGTTCTTTGGGCTTGCCAGCTGGAAAGCGGACCTCTACTACTCCGCGGGTGAAAGCGTGCCCCTGCGCGGCTCCTGTCCCAGCGTGGCGAGCTTCCCGAACCCCAACGTATTCTCGAAACTGCCGCTCGACTGGCCCTTGAAGGAGCGGGTCCGCCTGGGGCTCCTGCGCACCATCGCCGGGCTCTCCGCCCGCTGCGCCGAGCGCGTGATGTTCGTCAGTGAGGATTCCGCACACTGGATAGGAGACGCACTGGGGCTCCCCGTGTCTCGCCGCGCGCCCATTCCCCACGGCATCGACACATCGCTGTGGAGCAAAGCCCCGGACACCCCGCTTCACCCCAACCCCTACATCCTCTCCGTCAGCTCGATCTACCGCTACAAGAACTACGTCCGGCTGATCGAGGCCTACGCGGAGATCGCGAAGCGGCAGAGAGAGATGCCGGACCTCCTGATCATCGGCGATGATCAGGACCCCGATTACTTGAAGGAGATGTACGCGGCTCGAGACGCCGCCGCATCATTCGCCGAGAACATCCACATCCTGGGCGAGGTCCCCTACGCGGAGATCCAGCGCTACTACGCGGGAGCCTCATTTTTCGTCTTCCCCTCCTACCTCGAGACCTTCGGAATTCCCATGCTCGAAGCCATGGTGAGCGGTCTGCCCACGGTGGCGGCGGATATCCCCATCTTCCGGGAAATCGGTGGAGACGCGGCCCTCTACGCGGATCCCCACAGCACGCCCGCACTCGCCAAGGCCATGGAGCAGGTGATCTTCACTCCGGGCGTCGCCGAGTTACTCGCCGAGCGAGGCCACGAGCGCGTTATGAATTACAACTTGGAGCGCACGGTGGCCCGCCTGCTCAGTCTCTTCAACGAGATCTGCGCGTAATTCGACGTCAAGAGGCACGGGCTCCGTCAGGCAGCCCGCTGCGATTGCTCGCCCACTTGTGCGCGGTAAAGCGGGTTCTTCCGCCGAGTTCCGCCTCTCCCACACGTTGCTGCGGGACGTCTAGCGGGTCGGTGGCTGGGCTTCGTCCCGCACCAGTGGCAGCACCCGCAATGCGATCACCCGGCGGCCGGATGCGTCCTCGAAGGGGGTACCGAGGGGTTCCAGCTGCAATTGCCAGTCGGCCACACCGCCAAAGCGCGAGAGGAAGGCCTCGACTTGGTGCGGCAAGTCGACCAGCACGTCGATGCGCCGCTCGCGGATGTAGGCCAACAGCCGCTTTTCGCGGAGCGCATCGACGGCGTCGTCGTTCACCACACCATCGAGGTTCACCACGGTGCGCCCGGAGAAGTAGCCGAGGATGCCCGAATTCCAGGCGCCCACGGTCGTACCGGGCGGCGTGTTGCGTCGCAGGTGACGGGCCGCCTCGAGCAGCAGCAGATGGTTGCGGTGAGTGAAGGTCGTCCCGTAGCCGGCGCGCCAGGCCAGCACGCCGCCGACGCTCGCGCTCAGGAAGAGACCCGCAAAGGCCCCCGCCAGCGCGACGCGCAGCCAGCGTGCCCGATTCGTCTGCAGCACGGCATGCACCACGAGTCCGGCCCCCACAAAGGCGGCCGCCAATGCCGGCATCAGGTAGCGCACCTCGGGCTCGATGAAGAGCACGTACCAGGCGGTGTGCAGGGACGCAAAGCCAAGTGCCGGCAGCGCGAGCCGGCTGGCGGGCTGGTGTCGCCCGTAGACGAGTCCCACCGGGAGGGCCGACAACATCAGCAGAAAGAGCAGCGACACACCCATCCAATAGGCGGGCGCGGACGGCGGTGTGCGCGGCATCGGAAGCGGCCAGACACCGAGCAGATTCGCAGTCTGTGTCGCCCACCAGGCACCGTTGAGGAGCTGCTGGCTCAGCACGGAAAGGGCCGCAGCGGGATCGCGCCAGTCGTAGTGCACGTCGTGCATGAGGTCCACCGCCACGTGGCTGTTGGGAAGCAGCACCCCGGACTGCCCCAGGCTCCACACGAACCACGGCACGAGCACGAGTCCCGCGATCGCGGCCGCGCCCAGCGAAGTGGCGACCCGTCGCGCGGCCAGCCTGCCCAGCCGCCGGTCCCAAGCGACCCAGACCAACACGACACTCGCCAGCAGAAGCAGGTCGAAGCGGCTCAGCACCGCGAATCCGAGCGACAGTCCGAGGGCAACACCCGAGCCCAGCTGACCGCGTGCGCTCCCATCCAGCAGCAGACGCAGTACCACCAGCACCGCGAGTGTGGCCAGTGGTGTTTCCAGGCCGCAGAGATTCGACGCGAGCACGCGGTAGCTGAACAGCCAGAATCCGGCGATCGCGAGTGCGATGGCGGGGCTCGTGTGACGCCGCAGCAGGTCCCAGAGCAGCCAGCCCTGGGCCACGTGGAGCAGCGCCGCCACGGTCAGCACCGCGTGCACCAGCGCCATGCCTTCCAGGTGCGACGCCAACGCCACGCAGAGCAGCATCCAGAGGGGGTGCAGTCCATTGGTGGCCGTGGTGCCGTCGAAGCTCACGCCCTGGCCGCCGACCGCGTGCTCCGCGAGTGTGAGGTAGTAGAACATGTCTTCGTAGAGAAACGTCCCGATCGTCACCTCGACCGGCAACCAGGCGAGCCCCAGCGCCAGGATGCCGGCGAGCGCGAACAACACGTAGGCCACGCGGCGCGTGCCATCCTGGGGCTCTGAGTCGAGGGGCGACCGGTCGTGGAGGTCCATCTTCCCCATGGGTTCGTTCTAGAACGTGACGTCCCCGCAGAACTGTTGCGAACGATTCGGAGATAAACGCCGGGCCATCGCCATCACAACGCGCGGGGGAGCCTAGCGAAGACTCTCTTCTCCCATATCGGGAAGTGCTGTTCCGTCCCACCGATGACCCCGCCGATAAAGGCTTTTTCCACCCTTTTCCCAGGCCGGTCCCTGGCCGCAACGCAGTGGTTGCGGCTCCTGCGTCCGAGCCGATGGACAGCAGCATCGGCTGCCCGAACGGCAGGTGTTCTGGCGGGACCAGGCGGATCGATCCATGCCGGACGATCGCCGCGCAATGGAATCAGCCGAGTGGGTGATCAGAAACTGCATCGCCTTGGATGATGGCGAGGACTAGCGATGAGCCCGAGCTTCTTATTTCTGTGCAGCGGTCTGGTATGCTACTCGCCTCGGCGACCCAGGAACGTGCCACTGTAGAGCACAGATTGTTGCCGACCTCGGAAGCGGAGGCGCTGGAGCAACTCTCTAAAGACCACTGACCTCATCGAGGCAAAGGGCAGCGAGACGAAACCCAACGGAGAAGCTTTCGGCCATGTATCCCGGAAATTGGGCGATCGAGTGTCCCGACAAGCCCGCGGCCATCCATGCCGTCACCGGAGAGACCGTGACGTATGCCGAACTCGATGAGCGCTCCAATCGTCTGGCACAATTCCTGTGGGCTAGAGGCCTCCGGCCCGGCGACCATTTTTCGATCTTCATGGAAAACAATTTGCGCTATTTCGAAGTGGTCTGGGCGGCGCTTCGTTCGGGACTCTATCTGACGACCGTCAACCGCTATCTGACGGGTGAAGAGGCCGGTTATATCATCGATAACAGCGAATCCCAGGTCACGGTCACCTCGAAACACCTCGCCGAAGTGGCGAAAGAGCTGCCCCGTTTCGCACCCAACTGTCATTCGTGGTTGATGACCGACGGCGTCGAAGAGGGCTACCAGGCCTACGAAGACACCCTCGCCCAATACCCCGCTGAAAAGCTCGCCGAAGAGCCCGCGGGCACATTCATGCTCTACAGCTCTGGAACCACGGGCAGGCCCAAGGGAATTAGCCGACCGCTTACCGGAAAGACAATCGACGAAAACCCCGGACCGGTTGCGAGCCTGCAGAAGGCCATGTGGAATTTCAACGAAGAAACCATCTACCTTTCCCCGGCCCCCCTCTACCATTCGGCTCCCATCGGCTTTTGCACCGGGACGCAGGCTCTGGGCGGAACGGTGATCATGATGCCGCGCTTCGATGGAATCGCAGCACTTCGGGCCATCCAGGACTTCCGGGTCACCCACAGCCAGTGGGTTCCCACCATGTTCACTCGAATGCTGAAATTGCCCGAAGAAGACCTTGCTGCATTCGACCTCTCCTCGCATCGCGTAGCCATTCACGCAGCGGCACCCTGCCCTGCAGGCGTGAAGCATAAGATGTTCGATTGGTGGGGTTCGATCATCTACGAATACTATGGAGGAACCGAGCTGAACGGGCTCACGCATGTCTCTCCCGAAGAATGGCTGGCCCATCCGGGTACCGTGGGCCGCCCCATCCTCGGAACGATTCACATCTGCGACGAGGAGGGCAAGGAGCAGCCCCCCGGCGAGAACGGCATCGTCTACTTCGAGCTGCACAAGATGAACTTTTCATATCACCGGGATGCGGCCAAGACCCGAGACGCCCAGCATCCCGAGCACCCCAATTGGACCGCGCTGGGAGACGTGGGGTATCTCGATGATGAAGGCTTTCTCTATCTGACGGATCGGGCCACCTTCATGATCATCAGCGGCGGGGTCAACATCTATCCCCAGGAAATCGAAGACATCATGATCATGCACCCGAGTGTCGCGGATATTGCGGTGGTCGGCGTGCCCAACGAAGAGATGGGTGAAGAAGTAAAGGCCGTCGTTCAACTCGTTCCCGGCGTAGAACCGAGCAATGCCGTGGCGGAAAAACTGCTTACCTATGCGCGCAAGCACGTCGCCCACTACAAGTGCCCCAGAAGCCTTGATTTCATGGACGAGCTGCCCCGCCTGCCCACCGGGAAGCTCTACAAGCGCCTGATCAAAGATGCGTATTGGGGCCGGACCGGCTCGAAGATCGTCTGAGAGATCCGGGACGGATCGGGAATTCACGCCGTGTTTTCGCGACGACCGATCGCTAGCGATTCGGTCAAATCGTGGCGGCCGGGCCTGGTAGCATCTCTCCTCGCCCCCGGAGTGAATGCCTACGGATCGCAGCTAGGGAAAACAGCCCGGACTTCCTACAATCGGGCTCCGCAGCAGCGCCCGCGCTCCGGGTGCTCGATCTCTGAGTAGAAATGCAGCGAACCATCCCGAACCAATTGAAAAGACGCGCCTTTCTGCGCAGCCTGGGGCTGGGCTTCGCGGCTCTCGCGGGTACGTGGCTGGGTCTCGGCAGCGGCCGGGCCCGGGACGCTTCGCTGCCCGGAGAAAAGCTCGGACTTCACCGGTCCCGCTGGCGCGAACTGCTGCCCGAGTCCGCCTACCGGATCCTATTCGAAGAGGGGACCGAGCGGCCCTACACGAGTCCACTCAACGAACAGAAGGCTCCCGGGACCTACCTGTGCCGGGCGTGCTATCTGCCGCTCTTTGCTTCCGAGACGAAGTACGACAGCGGAACGGGATGGCCGAGCTTCTGGGCACCGATTCCCGATCGGCTCGGCACGAAGACGGATCTCAAGATGATCTTCCCGCGAACGGAATACCATTGTGCGCGCTGCGAGGGACACCAGGGACATATCTTCAGCGATGGTCCGAAGCCAACGGGGCTCCGCTATTGCAATAACGGTGTCGCACTTCGCTTTGTTCCCAAATCGGATCCCCTGCCGGCACTGCGCGAGCAAACGTGAACTGCAACCGGGCCCTATGGATCGGAACGCTGGCAGTGCTGTTTCTCGGAGTTCGCGCCACGGTGTCCGGAGCTGGGTCGCTTCCGGCCGGGGAGCCCGAAACTACCAGTCCCCCGGAGAACACAGCTCGCGCGACCTTCGCAGGGGGCTGTTTCTGGTGCATGCAGGGGCCCTTCGACGAGCTCGAGGGTGTACTCGAGACAACCTCGGGTTACACCGGGGGCCATGTCGAGAACCCGAGTTACGAGCAGGTCTCGGCCGGTGGAACAGGACATACCGAGGCGGTTCAGGTGACCTACGACCCCGGGCGTGTTTCGTATGACGAGCTTCTCGAGGTGTTCTGGCGCAACATCGACCCGACCGATGCCACAGGCCAGTTCTGCGACAGGGGGTCTCAGTACCGAAGTGGCATCTACTGGCACGATGACGAGCAGCAACGCCTTGCCGAAACTTCCCGTGCGGAACTCTCGGAACAGGCTCGCTTCGATGCACCGGTTGCAACCGAGATCCTGGAAGCCCAAGCGTTTCATACGGCCGAGGACTACCACCAGAACTACTACAAGAGGAACCCGATTCGCTACCGCTTCTACCGAAGCAGGTGCGGCCGCGATCGCAGGTTGCGGGAGGTCTGGGGCGACGAGACCAGCGGCAAGCGCGACGCATCGCACTGATCGCGCGTCGAGGCGCGGGCACCAAGCACGTGGGCCTGCGGCCCGGACGATGCGCAGCACGCTGCGCGCCCTGGTAACGACACGGGCACCACACCCCGAGACAGAACGAGATGCTGGCTACACATCAGCGTTTCGAATAGCACCCGACGTGATCTCACCCACGCTGAAAAAGTCGAGAGCTTCGAAGTCCTCCGAGCGTTCCAGAACAGGTCAGAACGCAGCGGTCCAGAACAGGCCAGAACGCGGCGTTCCAGAACCGGTCAGAACGTGGCGTTCCAGAACCGGTCAGAACGTGGCGTTCCAGAACCGGTCAGAACGTGGCGACCGACCGGTAGACCGCGAGCGTTTCTTCGGCTGTCTTGCGCCAGGTGAACTCGCGTGCGCGCTCAACCCCCCGGATCCGCAAGTCGGCGCGCAGAGCGGAATTCTCGAGGATCCGAACCGCCTCGGCTGCGATCGCGTCGGTGTCCTCCGGGTCGACGAGCAACGCCACATCGCCGCCAACCTCAGGTAAGGCGGAGACGTTGGAGGTCAGCACCGGCGCGCCGCACGCCATCGCCTCTATGACCGGAAGCCCGAAACCTTCATAGAGCGTCGGAAACAAGAATAGCTCCGCGCCGGAATAGAGTGCCGGAAGATCCGCCGTCTCGACGTGTCCGGGAAGCACGAGCGATTTGGGATGCTTGAACTCTTTCAAGGCCTTTCCGATCGCGTCTTCACCGAATGAGACATCCCCCGTGAGGAGCGCGGTCAACCGGTCCGGCCCCACGTGGTCGAGGATCTGAGTGAGCGCTTCCAGAAGCCGCACTATGTTCTTGCGCGTTGCAAGCTGCCCCACGTACAGAACGTAGGGCCCAGCGAGACCATACTTCGCACGGACCGCTTCAATTTCCTCATCTGAGCGACGACAGAACCCGTCGTTGACACCGCAGTAGACCACGTCGATCTTCTTCGCATCGACCTCGAGGAACCGGAGTATGTCCTGCTTCGTGCACTCCGAGACAGCGATGATCTTGTCGGCTCTGGCGATCGCCTGTCGGTAACGCTCGAGCTTCTTGGCGCGAAACTTCGGTGTGGCCCACTCGTCGCTTACGAGTGAGAAGACGTCGTGGAAGGTGACAACCATCGCGGCTCGCCCGGCCTCGGGCAGGCGCGCGTCGGGCCCATGAAATACCTGCACCCCCCGCTGCGAGAGCCAGCCGAGCCCTGGCGCGATCACACCCCGAGAAAGGTTCGGTGCCGTCGTCTCGAGAAAATACTGACGTCGCTTCCAACGCGACAGCCGGTAGCAGAGGATGAAGTCCGTTTCCGGGTCCACCGCCGCGAGGTTCTCGATTACATTCGCCGTGTAGTTCGCAACCCCGGTGCGCTTCGCCCGCACGACCGCAGAGGCGTCTATCGCAACCCTCATGGCTGCTCTCCGATCGACTCTCGCAAACCCGGCTCCGACCGCTTCTCCCGTGCCGCTGCCAAGCCCGCTTCTCGAAGGGCCGCGCAACGCACGTTCTAGAGCCGCTCCGTCACGCGCTGAAGCGAGAACTGCTCCCGAATGCGCACCCGCGTGACGCTGCCCTTGCTGCTGCGACGTGCAGGCTCTTGCAGGAGGCCAACCGGAGCAACCGCCAGCACGCTCAGGTCTACGGGGGCGACGACCCCGGTCCGTGCGAAATGATCAAAACGCCCCGCCCCAAGCATGCGGCCTGATTTTAGCGCGGCCCGGAGGTTCTGACTTTCCCCGCCCCTTCCCAATCAATGGCGGCCCCAGGCATGTGCATCGGCGACCAAGCCCGTTTCAGCACGGGCCGGTTGCTGGGGATCGACGGCGGCAAGCACCTGCCGGCGCGATTGCAACCAAGCGATGAGCCGGCGAAGGGCCCAGGAATCCAAACCCGCATCTCGGTCGGTCGACCGGCTGGGCGCAAGCGCTCTTCGGGTTACTGCCCCTGCTCCAACTGGGGCGACCGGGATCGGAACGCGGATACCGTCGCGTTGATCAGAAGATCCACTGTCGGAATGGCCGCGAAAAGAGCCGTTCCCAATGACAATGCAATGACTGGCCCTGCCGGCCGGCTCAGACCGCCGCGGTCGTATTCCGCGCGGTTCAGAACCGGCTTTCGAGGTAGTCGAGGGTGCGCTCGCGGCTTCCGGCTTCGATCGCGAGGATATTGGCGTCGAAATCGGTGACGCCGATGCTTTCGAGCCGCGCGAGCCCGGCGTCGAGGGTTTTCTCGTCGCCCACGATCGCGAAATCGGCCGGAGTCTCCGAGCCCTCCCGCTCGATCATCGCGCGGTAGCTCGGCATCATGCGGTACTGGGTGAGCAGCTTTGCCACGCGTTCGTTCGCGGCGTCGGGGTTGGAGGTGAGCACCAGGTTCATCCCGGCCACGATGCGCGGCTCGGGCCGGCCCGCTTCGGCGGCGGCGGCGCGAAGCTTCGGCACCACGTGGCGCTCGATGGCACCAAAGCCCGTCATCCAGAGGATCGTGCCCGCGGCCTCGCGCCCCGCGATGCCGAGCATGCGCTCGCCGAGCGCCGCGAGCAGCACCGGAACCGGCGGCGCGCCGGCCACGTCAAGGGCCATTTCGACGCGGAACTCCTCGCCCTGGAACTTGGCGGGCTCGCCCCGGAGCAGGGGACCCAGCACGGCCATGTACTCCGCCATGTGGCTCGCGCGCCGCGCATAGGAAAGGCCCATCATCTGCTCGATCACCGGCGGGTGGGAAAGCCCGATGCCGAGCGTGAAGCGGCCCCCGCAGGCTGCGCCGGCCGTAATCGCCTGCTGGGCCATCGCCGTGGGGTGGCGGGGGTAGGTGGGCACGACAGCCGTACCGATTTCGACGCGCTCGGTCGCGGCACCCACGAGCGCCGCGCAGGTAATGGCGTCGTACTCGAAGACGTGCGGGATCCACACCGTGTCGAAGCCGCGGCGCTCGAGATCGCGCGCCGTTTCGATGATGCCCTCCAGGGTAATACCGCTGGCGTAGCCACCGACCATGATTCCAAACCGCACGATGCTCCTCCTCGGGACCCTGCCCTGCCGGAGCCCCAGTCTACAGGCTGAGGGGTACATACAGACTGGGCGGTATATACACACTGGGCGGTATATACACACTGGGCGGTATATACACACTGGGCTGTATATACACACTGGGCGGTA
>MPME02046881.1_pt1 | contig 42214 bp, 36 predicted proteins | sample 1617261 | NCBI WGS metagenome assembly MPME02 (sample SAMN05944811, study PRJNA350692) | marine metagenome | biome: marine; feature: ODZ; material: water; isolation source: 150 m water sample filtered on 30 um supor filter | place: Pacific Ocean | collected 2012-04-09 | depth 150m m
CTCCACGCGCGGGGCCGCTCGAGGTCGCGCTCCAGCAACCACAGGCCCGCCAGGGCAAAGGCGACCGTCGGGCCCGAGCCACGGGCCTCGGACGAGAAGTGGACGAGAGCGAAGCTGCCGGCGGTGAGCCAACTCGCCAGGACGGCTTCGAGGTGCCCGCGGCGCCAGGCCACGGCGGCGGCGAGTGCCACGCTGGCGCTCCCGAGACCGAGTGCCGGAAGCCGGTAGAGCCACCAGTCCGGCGTGTCGCCGATCCAATAGAAGGTGAGGGTGTTGAGGTGGTGGTTGTTCGAGTGGTGGATGCGCGTGAAGACGTCGAGCACCGAGTCGACGCGCGTGGCGATGCGCCAAGTCCAGATCTCGTCGAGCCAGAAGTCGCTCGAGAGTCCCACGACCCGCAGCGCGATTCCCACGCCGACGGCGCCCAAGATGGCGAGCCATGCTGTACGGGGACTCACTCGGTCTTCTCCGGTAGCCGTTCCCAGATGATGACGGGGGGGCGCCCGCCGTGGGCGCGGAACGGGCGCACTCGGGGGTCCTCTCGGCTCTCGAAGGGGAGATCCGGTGCATCGAGCACGTGGCGGCGAAAATCGCCCGCGGCGAGGGCGGCGCGGAGTGCGGCGTTCACGTCGCGACTTCGAGCTGCGGGCACACGGCGGCGTGGGATCAGCCAGCGGGCGGATTCCACCTCGTCGAGCGACTCGCCGGTCAGCCCGCCCACCACCCGCAATCCCGTGTAGAACTTCACGGGCAGGTCCCCGTAGGCGATCGCGACGCGATCCCGGGCCTCGGCGCGGTCGGCGAGGAACGCAACGATCCCGGTGATGGGGCCGGTGACCGGCGCGCTGCGCTCGCGCACCAGGTCGTCGAGTGAACCGAAAGCCAGCGCCAGGGCGACGGCAAGGCCGGCGACGAGCGGGCGGATCCGGAAAAGGCCGCCGATCGCGAGTCCGAGCAACATGAAGAGGGGCGGAAGCACCGGCGCCAGATAGCGCAGGTAGGGCAGGGGGCTCAGCAGCGCCAGCAGCAAGATCGTGATGGCGACGTGCAGGACGAGGAGGGTCGCGTGGCGTCGCGACTCGGCGTCGAAGAGCGACTCGCGCCTCCGCATGCGTTCGAAGGCCAGCACCACGGGTGCGGCGAGGAGCGCACCGCTGGCGAGCACCGGGTCGAAGAGCATCTCCGCGTAGTGCGCCAACTGCAGCGGGGTGTCTCGCCAGTCGAGGAAACGCGCGATTCCCGGCACGCCCGTCTCGAGCCCGACCCAGACGATCCACGGCAGCGCGAACACCGTGGTGGCGGCGGTCGCCGCCAGTGCCGGGCGCAGCGCCCGGCGGTTCAGAAGCGCCGCGTGAACGAGGATCGCGAGTAACAGCGCGGCCGCGTAGACTGCCTGGGTGTGGAAGAGCAGGCTCGCCACGGCGACCAGAGCCAGCACGCGCGTCCATCCGCCGCGGCCGAGGTGCGCACCGACCCAGAGCCCGGCGAGCGAGAGCAGGGTCGCGAGCGCGTAGTAGCGGCTCTGGCGCGAGAGCACGACGAACGAGAGCGAGAGACAGAGCAGGACTGCGCCGGTCGCAGCCCCGAACCAGTTGCGAAAAAGGTCCCGTCCTGCCGCCCAGGCGAGCAGGACCGTGGCGAATCCGCACAGCGCGAAGGGCAGTCGCGCGGCTGCGGTTCCGGATTCGAAAACCGCGAACGTTGCTGCCAGAACGTAGAAGGGTAGCCACGGGTGCCAGCGCCAGATCCGGTCCTCGCCGTACTCGACGCCGAGTTCCTGCGAGTAGGAGTTGAGTCCATCGAATCCGACCGGAACGCCGAACTCGAGGATCGAGCGCGCCAGCAGCGCCGTCTGTGCCTCGTCCTGCCACAGGAGCGGTCGGTCCAAGCGCGTCAGCAGCACGAGGCCGGCCAACGCCGCGATGCCGAGGGCGATGCTCCTGTCGCTGGCTCGCACGAGCGGCGAACGTAGCGCGCTACGCCGGCCGGCCCTCATTCGCGGTGCCGCCCCCTCCCGCATGGGTTTCGCCGAGGCACTGGGCTGGTTGCTGCCGAGCGTGCTTGTTGCAGTGGGCTGTGTGTTGCGCGCGGCCGGTCACGAGACGGTCAGGAGGATTGGGTGGCGGGTGAATCGCAAGCGCCTGAGCGGATCTGGCGGGAGGCGGGACTGAAGGTGTCGAAGAAGCAGATCGAATGGCGACGTCTATGGCCGGGCGATGGCTCGTGTCTCCGCCTGAGACCGCAGCACAAGGACCCCTTGTTGTCCTGCGACTTCATCGAAGATGCGACCCACGATGGCCGGAAGCTCCGCATCCTGGTGGTGATCGATGAGTTCTCCCGCAAATGCCTGGCGATCGCGAACTCTTCAATGCGCTGCTGGAGGCACAGGGCCCGCTAGGGCACCGTGAGGCCCATCTGCCTGTCCAGGTTGTCGGTGTTGATGTCTTCGAACTGGATGATCTCGAGATTCTCGAAGGCGCTCCGCACCCGCGGTGTCAGCAGGCCCAGCTGCTTCACGTTGGGGACGACGCGCATGAAGAGGAACTGCCGAAACTGCGCCATCACCGGCGATTCGAGCACGACCTGTCTGACCTCGGCCCGATCCATCCCGAACTCCTCGGCGAGGTCTTCGCCTACCAGCCGATCGCGCATCAGCTCGCAGGCCGTGATCAAGAAGTCCTCGCGGTCGCGGAGTTCGCTCGCCTCCATATCCGTGTAGTAGCCCCGGAGCGAGAGCACGCCGAACGCCACGTGGCGTGACTCGTCGCGCATCGCGTTGTAGACCAGGCTCTTCAGCAGCGGCTCCTGGCACATCTGGTACATGTTGGCGAAGGCCGCCATTGCCAACCCCTCCACCAGGATCTGCATGCCCAGGTACTTCACGTCCCAGCGCGAGTCGATCAGGATCAGGTCGAGCAGGCCCTTCAGGTTCGTGTTGATCGGCCACTCCCACTCCAGCTTCTCGCGCAGGTAGCGGTCGAAGACCTCGACGTGGCGGGCTTCGTCCACCGTCTGGGTAGCCGCGTAGTACTTGGCGTCCATCCAGGGCACCGCCGTCACCAGCTGGGAGGCGGCCATCAGCGCGCCCTGCTCACCGTGCAGGAACTGTGAGAGGGTCCAGGCAAGCTGGCCGTGCTTGAAGCGAGCCTTTTCCTTGGCGCTGAGCTTCTTGTAGGGCGCGTAGTCCTGAAGCGGGTTGAAGACCTGAGGGATGATGTCGCCCTCGGGCTCCACCGGGGAGTCCCATGCGAGTTCGGCGCCATTCCATTGCTCGGTTTTCGCCTTCTCGTAGAGCGCCCGCAGGCCCTCTTTCTGAGTCCCATAGTTCCAGGTGAAATTCGTGTCGAAGGCGGTGTGGAGGACGTCGAGATCGCTGTTCTCTGCGGCGGAGATGGGATTGCTGGTCATCGGAAAAACCTCGTATTTGGGGGGGGCCACGAAGTGTGGAAAGGACCGTAATTCAGCGTCTTAGTATGTCAATAGGAAATCGAGCTCAAGTTCATATTTTTTGCATTTTTGAGGCCTGATTGGGCTAGCCTGGAGCCGTGGCCAGCCCGTCCAGACCCGATAGCCCCGCACCGGGGGAGGTGCGGATCCCCCAGCAAGCCCGCAGCCGTCGAACCCGTGCCCGGATTCTCGACGCGGCGACTCGCGCCTTCGAGGAACTGGGCTACGACGACGCCACCACCGCCGCCATCGCCCAGCTCGCCGGCGTAGCGGTGGGCAGCGTCTACAGCTACTTCGCCGACAAGCGGTCGATCCTGCTCGAGATTCTCCAAGAAACACTGGATCAGATGAGACGCGAAATCATCGCTGGGCTGGCCCCGGAGCTCTGGCGCCAGGGCGACCTGCGGCTGAAGGTGAGGGCGCTGGTGGAGACGGCCCTCAAGACCCGCCGGTTCCAACCCGGGCTCCAGCGCATTCTCTGGGAGCGCTACTTCAAGGATCCGCTGGTTCGGGATGCGATAGAGGCCATCGAACGCCCGCTCATCGACGCCATCGAACAGCTCTTGGAAGTGCTGCGGGAGGAAGGCCTGTCCGATGTGGCCGACGTCTCGTCGGCCTCGTTCGTGATTCACACATCCGTCGAGTGGATCGCCGCCCGGCTGGTTCTCGGTGAGGCCCCGCAAGAGAAAGTCGATGCGGCCGTCGACACCACGTCGGCGATGATTTCGCGGCTGATTCTCAGCGAAGCCCCAGGTTTCTCGCAGGGATTGACATAACGCCCATACTCGGATGTCGAGCCCCGTACTGGGCCCCGATCCTCTCGGCTTCCTCTATTTGACAGAATGTCTATTTATCGCCCTTAGCGAAAACGCAGCTCGAACTTCCTGTACTCTCGAGTTACCGCCTTCGCCGCTCATGCGTCCGCCAGACTGTGCAGCGCGATGGATCTCCTCATAGCGTTCCCCCTATCTCCTGCAGGTCTTCGGGGTGCCTCTCCTTCAGCATGTCCCGCACGGCCGTCTCCGGCCTGAACCTCGCATAGCCTCTGTCAAACGATGCCGCAGGTACTACTGAGAAGGGAGTTGCGAAGTCACTGACCCGCTTGATCACCGCAGCAATTACTGCCCGGAAAGGCCCGGGATGTAGATCCTATCTGCACGGGCTCCACTTTTGACAGATCACTTGCGTGCCTGCCCCCTCTCGCGATTCGATTTCGACCGCATCCATCAGCCGCTGTATGCCGGGCTGTCCCCCCGAGACCTCTCTTGGTGATGAACCCGACTCACGATCGGCTTCTCCTTACAGTGATCTCTACGCGTGTATTGCCGGGCTCCGAAATGATGTCCAAGGAATGGACCAGCCGACGTGTTCTGGGAAGTCCCGAACCAAGCCCACCTCCGGTACTGAAGCCGTCACGAAGTGCCTCCTGCAGGTCGGGAATGCCGGGTCCCGAGTCGCCGACGACGACACGGACCTCCACGAATTCTGGGCTCGAAGCGTTCTCGATCACGCAGAAGCCGAAGCCGGCATACTGAATGACGTTGCGAATGAGTTCCGAGATGGCAGTTGCCAGCCGCGTTTGATCGGCAGAGCCAAAACCCAACGCCCGGGCCATGTCCCGGCCGTCGCGTCGAGCCGTCACGACGTCGGTGCGATCTCTGATTTCGACCCGCGACGCCTTCATCTCAGAGGTTCGATCGCGAGCCGATGAGATCTTCGAGTCGATTCATGGCCTGGTCCAGGTTGAGGGCAGTTAATACGCCAACGAGTTCGCGTCCGTCTCGATCCGCGTCAAGGGTGGCGCCTTCCCGAATCGTGACAGGATGTCTGATCCAACGCGGAGCAGTTCAGAGTCACTCTGCTTCTCTGCCATCTCGTTGCCCACGAACGGTTGCGCTGCCCGGGCAATCGGGATGCCGGTTATCGGGGCCGGGCTCTGGATCGAGGGGTGCTCGGGCAACGGCCGTCGGCGTTGCAACTTTGGGAGAAGGTTCCGTAGCCCGGACCCTGGGGAGGTCTGGCGGGGAGGGTTGTCGGCCCTTAGTCGTCGATATTGCCGGGATCGAGATCGGAGTGTCCACTGCCGCACGGTGCGGGCCCGCTCGGGTCCATCAGGGTCAGCGGAAGGTTCGAGCGTTGTTTCCAGTTGCATCCAGATCACACGGACAGCTCGGAAACAGTTGATGCAGTAGAAAGGCTCTGCGATCGTGACAGTAAGTCAATACCAACAGTCGAAAAATCTTTACTCCGACGAGGGAATGTGTCCGGTTATGTTTCAACCAGACGATTGCAATTCTTTACCATTTCATGTTCGAACTGTTCGACCATTGTTCGGTGTTCTGACGTTCCGATCACATGCACAATACAGCCCACGGTAAGTGCAGTTAGGGTCGTTAGTTGCCGGATGGCGGTATGCCAGGATTCGGGTCAGATTGGAGAGCGTGCCGTCGGAGATGCCCGAACTCCGTCTCTGGTGGGCTCTTGGAATTGTCTCCACCTGCCAGATTTTGACGATCCAGAGCAGGACGTATCAGCAAGGGGTTGCGGGGGAATAGGATGTTTGCAGCAATGCGCGACGCGACTCAGCAGGAGCGGCAAAATGTCCCGCGGCACTGGATGGTTTTTTTTGGGAAGGCACGCCTCTATTTGACAGAATGTCTACTGGTCGGACCCAAGGAAAACGCTGCTTGAACTTCCTATGCTTGCACAATCGGCTCTCGGCCTTCCCGCAACCGACTGACTAGATCGCTTCCCTCCAAGGAGAAAACTCCACCATGCTGCGCGTACTCATTACCGGTTCCAACTCAGGTATTGGACGGGCCACCGCCGTGCACCTTGGCGCACGCGGCTACGAGGTCTTCGCAGGTATGCGCAACCTCGACAAGGCCGAGCGGCTTCTGGAACTGGCTGCAGAAGAGAAGGCGAATGTTCGGCCCATCGAACTCGATGTGAATAGCGACAACTCGGTCAAGAAGGCCCTGGGAGAACTGCTTTCGAACTCGGGCCCCGTCGATGTCCTCATCAACAATGCCGGGATTGGCATGAACGCGACACTTGAGGATGTCGACATCGAGGAAGCCAAAATCGTCTTCGATACGAACTTCTGGGGCATCATCCGCTGTACCCAGGCGGTACTTCCCGCGATGCGTGAACAGGGATCCGGACACGTCGTGAATATCAGTTCCGTAGCCGGCCGGATCGCAGCCCTGGCTCAGGTGATCTACTCCTCGTCCAAGTGGGCGGTAGAGTGTCTGAGCGAAAGCCTGGCGCAAGAAGTCGCACCATTTGGCATTCGGGTTTCCATCATTGAGCCTGGAGTTACGCGCACCGCCATTCTTCCCAAGAATGTGGGGCACCCCACGCCCACCGTGTATGAAACTGCCTACCGCCGCATGCTTCAGTTCTACGCGGCGGGCATTGCGGCCAATGTGCGCGCCGAGGAGGTGGCCGAGGTGATTCTGGGTGCCCTCGAGAACGCCGAGCCCACGCTCCGCCACTCCTGTGCCTGGGGTGGTGAGGAATTGTGTGCGGGACGCGCCCGGATCAGCGACGAAGAATGGGTCGAACTGGGCCGCCACGAGGAAGATTCCGACTACTGCGCCGCTTTCAAGGATCTCTTCAAACTCGAAATCGGTCCAGAGACCAGATAGGGCTGCTGCCCAGCGGCCCCGCTTCGAATCAGTTCCGAGTCTGCCAATTGTTCCGTCTTTCCGACCAGAACAAGCCTGCGCCCAGAATTGACAAGACAAAAAGAAGCCAGGAGTGGGAGGGCTACGAGCGAATCGATACTTACCTGACCGTTTGATACGGTCAACTGGTACTACCGGCCGCGGCCACTACACCACGAGTCACCTGGGCGCTGGCACTCCAGTACTGAGGAGCGACCAGCCAACGAGATGCGTATGACTGGAGGCGAAAAGACGAAATTCGGCGGGATCTTGCCGGAGAGCACCGGATGCTGGTCGATTCGCACGTGCAGTCGCAGTAGAGCACCGCAATGTCGACGCTCCCGAGTGCCATCGTGGCCGCCGGGAAGAGCAGCTCGAAGTCGCCGAAGGGGTTGGAATTTCCGAAGTCGCTGCACCGCTGCACGAACCGCTCGCAGCCCCTCCGTCTCGTCATTTTTGTGCCACACAACGAGTTGCTGATCGGCATCTCCAGGATCACGCTCCGGACCTTGGCAAAGCAGGTGGCAGATAGGAAGTTCAAGCTGCGCTTTCCCTGGGTCCGATAAGTAGGCATTCTTTCCAATGGAGGCGGGCGAGGGGATCAGGCCCGGTACGGGTTGGTCCCCAGGAGATGGGTGCTTTCATGACTGCGACTCCGCGCGAAAAGATGTCAACCGAGCTCCGACGGAGAAAGGCATGAGTGATAGGGTTTCGGGCAAGGCACTGAGTTTTCCCACGGAAGAAGCTGAAAGGTATGCAAGAGGAATAGGCATGAACAACCTGGTCGCACTGATCACCGGCGTCACCGGACAAGATGGAGCCTACCTGGCGGAACTGCTGCTCGCGAAAGGCTACGAGGTCCATGGGATGGTGAGGAGGACCTCTCAGTTCAATCGACAACGTATCGAGCCGCTGCGCGAGCGAGCGCGGGAAGAGGGAAAGGTCTTCATCCTCCACTACGGAGACCTCGGTGACTCCAGTAGCCTCAACTGCCTCCTCAGGGAGACCCAACCACAGGAATTGTACAACCTGGCCGCCCAATCCCATGTGGGGGTCTCCTTTCAGCAGCCCGAATACACGAGCGACGTGGATGGCATAGGTACGCTTCGGCTGCTGGAGGCGATCCGCTCCCAGGAGTTGGCGACGCGCTTCTATCAAGCATCGACCTCCGAGCTGTACGGGAAGGTCCACGAGATCCCCCAAACCGAGGAGACTCCCTTCCATCCCCGCTCACCCTACGCCGTCGCCAAGCTGTTCGCCTTCTGGGCCGTAAAGAACTACCGCGAAGCCTACGGCATGCACGCCAGCAACGGGATCCTCTTCAACCACGAGTCACCGCGCCGCGGCGAGAACTTCGTGACCCGCAAGATCACCATGGGCATGGCTCGCATCAAGGCGGGTCAACTCGATCACATTCGCCTGGGAAATCTGTCGGCCAAGCGAGATTGGGGGTTCGCACAGGACTACGTCGAAGCGATGTGGCTGATGTTGCAGCAGGACCAACCGGACGACTACGTGATCGCGAGCGGGGAGACCCACAGCGTGCGAGAGTTCGTCGAGCTGAGCGCGCAGGTGTGCGGCTATCAGATCGCCTGGGAAGGCGAAGGCTGCGATGAGATCGGAAGAGAGGTCGAGAGCGGCAAGGTCCTGGTGCGAGTCGACCCGCGATATTTCCGCCCGGCTGAAGTCGATCTCCTCCTGGGCGACCCCACCAAGGCTGAACATAAGCTCGGCTGGAAGCGGAAGATGAGTTTCCAGCAGCTTGTGGAGACCATGACGAAGGCCGACCTGAACTGGGCCACTGGGGAGGCGCGTTAGCATAGCGCCTCCACCCATCACCTCGTTCCTGGGGCAACTGAATGCGGATAGGAAGTTCAGGCTGTGTTTTTCCTGGGTCCGAGTAGTAAGCATTCTGTCAAATAGAGGCGGGTGAGGGGAAGAGGCCCAGTACGGGGGTGGGCAAGCGAATGTACGCCAACGGCGAAAACAAGGGCACGATCGCTCGCCAACGTCTGCCGATCGCGCCAGCCTCCCGTTCGGTGCATTCGCGAGTGCGTGGCCGCCGACACCCGCATGCCCCCACCGACCGCCAGGTAAAGCGCGCCTAGTTCCCGCCCACGAGTTATTGCTCGCCTCGCACCGGCGTCGCCGGAGGCTGGCCCGCGTCATCGAGGAGCAGCACCCGGTCGGCGCGTCCGGTCCGGCGCTCGCCGCAGTCCTCGTCCAACGCCTCGGTCACGCAGCGCGCCACATTCGCGGTGCCGGCGTCGGTCTCGAGTCCCGCGAGGCCTGGGAGCAAGCGCCGATCAGGCATGACCCCGCGGGGATAGCGATTTGAAGCCGACTAGTAGTGCCCCCGAGGGGACTATCTCTTGTGGTGATTAGGCCACGCTTCTTAAGTCTGGATTCGGTCCGTCGATACGCAAGAACATGGGGGAACCCGTTTTCCCGGAAATCTTACCGGCGGGTTGCCATTTTTCCTCGTCGGCCGCCACTTCCCTATCAATGGAGGCTCCCCCGAAACGCTTCTGGATAGACGGTTCTATGGCGCGTCGCGGGGGCGGGTTTACCTACCTCGTGAATGTGATCCCCGAGCTTTCACGCCTGGCCCCCGATGCCAAGTTCCTGATTGCGGCGGGAGACGAGCAGGTCGCCGACTCGATTCCCCGGTCCGATAATGTCGAAGTCCGCTTTCTGGGGCAGTTGGGCCTTCGCGACCGACTGCGCTTTACCTATCGCCAGGCCGCGCGTCAGGCGGCCGAGTGGGGGGCAGACGTCTATTTCTCCGCAGGCGAAATGGCACCTCTCAATGCCTCCTGCCCGACGCTTGCCGCGTTTCGCAACCCGAACGTCTTTACCCTCGGTAAGGGCCAGGGGCTGCCCTTGAAGCAACAGGTGCGGTTGCGTGCCCTGAACCGGCTGGCACGACTCTCGGCACGCAGGTGCGACCGGATTCTCTTCGTGAGCGAGGATTCGGCGCGCTGGATCGGCGATTCGATCGGCCTGCCCGAGAACAAGCGTCGCGTCGTTCATCACGGCATCAACGTCCCACGGTGGAGCGACCAGGTGAAGCCCGTACGAGAGCGCGCCTTCATCCTCTCCGTGAGTTCGATCTATCCGTACAAGAACTACGTGCGGCTGATCCGGGCCTACGCCGAACTGGCACGCAGGCTTCCCGACGTTCCCGAACTCGTGATCGTAGGCGACAATCAGGATCCGGCCTATGCGAGCAAGATGGAAAAGGCACGGGCCGAGACGGGCGACCTCGCGGAGATGATCCACATCCTGGGTGAGGTGCCTTATCGCGACGTGAAGGCCTTCTACCAGGAGGCATCACTCTTCGTTTTTCCCTCGCACCTCGAGACATTCGGTCATCCCCTGCTCGAGGCGATGGCGAGTGAGGTACCGCTCGTCGCTGCGGACATCCCGGTATTCCGAGAAATTGCAGGTGACGCTGCCATCTACGGTGACCCGTTCGACGAGCGCTCCATGGCTACTGCCATGGAGGACGTCCTGACCTCGATTTCTGCTCCGACGGCTATGGTCAAGCGCGGCCGCCATCGTGTGGCGCAGTTTTCCTGGGAGCGGTCCGCACGAAGTCTGTTGACCCTCTTCGCCGAGGTGGCAGTAAAATCTCCCTCCCCGGCGGTTTCGCCCCGCGCGATTGGCTTCCCCACGACCCTCAACCCCGGGCCCTCCGTCGGCTCACGGATGAGAGTCCGAGCGGGTCGAACGCACTGAATCCCACCGCACGTCCGGGGTTCACCCCCGGCGGCAGGGCCGCGTGAGACCGCTGGGAGGCGGAGCGCGTGGCTGACTTCAGGCTTTGCTTCGGCCGCCCGCCTATCGCGAAGGTCTGGGAGGCAGGCTTGGACTTCCCGACCACCTACGGGTGTTACGAGCTTCTTCCAGAGGCGCGCGGCGATTCGCGGATAGGAAGTTCAGGCTGTGTTTTCCCTGGGTCCGATAAGTAGAGATTCTGTCAAGTAGAGGCGGGCAAGGGGATCAGGGCCCGGTGCGGGGGAGCGATGACTGGTGATCAGGGGAAGAAGTAGCTGGCACCGACCACGACCAGCGCATTGTTGATGCCATCATTGGGATGCTTGGTCCCCATGTTCGAGATGTGCTGCCAGCGCAGCTCCGTACTGATCGCAACCCTGTGGGATACGAACCAATGCACCCCTCCGCCAAAGCCGACGTTGAAGTTGAATCCGTCGGATTGGCGGTTCAGGTCGAGGTTCATGCCGAGGACTCCGAAGTTGGCATCGAGGAAGGGAACGATCCTGTCCGCAAACAAGAAGTTGTATCGCAGAGTGCTTCCGATCCCTCCGCCGACACCGTGATTCTGCGCGGTGTTGTGGAAGAAGACACCCTCAACGAGGAGCTCTACGTTTCCGCTGTACCATGCACCGACCCCCAGCGGATTGGTGACACCCAGGCCGATGCGCGGAAGGAACTCGATCAGCCTGACCCCCGCGAGTTCTCGGCTCAATTTCCGATCGGCTTTACTTCCGAACCGGAAGCCGATCCCGTAGCCCACTGCCAATCCGGCATGGATGGACCCGCGTTGAAAATGCGAAGTACTCGGCGGGTCTACTGCTTCACCTGCCGCGGTGGGAGAGGCGCAGACGAGGAGGAGCGCGATCATGCGAAGAACTCCGCGCAGCATTCCAGGCTGAGGCCCACAGAGGAAACCAGTTCTCAGGTGCGACCTTCCTCGCGGAGGCACGCGTCGGGTATCGGCTCTCTCATAGCGATCACAAGAGCATACCTGTATTGAGGGCCCGCCCCTCCCCAATCCCCATTTGACGGAATCTCTACTCATCGGACCCGGGGAAAACGCAGCTTGTGCTTCCTATGCTCCACCGAGAAGCGTTTCGTGGAAGAAGGCGTCGCTGTCGGCGAGACCCTGGCGGCGGGCCTCCCAGTGGCCGCCGATGTGGGCACCGAGGTTGGCAGCGGCGCGGAAGCCCGCCAGTCGCTCGCTGGGTTCGTTCAGGCTCTTGCGTGTTCCGTCGGCCAGCTCGACCCACATGTCGCCGAGAGTGTCGATGGTCACGGTGCGCCGGCCGAGCCGAACTGCGCCAGGGAGCCACGCCTTGGGCTCCACGGAATCGAACGCGTGGTGGCCGCCCGGGTAGACGCGCACGTCGATCTCCACACCGTACGGCCGCAGTTCGTCGGCGAGTTCGAGGACGAAGTGCAGCGGCGTGTAGTTGTCCTCGGCACCGTGCAGCACCCGGACGGGCGCGCCCGTCCAGCGCTTTTCTTCGGGGCGCAGGTGGGCCGCCGGATAGACGGGCAGGTGCGCGGCAAACCGTTCGCCGTCCGGGGCCAATGCTTCGGCGATGGGCGACCAGGCGCCGTAGAGGGCCACGGTGCCGCCGAGGCTCCAACCCGCGAGCCCGATCCGGCTACCGTCGATGCGCGGATGTCGCACGAGCAGGGCCAGGGCCCGGTAGGCATCGGCAAGCAGCATGGCGTGGGTGACGGCCATCTGGTCCTCGACGACGCTCGCGACACTGCGCGCCTCGAAGCTGTGCACGCGAAAGACCGCGATCCCACTCTCGAGCCAGCGCACGATGTGTTCGTGGTGGTGACCTCGCCAGCCGAGGCTTCCATGACAGGCCACCACGCACGGCATCGGCTCGCGGCTCGCGTGCTCGGGCACCAGCAGGGAACCAAACATTGGCTGCGCGGGGGCTGCATCGAGAGCGCACAGGATGTGGTGGATTTCGAAGGGGTTGGCTGACGAATATGCGATCTGGCCGATGGGTCCGTCGGAGACGTCCGGAAGGGGATCCATGGAACTCCTTGGGCTTGCGGAAGTGCGCGCCGGTAAGGCCGACGGCGTCGCGCTCATGACCACCTCGAAGATATCAAAATTCGGATCCAGCGGGTTTGCGCCGTACTTCTCGGTGCAGGCTATCTCGTGAGTGCGCTCCGGCCTACCGCAAGCGGTGCTCCTGCGCGGCATTCGCCCCGCAGAAATCGGTGCGCATCGTGCCACCGCACGCACCACAATGCAGGTCCGCCGGAGGTTCCGTACTGGGGCCTGATCCCCGAGCCAGTTCCGATTTGACGGTATGCCGACTTGCCGGGCCCGAAGGAAAATGGATCTTGAGCTTTCTGGCTGCTCTGTCGCGCGATCCGGGTCTGCATGCTGCCAAAGCTGGCCACGGCCATCACGTTGGAGGTCGAATGCTTCGCCCTGCGGGGCGAGCGGAGCTGGTTCGGCTGGGTGATCGACTGGGGTGCAACGACTCTGTTAGGGTGGCCCGATCGAACGTCGCGATGCTGCGGCGGACGAGTCTTCGATAGGGGAGGGCACGTGATGGCGGATTGGTCTCGCGATGAGCTGGAAGCTGCGTTTCACAACTTCAGGGACGCGACGGATCGTTGTTTCGTCTCGGGTGACCTTGAAGAATGGCTCCAGTGCTTCACGGAAGATGTCACGTTTCGCGACTTCGGGTACGGCTTCAATAACGGCTGGGAAACCGAGATCCGGGGACGAGATGCCGTCTGCGAGTGGATCAACGGGCACATCGCACGTTTCCCGCACAGTCAGATGAAATTCTGGCCGGTTCCCTGGTACCTGATCGATGCCGAGCGGGGCTGGGTGGTCTGCGAATGGCGCAACCGCATGCGTGATCCCGGAAACGGCGAGGTGTTCGAAGAAAAGAACTACACGCGTCTGAAGTACGGCGGAAACATGCAGTGGGCCTTTGAAGAGGACGTCTACAACCCGCTGCGCATGGGCAGGATGATCAGCCTCTGGCTACATACTCGGCACCGCTGCGAGGCCGAGGGCCTGGCGATGCCCGATCCCGCAGCGACGGACATCTCGCAGCTGCACGCCGAGGTGTGGGAGACCGATGGCGGCGCCCAGTGGTCGCGAGCCGAGATCGAGCAGGCCGTGAAGCACTTCGAGAAGGTCGGCAACCGCGCGTTCACCGGCGGCGATCACGAGGAGTGGTTGCAGTGCTTCACCGAAGACGTCGTGCATCGCGAGCTTGGCTTCGGCTACGACGGCTTCACAGAGCAGATCGACGGGCGCGACGCGGTGCGAGAGTGGATCGACCGCCACTGTGGGGTCTACCCCGTCGATCACATGGTGAACTTCCCCATGCCCTGGACCGTCATCGACGAAGAGCGGGGCTGGGTCGTGCTCGAGTATCGAAATATCATGGCGGATCCCGGCGACGGGCGTGACTACCAGGAGAAGAGCTACACCCGTCTCAAGTACGCCGGCGGCGGGCAGTGGCGCTTCGAAGAGGACATCTACAGTCCGCTGCGCATGCGCGCCATGCTGGAGCGCTGGCACGACGCGAAGACGCGGCACACTTCGGCATGAACAGGGTGATTGTGAAATTACAGATGGAGCCGGACACCCTGCCATCGTGATGAGGCGGGGTGAACCGGAGGGTCGAAATGACCGTGCCCCCGTCCCTTCGGGATGACGGGGCTGCTCCTGCGTGAACTCATGCGAGAAGGCAAGTGCTGCGGGATCGTCACGATGCGCATCGGCGGGGGCCGGCATCGCTCTTCGGAGCAGCTTGATGCGGGCTCCACTCGCGGCAGCTAGCGGCCGCTGAACTTCGGCCTTCGCTTCTCCTTGATGGCGGCGAGGGCCTCCCGGTGGTCCTCGCTGCGGAACGTGACGAGTTCGAGGGCCGTCGCAGTGTCGAAGGCGACGTTCAGGGAGTCCTTCACGAGCTTGTTGACTGCCTGCTTGGTGTAGCGGATGGCGAGGGGAGCGCCTGCCGCCAGACGGTTCGCAAAGGCCAGGGCTTCTTCCTGGAGCGCGCCTGCCGGGACGACGCGGTTCACCAGTCCGAGACGCTCGGCTTCCGCCGCCGAGACGGCGTCGCCCGTGAGCAGGTACTCCTTGGCCCGGGCCGGTCCGACGGCCATCGGCCAGATGGCGGTGCCGCCGTCGCCGGCGACGATGCCCACCCGGACGTGGGGATCGGCGATGCTCGCGCTGTCCGCCATGTAGATGACGTCGCAGAGGAGCACGAGCGAGGCACCGAGCCCCACGGCCGGCCCGTTCACGGCCGCCACGATCGGAATCTCGACGTCGAGCAGGTCCCAGATCATCTGCTTGGCGTCGCGGCGCAAGTGCTCCAGGGCGGCCGGGTCCTGGAGGCTCGGGAACCAGTCGAAGCTTCCGCCGGCGCTGAAGGTGCGTCCCCGCCCCGTGAGCACGATCGCCCGGGCTCGATTCTCGCGCTTGAGCTCCCGGAAGAGCCGGCTGAACTCCTCGTGGAGGACCCCATCGACGGCGTTGAGGCCGTCGTCTCCGTGATCGATCGTGATCCGGAGGACGTCGCCCAGGTGCTCGAAATCGAGCGCGCGATAGTCGTCCGTCATCCCCACTCCATACTTGGAAGGTGGGTCAGACGCTAGCATCACGAGCCTGTGACCTACGACGAGCCGGAACACGTCCTTCAGCTGCGCGAGACCCTGCGTCGCTTCGTCCGCGAGGAGATGGCTCCGGAGGACGTGCGTCGGTGGGACTTCGAGCATCGCTTCCCCGAGGAGCTCTTCGCGAAGCTCGCGTCCCTGGGCGTCTGCGGTCTCACCGTCGACGCGGAGTACGGCGGTGAGGGCCGGGACCTGCTCGGGGCTGTCGCGGTCATCGAGGAGCTGTGTCAGGCCGGCGCGTTCGCCGCGGGGCCGTTCATCCACTGCGCGTTCTACGGCGGAGTGAACATCTCCGAGAACGGCTCTCCGGAGCAGAAGCGCGATCTCCTGCCCAGGCTCGCCGCCGGGAAGATGCGCTTCGCCTACGGGCTGTCGGAGCCCGACGTCGGTGGCGATCTCGCCAGCGTGCGCACGACCGCCCGCCGAGACGGGAGTGAGATCGTCCTGAACGGCTTCAAGCGTTGGTGCACGGGCGCGGATTTCGCCGACTACATCTACTGCCTCGTCAACAGCGATCCGAGCGGAAGCCGCTACGAGAACCTCTCCTTCGTACTCGTTCCGCCGGACACGCCGGGCGTCACCCTTCATGCCATCGACCACGTGAATCTCCGCTACACGCTCTCGAGCGACGTGATCTTCGAGGATGTAAGGGTTCCGGCTTCGAACCTGGTGGGAGGGGAGGGCGGCTGGAATCGCGGCTGGGGGATGCTCGTCGGTCAGGCGCTCGACGTGGAGAAGCTCGAGATCACGGCCGTCACCTATGGAATCGCCCGGGCGGCGGTCGAAGAGGCCTGGGCGTACTCCCAGCAGCGCGTCCAGTTCGGCAAGCCCATCAGCGGGCACCAGGCGGTCCGGCACGCCCTCGTGGACGCCCGGACGAAGCTCCAGGCCTGCCGACACATGCTCTACCACGCAACGGGCCTGGCCCAGGCGGATCGGCCGTGTAGTGTCGAGACCTCCATGGCAAAGCTCTTCGTCGCCGAGACGGCCGTGCAGATCGCACTCACGTGCCAGCAGGTGATGGGGGCCTACGGACTCTCGGAGGGGCACGCAATGGAACGGCACGTGCGGGATCTGCTCGGCATGCCGATCGTAGGAGGCTCTTCGAACATGCAACGGAACAACATCGCGAACCGTCTGGGGCTGGCGAGCTGACATGACGACATTCGCCGCTGCTGCAGAGAAGATGGTCGACGACCTTCGCACCGCCGCCGCGGACATCGAGGCCGCCCGCCGGCTTCCCGACGAGTGGTCGCGGAGGTTCGCCAAGGCGGGCTTCTATCGCCTGTGCGTCCCGGAGGTGTACGGTGGCTTCGAGGCGCCTCCGATGGACTCGATGCGGGTGGTCGAGACCCTCGCCCGGGCCGACGGCTCGGCGGCCTGGGTGGTCTTCATCGGGGCCACGTCGGGCAGCGTGCTCGCCTACCTGCCCGCGGAGGCGGCCGCCGAGGTCTTCTTCAACGAGGAAGTAATGCTCTCGGGTGTGTTCGCGCCGCGCGGGAAAGCCGACGTCGCCGACGGCGGCTTCCGGGTCAACGGCCGCTGGCAGTGGGGATCCGGCACCCTGAACGCCGACTGGGTGATGGGTGGCTGTCAGGTGGTGCGCGACGGGGTCGCCGAGACCATGCCGAACGGCACGCCGCGCTCGCGGATGATGCTCGTGCCCCAGAGTGAGGTCGAGTTCTTCGATACCTGGGATGTCTCGGGCCTGTCGGGTACCGGCAGCACGGACTTCGCGATGAACGATTTGTTCGTCCCGGAATCCCGGGCGATCGGTCTCGCCGGTGGCAAGCCGTTGCGGTCGCCCCTGTATGCCTTTCCTCAGTTCGGTCTGCTGGCGATGGGCATCGCGGCCGTGACCCTCGGTCTGGCGCGCGCCGCGATCGATGAGGTCGTCAGCTTTGCGAACGCCAAGACACCGGTCGGCAGCTCGCGCACCCTGGCGAATCGGCCGAGCACCCAAGCGGACGTCTCGTCCGCCGAGGCGATCCTTCGGTCCGTGCGCGGCTACTACTACGAGACGATCGAAGCGGCCTACGAGATCGCGAAGGGCGAAGGGCGCATGCCGGTCGAGAGCCGGTGCGATATCCGCCTGGCCACCACCCACACGGTGTGGGAGTGCGCGAAAGCCGTAGACCTCATGTACCACGTCTCCGGAGGGACCTCGGTGTACCGCCGCTCGCCCCTCCAGCGCATCTTCCGGGACGTGCACGTCGCGACCCAGCACATGATGGTGGCTCCGCCGGTCCGCGAGTTGACCGGGCGTCTGTTCCTGGGTCTCGAGACGGACACCGCGCTGCTTTGAAGCCCCGGGTCGGCATGCTCGCATCGCCCGAGATACTCCGGGCGCCGGTTTCCGAGCGGGCCGGACACTTCGGGCGCGTCGTGGACGCAGGCTGCAGCCACGTCTTCGTCGCCGACCACGTGAGCTTCCACGTGGGCATCGGCATGGACGGCCTGGTGCAGGCGGCACTGATCGCAGGTCTCGAACCTCGCCTGCAGGTGGTGGTCGGGGTGTACCTGCTGGCGCTTCGTCATCCCGTTCCCGTTGCCCGGCAGATCGCGACCCTATGCGAGTCCGCGCCGGGTCGGCTGGTGCTGGGAGTCGGAGTGGGCGGTGAAGACCGGCACGAGATCGAGATCTGCGGGGTCGATCCCCGCACGCGAGGCCGCCGAACCGACGAGTGCCTGACGGTGCTGCAGGGATTGCTCTCTGGCGAGCCGATCTCCCACGCGGGAGAGTTCTTCGAGTTCGACTCGGCCCGCATCGTGCCAGCCCCGGATCCGGCTGTCCCGATCGTCGTGGGTGGTCGCTCGGATGCGGCGATCCGTCGGGCCGGACGCCTCGGCGATGGATGGTTGGGTGTCTGGTGCTCGCCGGAGCGCTTTGCCCGGGCGGCCGCCGAGGTGGACGAGCACGCATCGGCGGCGGGACGATCCGTCCCCGAGCATCACGGGCTGCAGGTGTGGCTCTCGGTGGACGCGAATCGCGATCGTGCCCGGACTCGTCTTGCCCGGGGCATGGAGAGCATTTACCGCGTTCCCTTCGAGCGCTTCGAGAAGTACAGCCCGTACGGCGAGCCCGGCGAGATCGCGGACTTCCTCGCCCGGTATGCCCCAGCGGGCTGCCGCTTCTTCAACCTGATGCCCCTGGCGGAGTCGGTGGAGGCGGGCATCGACGCCATTGCCGAGATCCGCGAGCGCCTGCACGCCGGATCGGAGGAATCCCCATGAGCGACGTCGGTCTCTACGAAGCCATGAGTACGCTGCGGGCGGTTCGCCGCCTGCGAACGGATCCGATTCCGGAGGACGTGCTCGGACGCGTCCTGCAGGCGGCAACCTGGGCACCCAGTGGCGGCAACGTCCAGCCCTGGCGGGTAATCGTCGTGCAGGACGCCGCAAAGCGGAAGCGCCTGCAGGAACTCTACGTCGGCCCCTGGAAGCAGTACGCGAAAGAGCATCGGGCGGGGATCGAGCACCTGGCCGGTGAGGTGCGAGCCAAGCAGGAGCGCATGATGGCGGCGGCAGACCATCTCGCCGAGCACCTGCACGAGGCGCCGGCGATCCTGGTCTTCTGCTTCAACCCGGGACGCATGGCGATCACCGACACCGGACTCGACCGTCCGAGCGTGGTGGGCGGGGGCTCGGTGTATCCGGCCGTACAGAACGCACTGCTGGCGTGTCGCGCAGAAGGACTCGGCTGCACCCTAACGACCCTGCTGTGCTTCGCCGAGTCGGAGGTGAAGGCCCTCCTCGACATTCCCGACGGCTGGTACACCTGTGCGTTCGTTCCCATTGGTTACCCGGTCGGGTCCGGCCACGGGACTATCTCGCGCCGTCCGGTTGCGAAGATGGCATTCCGGGACGGCTGGGGCGACGCCTTCGGCGAGTGAGGGACGGAGCGATTGCCCCGTTCCTCCAGAAACCGTGGGATCCGCACCTCCTGCGATACGCCTGAGCCAGGAGTTCGTGCGACAGATCCATCGGCGGCCCCCTCGGCACATGGCGCTCGAGCACGAGATCTACCTGGGGATGTGCTGGCGGTGGCGAAACCTGCCGAAGCCCACCATCGCGCAGGTTCAGGGCAAGGTCATTGCCGGAGGACTGATGCTCATGTGGATCTGCGATCTGGTCGTCGCCAGCGAAGACGCGCAGTTCTCGGATCCAGTGGTCGCATTCGGCGTCAACGGGGTCGAGTACTTCGCTCATCCCTGGGAGCTCGGCGTGCGCAAAGCGAAGGAGATGCTCTTTACCGGCGATGCGATCTCCGCACGGGAAGGCAAGAGCCTCGGCATGCTCAACCACGTCGTCTCGCGAGAAGAACTCGAAGACTTCACACTCGACCTCGCCGGCAGGGTGGCTTCGAGGCCGTCGATGGGCTTGAGACTCGCCAAGCAATCGGTGAACCAGACGCAGGATGCGCAGGGGTTCTGGCAGGCGCTTCAGGCCGCGATGTCGCTCCAGCAGCTGGGCCACAGCCACAACGCCCAGGTCCACGGCATGCCAGTGGACCCAGCGGGCGTGAAGATCATCCGCGACCAAGCCAAGCGCAGCTGACATCTCCCCGCTTCGGAAAATGACAAATCAGGCTCGCCCTGTACCGGGGCCTGGTCCCATCGCCCGTCTCTATTGGACTGAATATCTACTACTCGGACCTGGCGAAAACGCAGCTTGAACTTCCTGTGCTCTCCATCTCTATTGGACTGAATGTCTACTACTCGGACCTGGCGAAAACGCAGCTTGAACTTCACTCGGACCTGGCGAAAACGCAGCTTGAACTTTCTGTGCTCTCCATCTCTATTGGACTGAATGTCTACTACTCGGACCTGGCGAAAATACAGCTTGAACTTCACTCGGACCTGGCGAAAACGCAGCTTGAACTTCCTGTGCTCTCCATCAGCCCGAGGAGTGCAGCGCTCGCGGGTGCCGATACGCCGCAGCGCCTAGCGCTCGAGCCCGAGCAGATCGGCTGTATTGCTGCGCATGATGTGTCGCACCTGCTCGTCGGGCAGGCCCTCCACTTCGCTCAGGAAGTCGAGGGGCTGAGCGGTGCCCTCCGGGTGCGGCCAGTCCGAGCCGAACAGCACGCGCTGCGAGCCGATGACGTCGACGAGCCCGTGCACGTGATCCTCCCAGAAGGGCGACACGTAGACGTGCTTGCAGAAGATCTCGCTCGGCATTTCCTTAAGCGGTCCGCCGAGCCAGCGGCCCGAGGCCTCGCCCTTGGTACTGATGCTGGCCGCCGCAGCGCGATCCATGTTGGCGAGCAGTGCGGGCACCCACTTCGAGCCGTTCTCGATGCTCACCACCTGCAGGTTCGGGTGGCGCCCGAACAGGTTGTGCAGCACGAGGGCCGCCATCATGTCCACCATGGGCCGCTCTCCGAAGCACGTCAGGTACTGGAAGGCCGACATCTCGGTCTCAGTGACACCCGCCGGCTCGCCCCAGAGCGTTCCCCAATCCTGCATGTAGCTACTGACACCGATGTGCAGCACCACGGGCACCTGCGCCTCGTTGAGCCGCGCCCAGAACGGGTCGTAGTACGGGTCGGCGGGTGAGCGCCCCGTCAGGATGCCCGGGCTCATCGCCACCACGCGCGCACCGGCGGCCAGCACCCGGTCGGCCTCCTGGCAGGCGCCGTCGAGGTCGACGAGCGAGAGCAGGGGCGGCGCGAAGATGCGATTTTCGTAGGCGAAGCCCCAGTCTTCTTCGATGAAGCGGTTGAAGGCGCGCACGTTGGCCACCGCCGCTTCCGGGTCGCCGCGCATGTCGCTTTCGATCGCCACTCCGAACGAGGGATACATGATCGACGCCTCGATGGACTGCTTGTCCATGGTCGCCAGGCGCGCCTTGCGATCGCGGTACGCCGGCCGGTCGGTCGAGACGACCGGCGCCGACTCGCCGTCGAATTCCTTGCCCTCGTAGTACGCGCGCAGCGCGCCCGGGCTGATGGTGAAATCCCGTGCGCCGCGGTGGAAGGAGAGGGGCTTGTCGCCGAAGCGCCACTCGCGCGCGCCGTCGGGGAGCGTTTCGATGTGGATGGCGCGCTCGCGGTAGTTCGCCTCCAAGTGGCGGGTGCAGCAATCGTCGGGCTCGTAGTAGTGGTTGTCGGCGTCAACGAGGCGGTAGGGGAGTTCGGGGCGGGGCATGGGGGATCCTCCGGGTGAGGCAGGATACATCGGGGAGTTGTGGTCTGGGGGATTGTCTGGCACCACTGGAGGAGAACGTCGAGTCCCGGGAACGTCGAGGCGATGGGGCTACGGGGGGGGAAGATCCGTGAGTTCACGCGGCAGCTGTGCGACGAGGCCGGTTGCTTGCGATCAGTGGGGACGTGCCTGCTCTGGCCGGTCGGCCGCGGGTCGGTAGTCGCAGCTGAGGCAGCGCCGCATGGCGCTGCGGATCCGCTGGTTCTCGCGCTCGAGCTCGCTCACGCGCGTGCGCGCACGCTCGAGCTCGCGCTCTCGGACGTGGGCATCCCGCAAGCCCTGGAGGCTGCGCCGAAGTCGCTTCAGCATGGACACACCCTTCGGACTCAGCTCGCCGAGCCGGGCTTCCAGCGCATCCTGACCGTGCACGAGGTCTCGGGCAGGTGTGGCTCGAACTCCATCGAGAGCGCACCGTCGGGCTGATTGAAGAGGCGTTCGAACGAGCCCTTGCAGATCAGCAGGCAGCCTTCTTCGGGCAGTGCAGCGGGATTGGGCAGCCGCTCCGCGGGTCCGCACACGTGCCACGCGCAGTCCGGGATGTACATCTGCATGGAGCCGTTGGCGGCGTCGTATTCGCGGATCTCGGCCGGCCCGGTCAGGAAGCCGGCAGGATTGAACATCTCGAACATCAGCTTCTGGCGGCGGCTGGGCTCGCTGGGCGTGCCGACGCGCTCGGCCTGCTTGGGGACCTTGGTCTTGGAGATGTCCCTCATCCTCTTGACGAAGCCCGGCGAGAATTCGAGCGCACCCGAGGCGGCCGTGCCGATCACGAGTTCTTCGTACTGCGGCTGGCCCAGGTGCTTTCGCAGCTCCAGCAGCGCCCACTCGGCCTCGCGCACGAAGTTGCCGTAGTGCTTGCGCCAGCGCTCGCGCGGCGAGTCGAAGAGGCGGACCTTCTCGCGGCGTGACTTCATGTGCTCCCAGCCGAGGTCGATCTTCTCGGGATCCGAGAGCAGCCGAAGCACGGGCAAGAAGGTGTAGACGATGATCTGTCCCGCCTTCTCCACGATCATTCGCCGCGACATGAACATGTCGATCCATGCCTGCGGTCCCCAGTGGTAGAGCAGGCCGTCGTGGCTCTGGGTGATGACTTCCTCGGTCACCGAGGCGATTCCTGTGGGTTCGTGAGAAGACGAGGATCCCATGCTGGCCTCATGGAGAGTAGCAGGCGGGCAGAGCTCAGCGTGGACCGTCGACAGATCGGCGAGCCCCTCGAACGATAGGCCCGCTTTGGCGCGCAACTATTCGGAGCTTCCCGCCACCAGGTAGGCCCTGACTCGAAAGGAGTCCGGTGGGGAAGGGTGTCCTCCCGATCGCGGGCCTTCGCCTGGCTGCTGCGGAACCGGGGCGTTCGTGTCAGCTCAGGTGCCAGCTTCGCAGGGCCTGCGGCGGCACGCTCGGGTCCTCCTGGCCCGCCGCAGGGCTTTCGTCCAGCCGGACCGGGTTGCCGGTCGCCGGTTGGCCGAACAGTTGCAGGCTTGCCCGCCGGCTCTCGTCGCCCGGGTTCAACACTCGGATCACCAGGCCCTCCTCGTGCTCGGCGGGCTTGAGTGCGGAGAGCCACAGGTCCGGGGGAGAGAGTTCGAAAGCCGGTGCCCCCTCCGCAAGGGGTGCCTCATCGCCGCAGGGTACGCCGCGCAGGCCGAGTTCGAAATCGTTGGCCGCACGCACGTCGCCGGGGTCGAAGAGGGCGAGCCGCGCTTGCGTGCGTCCCAGGCATTGGGCACCCGGGGTCTCGGTGCCGGGACCCGCCGGCCCGGGCCGGCTCGTCAGGTCGTGGCGCGAGAGGTGGCTCACGCAGCGCAGCAGGGTGAGGGCCAGGGCGTGGCCCGGGCCGTGGGCAATTACGGCCGCTTCGGAAAGCCCCGGGGCTGCGACTCCGAGGCCGCCCAGGCACACGAACCCCTGGTTGGGAAACGTCTCCGGGGCTCGCTGCACCCAGTCCGCGTCGGCTCGTGATCCCGGTGCGCGTGTGGCCACGCCGAAAGTCGTTTGCGCACGAAATTCGGTCACGGGTTCCGCCACTGGAAAGAGCAGGCGAAGGCGGTGATCCCGGGCGCTGTTGTCCACCGTGACCCGCACGTCGATCCGCGGCACACCAGCGGCGAGTGTCAGTTCGGTGAAAAGAGTGACGGGACTCCGGTCCGTACTGCGGGCCGAGCGGTGCGGTTCGAGTCGCGCGGGGACCGTCAGGCGTCGGGTGACGAGAAGCTGTCGGATGCCAGAGGGATGGACGACGCGCTCGACTTCCACGTCCTCGACTCGCACGTCGTCTTCGCCGGCCGGGTCGAAGTCGTAACTATCGCCTCGGTCGCCCACGTCTTCCACGCCGAGCAGTCCGTCAAAGGTCTGCCCGGCCCGGCGCATCCGGATCGTACCGGTTTCGTTGACAGCTACGCTCAATTCACCGCCTTCGATGGATGCGTCTGGGTGGCCGGCTGCCACGCTTTGCCTGTCTTCGACGATCTCTTCGTCGCTGCGCCGGAGTGAGACTCGCTTCCAGCCCAGGGCCGGAATGTTTTCGGCCACGAATTCCACATCAATTCCTGGGCGGTCCGGAACCAGGGTGACGCGTCCGGTCTGCGCGGGCAGAACCCGCGCGGGTTGCTGGTCGGCCGTGTAAGAGGTCTGGGTCAACTCGAGGGTCAAGACCGGGTGCAGCATGTCCTCCGGGCGCGGGGCAGTGGTCATCCACGGGTGGGGGTCGAGAGGCACCCGGACGCGATCCGTACGCGGATAGGGGGACGGATTGAAGACGGCCACATCCCAGTCGACGGACCAGGGCGGGCGCCGCTCCGGGTTTCCCGCGAGTTGTGCGAGCGAGCGCGCCACGGTTTCCCGGGCGAGTTCGAGCGCGCTATCGAAGCGGCCGCGCATTTGCTCGTGCACCTCGTCGCGCGAGCAGCCGCAGATGGAATCGTGGGCCTGGTTCGGAAGCAGCGTGCGCCAGGCCCGGCGCAGGGCGGGGCGCTCGTCCGTTCCACCGAGCCGGGCCGAAAGGGCCGCAAAGGGTTCGGCCCAACCGGTGAGTTCGGTCTCGGCCGCGCGATTGGCCAGTTTGATCCAGGTTCGCGTCGACCACACTCCCGGCAGCAGTGGCGCCACCCGTGCGCCGGTCAATTCACCGGACCAGTCCAGGCGTGGAACGGCCGACGTCTCGACGGCGTCGACGAAATCTTCGAGCAAGGCTCGCTCCACCCGGAAGCCCGTTTTCTTGGCGATGGCCTCCGCCAGGCTACTCGAGCGGGGATCCGGCGGTTGATGATCGAGGCCGTTCATGAGCAGGATCGCATTGCTGCGGCTGCGGTCGGCCAGTGCACGGGCGCGTTCGGAACTGGCCTCGGCCGCCTGATCGAGATCGTTTGCCGGATCGAGCGCGGCGCTGAAGTAGCCGCGGCCCAGGTGGCAGGCCAACAGAGCGGTACCGTCGGGTGCGACCCAGTTCCATTCGGCCGGCAGGCCGTCGATTTCGTTTCCGTGGCCTCGCCAGTACACGAAGGCCCGAAGTCCGAACCCGGCGAAGAGTTGGGGGAACTGGGCCGGGTGGCCAAATGAGTCGGGCGTGTAGGCAATTCTGGAAACAGGTCCGAAGACTTCCCCAGCCGTCCTGCCGAGTAGCAGATTGCGCACGTGCGCCTCGCCTCCCGGCAGTAGCGAGTCGGGTTGCACATACCAGGGCCCGATGGCCATGCGACCCTCGCCTATCCGCGTGCGCAGTTCCGCGATCCTTCCGGGCCGGATTTCCGCATAGTCTTCGAGAGCAATCGTTTGTCCATCGAGCAGGAAGCGGTAACCGTCGTCCAGGGCGCAGAGGTCGAGCACCCGGTCCACCGCATCGACGAGTCGGCCGCGAAAATCCTCGAAGGTGCGATACCACTCGCGGTCCCAGTGTGTGTGACTCACGAAGAAGGCGCGCATATCGCATAGGATACGCGAGCTTCAGCCGGCCGCTTGTGAACCTGGCGCCAGGCCTGGTGCGGTTCTCTGGGTATCGGCGGGGACGTCGTCCAACCGTTCGGAGTGCTCGTTCAGCGCATCATCCCGGGCTTGGCGGATCTGGGTGGCCTGCCCCGATTCTTGTACCAGTTCCTATGTTAGAGAAGCCAGCAAGTTCTCATTCCTGGGCCCAACTGGCCACTGAATCGTATCGGGCACCGGAGGGCGGTAGCCCAACGAGCTGTGGAACCGGAATGTATTGTACTCCCGCCGCCAGCTCTCGATGACGGGCTTCGCCTCGTGGAGCGTGTAGAAGATCTCACCCTTTGGCAACTCGTCTCGAAACTCACCGTTGCACGACTCGATGTATTCGTTCTCCCAGGCGAGCTCCTTTGCCAACTCGATCTCCGCACTTCGAAGTTTCCCGATGATATCAGGCGGGCAGGTCAGATGGACAGGTCCGAACTACAACCCAAGAGCTGGTAGCGGTTCAGTGGGCTTGCCACCTCGCCTAGCAAATTCGGGGCTGGATTCTCCTATGCGCGACCGAAGCCGATGCACCGAACCGATCGGTTTCTCAGAGACGTGCGCGCCCTGCGGCAAGCCAGTCGGACTCGGACCAGACATCGTGGTTCTCGCCCCATCGGAGCGACGCGCCATGCTGCCAACGCACGAGGTTCAATACGGCGTAGACACCGTTGCCGGCATTCGATGCCATCGTGTTGACGCATTCCCCTGAGATTTCGAAGTGCCGCCCTGCGGCGTCTTCGGCTTCGATCCGAACGGCGACGGGCATGCCGCCGCGGAGAGTCGTCTCGCGCAGACCGCCGACCAGTGCCGCGTCGACACCGCCGTCGAGCAAGTAGCCATGGGTGATGGTCTCCCGCCCGTCGGGGGATGGGCTTATGTAGGCGAAGAAGCCGAAATCCTCGGCGGTCGCGTAGGCATTCCCGAGACGGAGCCGATCGGGCATTCGTCGCGGCCCCCACGAGCGATCTCGAATCGTATGACAGTCGACATCCAGGGTACGCCCATGAATCTTGAGCCTGCCGATAACGCGCCCCGGCTGCTCGAAATGTCCGGCAAACATCCCCGGTGAGGCCTCGGGCGCCACGGGGTTTGGCGGCATGATTGCCTGGAACTCGAGGTCGAGTTCTGAGTGAGGCCCCGCATGCCGGAGGCGATAGCGAGAAAGAGGCTCCAGACACTCGATGCGAAGCCGGTCACCGAGATTCAAGTTGCGCAGATCGGGTGAGGACTCGAGTGACTCGGTGAAGCGATCTCCAAAAATACCCTGCGAATTTCCCCTCCAGCCCGCGACTGTGACCTCGAGTTCACGGATGTTGGGACTGATCCGAACGCGAATCGAGGCCGAGATCGATTCATCGGGGACCCAGAATGGAAACCACATCGTCTCGATCCACGCGGGATCGTCTGTGTCGGGTGGATGAAACGCATCGTCGCCAGGACTGACGACGAGGTTGGGGTCGCGGCCGATCATCGAGGGACCAAGAGTTGGGGGAGCCGTTCGAAGAGCACCCCGAGGAGCGCTTTGTGAGATTGCGCGACTCGATGCAATCGAAGCGCGAAGAAACGAGCCAAATCGGCACCACGCTCAGCCCCCGCCGTCGGATCGCCTGCCACGGCATCGCGCAGCGCGGCGTCGATTGATGCCCCATCGGGAAGGGAGGACATGGGTCGGCCGAGCAGCGCGGAAACATCCACACGCTCAGCATCCGTCGGATCCCCGACCGGAGGTGGTTGGTCGGGTCGCTCGATTCCGAGGTTGTCACACAGGACGAGCGCGGCTGCCCGCACGAGCAGGGTCTGGTACATGGTCATCTCGTCGATGTCCATTTGCTTCGAAGGCTGCGCGATCCCAAGACCTATCATGAGACTGTTTCGAACCAGCACGAGTGCACGGTAGTAGTGGACGCGCGGAAGGTCGACGGCATTTCCAGAACACGCTGCGTATTCGTCGAAGCGCTTGGCGAGCGAGCCTACCGGCGTCGCCATGTCGCGTACGGCGATTGCCGCCAGGTCCTCCATTGGATCCCCGAAGTGGGCGACCTCCCAATCGATGATGCCCGTGACTCGCCCCTCCTCAAAGAGGAAGTTGCCCGGCCCCATGTCGCTATGGACGAGCGAATAGTGCTCGACGGAGTTCGGCGCGTTGGCTTCGAGCCAATTGAGCGCAAATTGAAAGAAGGGGTCGGCCGCCTCGCCGAGCGCCCGGAGTGCGCCGCGGACCTCGGTGAGCGTCCTGCGAGCACAGTCCTCGGGCGTCTCGGGCAGAGCGAGGTGCGCGATGCGAAGACGTCTCGGATCGAGTGCGTGCAACTTCGCCGTGAGCGCCATCAGATGCGCCGCGGTTCGCTCCCGTAGCTCCTGGGGCTCATCCGCGGCAGGGAAGTCCGATCGCCCGGGAAGACGCGACAACACCACCACCGCCTGCTTCTTATCCGCAGCCACGACCTCGGGCACGGGAATCCCGGTCTCGGCGAGCGCACGAAGGACCGCCGCATCTCGAATGCTGCCGCCTCCGTCTCGCTTGTCCTTGAGCAGGAAGAGCCGCCGGACCGCACCAGCCGCTTCGACTTCCAAGTTCCATGCTGAGCGACTCGCGCCAGCATGATGAGACGCGCTGGCGACCACCGTGCTGCCGGTTTCGCGTTCGACCCAAGCCCGCAACGCGTCGGGCAACTCGATCCGAGCCGTGCGACTCACCCTTCCGACACGACGGGCGGAAAGAGCTGAACGATGCCCTCGGGGCCGACCTCCACTTCTCGCCCCACCACCACCGTGGGCGAACCCGCGATATCCATGAAGCTCTCGAGATCCGCCCAATGAGCCCGTCCCCGCTCGGTTTCCTGATAGAAGCGAGACGTCGCGGCGAGGCTCTCGGCATCAGGCCAGTGATTCTCGGCGATGCCGACATAGGGCGTGGAACCCGCGATCTGAAGAAGCCGGTTCTTCGTGATGTAGGGATGATCGACGAGATCAAAATCCTGGGTGTGCTTGGCCCAGCGCTGGAAGAAGTCTTCGTCGCTCCAACCCTCGCGCTTCTTGACGAATGTAAACGTGATCACTCAGGTCTCCTCGATGCGCGCCGTGCGCACATCATCCTACTGACACCACAACTCGACTACAATCTCGTCGCGCGCGCTCGACGCGCACGAAGCAGGTGACGCATGACCGACCATCTATACACGAAAGACGAGATCCAGGACCGGTTCGCCATCATCGACCTCTACGACCGCCAGCTGGCCGCCGCAGAGGCTTTCGACATGGAAGCCTACGACACGACCTTCGCAGCCGATGCCCGAGTCGATCTCTCCGATTTCGGACAGCCCGAATGCAGCTATCTCCGGTATCGGGCGTGGCTATCGGGTTTACGCGACACGATGGTGGCTGCACAACGCGTAATTGGCGGGCTCCGGTTGACCCTGGAAGGCCCACGCGCACGAATCCGAGTCCCGGTCACGTGTCACGTCACGATGCAGATCGGCAGCGAACGGCGGCTCACACATACGGGGATCTTCTACAACGACGAGCTCGCGCACCTCGACATCGGCTGGCGCATCGTACGCCGCGTCGAAGAGTTGGCCTGGTCGGCTTGAGACCGTGTGGCGAGCTGGATCGCCATACGTCGGAGATTCACGCGGGAACAGATAGGAAGTTCAAGCTGCGTTTTCGCAGCGTCCGATGAGTAGACATTCTGTCAAATAGAGGGGGCGAGGGGAAGAGGCCCCGGTACGGGGCAGTCACCGAAATTTCCTGTGTTTCGACAGCCAGGGAGAGGCATCATGCCTGCTCCCACCGGGGCGGAGCCATCGGGCAGAATGGGGTCGCCTTCGACAGGCCGATGCGAAAGGAGATCGCTTTGACCCTCGATTCGTGCTCGGAGTCCGAAGAGGCAGATGCGAAGACTGCGGGCCCCGGGCCGCGCAGACCGAAGCGGATCCGCCCCCGCGAAGCCGTTTGGGCAAGACAATGGCGTTCCTTCTTTCCGGCACGCGGGCGGACTGCAACGCGCTCCGAGCCCCAGAGCCCGAGGAAGCGAACGACCCATGCAGTCATAGGGGCGAGAATTCCTGGGCTGAAACCGGGAGAATCCGGTGGCGCAACGGATGTCACCGTTCACAGGCGGGGAGATTCACCTGCAAGAACCCGTGCGACCTACATCGGCGCTGCCGCGCTGACCCTCGGGTTGGCGAGCATTTTGGCACCGAGGCTTGACGCCGGGGCGGCGCCCGCCTCCCCCAACCCCCATGTCCATCCCGAGTTGGCGGCGCATCAGGCCCGGATAGCCGAGCCCACCCTCGTCCGGGTGAGCGAGCATGTCTACGCAGCAATCGGCTTCGACCTCGGAAATCTCGTATTCATCGTGGGCGATGAGGGGGTGGTGGTCTACGACACCGGTACTTCTCTCGAGGTCGGGCGGGACGCCCTGGCTGCCCTGCGCGAGCACACGGACAAGCCCATCGTTGCCGTCATCTATTCGCATGGTCACCTCGACCACGTGGGCGGCGTGCGAGCCTTTGTGCCCCCCGGCCGCGAGGCCGCGATTCCGATCTATGCGAACCGCCGCTGGCCACATTACCGAACCGAACAGGCCATCCAAAAGACCCCGCTCCGGGGCTTGTACCAGATGGGTGGAGCACTGCCAACAGGGGACGCCGGGGTGGTCGGCAACGGGGGCGGCCCGGTGTTCCGGATGGGCAGCTCGGGCTTCCTGCCCCCGACGATCCTGGTGGATGACGAACTCGAATTCGAGGCGGTGGGTGTGAAGATTCGCCTCTTCCACGCACCGGGCGACGTGGATGACGGACTGGCAGCGTGGCTCCCCGAGGAGGGCGTGCTGCTCGCCGGAGACGCCTACTACCCGATGTTCCCGGCTCTCTCGACACCGCGATTTGACCGCCACCGCGACGCGTGGCGCAACCTGGAAACGCTGGACCGTTTTCGCAAGCTCGGCGCCGAACACGTGGTACCCGGCCACCTCTGGGTGATCTCGGGCCGCGAGCAGGTCGCTCAGCATCTCACGGCGTTCCGCGATGCGATCCAGTTCATGCACGACCAGACCATTCGCCTGCTGGCACGTGGCTACGGTCAGACCGAGACCGCAAATCAAATCCGGGCGAGCTTTCCCGCGCACCTGGCTGCCGACCCGGATCTCGCCGAGTACTACCAACGCCTCGAGTGGGTGGTAAAGGGCATCTACGCCAAGACCGGGGGTTGGTATGGCGGTGACGCGGTCGAGTTGGTGCAGATCGGGCCCCGCGAACGTGCGCGGCGCCTGGCCACCTTGGCCGGCGGGTCTGGAAAGCTGAGGCTGGCCGCCGAGTCCGCCTATGCCGTGGGCGACCGAGCTTGGGCGGCCGAACTGGCGCGATCGTTGGTGCTGGCCGACCCGGAGGACGCGAGGTCGAGAGAACTCTTGGCAGATATTCTCCGCTCCATCGGGTTCGACGCAAAGAGCGCCAACTTGCGAAACTACATGCTAACCGAGGCTCTCGTGGTGGACGGCAGCCTCGACCTCGACCGTCTACCGCGCAGAAAGACAGCACCGGACCTGCTGCGCAGTGTGGATGACTCGGTGCTGTTTCGCGGCCTCGGCGTTCGTCTCGACCCCGAGCAAAGCCGCGACGTGGAATTCACCGCCGGCTTCACATTTCACGACACGGGAGCGCAACACGGCCTGGTCGTGCGCCATGGGGTCATCGAATATCTCCCCGAACGACCCGCCGAGGCGGACCTGCGTGTCGTGCTCGAGCGCGAGACTTGGCTCGCCATTGCAGGGGGCAACCTCAGCTGGCTGGACGCGCTGCACTCTGAGGCGGCGGAGGCGAGCTCGAAGGAAGCGCTCGCGCGCTTCGAGGGCTTTTTCGACGACCGTTGAACGGACTGGAACCCCTCCTGGTGCCGGAAAACGCGAGCATCGCAGCCCCGTACCGGGGCCTCTCCCCCTCACCGTGCCTATTTGACAAAATATCTACTTATCGGGAATCTGTCCCGTCTTGGAACGGGCTACGCTTGGAGAACTGTCATCCTACCCGAAATGGGGGCGGTGCCATAAAAGAGAGTTCTCTACCTGGATGATAGCCTCGCAGAAAAACGGACCCGCAAGACTGAACCCATTTCGGGCCCTTGATGACAGCCGAAAAACTCAACAACTCGGAGGAAGTGAACACTGCCATGCTTCGTAGTAGGGAAAGAGGAAAAGAGAGGTCAAGGGAATTCCCCCCCACTCGAATTGCTCGATGATTCGGCCCATTTTCGCCATCAGGAGAGAACTCATTCACATCCACTCAAATAGCATGACCATTTTACTAGTCATCCCTTTGTATTTTCTCTAGAACAAGACAGTTCATGAAAAATACAGCGGTCATCAAATTGATGCTCCAGGGCAAACTTCGCTTTCGTGAATCTAGGACACTTCTCGGACTACGCAGCTCCATCCATCCTCGAAAATACTTCGTGTCTGACGAACTCAAGACCGTCTACATCCCCATCTCAAAGTCAGGTAATTCTTCGATCAAAAAGATGCTCTTGAGAGCAGAAGGCATTCCGGAATCTGAACTCTCGCATCCGACCAAGCCCTACTTCATCCACTCCAACAAGAACCTGAAGCGGTTCACACAGAGTCGGTGGAGAAAAAAGTGGGATGATTACTTCACATTCACCGTGGTAAGAAACCCCGTTTCCCGCTTCATTTCCTCCCACTACAACAAATTTCTTGATCAGGAAAAAATTGATCAAAGAGGGTTCGAACTGCACAGACACCTGTCCGGATTGTTCACTCCCGACCTAAGCGCGATCGATCTTTTGAACACTTTGATGACGATCTCCGACAAAATGACCAATGAGCATTTTGTCCCTCAAAAATTCTGGATCTACAAGCACCACAAGTGCCAACCCTCAATTTACAACCTGGAGAATCTCACTCCTCTCATTGAGGACCTCCACGCACGTGGCGTGCACATCAAAGCCATCGAACATTCCAATCATTCGAAAGGAATTCACCTGACTCCCGTCTCGAAGGAGCTCCTGGCACTTATCGCGCGAAGGTACAAGGATGACTTTGTCACCTTTGACTACGAGGCTGCAGTTGACCCGGCATCTCAGGAACTCGATTCAGGGACAAGTTCCCCTCCTCCATTCAAGGCCCCTTGAAGTTCAGCCCACTTTTGCAGGGAGGAAACAGTTCATTCACAAGAAAACAGCCAAAACACAAATCTATCTTGACGTCTTGGGGCCCGAGGCCCTAATGTTAACCGCTGTGCAAACTTCTCTAACAAAGCTTCTCGAGCTCAAAGGGAGCGGGGTCGTAGGACTCGCCCCTGAAGCAACCGTCAAAGAGGCGGCCGATGTCATGCGCGACGCCAAAATCGGTGCCTTATTGGTCATGCGGGGCGACCGTCTCCATGGTATTCTGACTGAGTGAGACATTCTCAATAAAATTGTCGCGGAGGGGCTGGATGCCTGCCTATTTGACAAAATATCTACTTATCGGACCCAAGGAAAACGCAGCTTGAACCTCCTATCTGCCGAAAGCTCTTCTTTGCCTTGGGATCACTCATTGCTTTTGAGCCCGATACCAGATCGGAGAACTCCAGGCGCGTTCCTGTACGACCTTGGGAATGGTCTCCGAGCAACACGCTTCATAACCCTCCGCAATCGATTCCGGTTCATCGCAGCGAACCCCGGCCGCGAGACAGGCTCGATGGCTCCAGCGGCAAGAGGGGTTTTCCAGGACTCGGGCGTAGTAGAAGGCTTCCGCTTCTGGATCAAAATCAGGATCTTGCCATACCGTGCATAACATCGCTGATCCGCTGCCTCTGGGTTCGCAGGTTTCGAGATCGACATCCGATCCGTTGTTTGGGTTTCCGGCCACGTCATAGACCACCTCTTGACGTCCGTCTGCCCCGAGCCAGCCTTTGATGATCTGAATCCGTTGTAGGGGAACGCCAGGGCTAGCCGTTGTGCCCGGATCGGCGAGGGCGCTAACCACAAAACCCGGCTGTTGGGATTCTTTGGGGAGGGGAATTGGATTGGGAAGTGCACTTCCCATCGGCACACCCATGGTATAGCCCGCTGTGGCTACGTCTTGCGTCTGGCAAAGGCTTTCTGGCAGTTGCCAACCGCCAAAGAAACGGAGAACGATCCGGGGACCACTCGTTCCGTAGGTTTCTTTTCGCTTCATCGCAGCAAAGAGCGATTCGCGCGAGTTTTCTTCCGCCCAGAGTACGGCGAGGCCACCCGGATTGAAATCGATGCTGTCTTGTAGGCCGGTCGGTATGCCCTCGCCGGGAGGTTTTCCGGCACCGCCGTGTCCGGGATAATCAGCGCTCTCCGCGACGCTACCCGGGATGGCCATGTGTGTATCAGTACTCGCGATAAAGCCGAATTCAAATGGATTCACTCCCATGCGTTTTTTCTCTTCCAGTCCGGCCTTCAATACATTTCGGATGAATTGATGGGCAGTCGGCGGCTCTTCCAGAAAAGAAACAAAGCGACTTGCAAAATTGCTTCCCGGTAATTTCTCAAATGCGCAGAGCTCATCGTTGGTTTCCAGGCCGGGGAAACACTCGGAGTCGCCCTTGTGTTGCATCACTTCGACCAGCACTTCGAAGCGCGCACGCTTGCGAGCTTGGCTTGGAAGGATCGGCTCGCCGTCTCTGCGGGTGCTTCGGAACATCTGGCCACCACCCAGATTGGAGTTATGCGGGATCACAAGAACATCACAACCGGGCTTGGCCTCAAGGCACTCCTCTTCGAGCTTGCGCCAGAAATCTTCCAAGCGTGGGGCATCGATGAAGCTGGCAGGCAGATCAGGAACTGCCTCGCTCTTGAATATGACGTTTCGATGGAGGTTGTTTCCGAGGCCCGACGCTCCGGTCCATTCGTATCCTGTAAACGCAGTGAACTCGCAGTCAGAGCTTCTGTCTTGGGCAGCGTTGGCCGCCTGCTGGGTTTCTTGCCATGGCTTGCGTGCGGCCTCAAGACAGAGTTGACCGTTTTCGCCACAGAAATCGTGCCGGGTACCGCGGCTGGCCTGAAGGTTCATGAAGAAGAACGCGACTCGGGGCCAACTGCGATAGACACGGCAGACCCAGGAATCGTGTCCCTCCAATCCGGGTTGATTGCAGATATGGGTTTCACCGAGAAGTTCGGCATGATCGGTTACGGCCGCAAAGTCGAGCGGGCGGGCCAACTCGATCTCACGCATGGAACTACCATCGTCTCGATAGGGTTGCAATCCCAGGCGTTGACCGCGGGCAAAGCGGTACGCATCTGCTGGCCGATTGATTGTACCCATTGTACTCGCATCCAGAGAAAGGGCAGTGTGTACGTGCAGATCTCCAAAATAGGGCTGGCGCAGGGGGGAATAGGAGGCGCACTTTTCCGTCTGCACCGGGGCCTGCTTTGTCTCCTGGGCAGAGCTTTCTGCAGCAGAGCTATTCGCCGATACAAAAGCCCAAACAAGCAGGGATCCGCAGGAGAGTATGAATACGATGAGATTGCGCACTTAGCTTCTTCCGATTGATGGTAAAATAAAAACGTGCGGGTCAGCTTTGAGGCAACTTGATCACCTGCTCTGCTGCATTACCTCTGTATCGGGCTGGCGTCAATGCAGCGAGTTCGGCTCTTGCAGATTCGGGCAAATCGAGCCTTTGGATGAACGTGCGCATTGCCTCGTCTGTGACATTAGGAATCCAGTCGAATGTTGTTGGTCAACTTAGCTTCTCCCGCAGAATTTCATAGGGCGTCTTGCCCGTATGTGCTCCGTGCGGTCGGTCGTAGTGGTAGAACCGCTCCCAGGCCGCCAGCTTTTTCTTGAATCGACGTCATCGCGATAGGTGAGCAGCTGGTAGAACTCATCCTTGTCGGTGCGATGTGACCTCTCGACCTTCCCCTCTCGACCTTCCCCTCTCGACCTTCCAGTTTAGCTGTGGCGTGCGCGGCTTGATGTAGACGTGTTCCATTCCAAGATCTGCCACGTGCCAGTGGAAGAGCGCTTGGAATTCGTGGCCTCGGTCGGTCCAGATGGTGCGTATGCGGAATGGGAACTTCTTGACTGCATAGTTGATAGAGTCGATTGCGTTGGCCTGCGTGTGGCGCTTGTAGATCTTCAGCGCACGAACCCGAGTTGCGTCATCGATCGCCGTGTACTGATAGCGCCGCACCGGCGCACTCCGTTTCCGCTCTAACGTCAGGAACTTGACATCGACCTGTACGTGATGGCCTCGAACCTGCTTTTGGTAGCGATGCGTGTGCACAGCCCGGCGCCCGACCCGATTGGGGAGTCGATTGAGTCCATGCCGCTTGCAGATGCGGTACACGGTTGCGTCGGATGTCTGAATGTCGTGATAGCGCTGCAGGTACCAAACGATCCGAATCGGGCCCATGTGATAGGTTCGCCGTAGGTACAGGATCTTCTCGATGACCTCGTCGGGAGTCTTCTTCGGATGGTTGTGGAAGTCGCATTTGCGACGTGCGAGCCCGGCTTCGCCGAGCTCGCGGTATCGGTCTCGCCAGAGTAGAAGGTCGATCTCGCGATTCCGAAGCGGTGGCAAGTCGTCTTGATGTTGCCAATCTTCTCCGCGTACTCGAGGACTCGCTTCTTTCGTCTGATTTCTCGTTGATCTTCCGTCATCTAGATCCCCTCGGTCATCCTCTGCCATCATCATGACAGGGTGTCCGACTGGATCTGTAATTTCACATTCTGAGTTCGCTCGCGGCTGACGGACAAGCTGACTTCAGTGTATTTGTCGATTCGGTGGTCAATGGCAGCGGAATCATACCTGGTACGTTGGCAAACCCGTCGGGTGCCGGGATCAACGTTGTACCGGAACCTGGAACGCTTGCACTCGTCTTCATGGGATTGATTGCCTTGCACCGCGTTTCCGCGGGGGGGGGCTCACCTGATTTCTCGGACACATCAGAAAGGGCCGGCAGAGAGGAAGTTCAAGCTGCGTTTTCCTTGGGTCCGATAAGTAGGCATTCTGTCAAATAGAGGGGCGAGGGGAAGAGGCCGCGGTACGTGTCGCGCTTGCGATACCCCCCGGGGCCGCCCGCGCCGTAGACGGGCCCCGCATCCGCCACCCTGTCGGCGCCCCCCGCGCAGGCATCGGGCCCGCTGCGAAGCAGCGCGCACTCGATGTCTTCTTCGAATTTTCGCTCTGAAATTTGCCCCGGGGGCGGGGCAGCCTGACTGGCCTATCCGCTCGTTCGTACCTCTGTGACTAGTCGCAATCTGCAGCCGCCTGCAGTCGACTCCAAGTTCGCCTCCCCCTTCACTCACAGCCGCGCAACTCCCTGCGTCAGCCGACCAGCAGCACCACGATGGCGAGGCCGACGAACCAGAGCGGGACGTAGGGATCGAAATAGACCCGCTTGAAGCGCTGGAAGCCACGGACATTGAGGTCGGCCCAGCTTCCCTTCTCGAAGGACACGCTCGCGCTCGAGCGTCGGAAGGCGATGTAGGCCGGCATTCCGGCCAGCAGGCCAAATACCAGCCCCAGTGCGTGCTGGGCGTTCGCAATACGACCGACCAGACCGGTCGCACAGAGCGCGAACCATCCCATGATCCACATCGTGTCCCGGTCGGTTAACGCGTAACCCTTGGACGTGTAGCGGGCCTGCATCCAGCTGAATCCGAATATGCCGTATACGACGCCGGACATCCCGCCGAAGAGCGGACCGCTTATCTCGAACTGCACAAGGACACCCGGAATCTGCGTTAATGCGACGAGGCCAAAGAGCACGCGCATTCCCTGGAGATTCTCGATCTGGTTGCCAAGCCTGTAGAGCCAGAGCATGTTGAAGGCCAGATGCAGCAGGTTGAAGTGGATGAACATGGGCGTCAGCAGGCGCCATGGTTCTGTCCACGCGATCACAGGGGAGTAGTATCCGTCTCGGGTGATTGGGACGACGAAGAGGGCGCGGCCAATCGGGGAGTTCGGGTTGCCCATGTCCGACAGCAGGGTGACAGCTACGCTGGTGACGATTAGGGCCAGCGTCGCATGTCCGAGTGGGCTTTCGCCGGTCAGGCCGCGGCTTGTCGAGGGGCCCGGAACGCGCACAGGCCGGCGGTTGACTTCGCGCTGATCGCGAATCTGCTCTGCTTCGGCACGATCTGTGACGGACGTTTCACCCGTGTATTGGCCCGCGAGTTCCTTCGCCGTCTCGAGGTCCTCATATTCGATGATCCAGACCTCGTGCTGGTCTCCGGATGAACGCACCTGGTTCTTGATGCCCCGGACCTCCAGGTAGTCGGAGAGGCGGCGTGCCTGCTCGGCGTCGCTGTGACTATTGAGATGTCGCATTCTGGATGGGGATTTCAAATCTCTTTTTGGGTGCGAGAGGGTACATCATGTCAAGTGGCCAGGAGATGGGGTGCGTATCGCGGCCCGTAGGCGGCCGTGTGCAAGGTGGCGATGGAACGGGGTTCCGTCTGCTGTGTCTACAGCCGATCGAGGACCACGGTAAACGAGGTATTTCTTCATCTCCCCGGAATCTCGAGCGAGTGCAACACGACTCGACCGTTCTCGATGCGCCAATTGTGTGGGATCCGACCGCTCATATGTACTTCACTCACGACCGACCATTCCCTTCCCAGACCCCTTCTGGCGCTATCAAGACCGCCTTTGCATCGAACAAAGCGCTGGGTGCAGTAAGCGTGAACTTCAAGGCGCTCTAATCGGGATCAAAGAACGCTCTGCGCACCAGAAGCTGCGGCTCATGGGGCTTCGGGTGGTCCAGAATGGGCTGTTTCCTATTCGAGCCCGTAGCGGGGTCTGATTTCCTCGTCTGCCTCTATCTGACAGAATGCCTACTTGCCGGACCCAAGAAAGTCACAGCTTGAACTTTCTGCCTGCCCGTACAAATCCAACAAGGGTGCCAATCTCATTTCCAAGATTGTGAGAATGGGTCATGAATCCGAACTTTCTGAGAACTTCCTTCTGATGCCCAATGATCACTTGCTGTTGCAGGATTGCGAGGCCAGCGACTTCTGACCCCGCTACAACAAGGACATGCAGGAAAAAGACTTTGCGAACAACGAGTGGGCGTACTCGCGAAGCTTCCCGATAATCTGCTCTGCCGTGTGCCGTGTCCTGCGCGTCTCGTCTCCCGCTCCGTCAATCCTGGCTCCATGGACTCCCATGGGAGATGGGTCGATATCAGGGGGGGGGGGCAGGTCGAGCGGGTGCCCGGCCTTGGGTCACGTGGTGTGAGGCAGGGCGGCTTGAAGGCCGGCGATCGAATCTGCGAAAATCAGTCCCGGGCGAGCCGTCGCCGAGGCGGGTGCCAGGGGGAGGCACAAGGTGCGTCCCTGGAGGTGCTGCGCCAGAGCTTCCCAGCTGGGCCAATCGGGAGGGGTGTCCAAGGCGAAGAGAAAAGCGCAACGCTGGCCGGGCGAGAGTTGAAGTTCGCTTTGCAGGCGCCCAAGGAGGCGCCGGACCAGGCCGATTACCAGCGTGCCCAGGGTAAAGCGGGCATTGAACTCCACCACCGGGCGAGTCACACCGGGTGCGGTTTGTGCGGTGGCGGGTACGACTCGAAAACCCAGGCCATCGACGCCGCACGGGCCGCTGTAGCCCCGTCTCTGGGCTTCGGCCGCGATTGTGGCCGAAGCTTCTCGTGCGATTTCTTCGTGAGGACCACCGGAGAAAATTCGGCCGCGCGAGTCCACTTCACCCAGATGACCTCGGTAGAGCCCCGTTGCTGTCACCCAGAGCTGCAGGCCGCCCAGGATCGTCACGCTGGGCGTGGTGGCGGGTTCGCTATGTCCGATATGCAGTTGGACAGAAAAGTCGACGGTTCGCTCGAGCCACGGCTCCACGATGGCCCCGCCGCGGCAAGCGAGTGTGCGTGCGGCACCGCTCAGTGTCGCTCGGTCGAGGCTTCCGGCCCGGCCCGAGACCCGGCCTCGGCCGCTGCTTCCCAGGCGAGGTTTGAGGCAGAAGCGTCCCTGAGTCCATGCGGGCCAGGTTTCAAACTCTCGCTCGAGGCGGTCGATCCAGTCACTGGACGAGGTCATTTCCTGAGGCTCGAGCACAAAGCCAAGCCCTCGCAGTTCAGGCGGGATGAGCCCGAATTCTCGACTCGCTCGGAATGCGAACGCTTTGTCGTGAACGCGCAGGACATCGTCTGCCGAAGGCCCCTGCCAGTGAAGTCCGTTTTCCCGAGCCAGACTCAGGGCCTTGGGGTCGGCAAGCCAGCACGCCACATTCACATCTTCGAGCCATGCGAAAGCAGCTTCTTCGGGGCGAGCGCCCATACACTCGGGCCAGGGCTCGGGTGTATTTTCGCTCCCCAGCAGGCGATGGTTCGAAGGAAAGAGGTTTCGCCATAGAGCCACCGTGGAGGCGACGGCCGGCTTGTGAAGCAGTGCGGGCCAATCGGCTCCCTCTTCCGCTCCGATATTCGGAATCAAAGCCAGCGCAGATGAGACTTCCGGTGTCAAGAGCGCTTGGATGAGCCGGCCAGTTGCTGGCTGGAGCGCGCCGTTCGCACGTGCTCGATAAAGGGTTCGGAGAGTCCGGCCGAGCGGCGAGAGGCGACACTGAATCGTCGCCCTTTGGCTCGACTGGCCGCCAAGGGGAAAGGCACTGTTTCCTCATAGGCTGAAATCGGGTCAGCCTCATGATCGGGTGAGAGCCGCATGAGCCATTCCGAGGCGCGTCGCACGTGGGCCACTTCATCGTCGTGTACGCGTTGACAGGCTCGCGCGCTCTCTTCGTCACCCGCTTCGCGGAAACCGTCGCGGTAGAGGAGGGTGAAGTCGAGATTCGCCTGCTCCAGGGTGAGCCCCATGGCGGAGAGAAAGGCTCTGGGGCCATGGGGTGATCGGGCGATAGCGGGGAGCTGCTTCCAGAAGTAATCGGATCGGGTGTGCTTCGATAGATCGGAGTTGTGCACAGCCAGACGATCGAGGTAGAGCTGACAATGCCGCTGTTCCTCCGCCAGATTGATGAGCCAGAGTTGCCGAAGTTCACTGGGTAGGTCGGGCCAGCGCAGCAGGGCCCACGCAAAAAGCTCGACGGCCATCAACTCGTGATGGGCAAAGCGGGCCAGACAGGTGGCTCTGGCTCGAGGGTCGCTCAACTGACCGGGGTGAGGCAGCCTGTCGGCGCCGCTGCTCAGGCTCAATTCAGCGTCTCGGGCGGGGCTCTCCCGCACTACGGGGGCTCCCGGGGTCCGGTCGCATAGGGGGTTTCCCACCGTGTCCCGGGGTGGAAGTAGTTTGGTGGCCAGATCACCTGAATCCAGCACACGTAGACAGAATTCGTGAACCGTGTTGGCATCTTCCATGGGCCGAGGCTAGTCGAGTCTAGCGGCCTCGTCAGGACGACCTTGGTTCTCGTTCATCGAGCTTACGCAGATCCCTGGGGGCGGCCTCTCGAGCCTCCAGGAGTCCCCTTTTGCCCCACTTGGCGGTGCCTGAACTCACCTGCAGACCCCAAGACGCTCCACCGCTCCCCGACCTGACATCGCCAGCCTTCGCTAGGGTACAAGGGGGCTTTGAATCTGAGCCCGCTGCCACCAGAAACCCTGACCTAGCCCGGAATATCTTGTCCAGATATTCCAGGCTAGGTCACAGGCTCTTTGTCTAGTGACAACTTCGGAGAACCGATCAACTACCATGGTATCAATGAAGGGGTTCCGATAAATGATATGCGTCGGGCACTTCCACTCGAGAATCGTTCGCCCTGAGAATGTTATCACTCGTACCTCCACTGTGGGGGACCCGTGCGGATGGGATCCTTTTTCGGGGGAGGTGCAGGCTCATTGGGGACCCGGACGCCTGAGCGCGGCCAAGAGGCCCAAGAACTCCGCTCGAACCCTCGCAAGCGAGCGCGGCGATGGGCCGTCGAGCGCAGCCATTCCTGGATCAATCGATTTTCGTGCCTCCTCATCCGGTGGGAAAAGAAAGCCGACAACTATCAAGCCATACTCCAGTTCGCCTGCGCTATCATCACTTGGAACGCCGCAGGCGTTTTGAGATAAACTCTAAGCGACCCCCGACCCCGTTGGGGTGGGTTGGCTAGATTGGCGTTGTCGATCCCGTCTGGTCGATGCGGAGGTGCCGAAGATGCCGGAAGGCGCCCAACTCAGGGTGCGTCGAGAGACGGCCGAACGCGTGAAGGATGCTCAGGAGCGCAACCGCGTCTGGTGGGAATCGCTCCCGATGACGTATGCGGACTTCAACGAGACCGACCGGATTCCGGCTACGGCGGCAGGGTTCCGCGAAGTCGACCGGCTCTTCCTCGAAGGCAATCCCTGGCTTCGCGATGCCTTCGACTTCAACGCCTTCGCCGGCAAGAAGGTGCTCGAGATCGGCTGCGGCTCGGGTAGTGCGAGCTGTCTGCTGGCGCGAGGCGGTGCCCAGCTGCGTCTCAGGGCATTCTGGCGCGGGGCCGTTGCAATAGCAACGCGTGCCATCCGCGTTTGTCTCCAGAGTGGCCGTCCAGTACCGAACCTTCCACGCAACCTTTTGGCCACGGACAAAGTCGACAAACC